>Ga0187894_10000339_pt1 | contig 63513 bp, 62 predicted proteins | sample GBC1701081metaG_FD_136650 | JGI IMG/M metagenome (GOLD analysis project Ga0187894, IMG submission 136650) | White microbial mat communities from a lava cave in the Kipuka Kanohina Cave System on the Island of Hawaii, USA - GBC170108-1 metaG ... | reverse complement strand
CTCCCGAAAAACCATCGCCCAAATCGACAAACCTCCGCCCGTCAATCCCAGCAAACCCAAGCCAATAACATCTCCAAACCAACTGGAGCTCTGCTATGAGTAATTTTCCCCGGACAGCCCTGCGCTTCGCGGGGCGAGGGGAAGAGATCAGAGCGGCGCTGACAGGTCGACGGCCCATTTGCGGTAGTTCTCGACCATGTCGGGATTGAAGTCGCGCCATTCTTTGGCGGTGTTGGCGGCGAGCTCGCCCGCCTGCTCGCCGGTCATCGAGCCCTGGACGATCTGCTGGCCAGTCGGGATGGCGGCGCGCTCATAGAACTGGCCCGGCACCAGATTGGTCACGTTGGAGATATTGGGCTTGAGGCCCCAATTCTCCCACAATGCCCTGACCGAGGGATCGGTGATGACGCTTGCATCGAAGGTCGTGTTGGACGGGAGCCAGCCGGTCGTGTCCCAGAAGGCCTTCAGCCGCTCGGGCGAATTCAGATATTCGAGGAAGGCGGCTGCTGCTTGCGGATCCTCGGCATTGGTCGAGATGCCGAGCCCCTGGACGTCGACCACGGGAACGCCGGCGAGCTTGCCCTTGCCGAAGATCGGCATGGTCATGAAGCCGATCTTGCCGCCGGTCGCCTTGCTGTCGGCGGGAAGCCTGGTGCCGATCGTCTGGCCGATGGCGAGCTTGCCGGCAGCGACGAGATCGATGCCGGGATAGAGCTCGAGCGACGACATGTCCTTGTTGAGATAGCCCTTCTTCTTGAGCTCTTCGAGCTTCGTCCAGTGCTCGTGATATTTGGGATCGCGGAAATCCTTGTCGCCGATGATGAGCTCGACCGCTTCGCCGAAAGAATCGAGATTCTGCGGCAGGGAATGGGTGATGTACCATTCGCTCCAATAGCCGTCCTGAATGCCGCCGCCCAAAGGCTCGATGCCGGCGGATTTGAGCTTCTCGCAGGCGGCGAGCAGGTCGTCCCAGGTCTTGGGCGGCGCTTCCGGATCGAGACCGGCTTTCTCGAACAGGGTCTTGTTGTAGCACCAGAACATCGGCAGCGGATACCAGCCGACGCGGTAGATATTGCCGCCGAAGCGGCTGAGCGTCGTCGGGTTGGAGGCGGTGAGGATGTCGTCCTTCACCAGACCTTTCAGGCCCTTGAGGTAGCCGAGCCATACGCTCTCCATGTGATAGACGCCGTTCCACAGATACTGGATGTCGGGCGCCTTGCCGGCGGCGGCCGCGGTCTGGAACTGCGAGATCACCACGGCGGTGTCCTGCAGCATCGACTTGACCGTCGCGTCCTTGTAGGCGGCGATAGAATCGTCGACGTATTTCTGCAGGCCGGGCAGTTCCTGCTGGCCCCACCACCACATGTCGAGGGTCTTGGTCTCGGCGCGGGCGCCAGCCGGCAGGCCCAAAGCGGCGGCGCCTAGCCCTGCCGATGTCATCAGGAAATCACGACGCGAGATATTGGGTATCTTGATGGTGCTCATGGCTGATGCCTTCCCTGTTCCTCACTCATTATAATAATCGTTCACGGTCAGAATGTGCTCATCAGCCCGCCATCGACCACCAGCAATTGCCCGGTCATATAGCGGCAATAGTCGGAGGCCAGGAAGACGACGGTGCCCGAGACGTCCTCGGGCAGGCCGCTGCGGCCCAAGGGAATCTTGCGCCGGCGCACATACCATTCGATGAAGTCGGGCGTCGTCGTCTCATCGACGCCGTTGACGATCGACATCGGCGTCACCATGAAGCCCGGCGCCACCGCATTGACGAGAATATTGTAGCGGCCGAGCTCGACCGCCATGGACTGGGTATAGGCGATGATGCCGCCCTTGGCGGCGTTGTAGGCGCCGACCTCGCCGCTCGAGGCAAAGCCCTGGATCGAGGCGACATGGATGATGCGCCCCCATTCCTGCTTCACCATATGGGGCGCCACCAGCTTGCTGCCCATATAGACGGCCTCGAGATTGATGGCGATGGTGCGCCGCCAGTCTTCCAGCGTGTCGTCGAGGATGGTGCGGCTCGGCGGGTTGATCGCGGCATTGTTGACCAGCACGTCGATGCGCCCGTGCCTGGCGACCACATCGGCGATGATCTCGCCATAGCGGTCATAATCGGTGACGTCGAGCGGATAGGGCGTGACGCTGCCGCCCTTGGCCTCGACCTCGGCGGCCACCGTGGCGACGGTCTCGGCATTGCGCTCCAGCAGCATGACATGGGCGCCTTCGTCCGCCATTTCGTGGGACACCGCGCGCCCCAGGCCCTGGCCCGCACCGCTGACGAGGCAGATTTTGCCGGCGAGCAATCCCATGAACTTTTCCGTAATGGTGGACTTTAATCTAGCATGTCGGACATGAACTGTAGTCGGCGGCTACCGAGCGTCAAGGGGAATGGACCCCTGAGGCGAGCAGGATCTCTGCAGGGTTCACCCTCGTCCGTTGCGAAGCAATGGGAGAGAGTGGCCGAAGGCCGGGTGAGGGCTCTTTGCCTCAGCAAGGAATGCTCGTTGAGATTAGCGAATGTGCGCTAAAGAGCCCTCATCCGCCCTTCGGGCACCTTCTCCCACGCTACGCGCGGGAAAAGGGAAAATTCGGAGGGAGCAGTAGTCTGCTAGCCGGTCTTCTGCATGGGTCGGGTCTCGTAGCGCTCGAGGAAGGCCTCGACCGAGAGCGCGCGGAAGTCTTCGAGCGCATGGCGCAGGCTCGCGTGGTCCCAGTCCCACCAGGCAAGCGCCCGCAGGCGCTCGCCGATGGCTTGCGGATGGCGCCATTTGATGAACTGCGCCGGCGAGCCCGCGACGATCGCATAGGCGGGGACATCTTTGGTGACGACCGAGAGCGAGCCGACGATGGCGCCATCGCCAATGGTGACGCCCTTCATGATCACCGAGCCATGGCCGATCCAGGTGTCATGGCCGATGACGGCGCCGCGCGAGCGCCGCCAGTCGAAGATCGCTTCCTCGCCTTTCTCCTCCGGCCAGTAATATTCCGAGCGATACATGAAATGGTGCAGCGAGGCGCGCTGATAGGGATGCTCGCCCGGATTGATGCGCACGAAGGCCGCGACATTCACGAACTTGCCGAGCGTCGAATAGGCGATATCGGCATAGCGGTCGGTGTAGCTGTAATCGCCGAAGATGCTCTCGGTAATGCGGGATCCGGCGCCGATCTCGACATAGCGGCCGAGAGTCGAGCCGATGACGACGGCGCCGTCATGGAAATAGGGCGTCTCAGACAGGCGCGGCATGGCTGACCTCGGCAAATCGCAAGAGGGCGGTGGTGAAGGCGAGACCGGCGCGCTCGAGCGTCGTGTCGTTGACGATGGTGACCGTATCGAAGCGCGCCTCGAAATGCGGCGGCTCGCGCGCGATGCGCCGGGCGATGTCCTCAGGATTCTCGCGCCCGCGCCGGGCCAGCCGCGCGGCGATGACCGACACGGGCGCCGTGACATGGAGCACGGCCAGGTTGGGAAAACGGACTCCCGCCGCGGCAATGATGGCGCGCGACACATTGACGGCGACGGTCCGGCCGGCCGCGAGATCATTCAGGATCGTAACGGGAATGCCGTAGTGGAGGCCATGGGCCTCCCAGGACAAAGCGAAGTGGCCTCTCGCCTCGGCCCGGCGGAAGTCTTCCGGCGCCATGCTGTCATGGGCTTCTGAAGCATCATCATTCGGGCGGGTGATGACGCGGCGTGGAAAGACGACGTGCCCTTGACCGGCGAGGCTCTCCGCCGCGTGGCGCAACAAGCTGTCCTTGCCGGCGCCCGACGGTCCTACCACCAGAACCAGCTTGCCCGGCAGCGGCGGCATGGTCAGAGGACGCGCTCGGCCGCCCGCCAGACCGAGCGCACCACGGGAAAGCCGTCCACCCGGCGCACCTCGATGAGATCGGCGCGCTTGCCCGGCGCGATCTCGCCCCGATCGTCGAGACCCATCACGCGGGCCGGATTGCGCGACACGATCGTAACGGCTTCGGGCAGGCCGATCTCGGGCGCAATCTCGGGCAAGGCAAAGGCGGCATGCAGCAGGCTCACCGGCACATAGTCCGAGGACATGAGGTCGAGGCATTTGGCCTTGGCGACATCGAGGGTCGGGATATTGCCGGAATGCGAGCCGCCGCGCACCAGATTGGGCGCGCCCATCAGCACCGAAAGGCCGTTGGCATGGGCGGCGCGGGCGGCTTCCGCGGTCGTCGGGAATTCCGAGATGGCAACGCCGTCGGCGACGGCCTCCGCGACATGCTCGAGCGTCGCATCGTCGTGGCTGGCGAGCTTGATCCCATGGGCCAGAGCGAGATTGACGATGGCACGGCGGTTACGGTCGGAATGGAGGATGTTCAGTTCACGCCGCTCGGTGATGAACACTTCGAGGCGGTCCGCCGTCATGATGTTCTTGCCGAGATAATATTCGCGGAACTTGTCGAGGCTGACGAACTGGCGCTCGCCCGGCGTATGATCCATGACCGACAAGAGGTCGACGAGGCCGCCCTCGACCAACTCCTCGGCGGTGTCGAAGGTGTCGGCGCAGGGCAATTCGCAGCGCAAATGGATGCGGTGATCGGCGCGCAGCATGTCGCCGGCGCGGGCCGTGACGATCGCCTGGCTGAGCTCGCCATTACCGCGGCGCAAGGCTCCGTCCTCGGTGTCGAAGGTGCCGGCACGCAAGGCGTCGAATACGGTGGTGATGCCGGCTGAGGCGATCTGCGCGTCATGAGCGAGAAGCGCCCCGACCGCCGGCCAGGCGACACCCGGCCGGGGGCGAAAATGACTTTCGAGATGATCGGTATGAAGCTCGACCAGGCCCGGCAGCAGATAGGCACCGTCGAGATCGACATCGATGGCGGCGGCCGGACTTCGCGTGATATCGGCGATCACGCCGTTGCGCAGCAGCACGGCGCCTTCGATGATCTCGGCGGCCGTCACGATCCGCGCATTGCCGAGGACTTTTTCCTTCGTCATCTCACACCCAGTTTCCAGATTTCGGGCCAGGCCCTGTCGGCCTTGCCGGCGAGCGTGAAGCGCTCCTCGGCGCGGAAAGGCGCGCCTGGTTCCGCTTCACAAAAAATCGTGATCGCATCGACCAGCAGCGGGGCACCGATCGCTACGGCAAAATGCGTCTCGGCCGGGGATCGCAAGCGCGCCATGTCCGCCGCCTCGAGCTTGTCGCTGAGCGTGATGTGGAAGCGGAACTGGTCGAGCACATGGGGATAGCCCCAGTTGAGGAGCAGCCGGCTCTGGCGCAGATTGAGGCCCGAGCGGTGACGGCGCGCGATCTCTTCCTGGTGCAGGGGCCCACGGAAGCCGTCGAAATCCATGACGCAGCAGGCGCTGAGCTCATGCAGGTGATCGCTCTCGGCATCGGGGATCAGCGCCAGGAAGCCGTCGAGGGCGGCAAGGCGGAGCTTCCTGATCATCACCGGCGCCTGGCGCCTGGCGAATTCTTCGGCGAAGGCCGACAGGTCCTCGCGGCTCTTACTCGCCGCAAGCTTGAACGGCGCCTTGAGAGTCGCGTGAAAGCCATAGCGGCGCGGCTCGCCGGTCAGGTCCGGCAAGTTTTCGATCGCGGGCTGACCCATGGTCTCTCCCGACCAGGCGTCGCGGCCGAGCCAGCGTGCGCCCAGCGCATGAAAGAGTGTATCGGGGGCGGGCGCGTAATAAAGGGCGTAGCGGGCGTTCATACCAGCACCTTGCGCAGACGTTGCGAGATGATGTCGATGATGGCGACGGTCACCACCACGACGATCATGATCGCGGCGGTCTCGCCATAATAGAAGCCGCGGATGTTCTCGAAGAGCAGTTGGCCGATGCCGCCGGCGCCGACGATGCCGAGGACGGTGGCGCCGCGCACATTCGATTCGAAACGGTAAAGCCCGTAGCTCAGCCACAGCGGCATCACTTGCGGGACGATGCCGTAGATGACTTCCTGGAGCCGCGTGGCGCCGGTGGCGCGAATGCCCTCGACGGGGCGTGGATCGGAGGCTTCCACGGCTTCCGAGAAAAGTTTCGAGATGATGCCGAGATTATGGACGAACACCGCCATGACGCCGGCAAAGGGCCCGAGGCCGACGGCGACGACGAAGAGGACCGCGAAGACGAGCTCGTTGATCGCCCGGCAGGCATCCATCAGCCGGCGCACCGGCTGGACGACCCAGGCCGGCGCCACATTGTTGGACGCGAGAAGCGAGAAGGGGATGCCGAAGAGGATGGCGAGGAAGGTCCCCCAGATCGCGATATGGACGGTGATCAGCATCTCGCTGACATAGAGCTTCCAGTCGGCGAAATTGGGCGAGAGGAAGCCTGATGCATATTTCGCCATGTTGCCGGCATCGGTGACGAGCAACGGGGCGCGATAGATCTCGGCCGGGTTGAAGCTCCAGGCCAGCAGGATCGCGAGGATCGACCAGAAGGCGAGCTGACCATAGCGCTGCGCCGCCGGCACGGGAGGGATATGGATGGCCGGGGCGTTCATCGTGACATCCGCACTCCCCAACTTTCCCCTTCTCCCGCCTGCGGGAGAAGGTGCCCGAAGGGCGGATGAGGGTGTTGGTGCAACAGTCCACGGCCAAAGCCGAAGAAGTTCGGCTTCGTTCGCTTCTGCATGCTCAGCATTCTCAAGACGACAAACTCATTCATTGGCTTTGCGTGACACCCTCATCCTGCCTGTCGGCCACCTTCTCCCGCAAGCGGGAGAAGGGGAAAGATTTGAGCTGCCCGTGCGCGTGGGCGGGAGCGAGGCCCCCGCCCGTCATTCGGTACTTCAAGTCTGCGGTACTTCCGCCATCAGCTTCTCGAACTCGGCCTTCTTGGCCTCGAGCTCCTTGATCTTGGCGTCCTTGTCGGCCTGGCTCAGCGCCTCGTCCGCCTTGACCTTGTTCATGGCCTTGGAGATTTCGAGCACGCGGATCGGATAGAGCTGCGCGTCTGAAGACGGCTTGAACGGCGCCCAGTTCAGCTTCTTGAGATTCTCGCGCGCCGTCTTGACCTGATCGACCGAGCCCTGACGGCCATAGGTCATGAAGAAGGAAAGGATCTTGTCCTTGGTCTCCTGGTCGAGGTCCTTGCGCCAGACGATGGGATCGGACGGGATCAGCGGCGAGCGCCAGACTTCCTTGATCTTCTTCAGCTCTTCCGGATGCGACTTGGCGAAGTTGCGCATGTTCTCGGTGTTGTTGGTAGCGAAGTCGACCTGCTTGTTCACCACCGCCATGAGATTGGTCTCATGATTGGCATTGGTGACCGTCTTGTAGCAGGTCTTGGGATCGACATTCTTGGCGCCGAAGACGAAGACCGACGGCACCAGGAAGCCCGAAGTCGAATTGGGATCGCCATTGCCGAAGCTCAAGCTCTTGTCGCATTTCAGCACGTCGTCGACGGTGTTGATATTGGCGTTGTCGACATTGGTCACCAGCAGCGACCAGTAGCCGGGATTGCCTTCGGCATCGACGGACTGGGCGAAGACTTCGCCTTCGGCGCGGTCGACCGCTTCCATGGCGGACTTGTTGCCGTACCAGGCCACTTGCACCTTGCCGAAGCGCATGCCTTCGATGATGCCGGCATAGTCGGAGGCGAAGAACGGATTGATCTTGATGCCGGTCTCTTTCTCGAGATCGGTGAGGAACGGCGTCCAGTACTGCTTGAGGTTCTGGGTCGATTCGGTCGAAATGATGCCGAAATTGATCTCCTTGGTCTCGGCATAGGCGGCGCCCGCCATGAACATGCTGGCCGCTGCCAATACAGCAAGCCGTCGTGAAATCCATCTCATCTGACTTCTCCTGAAACGATACGTTTGACGCAAACTATCTCTTGTTGCGCATTGGATTTTCCGAAAACCGCACACACTTTTCGGTCCAATGCGCTATGCGGCCGCCGCGGCGAGCCCTTCGAGGGAAGGAACGGGCCGGCGGACTTCGCCCGCATCGGGAAGGATCAGCTCTTCGCTGGCCGATCCGTAAATCTGGCGCAGGCGCTCATTGGAGAGCTGCGTGCTCGGCCCGTCGAAAACCACCTGACCGGCCTGCATGGCAATGGTGCGCGGGCAGAAGCGGCGGGCATATTCGACCTGATGCAGTGCCACGACGACGGTGATGCCGTCCTGCTGGTTGATGGTCTCGAGCGTCTCCATGACCCGGCGGGCGGAAGCCGGATCGAGCGAGGCAATGGGCTCGTCGGCGAGAAGGATGCGCGCCCCTTGCACCAAAGCACGGGCGATGGCGGCACGCTGCTGCTGGCCGCCCGACAGGGTTGAAGCGCGCTGGCGCGCCGTCTCGGCAATGCCGACGCGCGTCAAGGCGGCCATGGCGGACTGCTGTTCGGCGAGCGGAAAGGCGCCGACCGTGCCGCGCCAGGCCGGGATCCTGCCCAGCACGCCGGTCAGCACATTGGTCAAGACGGACATGCGGCCGACCAGGTTGAACTGCTGGAAGATGACGCCGATCTCGCGGCGGATGTCGCGGACATTGTGGGCGACGCGGCCCCGATCCTGAACGGCGCGCTCATGGACCTTGATAGTGCTGCCTTCCGCCTTGTCGGCGGTGACGAGGCCCGCAATATGACGGATGAGGGTCGATTTGCCGGAGCCCGAAGCGCCGATCAGGGCCACCATCTCGCCCTTGGCGATGGTGAGCGATATGCCGTCCAATCCACGCTTGCCGCTGCTGAACGTCTTGCTCAGCCGCTCGATCAGGATCGCGTTCAACGTCTACCCCTTTAGTCTTTCAAAAGGGGTAACGGGCTTTCGTGACAGTCTTCTGAACACTTTGTGTCAGTCGGGCTAAGCCTTATCGCTTTTCAGATGATCGAGATCAAACTCCCGTGTGCACACGGCTTTTCGGTCCACGGCGTCGTGGAAAATCCCGATGATGGCGCTGCCTTGGGCGCGCGCCTCGCTGATCATGGCGAGGACACGGGCCTTGTTCTCCTCGTCGAGCGAGGCGGTCGGCTCGTCGAGCAGCAGGATCGGATAGGGAGCGGCGAAACCGCGGGCGATGTTGACGCGCTGCTGCTCGCCGCCGGAGAAGGTCATGGGCGATAAGGACCACAGGCGCGCGGGGATGTTGAGCCGCTCGAGGAGGCTCGCGGCGCGGCCACGCGCTTCTTCCGCCGCGACACCACGCTCGAGCAGAGGCTCGGCGACGATATCGAGCGCCGGGATGCGCGGGATGACGCGCAGGAACTGGGTGACATAGCCGATGGTCTGGCGACGGACGGCGAGCACTTGGCGCGGCTCGGCGTGTGCGAGATCGAGCCAGTCGTGCTCGTGGCGGACGAGGATCTCGCCCCCACCTGCCTTGTAGGTGCCGTAGATCAGCTTGAGCAAAGAGCTCTTGCCTTTGCCGGAAGGGCCGGTGACGGCAAGCGCTTCACCCTGTTGAAGCTCGAGCGCCAGGTCATCGAAGACGGGAATGCGCACGCCCCCTTGCAAATGCAGGCGGAACTGCTTGGCGAGACGGCTGATCTTGAGGACGAGGCTCATCTCATCACACCTGCAGGACGGAAGACACGAGAAGCTGGGTATAGGGCGCCTGCGGATCCTCGAGGACCTGGTCGGTGAGGCCGGTCTCGATGACCTTGCCCTGCTGCATGACCAGGATGCGGGTCGAGAGCAAACGCGCCACCGCCAGGTCATGCGTCACGATGATGACGGAGAGGCCGAGGCTCCTCACCAGGCCGCGCAAGAGATCGAGCAGGCGCGCCTGAACCGAGACGTCGAGCCCGCCGGTCGGCTCGTCCATGAAGACGAGACGCGGGGCGGTCACCAGGTTGCGGGCGATCTGCAGACGCTGGCGCATGCCACCCGAATAATGGCGTGGGCTGTCGTCGATGCGGTCGCCCGCGATCTCGACCCGGTCGAGCCAGTCGAGGGCGGTGTCACGGATGCGGCCATAATGCCGCTCGCCCACCGCCATCAGGCGTTCGCCGACATTGGCGCCGGCCGAGACGCCCATGCGCAGGCCCTCGCGCGGATCCTGATGGACAAAGCCCCAGTCGGTGCGCATCAGGAAACGGCGCTCGGCCTCGCTCAGATCGGCCAGCGATTCCATGCGGCCGTCGCGGAGCGAATAGAGCACGCGTCCCGACGACAGGGCGATCTGCATGGAGAGGCATTTGAGCAAGGTCGTCTTGCCGGAGCCCGATTCGCCCACCACCGCTAGGACCTCGCCCGGCCAGAGCTCGAAGCTCACCTTGTCGCAGGCGACGCGCCCGTCATAGAACTTGCTGATATTGTCGGCGGCGAGAAGAGGTCCGGTCATGCGGCTTCCTCGCCGCGCGCCTTGCGGCAGTGGTCGGTGTCGGAGCAGACGAACATGCGCTTGCCCTTGTCGTCGAGAATGATCTCGTCGAGATAGGTGTCGCGCGAGCCGCACAGAGCGCAAGGCTCGTCCCATTTCTGCACGCTGAAGGGATGGTCTTCGAAATCGAGGCTCTTCACTTCAGTGTAGGGCGGCAGCGCATAGATGCGCTTCTCGCGGCCGGCCCCGAAAAGCTGCAAGGCGGCGCAGTTGTCGAGCTTCGGATTGTCGAATTTGGGGATCGGCGAGGGATCGAAGACATAGCGCCCGTTCACCTTGGCCGGATAGGCATAGGAGGTGGCGATATGGCCGTGGCGCGCGATGTCCTCATAGAGCTTCACATGCATGATGCCATATTCCTCGAGCGCATGCATCTTGCGGGTCTCGGTCTCGCGCGGCTCGAGGAAGCGCAAGGGCTCGGGGATCGGCACTTGATAGACGAGGATCTGGTTCTCGCTGAGCGCCGTCTCGGGTACGCGATGCCGGGTCTGGATGATCGAGGCCTTCGCGGTCTCCTCGGTCGTGGCGATCCCTGCGGTGCGCACGAAGAATTTGCGGATGCTCACCGCATTGGTGGTGTCATCGGCCCCCTGGTCGATCACCTTGAGCGTGTCCTCAGGTGTCAGGATCGAGGCCGTCACCTGGACGCCGCCCGTCCCCCAGCCATAGGGCATCGGCATCTCGCGGCTGGCGAAAGGCACCTGGTAGCCAGGAATGGCCACCGCCTTCAGAAGCGCGCGGCGGATCATGCGCTTGGTCTGCTCGTTGAGATAAGCGAAATTGTAGCCCGTCGTCATTCCGCCGCCTCCTGCTCGAGGCCCTGCGCCTTGCGCCTCAGACGCCTGAGCAATTCGAGCTCGGCCTGGAAGTCGACATAATGCGGCAGCTTCAGATGCTCGACGAAGCCTGTCGCCTGCACATTGTCGGCATGGGAGAGGACGAATTCCTCATCCTGGGCCGGGGCCGTCTGCTCCTCGTCCAATTCGCCGGCGCGCAGAGCGCGGTCGACCAGCGCCATGGCCATGGCCTTGCGCTCGCATTGGCCGAAGCTCATGCCGTAGCCCCGCGTGAATTGCGGCGGCACGCTGCCCGAACCCTTGAACTGGTTGATCATCTCGCATTCGGTCATGTCGATCTGGCCGATCTCGATCTCGAAGCCGAGCTCCTCCGGCGCAAAACTCACCCGCACCTCGCCGTAGCGGATCTCGCCGGCGAAAGGATGGGTTCGGCCATAGCCGCGCTGAGTCGAATAACCCAGCGCCAGAAGGAAGCCTTCATCGCCGCGCGCCAGGCTCTGCAGGCGCAGATCGCGCCCCACCGGGAAGGAGAGCGGCTCGCGGGTGAGATCGGCGGGCTCGCTTTCGGCCTCGGAAGCGGGTTCGATCAGGCCCTCGGCGCCAATGAGGTCGAGCACCCTCGGCATGCTGCGGTCGATATCGGCCGGTCCGGTTTCGGCCGGTGCCGCCGCGGCTTCATCGCCCGGTGCGAAGTCGAGCAGGCGATGGGTATAGTCGAAGGTCGGCCCCAGAATCTGGCCGCCCGGCATGTCCTTGAAAGCGGCCGAGATGCGCCGGCGCACCAGCATCTTCGAGGTCTCGATGGGGGTGGAATAGCCGAAGCGCGGCAAAGTGGTGCGTGAGGCGCGGATGAGGAAGATCGCCTCGATGAGATCGCCGCGCGCCTGCCGGATCGCGAGCGCCGCCATCTCGCGGTCATAGAGCGAGCCTTCGGTCATCACCCGGTCGACGGCGAGGGAGAGCTGCGCGGCGATCTGCTCAGGTGTCAGTTCCGGGATGCTCGGATCGCCGCGGCGTTCTTGCGCGAGTTGCCGGTGCGCGGCATCGATCGCCTTCTCACCGCCTTTGACCGCGACATACATCAGTCTGTGCCTTCTCTTCTCATACGTGTCGACCGGGGCAAGCCGGCGATCTCAGCCGAGGTGGCGAAGAACACATCGCTGCCCAACGGGAAAATCGCGTGATTGTCTTCCATCAGATCCCAGAAGTGCTGCTCGAGGCCGCAGGTTCCGAATGCCCGCGCGCCGTCGATGCCCGGACCTTTGAGGATGAGACGCTGGTCCGATGCGAAAGAGGCAATTTGGACGATCAGCGTCGCCGATATATCGGGATATTCGGCCGTGCCGCGATTGGCCGATGCGAGCGCCAAGGCGGCGGAAGCTTCGCTGCACAAGAGGAAGCTCGCCGCGGAAATTTCCTCAACGATAGGCGCGCCGCTATGGAAGCGCAGATAGTCGAGCACTTGAGGCGTGCGATAGGCCTCGTCGAGCCAGAGCGGCGTGTCATAGTCGCAGAGCGTCATGCAGATCGTCGCGGCAGTCGGCAACAAGGGCGACGGCGCGTCGAGCCCTGCTTGCATCGGCACGATCAGGCCCGGACGCGCCATGGCGTCGAGCATGAGCCGGAAGGCGCGGGCGCTGTCCAGCGCCTGGTCGGCAAAGCCGCTGACGGCCTCAATCATCCTCGCCTCTCACCATGGTGAAGAAATCGACCTTTGTCGCCGCATTCTTGAGAGCGAGGTCACGCTCGCGGTGGTCACGCTCTTGCGTCAGCGGCGCAATCAACGTCTGCGGAAGGTCGCTGTCCGCGCCTTGCAAGAGCGCATCGCAGATCGCAGCGCGCAAGGCGTGCTCATGCGAACGGCCCATGACGAAGGCATGGCCGACCGTCCCGTCATCGAGGCGGATGGCGCAGCGTGTCACTGTGGCTTCACCCATGTTGAACGGGCTGCCGGTGCCGCCGACGCGGCCGCGCAGCATGACCAGGCCGGTTTCCGGCTTGCGCAAATAGACGAAATGGGGAAAGCGCTCGCGCGGGAAGAGAGCATCGAGACGCTGAGGCTTGGCCGAAGCGAGGAGCGACATCCAATGTTGCCGGGCGGTTTTTTCGGTTGCGGACTGTGGCGAGTCGTCGAGGGCCATGGGGCTATCAATCAGCCCATTGTAAAAGTTCTGTGACAGAAATTGAGGTTATGCGGCAGATACCTCGCCCCGCGAAGCGGGGAGAGGAAGGGGCCCATTGCGAAGCAATGGGAAGGTGAGGGGCTGCTTTGACAGTTTTACCTGCTACGTCGGCCTGCTGACGTAGGTTTAGTAGTGCAAAACAGCCGAAGTGCCCCTCACCCTCCCGTCGCTACGCGACGGGCCCCTCCCGCTGCGCGGGGCGAGGGTATTCCGCTGTCACCGCGTCGAGCAAAGGCTTGTTCTGGCGCCGGATTGTGGTGCGCAATTCGGCGGTCGTCATGGCCTCGTCCCTCACGAAAATGGTGAACATCATATTCGTGTTGTTGAAGATCATCTCGCCGACGCTTCTGGCATCGATGCCGGATTTGATGAATCCCAGTTCCTGCAATCGCGCGACCAAGGCGCAGGTCTGGTCGGTCAAGGCGCGGTCGAGATTACCATAGGTCTTGCCGAAGGGACTGTCGGGCTGCTGGGTCGAGATCGCCATGGCCTGGCGCCACATCTCCTTGCTCAGATAGACGAGCGAATGCTCGATATAGCCGATGACCAGCCTGTCGACGGCCTTCGCCACATTGGCGGGCGGCTTGGCGATGACGCCCTGGCCTGAATTCAGCACCTCGTTCACTTCCATGGCGACGATGGCGACCAGGAGATCGCCCTTGTTCTGATAGTAGTTGTAGATCGTGCCGATCGAGACTTCGGCCAGGGCGGCGATCGCTTCGATCTTGGCGCCCTCATAGCCCGATTTGCGAAAAAGCTCGGACGCCGCCTGCAAAATGCGCTGATGGCGGTCGGCCTTCTGGCGCGCTCTCAGTCCTGTCATGCGGGCCATCCTGGCATATTTTTAGAATTGACTCAACTTTAGAAATGGTTCATTTTTCTCGCCAGAACATAAAATCAGGGAGGTAGTTATCATGAAATCTCTGCCATCTTTCGCCCGTGCCTTGCGCAAGCTCGCTCTGTCGGCAGCCGCACTTGTCGCCTTCGCGCTGTCCCCGGCGCTTGCCGAAGACCTCAATGCGCTCGTGTGGTGCGACCATGCCGATCCCAATTTCCTCAAGCCTTTCGAGGATGCGACCGGGATCAAGGTCAATGTGAAGGAGTTCGAGGGCACCGGCGCCGGCCTCGCCATCCTCGACCAGTCGCAGCCCGGCGAATGGGACGTCATGGTGATCGATTCGATCGATGTGCGCCGCGGCGTCGATAAGAAGCTGTTCGAGCCGCTGCCCGAAGACAAGCTGCCCTTCGCCGATCTCTATCCGGAAGTGCAGCTCGACCAGTTCACCAAGATCGACGGCAAGCGCTACGGCATCACCGAGAAGTTCGGCTACAACACCATCGGCTTCAACAACAGCAAGGTCGATGTCAATGACATGCAGACCCTGCAGTCGCTTTTGGGCGACAAATACAAGGGCCGCATCGCCATCTATGACTATTATCTGCCGGTGATCGGCATGGCGGCCTTGGCCGCTGGCAAGAAGACCGCCGAGTTCACCGAAGCCGACCTGCCGGCGATCAAGGAGGTGCTGCTCAAGATGAAGGCCAATGCCAAGCTCGTCGGCGAGGTCACCGCCAGCCAGACGGCGCTCGCCACCGGCGAGGTCGACATACTGGTGGGCGGCGGCGAATGGGTGACGGCCGGCCTTTCCAAGGAGAATCCGGCGCTCGATTTCTCGATCCCCAAGGAAGGCGGCATTTTGTGGTCGCAGTCGCTCGCCATGCTCGCAGGCAGCCAGAAGAAGGATGCAGCACTCAAATTCATCCAATATGTGCTGAGCCCGGAGGGCCAGGCGAAGCTTTCGACCTCGTCCTGCTATTGGGGCATGCCCGCCAACAAGCAGGCGGCGTTGAGCGACGAGCAGAAGAAGGTGCTGCGCTTCGACGAGCAGCCGGGCTTCCTGGCGCGCGCCCAGCTTTATCCCGCACCCGACGAGAAGCTCGACAAGCAGATGCAGGATGTGTGGACCGAAATGCTGCAGGCGCAGTAGGATCGCTCAAAACGGCAATCCTCCCTCCGCCGCGCGAAGCGCGGGGAGGGAGAGGTAATGGATCGTCTCCTGCGATGACGCAAAGCTCGAATGCCGGCCGGGCGCTGCCCTGGCTCATGACGGGGCCCGCCCTGTTCTGGACGCTCGCCTTCTTCGTGGCGCCCTTCATCGCCATGGCGGTGGTGAGCGTCACCTCTTCCGAAGGCTATTCGCTCGGCAACTACCAGCAGTTCTTCAGCAATCCGAGCTATTTTCAGGCGCTCATCAACTCGCTCGAAGTCACGGGCGTAGTGACGGTCGTCTCGATCCTCATCGCCTATCCCTTCGCCTGGATCCTGGCCGAGCAGATCCCCGAACGCTGGCAAAGGCTCGCCCTCATCCTCGCCGTGCTGCCCTTCTGGACCTCCTATGTGGTGCGCTCCTATAGCTGGCTCCTGGTCCTGGCTGAGAAGGGTGTGGTCAACAACACGCTGGTGCAATTGGGGCTCATCGCCGAGCCCATCCAGCTCGCCAATACCCGCTTCGCCACGGTCACGGGCTTCGTCCATTTCTTCGTCATGCTGCTGACGCTGACGATCTACGCCAATCTGAAGCAATTGAGCCCGAGCTACCGCAAGGCCGCCACCGATCTCGGCGCCGGCCCGGTCCAGACCTTCATCCATGTCATCTTGCCGCTCACCCTTCCCGGCATCATGGTCGGCGCCTTCCTCACCTTCGTGCTGGCGATCGGCGATTACATCACCCCGCAGATTCTCGGCGGCAACAATGAGTTGCTGATGCCGCAACTCATCATGCTGCAGATCGGCCGGCGCGGTGATTTTCCGCTCGCCTCGGCGCTCTCGATCCTGCTGATGGCGGTGGTGACGGTCGCCTATCTGGCCTCGGCCCGCTGGCTCAAGATCGAGAGGGCGTGACATGAGAGGCGGCATGCGCGCGATCACCATCGTCTATGCCGTACTCGTCTACGGCTTCATCTTCCTCCCCGTCGTGACCCTGGTGCTGTTCTCCTTCCAGGCGACATCCTTCCCCATCCCGCCTTTCTCGGGTCCGTCCCTGCGCTGGTATCAGACGGTGCTCGCCGATCAGAGGCTCACTTCGGCGCTCGGCAACTCGCTCCTTGTCGCCGTCATCTCATCGGCGCTCGCGACCTTCCTCGGATTCCTCGCCGCCTGGGGCTTCGCCCGCTTCGTGCTGCCGGCCTCTGCGCTTTTGCGCGGCCTCATCACTTTGCCGCTGACGGTCAGCTATCTCATCATCGGCATGGGGCTGCTCGTGCTCTTCAACCGCATCGGCATGCCCAAATCGCTCACCGCCGCCGGCATCGGCCATGTGGTGATCAACCTGCCGCTCTGTTTCGCCATCCTCTACAGTCAGATGGGCGAGCATCAGGCGAATATCGAGCGCGCCGCGCGCGATCTCGGCGCCAGGGAATGGCAAGTGCTGGCGCTCGTCACCGCGCCCATGCTGTGGCCGGCCTTGTTCGCGAGCTTCTTTTTATCCATGACCTTCTCCTGGGACGAGTTCGTCATCTCCTTCCTGCTCACCCGCTTCGACACGACGCTGCCGGTCGAGATCTGGAACCTCTTGCGCTCCGGACTCAACCCCAAGACCAATGCGGTGGGCGCGCTCGTCTTCCTCATCTCCATCGTCTTCGTCCTCCTGTTCGAGATCGCTCTTTTCCGGAAATCCAAATCATGACAGCCCTGGTCCAGGTCAAGAATGTCTCCCAGCTCTTCGGCAGCATGTGCGCGCTCGATCATGTCTCGCTCGACATCGCCCCCGAAAGCTATACGGTCCTGCTCGGCCCCTCGGGCTCGGGCAAGACCACCTTGCTGTCGATCCTGGGCGGCTTCCTCGCGCCCAGCGAAGGACAAGTGCTGATCAAGGGCGAGGACTGCACCAGCATGCCGCCGGCGAAGCGGCCGACCACCACGGTCTTCCAGGACTATGCGCTGTTCCCGCATATGACGGTCGGCAACAATGTCGGCTTCGGCCTGCGCATGCGCGGGCTGGCGCGCCCCGAGCGAGACCGGCGGGCCCGTGGCGTCCTGGCACTGGTCGGCCTTGCGGAAGCCTTCGACAAGAAGCCGCATCAGCTTTCGGGCGGCCAGCGCCAGCGCGTGGCGCTCGCCCGGGCGCTCGTCGTCGAGCCCTCGGTGCTGCTGCTCGATGAACCCTTGGGCGCGCTCGATCTCAAGCTCAGGCGGCAGATGCAGGACGAGCTCAAGGCCATCCAGAAGCGCGTCGGCACGGCTTTCGTCCATGTCACCCATGACCAGGAAGAGGCCATGGCGCTCGCCGATCACTGCGTGGTGATGAATAATGGCCGGATCGAGGACGAGGGACCGGCTGAACGCGTCTATTCGAGGCCGGGGAGCCGCTTCAGCGCCACCTTCATGGGCGAGAGCACCATCTTTCCGGGCCGCGTCACACCGTCCCGTGAGATCGAAACCCCTTTCGGCAACTGGCGCCTCAACACTGACGCGACCGCCGGAACGGACGTCGCTCTCGCCTTGCGGCCCGAGCATGTTGCCATCGGCGATCGGCCTTTGGCGCTCGGGCGCGCGAAGGTCGGCGACGTCGTCTTCCAGGGCAGCTTCAAGCGCGTCACGGCGGCGCCGGAGCGCGCCGCGCAAATCGACCTCCTGGCGCGATTGCCCGCCGACGCCGTCGTCCGGTCGGGCGATGTGGTTGAATTCGCCTGCGATCCCCGCCATGTTCTGGTGCTGACGAGGTAGCGGAATGGCAGAGCTCGAGGCGGCGCAAGCGCATGAATGGTATGAGACGATCCGCTTGGGCGATGACGTCACGCTCATCCATGAGCCGTGGATCAAGCCATTCTTCCGCTGCAATATGTGGCATGTGCGCGGACGCGACCGCGACCTGCTGTTCGATTCAGGGTTAGGCCATTTCAGCCTGAAGAAACATGTGGCGCGCTTGAGCGAGAAGCCGCTGCTCTGTGTGGCGAGCCATACGCATTTCGACCATATAGGCTGCCATCACGAATTCGCGCATCGCCTGGTGCATGCGGCCGAGGCTGATATCCTGGCCGATCCGCGGGGCGACCTCACCCTTGCCGGCAAATATGCGACGGAAGAGATGTTCGATCGTCTGCCCTCAGGCTGGCGGACGGAAAGCTACCGCATCGCCCCCGCGCCGGCCGAGCGCCTGCTCGAGGACGGCGACGTGGTCGATCTCGGCGATCGCGCTTTCGAGGTCGTGCACACGCCTGGCCATTCACCGGGCGGCATCGGCCTCTTCGAGAAGAAGACCGGCATCTTCCTGTCGGGCGACATCGTCTATGACGGCCCGCTGATCGATGATGCCTATCATTCCGACCGCGACGCCTATCAGGCGACGTTCGAGCGCATCAGGCCGCTCGGAGTGAGCGTCGTGCATGGCGGCCATTTCCCGAGCTTCGGGCCGACGCGCTACCGCCAGCTCATCGATGAATATCTGGCAGGCTTGCGCAACGCAGGGTGCCATCTGACGGCGAAGTGAGCGGCGCAATAATCTATAAGCCTCGAACTGCGGTGTGGCAGCCATCGCCCGGGTGCATCGTCATCCGCCACGGTCTTCTCTATACTTCTGTTTGGCTCGCTCTCTGGACTCACGTATGCGTTCGCGCTCCGTGTGCGACATTTGTGTTTCGGCGACCGCCTTGATCCAGGATATCAACTCCATATCGGCACCAAGCGCCTCTGCATCATCACACCAGTCGATATCCAACACGCAGTCCCACTTGCGCGGCACGTCTGTAGAGTCGATGAGCGCCTCCATCGCCTCGTTCACCGCCTCGGCTGAACCTGTCTTGACGGTCAGTCGAACCAAGTTTCCCGCCGCGTCATTCACCCCCTCGTGCCTATGGATCGATAATTCGAGAGCTTCCTTCGCGCGCAACAGTCCCGCCACCAGCTCATTATTCTCAACCAATGCTCTGGATAAGATCATCAACGATGTAGCATCGCGCAACTCCTGATGCAGTGTCTGCGCCAGCTTGACGGCAGCTGCGGTATTGTCAGCCCATCCGCATTCGGAGATAGCGGACGTATGGAGTTCGAGGCGCACATTCCACTCGGTTTCAGTTGCGAGACCGGACAGCAGCATGGCCGCGCTCTTTGGCATAGATACTCCATCGACCTCCACCACCTCATTTCTATGAGGCTCTACTTGTTTTAGCAGGCTCCTGAGATCGATTCTCTTCACTGGTCGCTACTTCTTCTTCTTCCATCTCTTACGCGGTTTGGGGAACCTTATACCATCTTCATCGGGATCGCTCCAGGGCCGTACTTCTGTTTCGCCTCTCAGGCACAGGTCACGAATTTCCACGGCGCGCTTGTGGCATTTCCACCAAGCTTCCGGAGTATAGCTGTAGTTCTTATGGCATTGCTCATTGTCATGATAAAATTGCTTGTGGCAATGATCCTTGTCAGCTTCAGTAAGTGGTGCCTTATCTTGATAGATTAAGGGAGGAAATGTGAGATTGTCGTCCGTGGGTGGGCAATAAGAGGGGGATTTTCCCCATAAATATTCCCAGTATCTCAATGGGAGGACGCTCGCTGTTTTGACCGCCAATGGACGGTCATAAATGGTCTGCGGATTTGCCGGTTGTGATGAAGTACCGGGCGCTTCCGTGAAAGCAGGCTGGTTATGCGCTGGAATGCCGCGAGCCTTCGCCCTGTCAGCAACTTCACCGGCATAGGAGAATCTTGCCGGCTCTCGGAATGGGTAAGGACGAGGTGACGGTATGGGCTCACGTGATTGACGTGCAGCTTGCTCGCCTGTCGTCATGCCCGGCTGCGATGCAAAGGGAAATCTGGGACCTCCAAACACGGGCTCGTCGTAGCTTCCATCGCCGGATGCCATACCGGTTTGCGCGACATTGTCGAGGGGATTATCCCCATACTTCCTGTTGTGCGCACGTAGTAAAGCTTGCACGAGGCCATGCCTCTCTCGGCGATCGAGAACCATTCGGTTGATCCTTTTGTCAGAGTGTGGATGGAGGCTGACGCGCATTCGGTCAGCCTTCGGGAGTTTGATGATCTGGTGGATTGCGGGGTTTCTATTCAGAAACGAAATGAAACGCCTTGGGAGTCGCTGACTGGCTGGCGGGGTGCAAGCCGGTTATGGTCCGGATGAGCCCGGCCATCCAACACGGCTGCTGAAGTCCCCGCGCAATTCCAATCTTGAAATTTTCCAATCCTACCGTTTGGCCCGCGATGTCAAGTCCCATCGCCGCGGCCGGAAGGTGACGAAGCCGTTTCGAGAAGTGATCTGAAGGAAGTGATGGAGCGGGATCGGCCCCAAAGCCCATGGGAAAAGCCGGTTCCCCTCGCCATGAAATCGCCGGTTGGGTCAATCATCGCGGGCGGCTGAAAGCTCGCATCAAATATGACGACAGCGCCTGCAAAATCGGCGGCAAAGGACAAGATCTTCGCCGTCGCTCCCTGATGGATAGGCACGACAATATAAAGAAATCAATTAGTTAGAAGGCACCGCGTGCGCAGCGTGTGCAGTAAGCGACTGCGCTTTGCGTGAAGTAGAGTGAACCACAGAGCTCAAATGTGTGCAGAGCTCCTGGCCGACGATGCGTTTGTTGGTGGGCTAATCAAATAACGACAGTCTGAATCTAGACGCTCGGAATGAGGCCGCCATCAACGCGAATGATTGATCCAGTTATGTAAGATGCCCTTTCGCTCGCGAGAAACGTCACGACATCCCCATATTCCTGTGGGCTGCCATAGCGGCCTAGCGGGATCGACGCCACGCTCGCGGTGGTCACGTCTTCGACGGACCTGTTCTCGCGTTGTGCCTTCTGGGCATCCAGGAATTGGATACGCTGCGTGGCGATCCTGCCGGGCAGGATGATGTTGCTGGTGATGCCGTCGCGGCCGACTTCGGCTGCCAAGGTCTTCGACCAGCCGACCAACGCCAGGCGCATGGCATTCGATATGCCGAGATTCGGGATGGGTGCCACGACACCGGACGACGTCGAGGTGATGACCCGGCCCCATTTCCTTTTGCACATCGCCGGGAGGACATGATCGGTTATGGCGATCACCGACATGACCATGGAGTCGAAATGCTTCCGCCACAGCTCGGGTGGCTGGCCGGAAGCCGGAGTAGGCAGCGGGCCGCCGGTATTATTGACCAGGATGTCGATGTCACCGGCTTGCGATTTGATCGAGGCAAGCCGGTCCACGATGATGGCAAGGTCGGAAATGTCCCAACTGATGGCCATCGCCTTGCTGCCTGCCGCGACGATGGCATCTGCAGTCGATGTCGCGGCCTCGCTGTTGATGTCGGCCGCAAGGACCGTGGCGCCCTCGGCGGCAAGAACGTGCGAGATAGCTCCGCCCAACCCGCCGCCTGCGCCAAAGACGAGTGCGACCTTTCCCTTCAGTTCCAAATCCATGTCAAAACCTCATTCATTGCGCGCGCCGGCGAGCCCAGCCTTCCAGTTTCACCGCCGCCAGCGATGCCGGGAACGACACGGCCAGGAAGAGCAGCCCGACCATCGTCATCGGCTCGATATAGCGATACGACTCGTTGGCCAGGATCTTGGCGGCGTTCATCAGCTCGATCACGGTGATGGCGGACAGAAGCGGAGTCTCCTTGAACATGGAGATCACGTAGTTGGACAGCGCCGGGATCATTGGCGGAATCGCCTGTGGCAGCACGACTCGCGTGAAGGTCGATGGTGCCGGATAGTTCAAGGCTTTCGCCGCCTCCCATTGGCTGCGCGGAACGCTTTCCAGCCCGGCGCGATAAACCTCCGCCGCATAGGTCGAATAATGGAGCCCAAGACCGATGACTCCCGCGGTCAGAGCGGACAATGCGATGCCGTAATCCGGCAGCACGTAGAACAACACATAAAGCTGGACCAGGAGCGGCGTGCGTCGGATGAATTCCACGAGCACTGTGACGGGAATCCTGAGGAGCGGTCCACCGGTGAAGCGCGCGATGGCGATCAGAAGGCCTAGGGAGAATGCCAGGAGCGAGCCCGGGACTGTCGCCTGGACGGTCACGACCAAACCGCTCAGCAGCATAGGCATGATCTGCCAGGTGAAATCCCAGCTCCAGCTCATTGTCCGCCCTGCATGCGATCGATGCCTTCACGTCCAGGCCGCAGTCGCCGCTCGGCCACAGACACGATCGCAAGAATCCCACTCGCGATGATGAAGTAGATGACCAGGATGGCGAGGAACGGCCAAAGCGTCTCTCCTGTCGAGTTGCGAATGAGCTGCGCCCGGAAGGTGAGATCGGCGATGGTGATCAGCGAGGCGACGGACGACAGTTTCATCAAGTCAACCGCAAGATTGCCGAAAGGTGGCAGCATGATCGGTATCGCCTGTGGCAGCTCGATGTGAAGCAGGCGCTGGGCGCGGCTGAAATTCAGAGCGATTCCCGCCTCCCGCTGATCTCTGGGAACGGCGAGAATCGCGCCGCGCACGACTTCCGCGCCATAGGCGCCGATATTCAGCCCAAGCGCCAGAATGCCGGCGGTCAGCGGTGACAGCGACAGGCCGAAATAGGGCAGGGCGTAGAACATCCAGAACATCTGCACCAGGCACGATGTTCCTCTGAAGAACTCGATATAGGCGACGGCCACCCACTTGACGGGACGGATTGGCGACAGCCTGCCCACTCCCGCGGCAAAGGCCATGGTCAGAGCCAATAGTGAACCGCCCGCCGTCAGCAGGAGCGTCATGCACGTGCCGGACCAGAGGAATCCACTATAGGCGGTCAAAGTTTCCATGAACTATGCGTCGGCGCGAAAGCGAGCCGAGGCCTTTCTCGGCATCGGCTCGCCTCATTGCGTGTCAGTTGGACGCCGTGCACAGCTGCTCGCGGGTCGCCTGCTTGGCGACCACCGAGGAGAAGCCGTAAGTATCGACCAGCGGCGGGAAGGCATCGCCGGCCTTCAGATCCTTGAGCGCCGCATCATAGGCATTGCGGAAGGCTTCGTCCTCCTTGCGGAAGCCGGCGCCCGCGCAGGACGGCGGAAGGCCCTCGACCGGATTGACGATCTCGAGCTTGTGGTCGTTCGCCTTGGCCAGGAGATCGTGGATCACCGGCCCGCCCAGCGCGTAGGCCTTCACGCGGCCGGATTGCAGCATCTTCAACCCGCTTTGCGGATCGGGAGCGACCACGATATTCGCCTCGGCCACGCCAGCCTTCTTCGCGTAATCGTATTCGGCGCAGCCGCCGCAGGTCGCCATCGTGATGCCGGCCTTGGCGATGTCTTCATAGGTCTTCAGCTTGTGCGGGTTGCCGGCTTCGACCGCGAAGGCCTCGGCGCCGCAGACATCGGGCTCCGAGAACAGAATAGCGGCGCAACGCTTGGGATTGATGTAAAGGCCTGCTGCGATGAAATCGAAACGGCCTGCCTGAAGGCCGGGGATCATCGCCCCATAGTCGACGATCTGATAGCGGACCTCGGGAACGCCGAGCTTCTGCATCACGGCCTTGGCGACATCCGGCGCGGCTCCCGTCAGGGTTCCGTCCGGCTTCACTTCGCTGAAGGGCGGCTCATTGGCGATGCCGATCGTGGCATAGCCTTGCGCTTTCAGCGCTTCGAGATCGGCACTGGAGGCCGATGCAGCCCCAGCACAAAGCACTCCGGCCATAAAGGCCGCCTTGGCAACAAACTTCATCGCGACTTTCATTTCCTTCCTCCCTTTTTTGATAACAGTCATTTGATCTTCGGTTTCAAAGTGATCGCCCCGACTCCAGGATCTTCTTCAGGAAAAATTTCGTTCGTTCCTCTCTGGGATGCTTGAAGATCGCATCCGGAGGCCCTTGCTCGACGATCCTGCCGCGATCGAAGAACAGGATCCGGTCCGAGATGCTGTGAGCGAAACTCATCTCATGGGTGACGAGCAGCATGGTTGCATCCGTCTCGCTGGCGATCATGCGCAACACCGACTGCACTTCCTCGACCAGCTCCGGATCGAGTGCCGAGGTGACTTCATCGAACAAGAGAATTTCCGGCTTCATGGCGAGAGCGCGGGCGATCGCGACGCGCTGCTTCTGTCCGCCTGAAAGCTGGGCCGGATACTGGTCGGCCTTGTCCGCCAGGCCGACCAGTCCCAGCAGCTCCTTCGCTTTCTTCTCGGCGGCTCTGCGCTCGACGCCCATTGAGATAACCGGCGGCTCGGCGACGTTGCGCAATACGCTCATATGGGGAAAAAGATTGAACTGCTGGAACACCATGCCGATGTTCCGGCGCATCTTTCTCAGATGCGCTTCGTCCGCCGGCACCAGCCGGCCCTGGCGCTCCATATGCCAAAGCGGCTTTCCGAGAACCCGAACCACGCCGCCCTGAATGTTCTCGAGCGTCATGAGGATGCGCAGGATCGTGGTCTTGCCGGATCCGCTGGGACCGATCAGCGAAACCTTTTCACCCTTGCTTACGCTCAGATCCAAGCCATCGAGAATCGTGATGGGACCGAATTTCTTCAGAACCCCCTCGAAGCTGATGACTTCCTCCGGCATCAAGCGTTGCCTCCAAAACATATTGTTCTTAGTTGACTATAATGTACAATGCATTTCGTGGAGGAGTCCAGCCGGAAAATGATGCCGACGACGGGAGAATTGCTGATCTGGGCGCGTGCCGAGGAGAAAGCCCGGACGTATGACTACATCATCATCGGTGCAGGCTCCGCCGGCTGTGTGCTTGCCAATCGCCTGAGCGAGCAGGGCGATGTCACGGTGCTGCTGGTGGAGGCGGGACCTCGCGACGGCAGCTGGCAACTGTCCATGCCGGCGGCTCTGACCTATCCGCTGCGCGGCACGCGCTTCAACTGGGCCTATGAAACCGAGCCGCAAAAGCACCTGAACCATCGCCGTCTGTACTGGCCGCGCGGACGTGTTCTCGGCGGCACGTCATCGATCAATGGCATGGTGTGGGTGAGGGGGCATCCGCGCGACTATGACGACTGGCACCGCCAGGGACTCGCAGGATGGGCGTTCTGCCAGGTCCTGCCTTACTTCAAGAAGCTGGAGAAATACGGAGAGGGCGACGATACGTTCCGGTCCCGTCGCGGCCTGGTCGGGGTGACGCGCGGCAGTTATCCCAATCCGCTCTTCGACGCCTATATAGAGAGCGGCTCACAGGCAGGGTTCCCCGTCACAAGCGATTTCAACGGCGCGCAGCTCGAAGGTTTCGGGCGCTACGACATGAACATATGGAAGGGCCGGCGGCAGAGCGCCTCGGCCACCTATCTCCGGTCCTGCCGAGGGCGCCCCAACCTCACCGTTGGCACCGGCTCAGTGGCGCGTCGCATCGTGATCGAAAAAGGTGTGGCGAGGGGCATCGAAATTGCGCGCGGCACCGGCTTGGAGACTGTCCGCGCCTCTCGCGAGGTGATCCTGTGCGGCGGCGCCATCAACTCACCGCAGCTCCTGATGCTGTCCGGAATAGGCGATCCTGACCATTTGCGGGAGATGTCGATCGACGTCGAAGCGGCATTGCCGGGTGTCGGCCAGAATCTCCAGGACCATCTCAACACGTCGGTGAAGCACGAGTGTCTCAAGCCGGTGACGCTCTATGGCGCCGATCGCTTCCCGCGCAATGCGCTTATCGGTCTCGAATATCTTCTGTTCAAGACCGGCGCCGGCGCGACTATGCACACGGAGGCCGGCTGCTTCGTGAAGGCCATGCCGGATGCCGAAATCCCCGATATCCAGCATCATTTCATCCCGACGATCGTGCTGGACAATGGCCGGAAGGCCCCCGACCGTCACGGATTTCAATGTCACATATGTCCGTCACGACCGGTGAGCCGCGGAACGATCCGCCTGCGCTCGGCGAATCCGGATGCGGCTCCCGTGATCGAGGCCAATTGCTTCGCTTCCGAGGAAGACCGCAAGATCATGGTCGCATCCATCAAGCTGACCCGGGACGTGCTGTCCCAGCCCGCCATGAGGGCCTATCGCGGCGCCGAACTGGCGCCAGGTCCCGATATTCGCACGGATGCAGACATCCTGGCCTATCTGCGCCAGAGCGCCGTGACCTGCTATCACCCTTCCGGCACGTGCAAGATGGGACATGACAAGAGAGCCGTCGTGGACAACGAAGCACGGGTCCATGGTGTGGCAGGCCTGCGCGTGGTCGATGCTTCCATCATGCCCACACTGGTCAGCGGCAATACCAACGCCCCCGTCATGATGATGGCCGAGCTCATATCGGACAGGATATGTGGACGCGTTCCCGAAACTCCACTCGATGTGGAATACCGGGGCTATGCGCCGATCCATTCGAGCAAGCTGGGCTCGGTTAAATCGGGGTCCTGACCGGCGCTCCCAGCCGCTGACGCGCATCACGGTCGGGGGCGATGAAATAAGGCGTGTTGGTTGACGGAAGCGGCGGCTCTCCCTTGATCATCGCGGCTGCCTTTTCCGCGATCATGATGGTCGGCGCATTGAGATTGCAGGTCGGGATGAGCGGCATGATCGATGAGTCGACCACGCGCAATCCATCGATGCCCCGCACGCGGCATTGCGCATCGACGACCGCCATCTCGTCCATGCCCATCTTGCAGGTGCCACAGGGATGATAGGAGGACTCGATTTTTTCGCGCAGGAAGGCGTCGATCTGCTCGTCGGTCGTGACATGGGGCCCCGGCAGGAGTTCCTCGCCGCGATAGGGATCGAAAGCGGGCTGCGCGAGAACTTCCCGTGCCAGCCGCACGGCAGCGCGCATTTCCACCCAGTCATCCGCATGCGACATGTAGTTGAAGGAGATCTTGGGTTTCTCGCGCGGGTTCGACGAGGCAAGCCTGATCCATCCCGTGCTGCGCGACCGCATGCTGCCGGTCTGGATCTGGAAGCCGTGATAGCCCAAGGGCTTGCGTCCACCGTCGGCAATGGCGAGAGGTATGAAATGGAACTGGATATCGGCCCATCTGATGCCGGTGCGGCTGCGAATGAATGCGCCGCTTTCGAAGTGACTGGTCGATCCCAAACCATTGCGGCGCAAAATCCAGGCGATCCCGATTCTTGCCTGCGCCAGGGGAGAGAGGGCCGCATTCAACGTGACCGGCTTCAACGACTTGTGCTGCACGCTGGTCAGGAGATGATCCATCAGGTTCTCGCCGACGCCCGGAAGATCCCATACGACATCGAGCCCGACCGAGCGCAGCTGTTCGCCGGGGCCAATGCCCGAGAGCAGGAGCAGCTGCGGTGAATTGATCGGTCCGCCAGCCAGCACGATCTCGGCGCGGGCATTGGCGCGCACAAGCCGGCCGTTCTGCCGATAGACGACGCCTGTGGCCTGCCGACCGGTGAGAATAAGCCGCTCGGCCTGCGCGTTCAGTTCGATATGGAGGTTGTGGCGCTGCCTGACCGGCTTGATATAGGCATTGGCCGTGCTCCACCGCATGCCTTTATGGACAGTCATCGGGTAACGACCGAAACCCTCCTGCTGGAACCCGTTGATGTCGCTGGTGGCGCCGTATCCCGCCTCTATACCGGCCTCGATGAAGGCGGCGTGAAGAGGATTGTGAAACTCCTGAACTGTCGTCTTCAACGGCCCGGTGTCGTCATGATAGGCGTCGGGCGCGCCGTTCCAGGCTTCACTGCGCCTGAAATAGGGCAACACGTCAGCATAGGACCAGCCCCGCGCTCCCGCTTCCGACCAGGCTTCGTAGTCGAGCGGATTACCGCGCAAATAGACCATGGCATTGATCGATGATGTTCCACCCAGCACTCGGCCACGCGGGCAGCGGATGCGGCGGTTATTCAGCTGCGGCTCCGGCTCGCTCAGATAGGACCAGTTGTATTTGTCGGACGTCGCGACATAGCGCAGCGCCGCCGGCATCTGGATGAAAATGCTCGCATCAGAGCCGCCTGCCTCGAGCAGCAGCACGCTATGCGAGGGATTCTCCGTCAGACGATTGGCCAGAACGCACCCGGCAGAGCCCGCGCCAATGACGATGTAATCGAATGTGCGATCTTCCATGAGTCTCCAGACGAAATGCGTTTCCAATCTTGTACTTTATAATCAAGTTAGTACAATAATACACTGCGAGAGTCAAAACCTCACCCCAGAAAGGAATAGACGTGCACCCTTCGCTTGCATCACGGATGTCGAGAATGCGCCCATCCGCCACCGCTGCCGTATCAGACCGGGCGCGCAGTCTGGCGCAGGGTGGCAAATCCATCATCAACCTGGGCGAAGGCGAACTCGACTTCGACACACCGGACCATATCAAGGACTTTGCCATCGCAGCCATCAGGAGGGGAGAAACCAAATATACGGCCGTTGCAGGCACCGCGGCAATCAAGCAGGCGATCATCGAGAAATTCCGCACCGAGAACGCACTGTCCTTCGCTGCGGATGAAGTCATTGCCGGCACGGGAGCCAAGCAGCTCATCTTCAATGCGCTGCTTGCCACCGTCTCCAGCGGAGACGAGGTGATCGTGCCCGCGCCTTACTGGGTGTCTTACCCCGATATGGTCGGCTTGGCCGACGGCACGGCCATAACCGTGGCTTGCGAAGAGAATCATGGCTGGAAATTGCGCCCGGAGATGCTGGCAGCGGCCATAACGCCCGCTACCAAATGGCTGCTGCTCAACTCACCCGGCAATCCCTCGGGGGCCATGTACCGGCGCGAAGAGCTGCAGGCGCTCGCCGAAGTCCTCCTCCGGCATGAGCAGGTTCTGGTCCTCTCGGATGACATCTATGAGCATATGCGCTTCGAAGGCGAGTTTCATACGCTGGCGGCGGTCGAGCCAGGACTGCGAGAGCGGATCCTGACCGTGAATGGTGTATCCAAAGCCTATTCCATGACCGGCTGGCGGATCGGCTATGCAGGCGGTCCCGCCTGGCTGATCGGCGCCATGCAGGCGCTTCAGTCGCAAAGCACCTCCAATCCAAGCTCGATCAGCCAGGCCGCGGCGGTTGGCGCATTGGCTGGCGGCACCAGCTTCCTGCGCGAATGGGTTCAGGTGCTGCGCGACAGGCGCGACAGGGCAGCCCGCATCCTGGAGGGCGCGCCAGGGTTGCGCTGCCTGAAGCCCGAAGGTGCATTCTACCTGTTCGTGAACTGCGCCGGCCTGATCGGCAAGCATATGCGACATGGAGCGACGATCACATCGGATATCGACTTGGCGACTTATCTGCTCGAAGAGGCAGGTGTCGCGGTCGTTCCCGGTTCCGCTTTCGGCACACCGTCCTACTTCCGCTTGGCGTTCGGTGTCGAGACACAGCAGCTGGAGCTCGCCTGCGAAAAAATCGTCGAAACCTGCGCCGGACTGAAGTAGCTGCCGCGACGGATACGCTCACCGAATGGGAGACAAGCCCATATCGGGCGTCCTGGCCAACTGCTTCAGACATTCGGCCACTTCGGCAACGGCGGCCTCGCCCAAATCGATCAAAGGCGAGCGGACCCGTCCGCCATCGAAGCCGCGCAATTGCATCGCGGCCTTGACGGTCTGAGGTTGACCATGGCGGCGGGCCAGCGCCCGGAATTCATACCATAGCCGGTGCAACCGGGTTGCCCTCATCGTGTTTCCCGTTTTGAGCGCGCGATAGGTAGCGAGGATGACCTCGGGCAGGGCACAGCTGTTGGTGGAGCTCAAGCCGTGGAAACCGGCGACAATAGCGCCCGGGAAGACGAGGTCGGACGCGCAGAAAAGCTTGCAACTTTCGGGGACGGTGTTGGCCAGCGCATCGACGACGGCCGGAGTGAGGTCGCCCTGCTTGAGGCCGGCGACGTTCTTGAGCTCGGCAAGCCTGCGGATGGAAGGCACGGAGAGCGTGATGCCGATGCCGGGCGCGTTATAGACGAGAATTCCCGTCTTCGACAGCGGCGCCATCTCGGCGAAGAAGGCAAGGATCTGGTCTTCCGTCACTTCCGACACATAAGGCGGGGTCACCATCGGCAGGCCGCCGAGGTCGCCGGCAAGCTTGGTCAGGTCCTTCGAGACGCGAGAATCGGATGAAGCGCTGCACAGCATGACCGGCACGCGGTCGCCGACCATGGCCATCACCTGCCGGAAAAGTGCTGCCCGTTCGTCCGGCGACATGGAGGGGAATTCGCCATAGGTGCCGCCGATGAGGATGCCATCATAGCCCAGCTCGATGACGCGTTCGATGTTGCCGGCCAGCGCCTTGAAATCGATGGCGCCATCAGATTTGAACGGCGTCACCGTGATGTTGAATATGCCATGCAGGCGTTGCCGGCATTCCTCGATGCTTCTCATCTATCCCTCGATTTTGCTCAAATGGCCCCGATCACCGACAGATTGCGATCGACCGTGCCGAGCGCGCGGCAGCCAGTGTCGGTGATGACGATTGTTTCGCTGACCCCTACGGTGAACTCGCCATAGATCCGCAGCGCGGGGGGAATGTGGAAGGTCATTCCCGGGCGCAGTTCCGCCGTGACGCCGGTGAAAAGGCTCAGGATTGCACCTTCGCCCCAATCCGGCGCGAATGAGATTCCGATGCTGTAGCCGGTCCGCTTGCGATAGTTCTCGGTGTAGCCATGCCGGTCGATGACCTTCTGGCAGGCGAGATGGACTTCCTCGCAAGTTGCACCGGGCCGGGCCGCATCGAGTGCGGCCTGCAGGCCCTCCGCGCATACAGCATACATCCGCTCGGCGGCGGAGGGTGGTGTTCCCAGCCAGGCGCTGCGCATGAGGGCGGCGTGATAGCGGTCATGACACGCCGCCATTTCGAGGAAGGCGGGATCGCCGAATGCAAGCTTGCGGCGCCGCCAGGTGCCATGCGGAATGCCGGTGCGCGGGCCTGAGGAAACGAGCGGCTCCATGCCGAGATATTCCGATCCATCGGCAATGGCACTCCCCATCATCGCCGCGACGATATCGTTCTCGCTCGCTCCGGTCCGCACGGCCTTGAGGCCGGCGCGAAGCCCGGCATCGGCATGCCGCGCCGCCGCTTCCATCTTTTCGATCTCGAGCGGCGATTTGACCGCGCGGAGGGATTCAACGATGCGGGCGCCATCGTGAATCGCACCGAGCTTCGCCTGCAATGCCTCATAGACTGCAATCGGCAGGAACCAGCCGCGCTTGTCGATCGCCAAGCGCCGGCCGCGCATGCCGCGCTTCTGCAAGACGTCGGCAAGGAAGGCGACCGGATCGTCGCCATCGCCATAGGTCTCGACATCGTCGACAAACGTGTTGGAGCGGAAATTGTAGTATTCGAGCTGGCGGATGACGAAAACCGGATCGCTGTCGACCGAAAGCAACAGGGCCTGAAACGTATAGTAGCCGGGTGTCTGCCGGCCGGTGAGATAGAAGATGTTCTCGGGTCCGGTAATGACCATAATGTCGATGCCGGCATCGGCGAGCAGCTTTCGCGCCCGCGCCGAGCGATCTTCGAATTCCGATCTCGGAAAGGCCGCCTCGGCTCCCTGCGTCACGCTGCTCATCTTGCGATCTCCATGATCTGTCGTGCCTTTCCCGAGTCGAAAGCGACGCCGAGGCCAGTCTTGCCCGCGATGTGGACGAGGCCCTCGCCATAGGCGACACCTGAAACCGGGTCATTGACGATGCCGTCGGCGCCGTAGAGTTCGGCGCGCTTGGCTCGGACCGTTACGGCGAGCTGGATTGCCGCGGCCGTTGCCGCCGCTCCTTCATTCATTTGACCGACCATGACCGGTATCCCGGCCCTGGTGAGAGCGCGAACGGCCGCCAGTGCTGCGCCGATGCCGCCGAGCTTGAGCAACTTGACATGCGCCTCCAGTTTGCCGCCGATCGCGCAAACCCTCCTGACATCCGTGGCAGAGGCAAGGCTTTCATCGAGCATGATCGGCAAAGGCGAGTGGTTTGCCATGATCTCGATCGCGTCCCACGCCGCGGCAGCGACCGGCTGCTCCACATAGGCGACATCGAGATCGGCCAGCGCCTCCAACCGCCGCTGCGCCTCGCGCGTGGGCCAGGTTCCGTTCGCGTCGACCGAAATTTCGATCTCCTGACCGAAGGCCGAGCGCAGCCACCGCAAGCGGGCGAGGTCCTCCTCGAATGACGCTATGCCGATCCGCACCTTGAGGTCGCGGAAACCGCGTCGGACATAGTCGTGGGCGCGGTCGCGGAATTCCTCGATCGGACTCCAGAACAGGGTTTGATTTGTCTTGGCGGCGAGCGGAAGCGCCTCGCCGGCCAGGCTCTCGGCGATCGAGATGCCGCGCTTGTTTGCAGCGAGATCGCGCAAGGCTGAATCGATCAGCATGCGAACAGGAGCCGTGAAGCAGGACGGTTCGCTTTCGAGCGCTGCAAGGATCTTTTCTGGCTCCGTGTCCGCGGAAATCGTGCACATCGCCTGCCTGACGCCGGCGAGCAGATCGGTTGGCGCGATGCCGGTCAGGTAGGCGGCATTCGCGCGCACCTCGCCGATGCCGGCATATGCGCCATCCTCGAGATAGAGATAGATCTCCTCCAGGTGATCGACCGCTCCCGATGCCGCGGTATGGAGCGTCAGTCCCGCGCCATATGTCAGATCGGCCGTGAAGAGGCGAATACGCATGCGCAGATCTAGCCCAGCATCGATAGAGCTATGTCGCGATAGATGAGGCTCGCGGCTACGAGTTCATCGGCCGGCACAAATTCATCCGGCTTGTGCGCAACAGCCAGATCACCTGGCCCGACGACGACACCGGTTGCGCCCAGCGATCTGAAATGCACGAGATCGCAGCCGCCCTGGAAGCCGAAGGGACCCGGATCGATGGTGCCATGGCGCCGGCTCGCGGCCAGGCTCGCGGCGACGATTGCCGCATCGCGCACGGTTTCCGTCGGTCCGCCCGTCGTTGCACGGTAGCCTGTCACCTCGGCCCGGATGCCGTACTTACCGGCTTTGTCGAGCAGCTTCTTGATCTCCTGCGCGGCTTCCGTCTCCTCCTCACCCGGAACCATGCGGCGATCGAGAAGCAGTTCGCAGCGATCGGGAATGACATTGTCGGCATGGCCGCCATGAATGCGCGTAATCGTGAGGCTGGCATTGCCGACGAGGGGATGGGACCGTTTGCTGACGACCTCGGCGTGATGCTGCTCGACGAGGCGCGTAAGCTTCGCAGCTTCATAGATGGCGTTGAGGCCGAGATGCGGCGTGCCAGAATGGGCGGTTCGGCCATGTACGCAGACGATAGGCCGCATGCTGCCTTTATGCGCGGTCACCGTGGCATTGGAGGTGGGCTCGCGGATCACCGCGAAATCGACCCTGGGCTTGCCTTTGGCGTAATGCCTGGCACCTTCCGAAGCCGTTTCTTCATCTGCCGTGAATACGCCGAGGAGAGTACCGCTCCAGCTTGGATCGGCCTTGAGCATGCGGAGCGCTTCCAGCATTGCGGCAAGGGGCCCCTTGGCGTCGCATGCTCCACGGCCATAGAGCTTGCCGCTTCTGTCCGTGAGCGTGAAAGGATCGCTGCTCCAGCCTTCGCCCGCCGGAACGACATCGATATGCGTGTTGAAGGCGAAGACCGGGCCAGGGCCGCGCGCGAGCCGTGCGACGACATTGGTCCGTCCCGACTTGTATTCGGTCAGTGACGTGTCGAAGCCTGCCTCTGCGAGCCGGGCGACGATGTACTGGCCGGCCTCGATCTCGCGACCCGGGGGATTCTGGGTGTCGAAGGCCACCAGTGCGGCAAGCTCGGCCTTCATTCTGGTCGTGTCTGGCGTTCCCGTCATGGCATTCCTTCCCGGCCGCGTTCGCGAGGATTGCTTTTTATTTATCACTTAGTACAATCCTGGCAAGAGGCAAGTCGATGATTTTTAAGCTACTGTCATTCCTGTCCGCGAGTCGAAGCTGCCAATGATTGTATATTGGCGCCAATCGGGCAATGCGGACAGATGGGCATTCGGGAGGGACGGGTGAAGGCACGGCAGAACCGATCTATCTTGGCAAACCAGATCATCGATCTGATCACGACATTGCGTCTGCGCGCCGGGCATCATGTCACGGAGCAGTTCCTTGCGACGGAGCTGCAGGTCTCGCGCACGCCGATCCGCTCGGCGCTCGACCTCCTGGAAAACGAAGGTGTGGTCGTGTCGCGAGTCAATCAAGGCTACTTCCTCGCCAAGCCCTGGTCCGACATAGAGCATCTAAGCCTCGAAGTGCCTTCCACCCAGGAGCAAGAGGTCTACGAGTCGATCATCCGCGATCGGCTTCTCGGCAACATCCCCGAGAAGATCACTCAAAAGGAGCTGGAGGTCCGGTTCAAGACCAATCGCAATACTCTGCTGCGGGCACTGTCGCGACTGGCGGATGAGGGGCTTGTCGAGCGCAGCAGGGGGCGGGGATGGCGATTCATGGCCACGCTCGAGGGCAATATCGCCTTGCGCGACAGCTATAATTTCCGGGTTGCGATCGAGCCGACGAGCTTCGGCATGACGACCTTCGCCGCGGATGAAATCACGCTGAAACGAGCGCAGGCGAGTCATGAGTTCATGCTGAGCAGAAAGGATCCGCGGGAAATCGATCCGCTGCACCTGTTCGAGCTCGATTCCGAGTTTCACGAGATGATCGCCCGCTTCTCCAACAACAGCTTCCTGCTGCATGCGATCCAGCATCAGAACCGCTTGCGCCGCCTGCTCGAATTCCACACCTACACCAATTTCAAGCGCGTCCGGGAGTGGCTCAAAGAGCATCTCGCCGTCATCGATGCGATCGCCAAAGGAGATCATGAGACGGCGTCGCAGGCTCTGCTGCGGCATCTGGTGAATGCGGCCGAAGCCGCCGCCTTCCCGCAGCTTGGGCGGAACGCTGTTCCCATGCCGGCTGCCGGTAAGTCGCGGAAGCGCCGCGGTCCTTCCGCGAAAAGATAGTACAGGCGCCGCCCCGGCGGGATTCCGCTTGACTCGCCAAATCCGAACCGTTTATTACGAATAGACAAATTACAAAACAAATGGTTCGGAGGAGGAAAAATGGCACTCAGAAATCTCATTATGGCGACGGCCGCGGCGCTTTTGATGGTTGGATCGGCTGCGGAAGCCCAGGACAAAGGTGTGCTGGTCATCAATTCCTTTGGCGGCAACTGGGGCAAGGCCATCCAGCTCGGCCTGATCGATTCCTTCCAGAAGGAAACTGGAATAAAGGTTCAGCTGCTGAGCACCCAGGACGTTGCCAAGAGCAAGGCCGCCCTCACCAGCGGCAACCCACCGCCTGAAGATCTCATCGACACAAATTTCGCCACGGGTTACTCGCTGTCCCGCGATGGGCTGCTCGCCGATATCGACTATTCGCAGTTCAAGAAAGAGACTCTGGATGCGCTGCCGGACTATGCCAAGCAGCCCTTCGCCCTGGGCTGGGGGCAGTTCGCGGTTGGACTGTGCTACGACAAGGAACAATTCGCGCAAGGCAAGGAACCGAAGACCTGGGCTGACTTCTGGAACGTGAAAGAGTTCCCGGGGAAGCGGGGCATGCTCGCTTGGCCTGACGAGCCCACGCCGGAGCTGGGATTGCTTGCGGCGGGAACGGCCGTCGACAAGCTCTATCCGCTTGATCTCGACGCCGCCTTTGCACGGCTTGATGAGCTGAAAAGCTCCATTCCCAATTTCCCATCGAGCCCGGCCGTTCTCGGCCAGATGCTGGTGGACAAGCAGGTCGCCATGCAGGCATGCTTTACCCATCGCGTGCAAGCGCTCGTCGACGGCGGCCTCTCACGCATCGGCATCGTCTTCGACGGCGCCCGGCTGCAGACCGAGTATTTCTTTGTTTGGAAGGACGCTCCTAACAAGGAGAATGCCATGAAGTTCCTGGCTTACATCGCCGAAGCGGCGCCTCAGGCGGCGTGGGCGCAAATCGGCAATACCGGTCCCGTCAATCCCAAGGCGTTTGATATCGTGCCTCAGGATATCGCGGCCAAGCTGCCGACATCGCCTGCCTACAAGACGTGGGCCAAGCGCGACGACTGGTACGCGGCCGATGCCGGCAATGGCAAGACCAATCGCGAGGTGCTCGAGGAGCGCTGGTCGGCCTGGTCTGCCGGCAAGTAATGAATGGCTTGATGCGTGCCGGGAGCTGGTCCGCCAGCGCCCGGCGTGTGAAGTCCGAAGCCGATCATCGTCATGCTTAAGCCTCTATCCGGACTCGTGCCCTTTGGCGCTTTGCAGGCCTTCGCTTTCTGGGTCCCGTTGCTCCTCTTTCTGAGTTTTGCCTTTGCGGGTGGAACGCCTTGGGCGGATCTCTGGACAAGCCCCGCAAAGATCGCTTCGATCCGACAAACACTGTGGATCGCCGCCCAGGTCACCCTGGTTTCAGGTGTCCTCGCCTATGTCTATGTCGGCGCCTTGCTCGCCGCGTCACCGCGCTGGCGCGCGGTGCTTCTCCTCTGTGTGATCGTGCCGTTCCTCACCTCAATCGTGGTGCGCACCTATGCCTGGATCATCGTGCTCGGACCGTCGGGGCCAGTGAATGCCGCCTTGCGCGCCGTGCTCGGACCGGATGGCACGATCGAATTCATTTATAACCGGTCCGGTGTGCTGATCGGCATGGTGCACGTCTTGCTGCCGATGTTCGTGTTGCCTCTCTACGCAGTGGCCTCGCAGATACCGCGGAATTTGAACCCGGCCGCCCGCACGATGGGAGCCAACAAGGTCGCTGCATGGTTTGCGGTCGACATGCGCCTTGGTCTGTCGGGCGCAGCCGCCGGAGCGGCACTGGTTTTCATTCAGGCGTTGGGCTTCTTCGTCACACCTGCCATGCTCGGAGGCGTCGGCGACACGATGATTGCCCAATTCATCGAGCGCGACATGCAGACCTCAGTCGATCTCGGGGCTGCGGCGAGCCTGTCTCTGGTGCTGGTTGCGGCGGTGGCATTCTGCGTAGCCGTGTTCCGCATGTTTTATCCCCTTGAAGGCTTGTTCATCCAGACGGAAGCGGGGACTGCCGCCGGTCGCCGGGCCGGCAAGGGAGGTGTCCGACTCTTGCCCGTCGGCCTTGCCGATGCGCTCGATCGCAGCTGGCTCGCTATCACGGAGAAGCTCGCTTATTTGCCATGGATGTGGCTCACACGGGCAGGCGCCATCCTTATCGCGATCTATTTTCTTCTGCCGCTCGTCGTCGTCCTGCCCGTCTCGCTCACCGGTGACGAGTTCCTGCAGTTTCCGCCGTCGAGCTATGACGGGCGCTGGTATCCTCGCGTCCTTCTGGATCCGGACTGGCGGCTGGCGATCGCAAATTCGATGCTGGTCGGTGTCATGGCGGTGGTTGTGGCACTTCTCGCGGCACTGCCTCTCGCTTTTGTGGTGGTACGCGCAGCCCTTCCGCAAGGATTGCGCGGGTTGTTGATTGGCGTGCTGCTCCTCCCGGCGATCGTTCCGACAATCGTCCTTTCGGTCGGTGTATATGTCTGGTTTCTGAACACGAAACTGGTGGCCAGCCTTCCGGCACTCGCGCTTGCGCATGCCGTGCTGGGCCTGCCTTTTGCGGCACTCATTCTCATATCGGCTTTGAAGGATTTCGATCCCCGGCTCGAAAATGCCGCGCGCAGCCTGGGTGCCGGCCCTGTGCGCACGCTCCTCCTGGTGACGCTGCCGCTGCTGATCGCCCCCTTGGTTTCCGGAGCGCTGCTTGCCTTTCTCACCTCATTCGACGAATTGCTGATCGCCCGGGCGGTGACGAATTTCGAAACCGTGACTTTGTCCGTGAAGCTGTGGACGGGCGCCAATCAGGAAATCAGCCCGGCGCTTGCGGTGATCTCCGTGGTGTCGATGGCGGTCACTTTGGTAGGGGCGATTCTCCTCGCCGTGCTGTCGTGGCTGAATATGCGGCAAATGGGTCCAAGCAGATGACAGACAAGGGTGACCCCATTCTCAGGATTCGTGGTCTGAGCAAGCATTATGGAGCCTTCACGGCGCTGTCCGGAATCGATCTCGACGTGTCGCGCGGCGAATTCGTCGCCTTGCTCGGACCGTCCGGTTGCGGCAAGTCGACGACGCTGATGGCGGTGGCTGGGTTTGTCGAACCGGATGAGGGCAGCATCACGCTCGCGGGCAGGGACATCACCAGGCTCGTCCCGGAGAAGCGGCGCATGGGCATTGTCTTTCAAGATTATGCCTTGTTTCCGCATTTGAGCGCCCTCGACAACGTCGCCTTCCCTTTGCGCATGCGGGGGATGGGCAGGCAAGAGCGCGAAGCAAAGGCGCTTGCCGTGCTGGAGCAAGTTCAGCTTCCGCAGAAAAGCATACATTCGCGACCCAGCGAGCTTTCCGGCGGTCAGCGCCAGCGGGTTGCGGTCGCGCGGGCCCTGGTCTTCGATCCGGTGATGCTGCTGATGGATGAACCGCTTGCCGCTCTCGACCGGCGGCTGCGGCAGCATCTCCAGTTCGAGCTCCGTCATCTGCAGGAGCGGCTTGAAACCACCGTCATCTATGTCACTCATGACCAGGAAGAAGCCCTGGTGCTGGCCGATCGCATCGTCGTCATGCGCGACGGCCGCTTCGAGCAAGTTGGTGCACCGCGCGAGGTCTATGAGAAGCCGGCAAGCGCCTTCGTCGCCGCTTTCCTGGGCGAATCGAACAGCCTGCGCGTCAAAATTGCCAAACGAAGCAGCGGCTCGGTTTTTGTCCAATATGAAGGTCACGACACGCTGATCGAGGTGCCAGGCGACTTTCCATATGCGGAAGGGCTGCTGGTCGTCCGCCCGGAGCGCCTTCGCATCGAGGCAGGGCGGAGCGAAAGCGCGCCCAGCCTGCCGGCTCAAATACGCGATGTAGCCTTCCTGGGTGACAGGCTGCGAGCTGAACTGTCCCTGTTCGATGGGGTCTCATGGACGGCAAGCATTCCGATCAGCCAGGCCGCGCCACAGGCCGATCAATTGCAGCGCGGTGCGCGCGTGAGCGTTTCGTGGTCGCCTCACGATGCGCGTTTCCTTGCCGTTGAGGGGAACTGAACCATGCGCGTTGGCGTCATGCTCCTCGAAAACACCCATATGCGCGGGACCGGCTCCATGGCAAGTCCCGAGAGCTATTTGGGCGAGGCGTTGTTTGAAACACTGCCGGGTGTCATGGGACGGGTTCTGGTCGACCGTCCCGAGCAAATCAGGGACGCGGTCGTTGCGACAGCTCGGCGGCTTTGCGGTCGCGGGGCAGACATAATCACGATGAACTGCGGCTTTGGGGTCCTGTTCCAGCAGGATCTGGTGAAGGCGAGCCAGGTGACGATCGCCTCTTCGAGCCTGCTGCTCCTGCCGATGCTCGCCATGGTGCATGACGGCAAAGTGGGCGTCATTACCTTTGACAAGACGGCGCTTAGCGGTGCGCATCTGGCTGCCGCCGGCTGGCCGCCAGGCGCGCCGCTCGCGGTGTCGGACGTGCAACGTTCCGCCGAATGGCGGTTGCTCGACGAGGAGCGGCCGGTCGAGCTTCCTCTCGAACTGATGGGCCGGCAATTGCTTGCAACGGCGCGCTCTTTGGTGGGCAATCATTCGCTCTCGGCTTTGGTTCTCGAATGCTCGGGCATGGTGCCCTTTGCGCCCATGCTGCGCAGCGAGCTCGGTTGTTCCGTGCATACAGTTCTCGATCTGGTGAATTTCGCCGCGCGGGGACGAAAAGCCGCTTGACGCTGTAGCGACAAATGAAGTAACGAAACAAAAGGTTCGCATTGTAGAATAACAAAACAAAAGGTTCAATCGGATGTCAGACCGCTCTCCCGGATTTGTCCAGCGCACCGCCTTGCGTGTCGGCGCGGGCGCGATTGCTGAATTGCCACAAAGCGCCAGGACGCTGCGGATGACGAGGGCGGCCGTGGTGATCGACCAAGGCCTGCTGGCAACGCCGGTCGGCGAGAGCGTCAGAAAACTACTGCCCGGCGCCAGTATCGTTGCTCATCCAACCGCTGAGCCAAGCGTTCAGTCGATTGTCGGTGTCGTGGCCGAGCTCGGCGCCTGCAATGCCGATGGCATCATCGCGGTTGGCGGTGGAAGCTCGCTCGATACCGGCAAGGTCGCGCGCGCGCTGCTGGCGGCGAAGGTTGACCGGTGGCAGGATTTACCGGACCAAATTCCGCCGGGCATGAAGCTGATCACCGTGCCGACGACGGCCGGCACTGGTGCCGAAGCAGGCTCCGGCGCGCTGCTCTATGATCCCGAAGTCGACGATAAGATATTGGTACGCCGCCTGGGCATGGCCGCCGAACTGGCAATCGCCGATGGTGACCTGACGCTCGGCCTTCCGTCCAGGCTTACCGCCTATACCGGCCTTGACGCATTGGCTCAGGCGATTCTCGCTTACGTGCCGGCAACCGGCGATTCCATCAGCGGCCAGGTCGCCTTGCGTGCGATCCGCATGATCTTCCGCGCCTTGCCGAAGGCGGTTGCGCAGGGCACTGACCGGAGCGCCAGGGCCGAGATGATGCAGGCTTCGGTGATGAGTGCGCTCGCGATGTTCAATGCGCCGCCCACCTATGCGGCTGAGCACACTTTCGCCGAAGCGATAGGGCCCGCCGCGGGCGTGAGCCATGGCCATGCGGTGGCCGCCTTCCTGGTGCCGCTTGCGGAATACAATCTAAAGCCATTGGCTGATCGTTATGCCGAGATGGCCGTCGAGCTCGGCTTTGCTTCCGAGGGTGAAGCAGTCCCGAAGGCGGCAGCGGCCTTCATAGAAGGCCTGGAGGCACTGGTGAGGCGGCTCAATGTCGAGCCGCTGGCCAAGGTTGCGAAGACCTGGGATCGTGATGATCTTGCGGCGCGCTGCCGCCGGCATGATGGTTTTGCGGTCAATCCGCGGCCGATCGACGATACTGCCGTGCTGCGCATGCTCGATTGCGCGCATTCGGGGAGCCTGCGTCTGTGACGGAAGCGGTCCATCTGTCTCTACACCTGAAGGAGCGCCCCGAGCGGCTGGGCCGGCTTGCGCGAGCAATTGCCGGCAAGGGCATTGATGCAGCCGTCCTCCTCGATTTCGCCACGGTCAGCTATTTCACGGCCAATCAGATTGCAGGGCCGAACATCGCGATCGTCACCGCCGATGGCGAATGCGCCGTCATATGTGATGAGTACGATGCCTATAATTTCGAATGTCTGGGATCGGGGTTGGAAATCATCCCGGTAGGTTATCTGGACGATCCGATCGCGCGGGCCGGGAAGTATCTTGCCGAGCGGCCCAAGCTTAAGGTGGTGGGGCTCGAATTTGCCGACATTCGCCTGTCGACGCACCGTACGCTGACGGCGGCAACAAGCGAGCGCTCTATCGTGCCGGTCGATCCGATTATCGCCGACATCAGATTGCGCAAGAGCCCGGATGAGGTCGCGTTGATCCGCAAGGCCGCGACAGTGGTCGAAGGCGCCTTCAAGGCGGCACAAGATCTTCTTGGCGGTGCGACCAATGAAAGGCCACTCGCCGCGGCGATCTATGACGCGCTTCTGGCGCACGGATCGGACTATGTCGCCGGACAGCCTTATGTGAAGTCGGGCGAGCGGGCCTTGAACACGCATGCGCGCTGGTCGGGCCGTGACATAGCGCCCGGCGATCACGTGCTTCTCGAAATCGGCGGATGTGTCGAGCGCTATCACGCGGCCCTGATGCGCACACGGCTACCGAAAAAGCCATCGCCGGCCGTCCAGAGCGCGGTCGATGCGGTGCGGGCCGGCCGTGATGCGCATTTGAAGGCTTTGCGGCCAGGCGTGACCGGCGATGCATTGCACTCGGCCTATCTCGATGCGCTCGACAAGTATGGTGTCCGCTCCTGGAACCGGCATTCGAGCGGCTATCCGCTGGGCATGGCCTTCCCGCCTTATTGGGGCGAGATCCGGCTGATGACGCTTGCCGGCGGTGTGAAGCGGCAGATCGAGCCGGGAATGGCGCTGCATGTGATTTCCGGGCTGACCGAGCCCGCCGAGAACGTGCCGCATGTCGGCTTCAGCGAATGCGTGCTCGTAACAGAACATGGTTGGGAAAGGCTAATTGAAGTGGACGATTTCCTATGATGTTTTCCAAGGACTTCCTGGCGACGGTGGCAACACCCTCTCTGCTTGTCGATCTCGCCACAGCGGAGCGCAATATCGGCCGCGCCGCCGATTATTATGCCAAGGGCCGCGTAAAGCTGCGGCCGCATTTCAAGGCACATAAGATATCGGCGCTCATGAAGCTGCAGATCGCCGCCGGCGGGTGCTCGGGTGTGACCTGCGCCACGCCCTATGAAGCCGAGGTGCTGGCCGATGCCGGCATCGACGACATTCTAGTCGCCAACCAGATCGCCGATCCGGCGAGCCTCGCAGCGCTCGCCCGCGCCGCCGGCAAGAAGCGGGTGACGATTGCGATCGATTGCGCAAAGCATGTCGAGCTGCTCGAGGCCACGGCGAAGAAGCATCGTGTCCGTTTCGGCGCGCTGATCGAGATCGACGTCGGCATGGGGCGCTGTGGCCTCAATTTCGGCAGCGATGCGCTGATACCGCTCGCGGGCGCCGTCAAGGAGGCCAGCCGTCTCGATCTCCTCGGCCTGCAAGGCTACGAGGGGCATATCGTGATGCGCGAGGACCGCGACATGCGGCGCACCATGGTCTGGCAGTGCCAGGAGATTTTGCGGCTGGAGAAGGAGCGACTGGAGAAGGCCGGCTATCCTTGTCCGATCGTATCGGGGGGAGGGACGGGCACCTGGGATATCGCAGCCGAGTGTGGCGTGCTCACCGAAATCCAGGCAGGGTCCTACGTTCTCATGGACTCCAAATATGTGACGCTCGACGTTCCGTTCGAGAATGCGCTCTTCTGCTGCACGACGCTGATCTCACGCCGGGGTCCCTATGCGGCCGTACTCAATGCCGGCCTGAAGAGCATGACGGTCGAGTTCGGCATGCCGAAATCGGCGGATGGCTCATTCTCCGTCATCACGCTTGCCGATGAGCATGCGCGCATAACGCCGAAACGCGGGTGGACCGCGCAAGTCGGCGATCCAGTGCTGATGATCCCGCCGCATATCGATCCGGCGCTTAATCTGCACGATGCCGTGGCGGTCTATCGGCCGCCAGGCATTGCGGAAACATGGGCGGTGGATGGCCGCCGGCGGCCGCAAATACGGGCAGGGGAGGAGAAATAATGAGCATTGCCATGAAGCCTGCGTTCTTCATTGCCGGCGAGCGGATCGAGCAAAGCTCGGCCGAAGCCTGGACCGTGATCGATCCGGCACGCGACGCCCCGCTCGCTCACTGGCCGCAAGCCACGGACGAGCATGTGGACCGCGCCGTGCGCTCCGCTCGCGAGGCCTTCGAGACGGGCCCCTGGCGGCGCGGGGCTCCCGAGGACCGCGCGCGTGCGTTGATGGAGTTCGCCAGCCGGATACGCGCCGCTGCCGAAGACCTCTCGCGCCTCGACTCGCTCAATGTCGGCAAGCCGATCGGCCAGGCGCGCGATGATGTCGAGGGCGCTGCCCGATTCTTCGAAAGCTATGCCCATCTCGCTGTCGCGGATCCGGGTGAGCTGATCGAATATGGTGAGAAGCAGATGACCATGGTGGTGCGCGAGCCGATCGGCGTGGTCGGCGCCATCATCCCGTGGAATTTTCCCATCACCGTTGCCGCTGCCGCGGCCGGCGCCCCTCTGGCTTCGGGCAATTCCCTGGTGCTCAAGCCGAGCGAGCTCACACCCTTCACCGCGGTTCGTCTTGCCGAGCTTGGCGCGGGCCTGTTTCCGCCCGGTGTCTTCAATGTCGTCACGGGGACAGGACAGTCGGTCGGCCGCGCTCTGGCAAACCATCCTGATATCGACACCATATTGTTCACCGGCAGTGTCGCGGTCGGTGGGGAGCTCATGGCGACGGCGGCAAAACAGATCAAGCGCATCGATCTTGAGCTCGGAGGCAGATCGCCAACCATTATTTGCGCCGATGCGCCTTTCGAGCAGGCGGTTGCATCCGCGCTGCAGCGCATCGTCTATGCGCAAGGTGAAAACTGCGCGGCGGGCTCGCGGCTGATCGTCGAGGAAAGCATCCGCAAGAAGTTCATCGACGCACTGATCGAGCGGGCGCGCGCACTGAAGATTGGCGATCCGCAGCTGGAGACGACCGATATCGGGCCGATGATCAGCGCCCGCCATCGTGACCGGGTGATGAATTATTTCGCCGGCGCCAAACGGGAGGCCCGCGAGCTGTTCGTCGGACCGACGCCTCAGGACAGTCCGTTCGATCGCGGTTTCTATGTTCCCGTCAGCATCTGGCAGGTCGAGCCTGATCATCAGATCTGGCGCGAAGAAGTGTTCGGACCACTGCTCTCCGTCATGTCGTTCCGCACAACCGACGAAGCTGTGCGGCTCGCCAATGACACCGACTACGGCTTGATGGCGGTGATCTGGTCCGGCGACCAATCGAAGGCCCTGACGCTCGCCAAGCGCACCCGTGCCGGCATCATCCGCATCAATGGCGCGGGCTCGCCGATCCATGGACCATGGGGCGGCTTCAAGAAAAGCGGCATCGGTCGCGGTTATGGAAAATACGGCATTGCCGCTTCGACCGAGCTCAAGCAGATTAATATTCCCTTCGGATGAGCATCGCCATGGCCCCGCCCAACAACACGCCAAGTCCACGCAGCCGTCTGCTGAATCGCATCCAAGGCGTGTTGCCTTCGCTTTCAGCCAATGACCGGCGACTGGCAGACCATCTGCTTGGCCGCTTCCCGCGTGGGGCCTGGGAGACGGTCGAGACTGTCGCCCGCGATGTCGGGGTCTCGAAGGCGGCCGTGATCCGCTTTGCCGCGCGGCTCGGCTATGACGGTTTCGGCGATCTGCAGAAGGAGCTGCAGGACGATCTTGCCGAGGTTTTTGCGTCGCCACTCACATTGCTCGAATCGATGACGATCGGAAAAGGCAATGACGTTCTCGAGCAATTCCGGCAGGCGGCGCTACAGAATCTGGCGACGAAGCCCGAGCAGGAAACGGCCGAGACCATAGCCGAATTGCCGAAGCGGATCCTCGACTGCAAGGGAAGGATCTATGTGATCGGCGCCAGCCGCTCTTTCGGCGCTGCCCATTATCTGCACTACGCGCTCAGTCTTCTGATGCCGAAGGTTTCATTGCTGCCGGTCGAGCCCTCGGCCCTGAATACGGCCTTGCTCGACATAACCGCCGATGATCTCATCATCGCCATCTGCGTCAGGCGCTATGCCACGCAGGTCATACGCGCCCTCAAATACTGCACCGATCGGGGCGCCTACCGTGTCACGATCACCGACTCCTTTCTCGGCCCCGCCCGCCCCGTATCGACGCGCCTCATCATCGTTCCGACCGCCAGCGGCTCCTTCCTCGATTCGTCCATAGTGACGATCTTCTACATCGAGGCGCTGCTCGCGATGGTCGCGAGCAAATGCAAGGACAAGGCAGCGCCTCGCCTCGCCGAGCTCCTGGGCATCGGCCGCGAGTTCGGAACCTTCGAAGATTCGCGGTCTTGAGCGACGCGATGTTTCGTGTTCTGTCGGCTCAGCTCGCCCATGAGACGAACACGTTCAGCGTGAAGCGGACGAGCCTCGACGACTATCGTTCCCGCGCGCTTCATTTTGGGCCAGCGGTTCGCGCGGCCTTCGAGGGAACCAATACCGAGATCGGCGCTCATCTTGCGGCGGCCGAACTGTTCGGCTGGAGCCTAGTGCAGCCTATTGCCTGCTCCGCCACACCTTCCGGTCGGACGGAGCGATCTGATTGGCATTTCCTGCGGGACAGGCTGCTCAGCACTGCGACGAGTGGGAGCGGGACATTTGACGGCGCGGTCATTGCGCTCCATGGAGCGATGGTCGCCGAAGATGAAGATGATGCCGAAGGGGCCTTGCTCGAGGAACTGCGACACCGGCTCGGAGCCGATGTCCCCATCATGGTGACAGTGGATCTCCATGCGAACATATCCGAACGCATGGTTCGCCATTGCAATGGCCTGCTTGCGTTCAGGACCTATCCCCATGTGGATCAGCATGAGGTCGGCCTCGCATCCTGCCGCATGCTGCAGACCGCGATGCAGCACCGCGCAATGCCGAATGCCCATGTCTGGCGTCTGCCGACGCTGATCGGGTGCGATTTTGGCCGCAGCGACGGGATGGTCATGCCGAAGCTCCTGTCCATCGCCCGAAATATTCGCGATTCCGACCCGCGATGCCTGGCGCTCGAGATCTGCGTGGGGTTTCCGTGGTCGGATGTACCGTTTGCCGGTCCATCGGTGGTCGCGACCTGGAGCGATCCAGAGCCGCCGGTCGATGATTTCGTTGCTCCGCTGCTCAAGGCGATATGGGAAACGCGCGACGTCACGTCGGTCGATTATCTGACGCCGGACGAGGCCGTGATCCTCGTTGCCGGCTGGAACGAAGGCCGGCCACTCGTTCTTGCCGACGCCGCCGACAATCCGGGGGCGGGCGGCTATGGGGATTCAATCGTTCTGCTCGCGGCTCTTCTCGAGGCAGGGCAGGAAGGTATTGCGCTCGCCGCCATATGCGACGGCGAGTCGGCCGCCAAAGCCGTTTCGGCAGGGGCCGGTGCAACATTACAGCTCGAGCTCGGCGGCAAGTTCGAGGCGACCAAATATGGCGGCCCACTGCGTTGTGAAGGGGAGGTGATCAGCGTCTCGGATGGCGCCGTGAAGCTTTCCGGACCAATGATGAATGGGGTTGAAGTCTCGCTCGGACCCAGCGCGGTCTTGCGGATCGGCGGGATCCTGGTCGTTGTCGTGACGAACAATATGCAAGTGTTCGACCGGTCCGTCTTTGTCTCACAGGGCATCGATCCATTGTCGCAGCGCGTTCTCGTTGTGAAATCCTCGCATCATTTCAGGTCCGATTTCGACGAGCTAGCCGGCGGCATTGTTCTTGTAGATGCCGGCGGCCCAGTATCGCCAAATCTGAATCGGTCTATTTACTCTCGTTTGCGAAGGCCGATTGAGCCGTTCGATAGCGTCAAGTTGCCAAAGCTGGAACAGATGAAATTCGAGGCATAAGTCTACAGCCGCCGTTGGTGACGAAATGCCAATTAGGCAATCAGTTGGTGATTTAGGCATCTATTGGCCTTCGGAGGTTTTGCCAAGGTCGATCACCGGATTCGCGAAATCGCCGCCTCGACAAGACGGCACTTGACATCGCGGGCCAAAGCATGAAATTTGGGAAATATCAGGATCGGAACATATGCGCCCGCGGCTCAAACCCGTGGGCGTTTCGACTCTGAAGCTTTGCTTGCGCTCAAACCGCAGGTGCGGCGCAACTTCTCGGTGGCATCGGCATGATACGTGCTGCTCCTTCCCTCTCACCTCATATTACGGTGCGCCATCATCGCTTATCGATTCAGGGAATGGAATCCTTCCCTTCGCGGCGAGACCGAACACACTCGGCCTCAGGTCTCGACCGCTATCGGCCAGCTTGAGAAAATCCTCCCCGATTTCTCCACAGCGCTCCCGCCGCGGCACGATGAGGAGAGCCGGGAATACGGCGCTTCACATTGTCGATCCGAATGAAGTTTGGGGTTGCGTGCGCCTTCAAGCCGCTGCTGGCTGCCGAGCGCTACAAGGGCGCGCCTGTGACGGCGCATCAACGCGGTGCGTGCTTTGCCGCCGCCGATGCTCTTCAACCGTATGAAGCGAGTGATGCAGATATGGAGTTCCTTTCCGCCACGTAAGACCCGTGCGATTGCTTCTCCGACGCCCAGGCGGCGGAAAGCGCCGGCGGACAATGGTGACGATAGCGATATCACGCCGCGCGGAGCGCAGTTGCCCGCATCGATGGCCGCGCGTTGAAACGCCGGTGGAAGGCCTCGAGTCTTGGCCGAGCGGTTCGCCATGACCATGCATCGTAGCGGAAGTCCAGATAAGCCAGTGTGACGGCGACGGTGATCGAGCCGACATTCACCTCTGAGAGCTCGGCTTCCCAGCGGGCTTCGAGGACATCGAGCGCGTGCTCTACCCTGAGCTTCTGGCGGTCGAGCCAGGCGTGCCAGTGCAATCTCTCGGGCCGCTGTGCGATTTCGTTGCGGTGAGCGACGGCCGCATCGGCCATGCCGAGCCCCAAAGCCTGCAGCGTCAGGATGCGATGGCGCTCGTCCCCACCACTGGCCAGCAGTTTCCGATCGCCGGCCAGGCTCAGATGGTCGACAATGACGCGGGAGTCATGAAGCACCGCCCCATTGGGCGTGACCAGGACGGGAATTTGGGCGATCGGGGAAAGTGCGGCAAGCTCCTCATTCTCCGTCGCGATTTTAACGTCGGTCGTGATGAGTTCCAGCTCACCGCCCAGTCCGGCTTCATGGGCCGTCACGAAACACATTCGGACATAGGGCGAGATCATGTCGCCATAGATCTTCATGATGTCATCCGCGTTTATGGTGCGAGATGGCGGGCTCCTCCGCCGGTAATCCGGGGAAGCTTCAGACTGCGTGCCGTGCGAGAGCCGCCAGGCTCCGTTCGAGCGTGTCGGTCACATTCGCCAGATGAACGCGCATCGCTTTCTCGGCACGATCCTGATCTCCGGCGCAGATCGCCTCGACGATCTCGGTATGCTCGCGGATAGACTGGTGGATACGGCCCGGAAACAGGATGGTGCGGAACTGGAAGCGGACGATTTGCGAGTTCAGCGTCGCGAGGAGGCGGCTCGCCGTCTGATGTCCGGAGATCTTTCGGATTTCCGCGTGCAGGGCGCCATTCTGGCCGGAATAGGTGGTAAAATCTTCGTTGTCGATCGCATTCCGCATGGTCTCGAGAATGTCGCGCAGCCGCTTGCGGTCCGCGGCATTTGCCTTGGCGGCGGCCTGGCGGGCGATCAGAGATTCGAGCGAAGCGCGCACTTGCAGGATTTCCAGCGCCTCTTGCTCGCTGATGACCCGCACGCGGGCGCCGCGATTGGGCTCGGAGACGACCAGTCCTTCCTGCTCGAGCTTGCCAAGCGCCAGCCTGACATTCGACCGGTTGATGCCGAGCCACGCCGCCAGATCCGCCTCGACCAGCCGCTGGCTCGGCATGAAATGGCCAGTCTCGATCGCCTTGCGCAAGACCGCTGTCGGATCGCTCTTTTCCTTGCTGCGTGCCACGTCCCTCGTTCCTTTCCGCTTGTCCGCTGCTCTGGTCACGTGCCGGTTGCACGAACGTGACCGCCTGTTCCCGCTGCCAGGATCAGGTCGAGCGTTTCAAGCCATTCGTCATCGTGCCTCTTCTTCAGGGCGGGATCACTGTCCGAAAGATCAGCGGCCCAGTCCTGGCGAAACGCTGTCGCCATGGCCATGAGCGGATCGAGCCCTGCTTCCCTGACCGTGGTCGCGACTTCGCGCATCTCGGCGGCGCGCCTGCGGCCATGCACCAGCGAGCGTCCCACTTGATAGCCCGCATACTTGTTCCAGTCGGTTCCTGGAAACGTGTCGTTCAGAGAAGCCAGAACACGGCTCTCGACGCCATGAGCGCGCGCCGCGAGAAAGGCTTCCGAGCACAGCGCCTCGATGCCCTTGATGATGACGCTCCTGCACATCTTGGTCGCGGCGGCAACGCCGACCTTGTCCGAGACGATTTCGAGATTCATGCCATAGCCACCGAGCGCGCCGACAACGGATGAGGCGTGGTTGCCGGCAAGCAGGATCGGAACCGCAAGCGCACGTGACGGCACCGGCGCCATAATCGCGCCATCGACATAGGCGGCTCCTGATCGTTCCACCAAAGCGGCGTTCGTTTTCTTCGTACCGGGCGAGACCGAGTTGAGATCGAGGAAGATCTGGCCTGGGTTGAGATAAGCTGCAGCCTCGCTCGCAACATCGAGCGATGCGGCTGCGGTGACCAGCGACAAAACGAGTTGCGCGCCTTCCGCGGCTTCGGCAGCCGACACAGCGAATTCGATCCCACTGCCGGCAAACTTCGCCACCTTCTTCTTGAAAGCAGGCGTCCCCTGGAGAATGTCGTAACTGCGGACAGGCACATGCCTGGCGAGCGCAACACTGAAGATCGCTCCGGCTTCCCCGAAGCCGATGATGCAGAGACGGTGGGTCATGCCGATCGAGCTCAACGATTGATTCTCATGATTGTCATCAATCTGGACGACAATGTCAATTGATTAACATATGGAGAATATTGGCCAAAAGTCGCTTACCTGCCTAGTGCTACACTATTTTGTTGACAAAATTGCTAACAGTTATAAGCGAAGGTGTCCGAGGTGGGAGACGCCTGATGCCGTTGCATTTCACGGAACAAGAATTCGCCGCCCGCAAAGCGGAAACGGTCGCCCGGATGGCGCGGGACGGCCTCGATGGCCTTCTGATGTTCCGCCAGGAAAGCATGTACTACCTGACCGGTTACGACACCTTCGGCTATGTCTTTTTCCAGTGTCTGTATCTCGGGGCAGATGGGCGCGTGACACTCCTGACACGCGCGCCTGATGCGCGTGCCGCCCGTTACACGTCGAACATAGAAGATGTCCGCATATGGGTCGATCAGCCGGACGCCAATCCGGCCGCGGAACTCAAGGCGATTCTTGCCGAGCATGGCTGCGCCGGGCGCCGTCTCGGCGTCGAATGGGATGCCTATGGGCTCACGGCGCAGAATGGCAAGGCGCTTGCCGCCGCCCTCGAAGGCTTCTGCCGGCTTGCGGACGCGTCGCTCCTGATCACGCGCCAGCGCGTCGTGAAGCGCCCCGCCGAGATAACTTATGTCCGCAAGGCCGCGGCGCTGGCGGACGCCGCTTTGGCCGAGGGGCTGCGGCTGGCCAAGCCTGGCGCCTTCGAGGGCGACATTCTTGCCGCCATGCAGGGCGCCGTGTTCAAGGGCGACGGCGACTATTCCGGAAACGAATTCATCATCCAGTCGGGCCCTGGTTCGCATCTCGGCCGCTACACGTCCGGCCGGCGTCATGTCGCCGCCGGCGAGCAGCTCACGCTCGAATTCGCAGGTGTCTATCGACACTATCACTCCTGCTTGATGCGCGTGGTGACACTTGGCAAGGCCAATGCGCGGCAGCTCGAGATCCACAAGCACGCGATGGATGCGCTGGAGGCCAGCTCTCAAGCGCTACGTCCTGGCGACCCGGTCGGCAATGTCTTCAACGCCTATATCCGGACGCTCGAGAAAGCCGGCTTCGTCGAGAACAACCTGAATGCTTGCGGCTACAGCCTCGGCACCACTTTCTCGCCGAACTGGATGGACTGGCCGATGCTCTATCGCGACAATCCGGTGATCGCCGAGCCGGGCATGGTGTTTTTCATGTTCCTCGCCATCACCGACAAGGGTGTCAGCGGGGTTCCCGGCGAAACCTTCCTCGTCACCGACACCGGCTGCGAGCGGCTCGGCAAGGCGCCGATCACTTGCGCAACCGAAAGCTGACTGTTCTCGAGCACAGGAGGTCTGCAATGCCTGCGAAGTATCCCTTCAACCGTGTCCACCACGTCCATGTCATCGTCCGAGACATGGCGAAGGTCGAGGCATTCCTGCGCGCCATCGGCATCGAGCTCACCGACTACGATCATCCGGGCGACTACACCCTCCTCGAAGGCAATGACGCCGAGACGCTTGCTTCGATCCACTACAAATTCTGCCGCATCGACGGCGTCGATCTGCAGTTCATGTCGCCCAAGGACAATCGGCCGAGCCGTCACAAGACCTTTCTCGAGACCCGCGGGGAAGGGGTCTTTAGCGTCGGCTTTCTCGTCGATGATGTGGATGCAGCCGAGGCCCAAGGCAAAAAGCTCGGCCTGAAGGTGCAGCAGAAGGGACGGCACGAGGATGGTTGGGGCTTCACTTATTTCGACACGGCCGACAGCCTCGGCATCAATCTCACCGTGCGCCAGAACCCCTTTAGTGAGCGCACACCGTCGCGTTGAGAATGGGGCCGTCCGCGGGCGGCCCCATCAATCATGCCAGCCACCAGCGCTCGGCGATCTTCAGACCGTCATTCTCCCAATTGGCAGCGACATCGCCATGGGCAAGCTTCCTTGAATTGGCGGTCACGAAGTTGTTGAAGACGAGGACGATGACACCGCCATCATCATGCACGAGTTGCTGCATCTCGGCGTAAATGGCCGCACGCCTGGCTTCATCCAGCTCGGCGCGGCCGTGCAGGAGCAGCTCATTGAAGCGCTTGTTCTTCCAGAAGGTCTCGTTCCAAGCCGCATCGGCGGCATAGACGGTCGAGAACATCCAGTCGGCGGTCGGGCGGCCGCTCCACGACGCCACGCACCAGGACTTCTTCATCCAGATATTGTCCCAATAGGCATCATCCGCCTCGCGCACGACATTGATGTCGATACCGCATCTGGCCGCCGTCTCCTTGATGAGGATGGCGGCATCGACGGCGCCTGCAAAGATCACATCGGCGGCGGAGAGATCGACCTTCAGGCTATCGAAGCCTGCCTTCTTCAAATGGAATTTGGCCCTGTCGGGATCGTATTTGTGCCGGGGCTCGGGATCGATCGCATATTTGACCGACTTGGGTATCGGATTGTCGTTGCCGACCGTCGCATGGCCGAGGAAGATCTTCTTCTGGATCTCGTCACGGTCGATCGCATATTTCATGGCCATGCGCACATCGTTATTGTCGAATGGCGCCACCGTCGTGTTCATCGGCAGGACATAATGGCCATACCCCGAAAGCTCGAGGAGCTCGACGTCAGGATTGCGCTTCAGGAGGTCAAGCGTCTTTAGATCGGCGCGACCGATCCAGTCCACCGCGCCCGTGGTCAGCGCATTGGTGCGCGCCGTCACATCGGTGATGGCGATGAACTCGACCTCATCGAGATAGGGCTGGTTCGATTTGTGGTAGTTCGGGTTGCGCTTGAGTCTTGCGGACAGGCCCGGCTCGAAATTCTCCAGTGTAAAGGGGCCGGTGCGAATGCCGGACTGCCAGTCTGACTTGCCGTCATTGGTCGGCATGATCGGGATGTGATAGTCGCTTACCAGATAGGGGAAGTCGGCGCTGCCGTCCTTGAGCGTGAAAATCACATTCTCCGGACCGTCCGCCTTGATGTCGGTGATCGGCTCGAGCAGCGACTTGGCGGCTGATTTGGACCCGGGCCCCATATGATGGCGGAATGAAGCCACGACATCATCCGGTGTGACCGTCTTGCCATCGTGGAAAGTCACGCCCTTGCGCAGCCTGAACACCCATTTCCTGGCGCCGTCGGAAGGCTCGAAGGATTCGGCGAGATCGGCGACGATATCGCCCTTGGCGTCGATTTCGGTGAGGCTGTTCGACAATCCACCCCAGAAAGCACATTGGGTGAAAGTGTCGGGGTAACCCACCGGATCGAGTGTATCGGTGGTGGCGCCGTGCGCGAGGCCGAAGCGGGCTGAGCCGCCCTTCTTTGGTTCGGCGCGCACCGCTTTGATGAACATCGCATTGCCGGCGGCGGCCGTGAAACCTGCCGCCAAGGCGAGTTGGACGAAGTCGCGGCGCGAGACCTTGCCCTTGCCGGCAAGGCGTGTCGCTATTTTGAGCTTGTGCTCGAATTCGCTCATTGCGGGTATCTCCTTCGAAGTCCCTGTTCAATCAGTTGCGAATCGGTAGGAGAGCGTCATCTCTGGCGATCGGAAACGATCCGGTAGTGAGCGTCGCGCGGCGTGCGCGCCGGGCCGTTGACGGGCGTGATATCTTGCGGACAGCTTGAGAACACGACGAACAAGTCCATCTCAGCGCGGAACGCGACCAGATCGCCCGGCTTGGTGACCGGCGGCTGGCGAAGGACCTCGCCTTTCGGTCCGACCGTCACGTTGAAGAACAGGTTGAGCGGGCTCGGCGTCGTCGGTGGCGTGACGTCGAACTCCTGCAAGGCCTCGGCGAGGTTGTCCTGGCAGTTCCGGTGGTATTCCTTGGCGCCGAGCTCGGTATAGACGGACTGGTTGCAGGCACAGAGAAGAGCATCGTGCCGGCCGGGAGTGGTGTCGTTGACGATCGTGAGCATCGGGCGGCGCAGATTGCTGGAGAGAGTGTCGCCTTCATTGACGTAGACGCGGCTGTTGACGGAGCGGGTGTGCTCCATCGACATCATCTCGCTCACATCGCTGGCGTTGAAGGCCCAGGTATCGACCGCCTGATGGCCATGCGTATTGATGACTTCGATCGTCTCGCCCCTGCGCAGCAATACCGCTTTGCCGTGCCGTGCCGGGATCAAACCTAGTTCTGACATTTATGTTCCTTCCGTCTGCCGGTTTCTCAGACTAGCCCGCGCAAATTTTCGCGGTCGTCACACCCGCCGGGATCATATCGTCTTTGGTGAAGCCATACTTCTCCATGATCGCCATGAATTCCGGCCGGGTCCGCAGCTCCGCCAGATGCTTGTTGATCTCGGCAAGCAGGTCCTGATCTTCAAGCCGCACCGCGAAGCTCGCGAAACCATAGCGCGGTTTGCCGTTCTCGGAGGGTTGCTCGAAGGGCGAAGCGCGCTCGAAGCCGGAATCACCGAGTGCCTTGAGCTGGCCTTCGAGGATGGTCGCCGGATTGGCGAAACCATCGGCGCGGCCCGCCTGGACCGCGGCATAGCCGCCATGGTCGTCGGTGACCGCGACAAGCTGCTCGTCCTTCACGCCCATCGCCTTGGCGTTGTCGGTAATGCCGGTGCCGCCGACCGTATAAGCGAGCTTGATCGTCGGATCTTTTGCGATGTCGGCATAGCTGTGGATCTTCTTCGGATTGCCTGCCTTCACGACAATGCCGTCTCCCAGAATATAGAGCGGTTCGGCGAAGGCGACCTGGGCGCAGCGATCAGGTTTTATATAGATGGACGAGGTGACGAGGTCGAAGCGTTTGGCCTTCAAGCCGGGAATGAGGCCGCCGAAGGTGGTGAGACCGCCGTCGAATTCCTTGACGCCCATCTTGCCGAAGATCTGGTGCAGGACATCGATGACGACACCGGTCAATTGGCCGTCCGGCGTCGCATAGGCGAAGGGCGCTTCATTGGTGAAGCCCATTCGGATGCTGCCTTGTACCTTGATCTTTTCGAGGGTCGTCTCGGCGGAAACACCGCCGGAGAATCCGCTGACAAGCATCAGACCGACAAAAGCGGTTCCCATGCGCAATAAGATTCGACGCATGTTTTCTCCCCATGAATGCGCTGGTGGCCGTCACGAAGCGCCTCAATCCAGCGTAACTTTTTTGACAACTATTGTGACATCTATATTGTCAACAATATTGCTATCAGTCAAGCGTTGATGTGAGCAATTCGTCACGCCGTGATCGTGACAAGACGTTCTTCGGTGTATTCCCGCACGGCGTATTTCGGACCCTCATGCCCGACGCCGCTGTCCTTGACGCCGCCAAAGGGCATGGCGTCGGCCCGTGCACTCGAGGTCTCGTTGATGTGAACAGAGCCGAAGCGCAGCTTCATGGTTGAGGGAAGAGCGGCGGAAAGATCTTTCGTGAACAATCCGACGGAAAGACCGAACGGGGTGGCGTTGGCAGAAGCGATGGCCTCGTCAAGGGACTCGAACGGAATGATCGAGAGCACCGGGCCGAAGATCTCTTCATCCAGCACGCGCAGTCCGGAAGTCACGTTGGTAAGGATCGTCGGGGAGAGCACGGGTCCGGTTCGGACGCCGCCGCAGCAGATCTTGGCGCCGGATGCTTCGGCTTCGCGCAACATGCCTTCGACGCGACTTGCGGCCGCATCGGAGATCATGGGGCCGACGCGCGTTGCGCCGTCACGCGGATCGCCCGCGGGCATGTGCCGGGCAATATCGACAAGACGTTCACGTACCTCCTCGAAGCATTGGCTCTGGACATAGAGGCGTTGCACGGAGGTGCACACCTGTCCTGCCTTGCGGAATCCGGCATTGGCGATCTTGGGCAGTGCGCGCTCGAGATCGGCGTCGGCGCAGACGATGGTGCTGGCGATGCTGCCGAGCTCGAGCTGCGTGCGGCGCAGGCCGGCGGCATTCTGGATCAGCCTGCCGACGCGGGTACTGCCGGTGAAGGTATAGAAGCCGATGCGCTGATCGGCGAGCAAGGCGCGCGCCGCGTCTCCATTGCCGTCATGCAGCACCGAGATCAGCCCCGCCGGCAGCCCGGCTTCGATCAGAAGCTCCGCGATCATTTGCGCGGTGACGGGCGTCAAGCCCGATGGTTTCAGGATCACGGCATTGCCCGCCGCCAAGGCCGGTCCGATCTTGTGCAGCACCACATTCAGTGGCGAGTTGAATGGCGTAATCGCGCAAACGACGCCAATGGCGATGCGGATGGTGAAGGCGATGCGATTCTCCTGGCCTGGCGATGCCGCGAGCGGGACCATCTCGCCGGCGATGCGGCGAGCCTCTTCCGCGCAGAGGCTGAGGGTCAGCACGGCGCGGTCGACCTCATTGGCGGCATCTGCGAGCGTGAAGCCGGCTTCGGCCGTCAGCATCGCGGCGAAAGCATTGCGGCGCTCGCTGAGTAGTCGGGAAGCGGTCGACAGGATCTCGAAACGCCGCGCCGGGGCCGGGACATCAGTGCGAAAGGCGCGCTCGGCGGTGGATACGGCAAGCTCGACATTGGGCTCGCTCGCCGTGTCCACTTGCGCGAGCTGGATCCCGAGATACTTGTCTTTGACCTCGAATCTGTGGCCGCCCGGCACGAAGCCACCGCCAATGAACGAGCGCAGCTCCGTCGCCTGAGGCATCGGGATCTTGCTCCTATTCTCGCGTGCCCAATCCGCGCATGAAGCTGTCGCGGATCCAGGCCGGATCGCGATCCGTGGTCTCGCGGCCGGGAGCGCCGTCGATTTTCGCTGCGATCAGATGCGGGTGATCGGCGGCGAGTGCGGTATCCAGCAAGTTTTCGAACTCCTCCGTGTTGGCAGCCCAGTTGCTGTCGGCCAGGCCGCTGCCGCGTGCGATAGCAACGAGATCGGCGCCGTGATGAGTCGCGGTCTTCTGTCCGCCAGTGATCTGGTAAGTCCCATTGTCCATGACGAGCAGCGTCAGATTTAGTGGCGCGCGTTCGGCAATGGTCGCGAGACAGCCAAGCTGCATGAGCAATGAGCCGTCGCCTTCGATGGCGATGACGCGGCGCGTGGGTTGCGCCAAAGCCAGGCCAAGAGCGATGGGAAAGGCCAGTCCCATGCTGCCGAGCATATAGAAATTCTGCGGGCGAGGGCCTGCGGCCCAAAGATCGAAATTGCTGTTGCCGATGCCGCCGACGACGGCCTCGCCGTTCTTCAGCCGGGACACGAGCCGGCAGGTGAGATCGAAGCGGCTCAGCCGGGTGGTTATTGCTGCATGGACGGTCATCGTCAGGCCTCCTGACGTTTAGCGTGGGTGAGCAAGGGCGAAAGAATGAGCGCCGCCGGTGCATGCGTGGCGAGCGCCTGACTGATCGTGCGATCGACAGTGAAGTCGAGCTCGTCGCGTCGTGACAGGGTGTGAGTTTCGATGCCGAGCGAAGAAAGGAGAGGCCGCATGGTGCGACAGACCATGGCCTGGCCGAGATTGAACTCGCCAAGCGTGCCGCGTTCCGAGATCATCATGAGAAGCGGGATCTGATAGGGCACGGCGAGCGAGGCCAGCACATTGGCGAGCGTGGCAAAGCCGCTGGTCTGCATGAGCACGATGCCGCGCATGCCGCCCATCCAGCCGCCGCACACGATGCCGAGCGCCTCTTCCTCGCGCGCCGGGATGAAGCTCGTGAAATAATCATCCGCCTCGATGGCCTTGATGAGCGGCGCCAGGACCTTGTCGGGCACATAGGTGACAAGGCGGATCTCGTTGCGCTTGAAGACCTCGATGACGGTCTCGTACCAGTGGGGCATCAGGCGTCCTTCCTATTTGGGCCTTCAAGCGCGCTCGCATCGTCGAGATAGATGAGGCCCGCTTTGGCGAGCGCGTCGCGCATGCCATAGACGTCGAGTCCGAGCTCGCCTCTGGCGAGCCGGGCGCGTACCGAGCTTTCCTTGGCAAGCCGCGCGTCGCATTTCTCGGCGATGCCGCTTGCCGTCAAACGCGGCACGAACACCACGCCATCATCATCGGCAATGACGACGTCGCCGGGATCCACCATGACACCCGCGACCACCACGGGCACATTGACAGCGCCGAGCGAAGCCTTGACGGTGCCTTGGGCGCTGATGGCGCGGCACCAGACAGGAAAGCCGATTTCCTTGAGCGCAGCGACATCGCGGCAGCCGGCATCGATGATGAGCCCCCGCACGCCCCGCACCATGAGCGACGTCGCCAGCAACTCGCCGAACATTCCGTCGGTATTGTCGGAGCTCAGGCCAACGACCAGCACATCGCCTTCCCGGCAAAGCTCCACCGCGACATGGATCATCCAGTTGTCGCCCGGCCGCGCCTGAACGGTGACGGCGCTGCCGAAAGCTGTTCCGCCTGGCCAGGCGGGTCTCAGACAGGGCTTGGCAAGGCCCGTGCGCCCTTGTGCTTCATGAGCGGTGGAGACACCGGCGGCCCCAAGCCGCGCAATGACATTGGCATCGGCGCGCGGGATATTTCTTATGGCGACGGGCTTCATCCAAGGTGCTCCACGAGATCGGGGAATACGCGCTGATAGGCTTCACCATAGGTCACCTTGAGACCGGTATTGCGGGCGGCCTGGTTGCCGCGCTGCAGCGCCGTGCGGGTATAGTACTCCCAGAGATGTTCTTGCGCGGCCATGCATTCGAAGGCTTTGCGCTTCTTCTCCCAGACCGGGCCGATATCGAGGAACACTTCCGGCCGCCACTCGCATTGTTCAGGCTGGTGCGGCTCGAAGAGATAGACCGGCGGCGCACCGAGGACGCTGCCTCCGGGCTTATGGCCGTGGGCCTGGGCGATGATGCGGGCTTCCTGTGTCAGATGGGTGGCAAGCGGGTGGTCGAAATTGTAAGGATCGGCGAGCGAGTGCGAGAGCACGAAGCTCGGCATCAGCTCGCGGAAGTGATCGACGAGCGTGAAGAGCAGATCCTTGTCGGAAGTGAGCGGATAGTCACCACGGTCGAGGAACACCACCTCGCAGCCGAGGATTTGGGCGGCAGCCAGAGCCTCCTTGCGCCGCTCGCGCTTGACGATTTCCTCCGTCATGCCCTTTTCGCGCCAGAGCTTGGCGGATTCACCGCGCTCGCCGAAGGAAAGGCAGACGACACGCACATGGTAGCCTTGCTCGGCATGGAGCGCGATCGCGCCACCGGCGCGCCACACGAAATCGGCTGAATGCGCGCTGACAATCAATCCTGTTTTTCTGGCCGTCACGCGGCTTCTCCCTTCATGGTTCTCTCTTGCTGATCGGCGCCCATCCACAGCGAGCGCGGCACCGCGACCGAGCCGGCGAACAGCCGGCGCGCGGTCCTGATAAGCGCGGCCTTGATGACTTGAGGTCCCTCTGGCCTCTCGCTGATGTCGAGATCGACCGTGAACTCACCGCTTGGATGCTCGATCGACATCGGGCCGGAGGAGGGCGCTGCGGCAATGCCCTCGGCCGCCGAGCCCTTGAGTACGCAGGCGGTGGCCACAGTCACCGCGCCGAGCACGCCAATGCTCGCATGGCATACATGCGGGATGAAGGTGCGCGTGTTGACCACGCCGCCGGCACGCGGCGGCGAGACCAAGGTCATCTTGGGAATAGGCTTGGTTGTGACATCACCAAGGCCCATGAGTGCCCCGGCCTCGAGGCGGATACGCTCGAGCTTGGCCTTGAGCTCGCTGTCGGCATTGAGCGCATCGCGTGTCTCATATCCCGTGATGCCGAGCCGCTCGGCCGGCAATATGACGACGGGCATGCCATTGTCGATCAGAGTGCACTGCACGCCATCGATGACATCCTGGGCGTTACCGGTCGGCAGCAGCTTGCCGCAGACCGAGCCAGCCGTATCACGAAAGGCAATCGAGATCGGCGCATGTGTCCCGGGCACGCCGTCGATTCGGGTGTAACCGACATAAGTGAGGTCACCGGCCGGCGTCTCGACGGTGATATCGGCAATAGTGCCGGTATTGAGAGTCAACACGCGAGCCGTGGTCCTGCCGTCTTGCGCCGTGATCAGGCCACGCTCGATCGCGAAGGGTACCACTGCGGCGAGCATGTTGCCGCAATTGGGTGTCGTATCGACTTGCGCTTTGTCGATGCTCACTTGCGCGAAGAGGAATTCGAGATCGACATCGGTGCGCGGCGAGCGCGAAACGATGCCGACCTTGCTGGTCAAGGGATCGGCGCCACCGACGCCATCGATTTGCCGCGTATCGGGCGAGCCCATGGCCGCCAGGAGGACGCGGTCGCGTATGGTGATATCGGATGGCAGATCGCGGGCGAGGAAGAAGGGGCCCTTCGATGTGCCGCCGCGCATCAAGGTGCAAGCGATTTCGGTGAGGCCGCTGCTCATGGCCGCCTCACGCTATGCCCGCTGCCGCGATGCGGGAGAGCGCCTCGTCGATCTCCTTGTCCGATGCGGTCACGGTCAGGCGCAAATGGCCGGAGCCCGTGCTGCCAAAAGCCGAGCCAGGGACGGTCGCCACGTCATGCTGATCGAGCCAGCGCGCGGCCAGTGCACGATCCTCGGTAGCGACGGAAGGGAAGAGGTAGAAAGATGCGTTTGGCGCCGCGCATTTGACGCCAGGAACGGCATCGAGCCGCGCCGCTGCATCGCGCTGGCGGCGCCGGAACATTTCCCGGTAGCCGGGCACCACCTCGTCATAGATTTGTAGAGCCCTGAGACCGGCTGCCTGGACGGCACCCGGCACGCAATAGATCGAATGCTGGATGAAACGGCTGATCGGCTTCGACAGGCCCGGCGGAACCGCGAGATAGCCGAGCCGCCAACCCGTCATGCCGAAAGTCTTGGAGAAGCTGTCGACGACGAAGGTGAAGGCGCGGCCCTTTGGTGTCCCCTGCGGAGTGGGAAAGGAGGCATCGTGGACGAGATCCGAATAGACCTGGTCGAAGACGATCCACAGTTTGTGGCGCCGGGCGAGATCGACGAGGCCGTCAATCTCCTTTTGGGTGATGACGCGGCCGGTCGGATTGACCGGCGAGTTGACGATGACCGCGACCGTACGCTCGGTGATGGCGGCCTCGAGTGCCGGAAGATCGATGCGGTCGAGCATGGGCAACACCACCGGCTTGCCAGCGCAGAGCTCGACGCAAGGGCCATAGCTCACCCAGCCGGGTTCGGGTACCAGCACCTCGGCGCCAGGTTCGACGATACCCATGAGAGCCGTGAGCAGCGCGAATTTGCCGCCCGGCGTGATGATGACATCGGCCTCGTCATATTGCGCGCCGGAGCGACGTTGCTCATGCGCGGCGAGCGCGGAGCGCAGTTTCGGATCGCCGAGCACCGGGCCGTAGCGAGTGTCACCGGCTTTGAGCGCTGAATGCGCCGCCTCGATGATGCGCGGGTCAGTCGGGATATTGGGGTCACCACTCGCGAGCGAAAGGATGCGGCGGCCGGCGGCTTTCGCGGCGCGGACTTTCTCCGTCATCTCGACCGTTGCGGAAGGGCGCAGGCTCGCTACGCGGTGAGCAATGGCGCGGTCTCTCGGCATCGTCTTCTGTCGTCCTTTGGATGCTGTACTTTCCATCTTCGTAGAATGTAGTCAGCATTTTTGTCAACAATATTTTGCGACGAGCATTGAGGTGAGTTGAAGCTGCGGATAAAATCAGAAATCATAAATATATAATAGAAACAGCATGTTAAACAAGACCTTGGGTCGCAGTGCGATATGCGACTTGACAAAGATGACAAAATTGTTGTCAATTATTGCCGAGACAAAGAGCGCCAAAGGGCGTCACCAACAAACAACGGGGAGAGATATCGATGCTGAATGCAGCAACACGGCAGACGACCCGGCGCCTCGCAGTGGCGGCCACTTCTGCACTGTCGTTTCTGGCCGTGACGATCGACGCACAGGCTGGTGACACGCTCGCCAAGGCGAAAGCGAACGGCACGCTGCGCGTCGGCTTCGCCAATGAGGCTCCGCTGGCCTACGCCACGCCCGATGGTGAACTCACCGGTTTCGATATCGAAGTGTTGAGGTACATCCTCGCGGATATGGGTATCAAGAACCTCGAAGGCGGGCTCACCAATTTCGGCGGCCTCATTCCAGGCCTCGCCGCCAAGCGCTTCGACATTATTCCTGCGATCTATATCCGGCCCAATCGCTGCAAGCAGGTGGCCTTCGTCGAGCCGCTTTATGTCGTGGGTGACGCGATCGCGGTGCCCAGGGGAAACCCCAAAAAGCTGCACAGCTATGCCGACATTGCCAAGGACCCGTCGCTGAAGCTCGCCAATACGGCAGGCGGCACGGGCCTGCGCGACAATGCCAAGGCCATGGGCGTCAAGGATGAGCAGATCGTCACCATTCCCGACGATACGAGCGGCTATGCAGCGGTGAAGGCCGGGCGCGCCGATGCTTATGTCAATGTAGCCATCATTCTTGAGACACAGCTGCGCCACCTGAACGACGACAGCCTCGAACGGGCGCATCCTTTCGCGCAACCGGATTTCGGCGACGGCAAGCCCCGCGGCCTTGCGAGCTATGCGGTCCGCCTCGACGACCAGGACCTTCTCGCCGAGATCAACAAGCGGCTTGTCGCCTTCCGCGACACGCCCGAATTCACCGCTCTGATGGACAAATACGCGTTGACCAAGGACGAAGCGGTCAAGCCCGGCATGACGACCGAAAAAGCCTGCACCGAATAACAGGGGAGGAAGATTGATGTTGAATGCAGCTAAGAGACTGACGGCCCGCCACCTGGTGGCCGCCGCATTATCGCTTGTATCCATTCTCGCCATGGCGCCGGTCGTGGCCCATGCCGGAGACACGCTCGAAAAGGCGAAGGCGAGTGGTACCATACGCGTGGGCTTTGCTAACGAAACGCCGTTCTCCTATGCCACGCCCGATGGCGAGCTCACCGGCTTCGACATCGAAGTGCTGCGGCACATTTTCACCGACATGGGGATCAAGGATCTCGACGGCGGGCTCACCAATTTCGGCGGCCTCATTCCGGGACTCGTCGCCAAGCGCTTCGACCTGGTGACGTCGGCGATCTATATCCGTCCCGACCGCTGCAAGCAGGTGGCTTTCGCCGAGCCGCTTTATGTCTTGGGTGACGCCATTGCCGTGGCGAAGGGCAATCCAAAGAAGCTCCACAGCTACGCCGATATCGCCAAGGACCCGTCGCTGAAGTTGGCCAATACCGCGGGCGGTACGGGCTTGCGCGACAATGCCAAGGCGCTGGGCGTCAAGGACGAGCAGATCGTCACCATTCCTGACGAGCTCAGCGGTTATGCCGCGGTGAAGGCCGGCCGTGCCGACGCCTTCGTCAACGTGGCGATCGTACTTGAGACGCAACTGCGCAATCTGAAGGACGACAGCGTGGAAAGGGCGCATCCCTTCGAGCAGCCGGTCGTGGACGGCAAGCCCAGATACGGCATTGCGAGTTTCGCGGTCCGGCTCGACGACCAGGATCTGCTCGCCGAGATCAACAAGCGGCT
>Ga0187894_10000338_pt1 | contig 63518 bp, 72 predicted proteins | sample GBC1701081metaG_FD_136650 | JGI IMG/M metagenome (GOLD analysis project Ga0187894, IMG submission 136650) | White microbial mat communities from a lava cave in the Kipuka Kanohina Cave System on the Island of Hawaii, USA - GBC170108-1 metaG ... | reverse complement strand
TAGCTCTTTTGAGGTTGACCGGATGTGCTAATAAGAAAGAGCAGATGGATGAATTTGCCGACAATTTTGGCACTCTCATAAAATGGCTTAAGTCAATTCATTTTTTATAAGAAAATCCTGTTTCGGGATATGCAGTGGGTGCTTTACTTGGGGTATTGTCTGTGCTGTTTTTTGTGATGGCCCGGGCGGCATTACGCGGGGCAACACAGAATAGTAAAAATGAATTGCAAGGTATGAAGGAATTAGAGCGTTTGCAACTATCAAATCAATTAATTCCAATGTCTTCATCATTGATTGACAGGCACAACATTAAAAGGTGATGCAATATACTGAACGTCACTAAAAACCATATACAGTATTTTGTGTTTTGTGGTTCGCACAACTGTTTTTGAGTTAATTGTTCATGCAAAATCTCCTTTATTTATGGGCAATTTGCACGTTTTACGATTTCAGCAACATCGGTGCGAACCATCAGACCAAACGACGCAGATTGACACAAGATAAAATTAAGTTGTTGTAAATCAAACGTCTTAGCTTCAAACAAAGATTGTGCAAATACTCTGAGGTTCGCACCGATTGAAAACATTAGACTTAAATTGATTTTGGGGCTATAAAAATGATGGTTAGGATGATGTTTATATGGGGTTCGCAAAACGGAATCTTAAATGTTTGAAAACACAGGGGCAAAAACACTGATAGTTTGAAGCGGCGTGGATGTGTGAGCCGATTGAAACAAAATCGGAACGCCGTATTGTTTGACGCCGCTTCGTTTGAAGCGGCGTGGATGTGTGAGCCGATTGAAACATAATTGCGAATCGCCTACACGCCCGACGAGTTTCGTTTGAAGCGGCGTGGATGTGTGAGCCGATTGAAACTCTTATGTAAATCGGGAAGACCCCTCTGTCTCCACGTTTGAAGCGGCGTGGATGTGTGAGCCGATTGAAACAAAACTCAATCATCAAGTCGGTGAGTCTTTTGCTTGGTTTGAAGCGGCGTGGATGTGTGAGCCGATTGAAACACAGTTACCCTTCCTTCCCATCTTCTGGTTTTTCAGTTTGAAGCGGCGTGGATGTGTGAGCCGATTGAAACATTAGAGGGTTATCACTACTTTTTATGTCTTCTAGGTTTGAAGCGGCGTGGATGTGTGAGCCGATTGAAACTTAGTCTTATTCATCTCTTACCCATTCCCACAAATCCTGTTTGAAGCGGCGTGGATGTGTGAGCCGATTGAAACCAAGTTGAATGTGGTGCGGCTACTTGCTAGAAGTAGGTTTGAAGCGGCGTGGATGTGTGAGCCGATTGAAACTCACATACACAATCATACAGTTACCCTTCCTTCTGTTTGAAGCGGCGTGGATGTGTGAGCCGATTGAAACATACTGGCCCCAACGACTACACGGCTCGGAACTCGGTTTGAAGCGGCGTGGATGTGTGAGCCGATTGAAACTTATCCATAAGTTTCTTTTATATAATGTTCCTGTGTTTGAAGCGGCGTGGATGTGTGAGCCGATTGAAACTTAGAAGTTTCAGACGAAGATGAGGAATTTTGGTTTGAAGCGGCGTGGATGTGTGAGCCGATTGAAACTTACAGTGGAGATGATTAATAAAGAGGGAAGGTTGTTTGAAGCGGCGTGGATGTGTGAGCCGATTGAAACGTAAACGGGCGGCGGTTTTCGCTACTGGCATACTGGTTTGAAGCGGCGTGGATGTGTGAGCCGATTGAAACAAAGAAATTTCTACGTAAGAGTTCGCTGCTGGATGTTTGAAGCGGCGTGGATGTGTGAGCCGATTGAAACTTATAAAGCGGCACTAATAAATGTCTTAAATCAGTTTGAAGCGGCGTGGATGTGTGAGCCGATTGAAACTTCTCCAGAGTTCGGTCCAATGACTCGAACTCCATGTTTGAAGCGGCGTGGATGTGTGAGCCGATTGAAACTTAAGTCGCGTGCACTATTGCCATAGCATACCTAGTTTGAAGCGGCGTGGATGTGTGAGCCGATTGAAACTTACGATAAGCAAAGTATCACCGTGTGTAAGGTATGTTTGAAGCGGCGTGGATGTGTGAGCCGATTGAAACCTTAAAATTGTACGCTCAACGCTGTGAGTTATGTTTGAAGCGGCGTGGATGTGTGAGCCGATTGAAACGTAGATGTACTTCTCATCTCTGAACAGTCTGCAACGTTTGAAGCGGCGTGGATGTGTGAGCCGATTGAAACGAATAGGGCAATGTCTATTTCCGTTACGTCAATAAGTTTGAAGCGGCGTGGATGTGTGAGCCGATTGAAACTGGTTCATGCTTTGCAAACACAGCCGGTACATTTAGGTTTGAAGCGGCGTGGATGTGTGAGCCGATTGAAACAATGCTCAATTCCTACCCAGTCGGCGATATTTGGGTTTGAAGCGGTGTGGATGTGTGAGCCGATTGAAACATAGAGATTGAAAAGCTGTGTTGTTTTTAGTTTATGTGTTTGAAGCGGTGTGGATGTGTGAGCCGATTGAAAGTCTGTTGCCTTTATAGCTAGTTTCCCTGAAATGTGGTTATAATTTGCATAATTGTGTGGGCATTTGGTATGAGTTTCAAACATCCTTGTTTGAAGCGATAAAAGCTAGGTTACATTTTCGCGTTAAATTCATGCCTTGCAAACAATTGTTCTGATTTGGTTATAGTAACTACTGTGTGTTTGATTACTCTCGCATCCAAATAGAAATAGAGCTTTTAGATGACAACGCGCCGCCAGGTTATTGGGGAACAAAACTGCGCGGCGGTTTCGGTACTGCTTTGAAATCAGTACTTTGTGACCACCCTGAGTTCAATAAATGTACAGATTGCCCGCGATTCCGCAAGTGCGACTATCCACTATTATTCAAACCGCAACGCTCTGCTCTGAAAGAGCCTCCAATGGGCCAACCTCTCGGTAAACAAGAAAACTTGCCACCACCATTTGCACTGAATCCTCCACCAATCTCTAAAAATGAGCGCAATAGGAGCGAACGTCTAACATTCGAGCTAATTATTTTTGGATCAACCAGAGAGAAATTAGATGTTTTATTGGATGCTTTCATGAAGTTTGGCAAACGTGGAATCGAACATGGGCGAACGAACGTGCGTTTCAAAATTATAGCTGTCCGTGATCTCCTGAATGAAAGAAAGTTGATTGTTGTGCAGAAATCAAGCAAAGAGTCTAATTTAGCTTCAGAAGTTCAGAACCAAATTAAATCGGAATCAATTCTGCAAGTGGTAAAAACGCGCCCCGAAGTTCTCCCTTCTTCATTAACAATTCACTTCATCACACCCGTTCGCGTCGAAGGATCTAATCCACGTCGGCGTGATCCTGTGAGCAACTTGGCAATCTTTAGTGATTGCTACGATTTTGTCTTTGATTTGTCTGCACGTATCGCGGAAATCTGGCAGCTTTACGGCAAAAGCTGGCCCGGTCACAAAGAATACTTTCACTGGCAAGAAAACCTGAAAAAAGCAAGTCGTCAAATTGTTTGGGATAAAGACTCTCTCAAAATGGAGAGACGGAAACGGTTATCAAACTTACAGGCAAAAAACCTCGGGGCTGATGGGTTCACAGGTGAAGTAAAACTATCTGGCGATTTCACAGAGCTTTGGGACTTATTCCGTATAGGGGAAATAGTGCATGTTGGTCAAATGACATCTTTCGGATTCGGACGTTATTTGATGTTGTAGCCAAAGATATTTTATTTGCAAAATGTACAGTGAAATTTGTTCGTCAATTCTCTATATCACTAACGTTTCAACCAAAAACGCAAACAAAAGTATGTCAAAAATCTCGCAGTTGAATTGAAGTAAGAGTATGTGTAGAAATATTACGGTTTTCAAATGAATACGACTCTAGTTTTTGTTTAGTAACAAGGTCTTTTTAACTTTAGCCGAAACAAATAAGAAGTTGGCAGACGCACTCGATTGAAAACCGTAATAATTAGAGATTTAACTCTTTGTCCTCTTCACAAAAAATCTTATTAGAGAATGCCGATTAGCCTCTTTAGGCTAATTTTTCTCCCTTTTGCCCTTTGACAAACATTGTTACGATGAAAATACACAAAACAATTGTAAGCAAAACAAAATGGCAAATGTCGAAACAAAAATAAATAATCGTTTGTGGTTAGCACGCAAACAGAGCGGGCTGGGACAGAAGCAAGTCGCCCAATTACTTTCACACAAAAAACCCAACCAAATTTCTCGTTACGAATGCGGGTCACGTCTTCCGAGTTTGAAAACTGCTCTTAAACTCGAAATCATTTATCATATCCCTGTCAGTATGCTCTTTCCCGAACACTTCCAACGTTATCAAGACGAAATCAAAAAGCGAGGGCAAACAGAACTGTCAATATCGAATAAAGACGAATCATATTTCCGTGATTTTTGTTGCTTCGCTGAATCGCTTGAGAAGAAAAATCCGCCATCGGATGAGATTGAAAAGACAAAGAAGCACGTCATTAAGCTGATGAACAAAATGGCTTATCTTTGAGCGTTTTTTGCTTCCCACTACATTCCGCCACACTATTGCGCTTGTTTCTAAAGTCGCACTCTTGCGATCTTCTTTTTCACGCTAAAAATCTTCAACTATATGTATCAATCTTCACCTTCTATTCTCGCCATTGATCCGGGAACAAAGTACATCGGCATTGCCGTTCTCGCAGGTGCGGAACTACGGTATTTCGGAGTTAAGACTATTTTAAACCCTCATTCGCCATCTGATCTATTGAATGAAATTACACGCTTTCTTGAGCAGTTCATTAAGCAGTACGAACCAACTTACCTTGCCATTGAGCAACCTTTCATAAGCCAACAACAGAGTTCTTCCCTTCTTGTTGTCGTTGCCAAGCAGATAAAAGCAATTGCCGGAAAGCATAACCTGCGCGTTTATCAATATGCACCGACAACTGTGCGAAAACTGCTCTGTCAAAACGGACGGGCAACAAAACGAATAGTCGCTAAAGCACTTTCAGAGCGTTATCCTTACCTTACTCAATACTATAACCGTACAAAGCAGTGGGAACAGCGATATTACGGAAATATGTTTGATGCCATTGCCGTTGGTTTTATCTGTTACCAAGACGTTTTCACTATGAATCCTTCTTCAAATAAAGCTTCAAATACAACACAGCTAAATTGAAGTGATTCTTCGAATAACTAAGTACCCCTATGTCATCCGATATTCAACAAAATAAAGGCAAATGTATATCAACCACCGATTCTATTGCTGATGTTTCTATCGCTGATTTGTATCCTGATTTGAACACAGAACAACAGGCAGAAGCTGAATACTATCTGAAGCGTTACATCTCCATCATTAGGCGGATTTTTGAGCGACTCCATAGAACTAAACAGCCTGTGGATAACTCAATTGAGAAGTATTGACAGGTTGCATTGAGCAGGCTACCATGGCCCATATTAGGGTTATTCCACAAACACTGATAGCAGTCGTTTCGTAATCAGGCTTTTTAAGGCATCTGACAAGAATCTGACCGAGATAGTAGGCGTCCTTAATCACGGTTACTATCGTAACAACCACCTTTTCTATCGCTTCTATTCCTATTACTCCGTCCTCTGCCACTATTCCTTAATCCACCAACGATTCACTAAAGAGCCATGTCATCAAAACGCTACTTTTCATATATCCGTGTCTCTACTGTCAGGTAGGGACAAACAGGAACATCATTGACCGAACAACGAGCGGCAATCGAACGCCATGCTTCTCGCTTCGGGCTTACCATAACCAAAGAATATGAAGAACGGGAAACCGCCGCAAAACTAGGGCGTCCGGTCTTTTTGTCGATACTTAAAGAACTAAAGCACGGTAAAGCTGACGGCATTATCATTCATAAGATTGACCGTAGCGCACGAAATCTGAGGGATTGGGCAGAACTTGGTGAATTGATTGATCGTGGCGTTGAAGTTCACTTTGCTAACGAAAACCTTGATTTGTATTCTCGTGGCGGAAGATTATCGGCAGACATTCAAGCGGTCGTTGCTTCCGATTACATCAGAAACTTACGCGAAGAAGTTAAGAAAGGGTTCTATGGACGTATTAAACAAGGTTTGTTTCCAATGCCTGCTCCTGTTGGTTATCTCAACAAAGGACAAGGACAGGTCAAAGAGCCTGACCCTGTTCAAGCCCAACTCGTTAAACTTGCTTTTGAACTCTACTCCACAGGGCAATGGGGGATAGATGCATTAACAGAGAAGATGTACAAAATGGGACTACGAAACAGAAACGGCGGCGCATTCAGTCGTAACGGGCTTGGGGGCATACTTCACAACCCGTTCTATATCGGACTTATCAAAATCAAACAAAACGGAGAGATGTTTGTCGGCAAGCACACGCCGATAATTCCCAAACAACTCTTTGACCGTGTGCAGGAAGTTCTTGCGGGCAAAACCACCAAAAAGAAGCATCAACACTTCTTTCTGTTTCGTAAATATGCCCTGTGTGTTTTGTGTGGAAATAAATTGATTCCCGAACTACAAAAAGGCAATGTCTATTACCGTTGCCAAACCAGAACTTGCACACAAAAAACAATCCGCGAAGAACGGATCGAAGAAAGTTTGGCGGAAGTATTGTCTAAGCTTCATTTCAACGAAATTGAATACAAATATCTATTGTCAGAAGCAGTAAAGCAAGACAGAGAAATTATTGATACAAACGAATCTCAACGTAAACAATTGTTACTACAACTAGACCAACTTAAAACACGTCGTTCTAAGCTCACAGACGCTTATATTGACGGCGTTTTGGATGAAGAAACCTTCTTGGATAAGAAAAACCAATCAGTGATTGAGGAGAAAGATATTCAGGATAGATTAGAACGAATTTCACAGAATCAAGGTCAAATTATGGAAAGGCTCAATGAATTTCTCGAACTGGCAAACTCCGCTTATCTAAGCTACAAAAAGGCATTACCTGAAGAAAAGCGTGAATTGGTCGAAACGATAACCTCGAACTGCACTGTGGAAGGAAAATCTGTCTTATTTAAGCTCAATTATCCGTTTCAAGTGATAGCCGAAAGAGAGGTTGTAACGGATGGTGGACCGTATCGAGCAACCACTCGAACTTTTGCAGGTTTGATTAAAAAATTGATTGAATATTTCAGCGAGAATTCCATATCTAAAAGACCTTTCATGATTAGTGATGAGAGTGCATAGTTAAAGAGTCGTAACGAATCATCGAAACATTTTTTATTTTGGTATTTGTTTTTACACAATTATCGTAAGCATTGTTAGCGTAGCAGGTACTTTAATTGCTGAATAGAGAGAAAGTTTAGCCTAAATAGGCTAATGACAGAACCAATTGAACTGTTGATATGGCTCTGTAAGACTTGTTCAATAGATGCTACACTTACCTTGTAATTTCAAAAATAACTTTGTAAACAATGCCAAACAAAAAGGTAAATGCGCTTTCACCAAAACGCACAAAACATATCGTCGTTAGTTACGACGCAATGCTTTCCGGGCTTGTCGAATTACTTGAACAAGGAAGGCGAACTGCCTCACGCACAGTCAATGCCATAATGACTGCAACTTATTGGGAAGTCGGACATAGAATCGTCGAATATGAACAAGGTGGAAAGCATCGTGCCGAGTATGGAAAGGGATTACTCAAGCAACTTGCGGTAGATTTAACGTCTCAATTTGGACGCGGTTTTTCAGAACGTAACTTGGAGCAAATGAGACTCTTTTACACTACATGGCAGATTTCGCAGACACTGTCTGCGAAATTCGATGTAACAGAAGTTTCTCGAAACTTCCCGCTTTCGTGGTCTCATTATGTTTGTTTGCTATCTGCAAAATCTGAAAACGAAAGAGAGTTTTACGAAACCGAAGCTTTACGCGGCGGTTGGTCAATTCGCCAACTCAAACGACAGATGAACAGTATGTTCTATGAGCGTACACTTCTTTCAAAGAACAAAGCCGCGATGCTCACTAAACACACAAAGGCAAAGCCCGAAGATGCGATTACACCCGAAGAAGAAATCAAAGACCCTTTCGTATTGGAGTTCTTAGGGCTGAAAGATGAATACTCCGAAAGCCAGCTAGAAGAAGCACTCATTAATCATCTGGAAACATTCTTGCTTGAATTGGGTGGTGATTTCGCGTTTGTTGGCAGACAAAAAAGACTACGAATAGATGACCAATGGTTTCGGATTGACTTACTTTTCTTTCATCGCCGTCTTCGTTGCCTTGTTGTTATTGATTTAAAGATTGGCGAATTTACGCACGCTGACGCTGGACAAATGCATATGTATCTCAACTACGCAAAAGAACACTGGACCAATGTGGATGAAAACCCGCCTGTTGGTTTAATTCTTTGTGAAAAGAAAAGTGCGGGCGTTGTCCGTTACACGCTTGATAACCTACCGAACAAGGTGTTAGCGGCTGAGTACAAGACCGTCTTACCGAGTGAAAAATTGTTACTTGAAGAGATGGAACGCACTCGAAAAATGTATGAATCGCGTATTGTCGGAACAGTCAATTCAAAAAGCAGAAAAGTAAAGAAAGTAATAAAAAAGAAGTAACAAAGGTTGAATGCATCAATATAAACAAAGGTATGAAAACCTTTGTTTTAGCATATACAAAAGCAGAAGCCGCTTGTTAAAGCGGCTTCGCACCCTGCTCCCGAAGGAACGAGGGGAGTAATTACTTATATTGTAGCAAACCGGGATAAATTCACAATAGAAAGGGATATATCTTGCTGGATCAGCGGCTATGCACCACTCTTCTACCCGAATACCGAACACAAATCACACCTCTAATATTTTATCCACAGAGGTTTATTTCGATGACCAACATTGTCTGTCCGACTATCCCATAATTGAGTAGTCTGCCTACCTCAGTTTTGAGCATTGTTGCTTAAATAAAATGAGGAAATTGTCCTTACATAAAAGGATAATCGGAGTTTGCTTTATTCCTAACGAAAGAGTGTTAACAAAAGATAATAACGAAAGGGAAAACAGGCTGTGTATAACTGAGCCTCAAATAGCCGGAAGAGGCTAATTTTTCCGTCTATTTTTGTTCCGGTTCAATGCGTATGATTCATATGTAAGAATTCACTATCAAACTCACTCAAACCAAATGTCACAAACTCTATTTTCTAAGCCAACTCAATCAGATTTTAAAAACCGTCAACTAAAAAAAAGAAATGATTGGTGGAGTCCAATCTGGAGAGGACTTGCCTTTGACCGTACCGCCAAACACCGTAACGCAATGGGGATTGCCTTGTGGCTGTATATTTATTTTGTTATTCATGCAGACTGGACTACCGGAACGATGTTTCGCACGGTAAAGCGTATTGCAACTGATATGGGTATTTCCGACAAAACTATTCGTAGGTGGTTATCCACGCTTCGCCGTCATGGATACATCACAACCAGTCAAACTGGGCGGGCAGTGAAAATTCAGATTCAAAAATGGCGGTCAATAAAAAAGTCGTCACAGTTAAGAAAGTCATTGAATCGGTGACAAACTTTCTTAACAAAATCATCTGCGGAGATGCCTTACAAGTCTTAAAAACGCTACCTTCGGAAAGCGTTGATTGTATTGTCACAAGCCCGCCGTACTATGCGAAGCGCGATTATGACGTCAAAGGACAGCTTGGACTTGAGCCAAACTTTCAAGAGTATCTGGAGAAATTGTTAGCCGTGTTTGCAGAGGTCAAGCGTGTTTTGAAACCGCAAGGAACGTGTTTTGTGAATCTTGGTGATACTTACGGCGGTAGTTCCACTGCCGCCAATTACATTCGCAGAACTGTGGGAAAGACATCAATTCTGTTGCCAATACCAAACCCCACATCAACATCTAAAAAAGACTCAAAATTAACAACAGCACCAACATTAAAACATTTTCCGGCAATTGGTCATGTCAGAGGTAATTTGAATAAATGCCTTTTGCAAATCACTTCACGGTTTGCACTTGGCATGGTTGAGCAGGGATGGATTCTGAGAAATGAAATCATCTGGCGGAAACCAAACTGTATGCCAGACAGCACAAAAGACCGCTTCACCGTTGACTATGAAAAGCTATTCTTTTTCGTCAAAAAACCAAGATATTACTTCAACCAGCAATTTGAACCTCTTAAAGATAAAGCTAGGTTAAAACGAAGAGCATTCAATCCCGATACGCCAAAGAAATATGACCATGCAGATAAGTTTCTCTCCAATATGCACCGCGATAATATTGAAGAAAGTCGAAAACGAATTTTGAAGTTAGGTAGGAATAAACGATGCGTTTGGACAATTACAAACAAACCGTTTCGAGGTCCGCACTTTGCGACTTTCCCCACTAATCTTGTTGAAACTCCAATCAAGGCAGGTTGTCCGAAAGGGGGTATTGTGCTTGACCCGTTTATGGGAAGTGGAACAACGGCACTTGTGGCTCAGAGGTTAGGAAGAAATTTTATCGGCATTGATTTGAACAGGAAGTACGTTCAAATGACACAGCGACGTATTGTATTAGAAATGAAAGACGTAACTAGAAAACATAGCTTTTTTATTTAAAACTATGCTTTAAGTTGTAGTATGATGAGAGCACTAATCAAGTCATCATACAAATTTATAGCTTTGTGAAGTGCAAATTTTCATTGATCATTGTTTCAAATTTTACTTGAACACTTAGCTGTGAATAACGGTCGGGTTTCGGTGATTTATATATGTTTTTATTTCACAAACTTGAACAGACATTCCTTTGAAGTAAGCTAGCATTTACATTGCTCAACATAATATCTTGAAACAAAATCCATAGGAGAATTCTGATGACACACAGAGGAGACCTGACAGCTCGTGTAGTAGAGTTATTACTACTCCTAACCGAAAAGGCTTATTCACAGCGTGAGTTAATTGAGCATTTTGGCGTTGACCGAAAAACTATAAAGCGCACAATAGATGCGTTATCAGGGCATTTTAATATCACAGAAGAAAAAATAGGGCGCGAAGTATTTTACCTTTACAGTAATGATTATAAATTCAAACCACCGACATTAACACCGCAAGAAGTCGCAACGCTCCTGTTATCTCAAGAATCAATTGCTGCAACATCGTCAACACCGTTTCGTTTTCCTTTTGATACTCATGCGCGAACTTTGCTAATGAAGATCCGCTCTTCTTTGCCTGAAAGCTTACGTCAAAAGCTAGACGCTCTCTCGACGGTTTATGGTTCTGCGACTTTTCCGAGTAAAGATTTCTCGCCGCACGCTGACACAATCGGTGTACTCACGGACGCCGCTATTCAACAACGACAAGTAAAACTCAAATACTTTAGCTTGACAGACGGAAAGACTAAGGAGCGAACTGTAGAGCCTTATTGTGTTTATTTTGACCCCGATGGAGCTACGCTAAAACTCATTGGCTACGATCACTTACGAAAGGTGATTCTGCCATTTTCGATTGACCATATTCACGAGATAAAAATTACAGACAAGAATTTTGACAAGCCGAAAGATTTTGAACTGAAAAAGTATCTGACCGAAAATTGTTTCAACGGTATTCATGGTGGACCAATCACGGTTGAACTTCGTACACACGGCACAACCGCAAAGATTTTCAAAGAGAGGCAATTTCACCCTTCGCAAACAATAATTGCTACAACAAACGAAAACTCACAACAAGGCGAAACCACAACGATCCGAATGCGGGTGGCGCAAGGTCGGGGGTTGATTCGTTTTATTCTGAGCTGGATGCCGGAAATAGAAATCTTGTCACCACAATCTCTCCGAGATGAACTTATTAGGAGCGTCGATCAATCTCTAAAACGGCTTAACAACAAACCGAAATAATTTTTTTTCAACCGGAGTGAAAACTAACCCGTACACTCCCACTTTGAGTTGTATCCTTTGATCCATACAAAAGGAGACCTGATGTGAGCCAAGATATAAACAATGACTTTTTGAAATTCTGGGCGAAGACTTCACACAACCAAGATAAGCCGAATGCATTTCATCCATTAGTTTGTCATTTGATTGATGTCTCTGTTGTCACCAAAACAATTTGGGATAAAGTTTTGCCAACAGCAACGAAAAGGAGAATTACAGAAATATTTGGTGAAGATTTTAGTGATGAAAGATTGGATAAAATCGGCTGGCTTGTAGCGTTCATTGCAGGATTGCACGATTTAGGCAAATGTTCTCCGCCTTTTACCTTGCGTGGTAAAAACGAGAAAGGAAGGCAAACAGAAAGGCTTTTAGAACTCTATGAGAATACACCTTTCAGTCAAACAACAAATCAAAATTCTCCATCAAAGGATGCTCCGCACGGTTACGTTACGGCGGTTGAGCTTCCGAACATTTTAGAAACAGAATTTAATTTTCCGCGAAACCTTGCCAGAAGTTTATCAACAATGATTGGCGGGCATCACGGTATTTTCCCGACCACAGGAAAACTTCAAAATTTGGCAAACAATGAAGCATCAATTGGCAAGGTAGAATGGAAGCAAGCCAGAAAAGAGCTGACTGCAACTTTAGCCAACCTACTTCAAATTCCGCGTGAGTTTCAAAGCTTAGAAAACAAACCTCTTGATAACGCAACGACAATGATTTTGGCTGGACTTATTTCGGTTGCCGATTGGATTGGCTCAGATACAGAGTTCTTTGATTGTTGGGTTGATGACTTCAATAATCTGTTTAAATTTGATTTAGCTGAATACCTTATTCACGCTGAACGACAAGCAGAGAAGGCCTTGCACCAGCTAGGTTGGCTTGATTGGGTTGAAATCAAAGAGCCGAAAAATTTTGCAGAGCTATTTCCGGTTATTAAAACTCCGCGTCATTTACAAACTATGGCGATTGAAATTTCAGAAGAGTTAAAGAGTCCGGGAATAGTTGTTGTGGAAGCACCGATGGGCGAGGGCAAGACAGAAGCCGCAATGTTTCTGGCAGATACTTGGAACGCCAATCTTAAACAACGCGGAATTTATTTTGCATTGCCGACGCAAGCAACGAGCAATCAGATGTTCGGGCGGGTTGAGAAATTCCTTACAAACCGTTTTGAAAAAGGAAACATTCACTTACAACTCCAACACGGACACGCTTCACTTTCTAGTGAATTTGAAACCCTCAAAGATAACTTCAGAAACTTGAAAGGCATTTCCGATGACGAATGCACAGACGGAACTTGTGTTCCGAATGTCATTGCGGCGGAATGGTTCACGTATCGAAAACGCGGACTACTCGCACCCTTTGGCGTTGGCACAATTGACCAAGCATTGATGGCAGTCTTGCAAACGAAGCATGTCTTTGTACGTCTTTTCGGTCTGGCGCATAAGACAATAATCATAGATGAGGTTCACGCTTACGATGCTTATATGTCAACGCTTCTCGAACGCTTGCTTGAATGGCTTGCGGCTCTTGGTTCGCCTGTTGTGTTGCTCTCCGCCACGTTGCCGCGAAACCGTCGCAACGCTTTGATTAAAGCCTATCAAAAGGGACTTGGAAAAATCACACAAGAAGATAAACCGATTATCGAAGGCGAAGATGTTTACCCACGAATCTCTTACGCAATTGATGAAAAGATAAAGGTCAGAAAAATCGGTATATCGGAAAAAAGCCAAACTCTGCACATTGAAAAAGTTGATGAAAACTTTGTCGAAGATTTGAAAGCGAAACTTGAAAAAGACGGCGGTTGTGTTGCGATTATCTGCAACACCGTGAAAGGTTCACAGGATATGTTTACGCGGCTCTCGCAAGATGAATTCTTTCAAGGGGTGGCAAGCGACGGCAAACCCAAACTCGATTTGCTTCACGCACGTTTTCGTTATCTCGACCGCAAAGAGCGTGAAGACAGATGTTTAGAACGCTTTGGCAAACCTGATGAAAACGGCGAAAATCCGCATCGCCCAGATTGTGCGGTTTTAATCTCAACACAAATTATTGAACAATCACTTGACATTGATTTTGACCTGATGATTTCCGAACTCGCGCCCGTTGATTTACTTCTACAACGTGCGGGCAGACTTCATCGCCACAATCGAAAGCGACCCGACAAACTTACAACACCGATGCTTTGGATAGTTCAACCTGAAACCGATGCAAACGGTTTTCTGATTGCTGACAAAAAAGGATTACCTGATTTTGGCAAAAGCGGAATTGTGTATGACAAACACATCATACTTCGCACATGGCTCAAACTTAACGAGATTAGCAAGATAAAAATTCCCGATGAAATCGAAGAATTTATTGAAGCCATTTACGACAAAAAGCGCGAATGCTTCGATGAAAATTATGGAAGGTTTTGGGACATTGCCAAAAATGTATTGCAAAAGAAGATAATTGAGAAACAGCAAAAAGCAAAAGGGTGTTACCTAACAGATTTTGACGATGAAGATTTGTTTGAGAATTTCAATTTGAATTTAGATGAAGATAATCCCGAAACCCATAAATCTTTGCAAACCTTAACCCGCGATGACGAAATGCCAACCGTCTCAGTTGTAGTTTTGAAGCAGAAAGATATTGAGAAAATTAACTTGGAGATACAACCTGATAAAGATTCTATTGAGTTTCTTTTAATGCGAGAAGTCAAAATCAGCAAGTATGGATTGACTAATGAAATAGTTGTGGATGTAGAACTTAAACCGGAAATGTGGAAGCAGTCTGCACTTTTAAGACATCATCGATTACTAAAACTTAACGATAGAAGGGAGGTTACAGTCGGTAACTTTAAGATTGTGCTTTGTAATTCACTTGGCGTTGTCATTGAAACAGAAAAGAAGGAGAGCAAATGAATAAATATAATTTGGTGGAAGAGCCTTGGATATCTTGTTTGATGCAAAACGGAAAAGTTGAAGAATTTAATCTACTTGATGTTTTCGCTAAGGCAAATGACATTAAAGAAATTAGCGACGATTCACCTCTCGTTGTTGTTTCTCTACATAGACTTTTGTTGGCAATTCTTCACCGCAATTTCGGACCGAAAAATTTTGAAGAATGGAAAACTCTATGGCGAAAGGGTAGTTGGGATGTAGAAATACTACAATCATATTTTGACGAATGGAAAGACCGCTTCAATCTTTTTGATGATGAAAGACCTTTTTATCAATATCCACAAATCAAAAAAGCTGGCGGAAATGAAGTAAAGATTGCACCGCTTGAGTTGCTTATGCAACAAAAGGCGGCAGGCAATAACGCAACACTTTTTGACCATAGTGTTGAAGCGAATCCAGACTCTTACTCGCCAGCGGTGGCAGTTCGTTATCTCATTGCAAGGCAATCATTTTCATTTAGAGGTGGAGTCAGTTACCCATTCAATTTTGCAAATGCAACTCTCGTTAGCGGTTTCTCTGTTCTAGCTACTGGAGATAACTTGTTTGAGACATTAGCTTTGAATTTGGTTATATATCACCGTGACAAACCAATACCGATTCAAGTAGATGATGAAGGTTCGCTTGATGAACCATTTTGGGAAAGAAAAACGCTAATTCAAGCAACTGAACACGAAAAAGATGGACTTTTACCATTAGGTTATCTTGATTATCTGACTTGGCAAAGTCGAAGAATAAAACTCATTCCTGACGAAGATTTGCAAACTGTAAAAACTTGTCAGCTACAACAAAATTTCAAGCTGAAAGAAAGCACAAATCTATTTGACCCATTCAAGGTTTATGTAAAAGGTGATGATGGATTCTACCCAAAGAATTTGAGTGAAGATAAAAGTTTGTGGCGTGATAGCCATACGCTTTTTCAGCAAACTAATAGTATTCAAGGACGCTCAAGCCTGTTTAGTCATTTAGCAAACGTCGCCAAATTTATTTCTAATAATGAAATATCAGGGCGAAACAAATATTCATTTTCAATTTTTGGTGTAATCAATGACCAAGCCAATGTCAAACTTTGGACTCAAGAGAATTTGCCTCTGCCGTTAATTTATCTCAACGAGAATTCTTTGCTCAATGATTTAGAAACCGCAATTAAGTTTGCTGAAGACATAGCTAGAGATGTTCTAAAAAGCAGTTTGAATAAATTGGCTTGGGAACTCCAACCTAACATTGCTGGAAAAGACAGAAGCGAAAAAGCTAGAAAGATTGCTGACAACTTTCTTTCCATGCTGTTTTATTGGTCGAGTTTAGAGGCTGAGTTTTACAAACTTCTGGTGAAGTTACCAAATAGCAAAGACGACGCGATGTGTGAATGGTTTAGCTTTGTAGATAAAACGGCAAAAGAAGCATTTAACAAAACGGCAAACAGTTTGAGTGGTTCGGCGATGGAGCAGAAAGCAATCGTCAATGCACAGGGTTTATTAAACGGAACAAGAAACAAACTTATAAATGGCAATTCTATCTATCAAGAGTTTTTACCAAATTACAAAACTAAAGGAGGCTCGACGTGAGCGAACAAGCAACACAAAAGCAATCGCTTGATGAAAGTTTTATTGCTTATTTGGAAAGCATTGTGAAGCGTGATGACCGTGCGATTCTGGCACATTTCAGGCGTGGGTTAGGTAAGGAACCGGGAACGGCTATGGAGATGTTTCCGTATTTGGCACGCTTCACCCAAAATTTTTATCGAAGTGATGAGAATGCCTACTTTCTTGTGGCGTCATTGTTTGGAATGTATCCGACTTTCAGTTGGAAAGCGGATGAAAAGGGACAAAACAATCTGGGGAAATCGCTTTCATTTTTGAAAGACCAAAGTGACAGCATCGAAAAACGCTTTGTGGCTTTGCTTAATGCAGATGAAGAAGATTTGCCTAACCATTTGCGACAAATTATCAGTCTTTTGAAATCAAAAGAAGCCCCGATAAATTGGCTTCAACTACTTAAAGACATCAAATTTTGGTCAAGCGAAAACCGTCGTGTTCAAAGAAATTGGGCAAACGGTTTTTGGGGAAATCCAAATACAAACGAAGAAAAAGGAGAACAATAATAATGATTTTAGAATTGCACATTATTCAGAATTTCGCGCCGTCAAACCTTAATCGCAGTGATACGGGCGCACCAAAAGATTGCACCTTTGGCGGATTTCGTCGGGCAAGAATTTCAAGTCAATGTTTCAAACGTGCGATGCGCGAGCATTTCAAACGCGAGTTTTCTTTTCAAAACAATTTAGCCGAAAGGTCAACCCGTTTGCTTGAAGAAATAACAAAACACATTGTTAAAAATGGTAAAGACGAAGGTGAAGCAAAGCGGGTTGTAGAGGTAGCAATGAGCGGGTTGAAAATGACTATTAAAGATGCTGAGAGAACACAGTATTTAATTTTCTTGGGACGCGAAGAAATCAAAGCTATCGCAAATCTTTGTTTGGAACATTACGATTCACTTTTAGCCGTTGCGCCAAAGTCAGTTGAAAGCCTTTCTGCGAAAGAGGCAAAAAAAGCTGCTAAAGATTCTGTTCCAGCAGATATTACTAAAGCACTACAAAAAGTTCTGGATGGTGGGAAGGCTTCCGATTTGGCTTTGTTCGGCCGAATGTTGGCAGATTTACCTGAGAAAAATCGTAACGCCTCTTCACAGGTTGCACACGCAATTTCAACTCACAAAGTTGGTGTTGAGTTTGATTTTTACACGGCGGTTGATGACCTCAAACCTGATGACACTTCAGGTGCGGATATGCTTGGCGTTATAGAATTCAACTCCGCTTGTTTCTATCGCTACCTGAATGTTGATGTTTCGGAATTACAAAAGAATTTACAAAGTGATATTGAGCTGACAAAAGCAACTGTTGAAGCATTTATTCGTTCGGCGATTGATGCAATCCCTACAGGCAAGCAAAACAGTTTTGCCACACACGAAAAGCCTTCCTTCGTTTTTTCTGTTGTGCGTGAATCGGGCATGTGTTCGCTCGCCAATGCTTTCGAGAAACCTGCAAGAGCAACAGAGAAAAAAGGCTTAGTCGAAAATTCCGTCGAAAAACTTGATGAATATTGGCAAAAACTTACGGGCGTTTATGGTGATACTTCAAAGGAAAAATCTTGTGTCAGCATTTCCGATGCTGAGCTAAAGGGCTTAAACGACGCAAAGGTTAATAGCTTTGAAACTTTGGTAACGAAAACCGTCAACGCGATTTTCGGATAAGGAGGGCTTAACTTATGCCGAACACATTGCTTTTACGGCTGTCTGCTCCAATGCAATCGTGGGGCGTGGCGAGTCGCTTTTCAATACGCGATACGGGAAAAGAGCCTTCCAAATCCGCCGTCATCGGTTTGCTTTGTGCTGCGTTGGGAATTTCGCGCAGTGAAGCAAACTCTAACAATCCACAGTTTGCCGAACTAATGAAGTTGAAAATGGGCGTTCGCGTTAATCGTGAAGGGATTTTGCAAAAGGATTATCACACTGCTCAAAAGGTTGCTATTGCAAGTGGGGGGACACCAAAACCAACCGAACTTTCAACTCGTCATTACTTAGCTGATGCAGATTTTTTGGTTGGTTTGGAAAGTGAAGACCTTCAATTTTTAGAGAGTTTGCGAAACGCTTTGGAGAATCCGAGATGGCAACTTTTTCTTGGACGTAAAGCCTTTGTTCCGTCTGTTCCAATTCATATTCCAAACGGTTTGAAAGTCGGCGTTTCTTTGGAAAATGCGCTGCAAGATTTTGAATTGGAGGATTTTGTTTTTGATTCAGAAATTTTGCGAATCATTCTTGAAGATGAAACTGGAACTGAAGTTCGACAGGACACCCCGTTAAGTTTTACTACAAGGCGATTTTTACCGCGTCGCGTAAAAACTGACTTTATACCTATACCAAAAGGAGGAAATGAAGATGACTGAAGTTTATCTCTCCCGCCTGTGGCTTAATCCGCGAAATCATCGAGTCCGAAGAGAAATCAATGATTGCCACGAACTTCATCGCACGATTTTGAGTGCTTTTCCGAATCTTGAAGATAAGTTGAAAAATGCACGAACAGAGTTTGGCGTTTTGTTCCGTATTGAGTTTAACGAGAGACAAGGCAAAGTTTGTCTTTTGGTACAATCAAAAGTTAAGCCGAATTGGAATTCTTTGCCCGAAAAGTATCTGATGGAAGACACAGAAGAATCTGTTTCATGCAAAGAAATCAGTTCAAGTTATACGGCTTTACCAAACGGAATGCCTTTGATGTTTCGTTTGAAAGCGAATCCGACGAAATGTGTTTCAGCCAAAAATATAACTGAGGTCTCAGCCAAATTTGTTGGAAAGCGTGTTGAATTGCGAAAGCCAGATGAGCAAACAGATTGGCTTCGCAACAAATCCGAAAGACATGGTTTCAAACTTGTATCAGTCAAGCTAACACCAGAAATTGCTGATGTTTCGGCTTCACCTAAAAGTAAAATTACAGGAATTCGTGCAAACAGAAAACTGACGTTCGGTGCAGTTTTGTTTGAAGGACATTTGATGATTACCGATGCGGAAAAGTTTAGAGAAACGCTTGCAGAAGGAATCGGACAAGGTAAAGCTTACGGTTTCGGTTTACTTTCAATTGCAAGAGTATGAGGTGATTTATGAAAGACTTACACATACTCCCAAAAGTTAGGGACAGTTTCAGTTACCTTTATGTTGAGCATTGCCGTATTGACCAAGAAGATAAAGCAATTGCCCTACACGATGCACAAGGTAAAAGACCCGTGCCGTGTGCGAATTTGACTATGTTAATGCTTGGACCGGGAACAAGAATCACACACGCCGCAGTGCAAGCTTTAACAGACAACGGTTGCATGGCTTTATGGACTGGAGAACAAGGAGTGAGAATGTACGCGCAAGGGATGGGAGAAACCCGTTCGGCGCGAAATCTTTTGCGACAAGCTTATCTTTGTACACATCCGCATCTTCGTTTGCGCGTAGTGCGTCGTATGTACGAAATGCGGTTTGAAGAAAAATTAGAACAAAGCCTTACGTTGCAACAAATCCGAGGGCGCGAGGGCATTCGTGTACGCGAGGCTTATCAGAAAGCAAGTCGTGAGACTGGAATGGAATGGCAAGGACGTTCTTACAAGCGTGATAGTTGGACCAGCGCAGATCCTGTCAATCGTGCTTTGTCTGCCGCTAATAGTTGTTTATACGGAATATGTCACGCTGCGATTGTTTCAACGGGCTATTCGACCGCGCTCGGATTCATTCATACAGGCAAAATGCTTTCGTTTGTTTACGATATTGCAGACCTTTATAAAGTCGAAATCACTATCCCCCTGGCTTTCCAAGTGGTAAATGAAACAAACGGCGAAAATCCTGAACGTGAGATTCGTCGGAAATGTAGAGACGTTTTTTATGATAATAAACTTCTGCAACGCATAGTGCCTGATATTGCAAAGGCGTTAGATGTGGTTGAAGTCAACGAAAGAAAAGACTTAGATTTTGACTCGGATTATGCTTTGCCGGGTGGTTTGTGGAATCCTGAAATTGAAACTGTAGAAGGTGGAATGAATTGGAGCCAAGCAGGGGAAGGAGAATTTACAAATGGTAATGATAATTCTTGAGAAAGCACCTGCAAGCGTTCGTGGCGAGCTAACTCGTTGGTTGTTAGAATTGCAAACAGGTGTTTTTGTTGGAAACATTTCAGCAATAGTTCGTGACAAGCTTTGGGAAATGCTTTGTTCAAAACTCAAAACCAAAGGAGGTGGGATATTGTTGTATTCCGCATCTTCTGAACAAGGGTACCTTATTAAAACTTGTGGTGCTACCTCAAGAATCATTGAAGACTTCGATGGCCTTTTTTTGGTAAGAATCCCATAATTGCTGGCTTTTTTTAGTATTGTCTCCGCACACGCGGAGGTGAACCGAAAGATAAAGGTAATTTTAGTCCTTTGCTTCGATTGTCTCCGCACACGCGGAGGTGAACCGTTTGTGGCGTTGGCGAGTCCGCGCCGCAAACGATTGTCTCCGCACACGCGGAGGTGAACCGTGTTGCCGCGACATTACGCGAACTTAAATCTTATTGTCTCCGCACACGCGGAGGTGAACCGTCCAAATGTCTTCGCGCAAGCCGTTTGTGCGGATTGTCTCCGCACACGCGGAGGTGAACCGTCTTGATAGAGTTTCCAACGTGAGCGGTAGCGATTGTCTCCGCACACGCGGAGGTGAACCGTAATAAAAATCCAATCGCAATTATCAACGCTCATTGTCTCCGCACACGCGGAGGTGAACCGACAGAGGCGCGGCGGTCGCCGGATTCCCGAAAATTGTCTCCGCACACGCGGAGGTGAACCGTTAAGTGCTTTCAGTTCGCGTTCATCGTTTCTATTGTCTCCGCACACGCGGAGGTGAACCGATGTCCGTGTAACGCATGAAGAAGACCTTGCCATTGTCTCCGCACACGCGGAGGTGAACCGTCACCTTGTACCTTATAGTCGGCTGACGTACCAATTGTCTCCGCACACGCGGAGGTGAACCGGTCGTTCGGGCACACGCGGCGGCGCTGAGAGTATTGTCTCCGCACACGCGGAGGTGAACCGTCTTCGGTATGGATACATCAACGCCGGAGCTGATTGTCTCCGCACACGCGGAGGTGAACCGAAATAAAAGGTTTGCTTTGATTGCGAACCCCGATTGTCTCCGCACACGCGGAGGTGAACCGAATCTGCGCCGATTCCTGTTAAGCAAAAGTGAATTGTCTCCGCACACGCGGAGGTGAACCGGGCGATGACAGCCTCCTGAAGACCGTTTACGTATTGTCTCCGCACACGCGGAGGTGAACCGGCTTCGTGAGAGGTGGCAGCGGTCGAGGCGGAATTGTCTCCGCACACGCGGAGGTGAACCGAATACGTGCGGCGGCTGAAATAGAAAGACGAAATTGTCTCCGCACACGCGGAGGTGAACCGATTCAATAAGACCGACGCTTTCAGACTACGAAATTGTCTCCGCACACGCGGAGGTGAACCGGTATGTACTCGATAAGCATATTGACCGTTGCGATTGTCTCCGCACACGCGGAGGTGAACCGAATCAGCCAAACTTTGAGTGTGCGGCTTATAAATTGTCTCCGCACACGCGGAGGTGAACCGAGTTGAAGTCGTTGGAATGTGGGGAAGTTTTTATTGTCTCCGCACACGCGGAGGTGAACCGGCTCAATCAAAGCACAGTCCTCTTTTGTCGTAATTGTCTCCGCACACGCGGAGGTGAACCGGCATCGCCAGCCCACGACCAGATGAACGAACCATTGTCTCCGCACACGCGGAGGTGAACCGTCTGTAAATAGCTTCCGCTTCTTCCATGATATATTGTCTCCGCACACGCGGAGGTGAACCGGATTGCAAAAGAACTTGACAACTTTTTTGACTATTGTCTCCGCACACGCGGAGGTGAACCGTTAAATCAAATCTATCCGTCGCCAACAAATCCATTGTCTCCGCACACGCGGAGGTGAACCGCTAGGCGTTCGGCAACTATCTGAAATGACAACATTGTCTCCGCACACGCGGAGGTGAACCGTTTGTTTTCTTTGAAGAAAAGATAAACCTTGTCATTGTCTCCGCACACGCGGAGGTGAACCGTCCCGTGTCGCCTTTGCCCATCGTCAACGAGAATTGTCTCCGCACACGCGGAGGTGAACCGAGACCAGCTCGGTGAAACCTTCGTTAAACTACATTGTCTCCGCACACGCGGAGGTGAACCGTATGGGGTCGCCCGCTTGTGATGTTTGCGAAAATTGTCTCCGCACACGCGGAGGTGAACCGAATGCGGCGATACAGTTGAAACCTATCAACCGATTGTCTCCGCACACGCGGAGGTGAACCGCAACCTATTACGGTTATGAATCGCAAGTTTACATTGTCTCCGCACACGCGGAGGTGAACCGGTCGTGCCGTCATTATCGGCAATGCGTCGGCGATTGTCTCCGCACACGCGGAGGTGAACCGACACGAAGCAAAGTATCTCAGAACGGATTTCGATTGTCTCCGCACACGCGGAGGTGAACCGGCGCAAGCAAGGGCGCATGAAAAAACAATGAAATTGTCTCCGCACACGCGGAGGTGAACCGAACGCGATAGTTTATTAGCCCGGGTAATCGAAATTGTCTCCGCACACGCGGAGGTGAACCGCGTGATTACTTCCGCAAACTCGACAACGATGCATTGTCTCCGCACACGCGGAGGTGAACCGAAAAGGCGCAAGGTTTGTCCTACGCCTTTCCTATTGTCTCCGCACACGCGGAGGTGAACCGTTGACCTATCTACCAAAGAGGAAAGAGGACAAATTGTCTCCGCACACGCGGAGGTGAACCGAAGAGACAAAAAAGAATGAACTTTGTGAGATGATTGTCTCCGCACACGCGGAGGTGAACCGGTAGAGTTTCTACACTGTCCTGTCTGCAATGGATTGTCTCCGCACACGCGGAGGTGAACCGTCCCAAGTCTGAGGTTGAAAAAGTACCTCATCATTGTCTCCGCACACGCGGAGGTGAACCCAAAAGAGCGTAGTTGTTATGAAGCATTGCCAAATTGTCTCCGCACACGCGGAGGTGAACCGTCTTTGTTCTTCAACTCAGAGTGACATATGCAATTGTCTCCGCACACGCGGAGGTGAACCGTTATTTTGCTTCTTAATATGATGTGCTAAATGATTGTCTCCGCACACGCGGAGGTGAACCGATAACGGCACCTTTCTCGTCGCTAACTCCGAAATTGTCTCCGCACACGCGGAGGTGAACCGTACCTTAACAGGGTAGTGGATAAAGCGGGGAAATTGTCTCCGCACACGCGGAGGTGAACCGAAAGCAGAGACCTCGGTTGATACGGCTGTAGAATTGTCTCCGCACACGCGGAGGTGAACCGAAGTTGAAACCCTCAACGGTAGAGTCGTATCGATTGTCTCCGCACACGCGGAGGTGAACCGTATCTCAGATTAAAAAGAATGATTGAACAAAAATTGTCTCCGCACACGCGGAGGTGAACCGAAGTTCAAATGGGCTAACATTGGTACATGGGCATTGTCTCCGCACACGCGGAGGTGAACCGCGGGGTTTTCCGTTTCATTCAAGTTATATTTTATTGTCTCCGCACACGCGGAGGTGAACCGGAATAGCAGCTCTGACAAATCCTTTCACAGCTATTGTCTCCGCACACGCGGAGGTGAACCTGAAGGGAGACACGATAATTAAAAGGGCAGTAACACGATAATCGTCGGAATTTTAGGTGATTCGTCGGAGTTCATAGGAAAAGTTTTTTGATTGTGTCAAAATAGAATTCCGAGTTGTATAACAAGGTGGACAAGGAACTTCGCCGTTTTTATTATTCATACATCTCCTTCTCTGCGCGAGCGCGATGTAAATCGCATCTATAAGACCTCGTTGAAGTTCTTTGATTGATGATTTATATCGCTTGCGTCCGATGTCACCATTAAAGCCATATTCCAATGATGGCAGAGTGCGAATGATGCCTGTCGGTCTGATTAGCTCCATTTTTCTACTCCTTCAAATTGCATTTCCTCTGGGTCTGGAAAATTGACTGTGTACTCGCCACAAGTGGGACAAAACCAAACATCATTTTCAGCGTTTGCGTTGAATCTATCGCAAGATGTACATCTACCGTTTTCGTCGTAAATGCTTTCGTTGACCGGGCAAAGAATCATGTTTCCTTCTTGGGGTATTTGGTCTGACATTTCCTTCCTCCATAAATTGTTTTGCGGCGAGTTTCATTAAAGTTTCCAAAGCAGCTTTTGTTTCGGGCTTGATATTCTTTTTCGCGTGAATTGTGCAGATGATTTCAGACATTTATTTTTTCGTCTTTTGCTTTTTGATAGGCATTATTTAATGCCGTGTACATAAGCTTTGGATTGATTGAAAATCGAATTGCAAACGACTCGTTGTTGTAAAAACCTGTCACCCTGCATTGCCCACATTCAGTGCAAAACCGAACAGAATATCGTGAACTTTCTCCAACTGATGTGACTCTGCCACTTTGGATTTCAACGCTTTGTTTGTTACAGCATTCCGGTTTGCTCATATTGGAACTCCTATACTGCAAAGCAAGTGAATGGCTTGCGTAAATACATTTTGTTGCTTGTGTTTTGTGGGTCGAAGATGTAGCCGCAATTGATGACTCTATCAATAAGGCGATAGGTCAAATACACATCGTTCATGCAGTAATCAATGACCTCGCCGTGTTTGCCTTGTTGCCACAGGATGGGCGCGTTTGCGCCGTTTGTTGGCTTGCGCGAGCGAAAGTTTGCAAAGGCTAAATCTTCAAGTTTGTATCCGGATTTTCGGCGTCCGAGTTTGCGATAGATTTCAGACAGCAAATCGTAACAGCGTTCGTTCGGCAGCTGGACGCCCTTGGCGGCGAGAACATAGTTATCAAAGCGGGTTTGGTTGAATCCGGCGATGCAATCTGAGCTAAGAGCGAGGGTTTCAAATTCCTTCAAATTGTCATCAAGGAAAACACGCGAGCGTTTTGTTGCCATGTCATAAACACATAAACAAGCGATGCCCATGTTGGCGTAGTCTTCCCATCCGGCGCAGTATTCAATGCCGTCTTGACGAGAGCCGTTGCGGTCTGGAATGGAGCGTTTAATTTCAAGGTCGTAAATAATCATAAGTGCCTGTCAAACTCTAAAATCTGTTTGCCTATAAACTCACTAATTGCCGGGACAACTGCGTTTCCTAATCCGTGTGTGATTTCTTCAAGTGTTTTGTTGTCCAGCCGATTGGAAAGCCCATCATTTGTTCCATAATCGCAGGGGATTTCTGGATAGAAACGCCCAACATTTTCAATAAATAGAAAATTGAATGGGTGCTTTTGCTTTTCAATTGGCTTAAAGAAATTTTCAGAGAATACTTTGATTTGCGCCAATCTGAGGTTGTTAGGGTAGGCAACAATGAAAAGCCTTTTTCTCTCATGCGGATAATTGAAATCGGATGCTTGAAGACAAATCCACTCCGCATCAAACCCGATTCCGGCAAGGTTAGAGAGGATTTGTGGCAATCCTCTATTAACAAGATTTGATGAGTTTTCAATGAGTGCGTAGCGAGGTCGTAACTCGCATAAGATTCTGTAAAACTCTCTCCACAATCCGCTACGATTACCTTTAAGACCTTTGCCCTGCGAATTGTTGCGGCTGATGTCTTGGCATGGAAACCCTCCGCAAATAAGTTCGACTGTGTCAAGGTTGTGTTTTCCAACTGTGTTGACATCTGTATATTTCCTAGTGTTCGGAAAATGCGTTTCTAAAATTTGCTCTCGCGCAAAATCGTTTATTTCCACTTGCCAACGACATGACATTCCTGCGCGTTCAAGTCCTAAATCCATTCCGCCGAAGCCTGAAAAGAGCGAACCGAAAGTCATAAATAAAATAGGGAAAGGCGCGGGACGTTGTAGAGTTCGCGCAGTGTCTTCAAACGCAAACTATTCAAAGTTTGCATATAGACTTCGTTATTAAGATTTCGTGAAAGACCACCTAACTCTTTTTCAAGGGTCTTTGTTAATTCAGCATATTCTTTGCCTGACACGCTTGCCCCTATCGCGTCGTTTAGCTGTGATTCAAGATGTGATAATTCTTCCTCAAGTCGTTGTAAATCTTGGTGAATCTCAAACTCTTTGATGGCAGAGAACAACAACGGAACAACGAGTTCGATTGCCTCTCTAAGTTTGTCCGGCGCGGTTTCCTGAATTGCTTCAAGTTTCTTCATTCGCTCGGTTAATTGCCTAACAGTGATGTCGTTAAAAGCCTCTTCTTCTGCATCGCTGCTCACGTAGGTTTCGCTCTTTCCTACCTGCGATTCTGACCACGAGGCGAACTGCGCTTCAACCTCTTGAGTGCAATAACTCAAAGAGTTGATAAGACGTTTCGGTTTACCGTTCTCGTTCTCGTTGTAGTTTTTGAAAACTGTGTTAATCGAAGAAAGAACAACGTGAACCGGAATGCTCCGCTCTTGCCATGTTTGAACAAGAGCGAAGTCGGTTGTTTGTAAAAACAAATGCTTGCCGCGTGCGCGGACAAAGGCAGATTCAATGTCGCTAAAATAGGTGTCGCTCATTTTATCTCCTCTAGCTTCGCGTCTTTGATAACTGCAACCAATTTCTCTGCGTATTCATTCGGAAAAAACACCACGACAAATTTGCCTTTGTTTGAAGTTCCTGTGTCGTCTGGAGCATACGCTTGCCCAAGAACTATTCCTTTTTTGCCGCTGTAATATGCGTCATCAGCTAAATCAAAAATTGGTTGGAGTTGCGCTAACTGTTGTTCAGTTAAATCAATCGAGATTTTGTTGATTTTCTTTTTGTGCATAGTCATTACCTCTTTTTTGTTGGTTCAACATTATCAATAATGTCATCCCATTCATCCCATTCGTCTGCTGTATCTTTAATGTAATCGTTAATGTAATCGTCAATGTAATCGTCGCGTAGGATGTTTCTTGCAGTTTCATCTTTAGAGCGACGCATTAGTTTTTCGTGCCACCACCATTGCAAACGCCATTTGCGTTCTTGGTATGCCTCGCCCGCAAGATGGCGTGTGAGCCACCACAGCGCACGCCAACGACCTCCATGTATTGTTTCAAGAACAAACGCCAACGACCATGACAATACGATTGGCGGCGGATGCCCACTGATTAAGTTTGCCAACTGATTGGCGCGTCGTTGAACGTCGTTTTTTTGTCTTGGTGTCAGTGTCATGTCCTTATCCTCTAGTCTGCTTTTCTGAATGATTTGACTTGCGGCATTTCGGGGAGTTTGAGCATTGAATTCATCACTCGTTTTTCTTTCAACTTGAAAGCTTCAAGTAATGCCTCGTTTGTTAAGTTGCCGAGCGCGAGCGGGGTTTTTGCGAGACGGCAGATTCTATCGAGTGCCTTTTGTTCAAAAAGCAGTTCGATGTCTCCGCCGTTGGCTGAAAGCTTGTGGGACAAATAGTCCTGCGCGGATTTTTGCAGGGACGGCATTTGCAGAATTTTCACGCGCTCGGCAATCTCTCTGAATTTATAGTCACGCATGGTTGATTCAACAAATTTGGGCTGTCCCAACAGCACAATCCCAAGCAATCTTGAATAGCCGCCGTTGGTCAGTTCCCAAAAGTTTTTCAAGCTGGACAGAACTTTGTCATTGAGGCGATGGCATTCATCAAAGACCAGGCAAACGCGCACGTCTTCGTTATGCAGACTCGTTAAAAGGCTTTTGATTTTGCGGACGCGGGCGGCTGAATCTGCCGGGCATTTTGTTTCAAACTCTTCAAGGATGTAGCGAGCGATTGCGCCAACACTCACAACATTCATGTCAAAAAATTCAGGATATAAAAGACGGACTTCGTGTTTCGTATCTGATAGCTCACGAGCAACGCGAATCTTCAAACTTGTCTTGCCAGAGCCTACGGGTCCGATGACGGCGAGAAAGCGGCGATACAGCACAGCATCTTTCACACGATCTGCGAGTTTGTCTAGATCTGAATTTGTGAAAAGTTCGTCATCACTTGGAATTCTATCTACATCAAAAGGGTCTTGTTTCAAGCCAAAGAAGCGCACAGCTTCGGCGGGTAATTCACAACGGTTTGCAATCATTTCTCTTTCGCTCCTATCGGGAAATAGTTTGTTTAATTCTTTGTTGATGTCAGTGGCGTCAAAGCCACAGTTGTATAGGTAGCGTTCCAGCGCGTTTTCGATAAGCGGTAGCACACGCGGGAACGTAAAGCGCAGAAATTCGGGACGTATTTCATTATGCAAAATGCGACTCAAAGACGAGCGTGACAAATTCTTGCTGTTGCCGCAGAGTGTCTCTAAATGTCTGAGCGAAATTACGTGACGGTCACAAAACTTTGATAGCCTTGCGCCAAATTCTTGGGGCGATAAAATTTCATAGCTCATAGTGTTTTCTCACTTCGCTAAACGCAGACGCGATTGTTGAATCCCAAGCTTGAGCGCGTCTTCAATCTCAGACTTGGGTAAAACTTCGTCACGATTCGCAAACAGCGAATCAAGAAAATCTTTGCACTCTGCAATCTGCTTGAACTGCGATTCGTACTCGCGCACAGCATCCCAAAATCCAATCTTTGACGAATAGATTTCTTTCTCTCTTGGGTCCATGGGGGCGTGTTCGATGATTTGCGGCGTTACGTCCACAGTCGGTTTCGGAAACTGAATTGTGTTTGTTTTTTCAACAACTACATCGCTGTCGAAGTATGGAATAGGCGCGGGCATAATCCCTTGCTGTTTACGCTCGCGCTCTTGTTTCGCATTCTCTTTTGCAAACTGTTTGAGTTCTTTCCGGTTGCGTTCTCCACGCGAAAACGCAGTTGATTTGAAGTCGCCAGCGACATCAGAAACGGCAAGCGATTTCTGAATGTCATATTCGTTCAAATCAAAATCAATGAAAGTGTAAAACTCTGTGTCATCGGCAAAGATTACTTTGAGTTTTTTCTTTGTGATTGCTTGGCGCGGCAACAAATCTTGAAAGACTTGGTCAGTCGGTAATTGATAAGTTTTGCCTTTAAGTTCAAAGGTCAAATCACCTTTCAACGTGATGTCAAACGAGTCAGCCAGAAACGCTGATTTCAAGATTTGATAATCAACCATGCGGACTGTGTGTAGCTTTGATTGCCAGCGAGCCATAGGTGTTTCGCCAGTTGTCCGGTGTCGTGTGCTGTTATAGCGGGTGTCTGTGTTGCGGGCGAAAGTTTGCAAGTCTTCAAGCGTAAGTATTCGTCCTTCGTCAAGAAACAATCCTATAAGCTTTTCTACTGCCTCGCTGTTTTGGTGCTGACGCTCAATCTTTCCTGTTGCGCGAGCATTGCCGGGCAAGTGGTGAAAAACATTGTAGCCTCCAATCTCTGAAAGTGCTTTATCAATTACCTTTGTCGCGTCTGCATTGCGTCCAAATTTGATGATTGAATCGTTGTCTGTGTAGAGATTAAGAGGAACACCGATTTCAGAATATGCTTGAAGTAGGAAGTCAATTACATGGCTTGAATTCGCCTTATCAACCGCGTAGTAGCGTGTGAAAACGCGCCGCGAAAAATCATCAATAAGTTTGAATCGCCAGACCTTGACGCGAGTGGCTTTTGTGTTCGGGTGGTTTTCCGAAACTTCCAACTCAGAGACTGTCAAAATCTTTCTTGTTTTTAGGTCGTACCATCGTTGTTTTGACCCTGAAATATCGAATTGAAAAAGTTCGCCAGGCGCAGAGGCTTCAAATGTGCGGTGTGGAGTTTGCGGATTGCGACGAGCCTTTTTATTCAAATCATGTTCGCGCATATAACGCTGAAACGTCGGCAGTTCGACAGGGATTTGCAGACCTCGTTGACGGGCAGTTTCAAAAGCGTCTGCTGGTGTAATGTCATAAGTGACGACCCAAGAAGCCATTTGTTTTAGAACATCATCGCTCATTAAATCAGCAATCCGTTTGCCTTTGTCTGCGCGTGGTTTTCGTTTGGGTCGAAGGTCTTTTGTTATTTCGTAGATTCGGGAAATTGAAATGTTGAAAAGTTTTGCCAGACGTTCAGCCTCTGCGCTGGCAGCTGTTCCGTTGAGTCCACGCATAGACTCACGGATTTCTTTGATGGTATTCTCGCCAAGTATTCTCATCGGATTTTCCATTGCGATTAGAAAAAAGGCAGATGCGTAGGCTGAAATCGCATCTGCCTTTTGGTTTGTTAATATGGGTTGGTTGCCCGGTCTAAACCACGAAGTGTGTTGAGCCATTGCGACATTTGCACTTCGCTCAAATCTTTGCTTGTTTGAACATTCGGGAAAATGTTTCGCATTAAGCGATACCATTTCAACTTGTCTAATTGCGGGACGCCCGGATGCTTGATGATGTAGCCGAGTTTTTGCCCTATCGCATGAGCCTCTGAATTCATCTTCTGCCAAGTGTTTTCATAACCTATTTCAAGTTCTGGTTGTTCTCCGTTTTTGCTTTTGTTGTACGCTTTAACAGGGTCGAATCCAGCGGCGCGAAGTGCGCCACGAAGTGCGCGAGCGCGAACTAGAGAAACCGCTTCACGAAAGTCCAAAATCTTGCTCCCGTCCGGTTTAATATCTCCAACTAAAACAGTGTCAAAACTTCTGCGAATATGACCGCTTTCAAGCATCACGGATGCCTGAGCCGTAATCAGACCATCTTTGTTTGTTTCAATAGCTTCGACTGAAATATCAGGGAAAGTTCCAAGTGCGTTTGCAAGCACGCAAAGAGCCTCGTAATCAAAGAACAAATCACCTTGTTTTGTGACAAAGATTTGTTCAGGTTGCAGGTCAAATTCTCTACATAATTCTTCAATCAATGTTGTCTTAGAATGTAACCTTGTTAGTTCGTTACCCATGATGACCGAGTTATTTTTTAGCTCGGTTATTTGTGTTGCTGGTGTCATTGTTTCTCCTTTTTAATAACGATGGTGTTGTCCCATCGGTCTTGCGCTTTTAGGCGTTCGCTATGAGTGACAATAAGAATTGTCTGCAAAAACTGAATTGCTGAACTCAATTTCGTATATGGGTCTGGCGACTCTAGGGCTTCGCTGACAATTGCGATTGCGTCATCAGTCAGTTCATTGATTCTGTCGTCTATCATGTCCATCTCCTTAGTCCATCAATTCGGCTAGTTCGTCGTCATCCAGCGACGGCAAAACTTCCGGCAAATCTTTTTTCTTGCGTTTGTTATTTGCGCTCGTTGTTGCGCGGTTGTAGGCAGACGAAAGCTTTTCCATCTGCGCGGCTATGGTTTCAAAAGTGCGTGGAGCTAGTTGTTGTTTTTCTTCGTCTGACAGTTCTTCTGCCTCTTGTGCAAGAAGGTTGAATGCGCCAATTAAATTTAAGTGTGCGATTGAGTGCGGGTGCTGTGAATTGTCACCAAGCGGCGAGTTTTTCAAGGTATCAATCTTTTGTTTCAGTTTATTGTTTTCTTCGTCGCCCTTTTCAACTTTCTTTCTTAGTTTTTCTAATTCCTTTGCAGTTTGTGATTGTTTTTGTGCGAGTGTTTGAATTGTCTGTTTGATAAAATTGCGGTCAGATAATGAAGTGCGTTCATCGCCTATAACAATCTCGTCGCCTTCGATTTGAATTGAGCCGTCGCCCAACAACTTGCGGGCAGACATCGGAATCTTGAGTGCGTTCAGAGCGTCGTAAAGTTCGTCGCCTTCGCGGTTGAGCGCATCACGACGGTCATAGTATTGGCGTTTTGACATGGGAGAGTTTTCGTAGCCATCAAGAAAATCATCAAAGCGAGTGAATCCATAAGATTCATACCCTTTTTCGGATTGGAATTGCTCAAGTCCACGAATAACTTGTGAGCCTAAATGTTTGTGCAGATTATCCATTGCGCGAAGTGCGCCAATCATCTCTGCGCCTCGCATTCCTTCTTTAGTTAGCACTGCCGATATGCGTTTGTCGTCAACAATTTTTTCGAGTTCTTGCCGCTTGCTTTCGGCAGCTTGCTCGATAGGATTCTTTTTCATGTTTGCCTCGTTAAAATTCACAATTTGTGAATCCTGTTTTGAAAAATCTTAGGAAAATTGCATTTTCCGTTCTAAGAGTTCACAAATTTGTGAATTCTTAAATTGTGTTTTCAAGCGTTTCCTCGTAGGTACGCGAGAAACGCATTAGCTGTGTTGTCACTGTCCAGCGTCCGTCCTCAAGCTGTTTTGCCCATCCAATTTCTTCCCAAGTTTGCAGTGCGCGAAAGCAGTAATTTGCATTGAAACCTGTGCGCTCAGAGACTCGTTTTAGAGTTACAGGCTCAAACTCTAGTCCGCGTAATGCTTCAAGAACTTTTGCGTGTTTTAAGACTCCATTGTTTGAGTAACGATTTTGTTTCATTCGCAGACCTCTGCAATCTCGTTGGCAATCTGTACAGCGAAATCCATCTTTGTTTGACCTGATAGTTCTGGAAAATTGTGGCGTTCAACTCTGTGAATAGTTGTCAGGCGTGTGATAGCCGCTTGCCGGGCTTCGCGTCGCCACTCTCTGAAATCGGTTTCTGTTGTGATTATCCAATGTCCGAATGGTTCATGTTTGCGTGAGCCGATTGGTAGCAACCATTCGTTTTGCAACCTTGCAAGGTTAGATTTTGTTTGACGCTCTGTTGATTTTAACCAAGTGTCTAAATACTCACGCTTCACAGGCTTGTCGCTTGTAAATGGAGTCAGTGTTTGAGCTAAGAAGAAAAGCGACTTGTCAATCTCTTTGCCACGCTGTTGAAGGTCAAGGACTACGCTTTGAAACTTACGTGATGCATCAGAGAAAAACAGCGAGCTATAACAGTTTGGGCAATGTGAAATTACTCCAAGTGTGTGATGGTGATTAACTAAACCACTATCAAAACAGTCATAACATTTTGGCGAAATATGATATGCAAATTCGGGGACGTTATTCATGCAACCTCCTTTGGTTCTTGCTTGTTGCGAGCGAGCATTGCTTTCATTGGCTCAATAACTTTTTGTGCCTCTTTGGTTGTTGTAGGAATTTGCTTTTTGATTTGGCGAAGGCAGAAGTTTTTCAAAGTCTCGTCATTCCAACCAAGCTTTGCGGAAACGTCGCGCATGAGTTTTAATTGCTTGCCTGTTTCAAGTTGGACCACACCCGTTTTTTGTCTGCGATATTGAATCGTCCGGCGTGGCGTTCCGGCTTTGTCTGCGTAAAACGGCGAGCCGCCAAGACGTGCGATAACGGCGTCAGCTTCTTTCTTATTCAGAGCGCGAATCGAATCCTTGCCCGTCACATCTGCGACAAGTTCATGCAAAGATTCGTGGTCAAATCTCCACTTGCGAGCCAAGCCCCATATCGCTTGAACTTGCTTCTGTGATTTGTTGCCGATTGCTGTTTGTGCGGGTTGAAGTTGTCCACAATGTTTTGAGTTCATTGAATCCTCCTATTCGCGTTCGTTTTCCAATTCAGAGTCAGAGCGATTCGATACATGAACTTTCCGGCGATGCGTGAAAACTCTTCGTCTGTTGACGTTCGCACGCGCTCGCACAGAGTGGTTAATTTTGCGTCCAACCACGCTGGCGATTGATGCGACAAAACTGCAATGCTCGTGAAACCGTACTCGAAAATCTCAAGAGTCGTTTTCAGATAACTCTGAATGTCACGGGGCTGATTTTGTGTCGTTGAATTGTCTGTCATTTGTTCAAAGCCTCCTGTTGTTCAAGGTCTTTTAGGCGGGCGGTCAACGCGGCGATTGCCTGATTGATTTCTTTCTTTTGTTCAGGGATTGGGCGATGTTCAAGAATGGCTTGTGGGACATCGTTTAACTCTTTGTTGAGTTGTGCGATTGTGAACGCGGGAACTGCGCCGAGTGCGTTTTCACAGACAGAATTAAAGTGTGCCTGAATCTCAAGTAAGCCTGTCGGATTGTGTCTGCCGATTGCGGTAACAAGCCGACATAATTCTTGATAGCGATGCTCTTCGCTTATGATTTTATACATCCGGGTCAACGTGACTTGATAATCGTTATTAGCAAGCAGTTTCACGCACGGATAAGCGGCTTCTGCAATAATGTCGTTTGGGTCTCTCATATCGTTTTCAATCTGTCGTGTTGAAAATCCTGCTGAAATTCAACTTTCAATTTTGGGTAAAATTTTTTAGTTTATGCGGCGCGGCGTGCGCGGAGTTCTAGGAAACGGTTGAAAGAATCGGCGTAGATATGCCACGTTCGCCCATCGTTGAAACCGTCCAGGGTTTGTCGTTTTATAAGATTGATAATTTGCTGACGCGAAACAGGCGGAATCATCAAGCCGCATTCGGTCAACCGTCCAAGCGCGTAAGTGACAGTCATAGACTGACGGGTTTTATCAAATGTGTCTGCACATTCGGGAAAGTCGAATCTGAATTGGGCATCATGTTGATTTTTGAGATTACGGGTTTGCAGTTCGCGCTCCATCCGATTGAACTCGTTGATGTAGCGAATCTTCCAAACTTGCGCTTTTGCGCCAGTGAAGCCCATTGCGACAATGGCAAATCCGTCGCGGGTCATGTTGTAAATTTTACGGGTTTCACCTTTGCGGTCTGTGTAGTTTGACTCGTCAAAATTGACGAGTGAAAATTCTTTGATGATTTCAAGGTCGGTAGGCTCAACGCCACGCTTTTTCGATGCGTTTAAGGTGTTCTCAATCGCTTCTATGACGTGAAAGTGATGTTTGCTAAAAGTTTTGGCTATGTCTAAAGAACTCGCGTAAACATGACCTTCAATAACTTTTAATTTAGGACTGTCTGACATGGTTATTTTCCTTTCGCTGTTTAAGCTACTTTTTTCAGTTGTTGATTTGAAGGGCGGGGAATGGCAACGCCGAAACGGGTTTTCAACCGCTTTGCCAGCGCGGGGTAATAACGATGCCCGTGTATCATTTGCGAAATCATCACGCGGATTGCTTGTTCTGATTGATTGTCACGGCAAAGTTTTTTAGCTATTCCCTGAATAGTTAAATCTTTTTCTATTAGGTAAATCTTGACTTGCTTTGGGTTCATTGTTAGTTTCCTTTTGAAATTTGCTTACAGGTGAAAGCTATGGAAAAAGAACAAGATGATTTTATTGCGCTGTCTTATGCAGGCGAATCTGGCTCAACAATGTGCAATTCTCGCCCACTTAAAGGGGAGTGATTTGCAGACAGAAATAAAATATGCTTCGGCTCTAGTTGAGCAATTATTTGCTCAAGATTTGAAAGAGTCTGACAAAGTTGATTTATCTGACTTAGCAAATCTGGCTGATTGGGAAAATTAGCTGGTTCTAATTCAATCATTTTGTTTCTTTTTTTTATAAATCGTTACATCGGTAAGCTACAACGTAATAAATAATACTCTGTATTAAAAATGTCAACGGTAGAATTGAATTTTATAGGCGAAAGAGTTCAGTACGCTCGTAAACTGCTTAATCTCACTACTAAAGAGTTAGGGGAGCGGGTCGGGCAAAGTCAGGGGCAAATCTCACATATTGAGAATGGCAGAAGAACGCCAAACACTTTATTAATTCAGGCATTGGCACAGGAGCTGGGCGTTAGAGAAGAATGGCTCATTGGAGGTGAAGAACCAATTTATCCTGAACTTATAAATCTAAATGATGAAGATATTGCTACAAAATATGTAGATGAAAGCCTTAATGCCTCACAGTACAATGTTGATGTTGACCAATATCAGGAGTTAGTTGCCTTTGCTATTGAATCACTTGGTAAGTTGCGTAAAGATTTGAACCATTTATTAATTCCAGACCAAAAACAAAAGAGTAAGAGCGGTGAAAATGTAATTAAGTTCCGTACTAATAGCGGTGATATGTTAATTGGCAGTCATAGCCAAAAGATAATTACGCAAAAACATACAACACGAACCATTAACAAACCTCCTGATGGAAGTATTACAGAACAGCAAGCTAGACAAATCCAAGAACTATTGGTTCGCATTGGTAGTTTAGAAACGATTCGCATGGGAAACAATGCTTATGGTGTCGTTATGAATCAATTCAAACAAAGATATGAAATTACCTCATACAAAAATTTGTCAATCGAAAAGTTCGAGGAAGCATTAGATTACCTACTAAAAAGAGAGAAGATTGCAGAAAAGAATGCAATACAAAAAGGTGTAAACCCTGTTTCACGGAATGAATATATTAGACGGATTCAAACTATTTGTCGCAAAGAATTAAATTGGAATGACGTTGATAGGAAGCGAGAAATTTTCAATAGGTTTAAGAAAATTTCTTTAAGTGATTTAGATATGTACGAACTCGAAAACTTTTATAAATTCGTCTTGGGTAAGAAATCTAAGAAGAAATGAAGGTGTATTGATGTGAAATGTCATTTTTGCCAGAATGAAAATGCGGACTCTGCAAACTTTTGTGGAATATGCGGAAAACTGATGATAAAGCCGATTGGCAATGAACATTCAAAATGCCCGTATTGCAATTTCGTATTAGCAAAAAGACCACAAGCAAAGACGAAATGCACAAACTGTAAAAATCCTATTTATTCCCGTATCCGTCCTTTCGATGAACAGAAAGTTCTATTGACTGAAAACGACGCAGAGCAAGTTGAAATTCAATGGGCAACAATAAACGGAATTTTAGAAAACTATTTGAAAGAAAAACAAGACAAAGAATCTATTCGTCAATATCTACGTAAAAAGCTTGGGCGCGAACCTCTAAAAAAAGAGATTCAGACGGAGTATCTGAAATACATTTTACCTGAAAGAAGAAGGGCGATTTTAGAATTGTATCGGCAAAACAGGGATATTATTATTGGCGTACAAATTTTAGCGGCAAAAGCTAGTGCTTGCGAGAATTGTTTGAAACATAACAGAGAGATATACAGTTTAGATAATGTGCCGGATTTGCCTATTGATAAATGTACAAGTCATTACGGTTATTGCCGATGCACTTACATCTCCGTTTTGAAAAGATCGAAGAAATAGAAAGAAAAGCTATGAGATAGATTTGTTATTAAGAACACTCAAGCAGCGATTTGTTCAGGCTGTAAGCTTCTGACCCACTTTTTGAAACTGTCTTCATAAACAATATAACCATAGTTTGTGAGTTTGCCTTCTAGTCTTCCGTCTTCGACTAATTCGATTAAATTAGCACGGCTCGGAATAGGATTGATGATGCGATGACGACGCAAGATTTGCTCAATCTCGCTGAGTCTCAATGCCGGACGGGGGGCAAAACCAAAATCATATTGAAGCATATCGGGGCAACCTCACTTTCAGGCACACATTAACCCAAGTTATTTATTTTTGGAATAGCCTTCCTTAAAAATCATTCAAATCAGCAAAATCTTAGAAAGCAAAAAAACTACTGTTCAGCAACGAACATTGGGGCGTTAGTGTCAGCGATTATGAAGCCAACCCGCAAGTCAATCGCAGAGAAGCTAAACGAATGGTCAATGCTGAACGCGAAGCTGTCAAAGCTTAAACAAGCCCAACTGAAAGACCTTCAACCGCTCAAAGAAGAATACGACGCCCGTTGCACTCCAATTATTGAAAAACATCAATCAAAAATATCGCCTGTCATGGCAGAGATGAACGCGATAGAAGATGAAATTTCTAAAGCGTTGTTGTCTGTCGTTGATGATGAAGGTGTGCCGAAAATGCGCCTCGTTGAAGGGGATACGGCAAGTGCGGCAGTGTCAATCAATTCAGTCAGAGAGTGTGATGCGAAAGTCTTTTTTGATTCGGTTTCGCAAAGCGCGAAGGATAAAAAGTTTTGGGATTGTTTCAAAGTTCAAATCGGCAAAGCTGAAAAGTTTTTGGGAGATAAGTTGAACGAAATCTCAAAGCTAAAACAGACGTTCAAAGTAACGATTACAGGCAAATAGAGCTTCGATTTTCAGATGGATGGACTGAGGTTAAATAGAGAGAAGTTTTACAGCGCATATCGTGAGCGATTCGGAGAGATTAAATCTCAACGCACGGTTGATGGCTTGAACTATATTCTTGACCGTTTTGACACAGAAACGCGGTTAAAGAATATTCCGCAATTCTCTTACATCTTAGCGACAGCAAAGCATGAGTCAGGCAAACGGGTTAATCGTGTTTGGACTGAATTTCAGCCTGTAAAAGAAACACGCGAACTTGCAGGGTCGCCACGCAGAGCTAATCAAGACCGGTATTGGTTCACGGGTTACTACGGACGCGGATTAGTGCAGACGACATGGGAAGATAACTATCTCACTGTTGGCAATGCGTGTGGTGTCGGTGATTTGTTTGTTAAAGAGCCAGCTTTATTGCTTGAGCCAAAGTGGGCTTATGAAGCTCTACTTATCGGCATGACGAAAGGTTTGTATCGCAAAGATGAAAACGACAAACCTCACACTCTTGACAGGTACATCAATGACCATGCAAGCGATTTCTACAACGCACGCGAAATCGTGAACGGTGATAAGCGCAAGAAGGGACGAAAGATTGCCGAAACAGCAACACACTTTGAAAGCATTATCAATTTCAGTTTGGAGAATGACGATGAAGATTTTTCGGCTGGCAATGATAGCGTGGACGGTTTTCGAGGGTATTCAGAAACTACGGGAAATCAACAAACGAAGACAATCAAGACAGAGCAGGAAATCTCAACCGAACAAAAGCCGTTAGGCGATTCGCCGGACGCGCCTGCCACTCAGGTCGGACCAACCGGAGTCAAGCGTTGGTATGGCGAGATTTTTGGAACTCTGATAGCTGGTGGCACTGGTGTCTGGGCTTTTCTTACAAGTGAAAAAGGAATGCTCTTACTGGCTTTTGTGTTTGGCATGGCAACCATTCTCGCAGTTGTCTTTAGAAACACGATTGATGAAGTAGTGAGAAAATTTATCGCTAGTGACCCAAATCGCAAAAACGTCAAGTGACAAGTTTACAGAGTCAAATCTGTAAAGCGCAGACATTGAGAACGGTGATTAAAAAATCCGTTGCGGGGGCTGACTCAATGTCTGCAAACAAACTTAGCCCCATGAGGTGAATATGATTCGAAGTCAAAACTTAACAGTTAAATGTAAAGCGTTGCTGTCTGTGATGATGGCGTTAATGTTGATGATAACAGTTGCGTTTTCAACCGCGTGTGAGCAGAAGACAATGGAACAATGGGCTGAGAATGCTTTGAGTGAGACTGCTGCTTTGATTCCTTTGCTGGACAATGCGGGAAATGTAATCGCATTTCAAGGACAACTTTCTGCCTTTATCGAACACGCAAAAGTGGCGAAGACAACGAAAGAAAGAGCCACGTTGATAATTGAATTCTCAGAGGTTGTAGCAACTTTTCAAACATCAGTCGCGCCACTTGTACCACCTGAATCCGATGTCGGACGGAGGCTTGAAAAAATAAACGCGAACTTGAAAAACATAGCCCGAAAAGTTTCATGTTTAATTTCACGTTCGCGGGATTCTCCCGATTTGCAAAGGCAAGATTTCACTGATGCCGCAAATGTCATTGAGTCTTACGCTGAAGCTAAATCAAGATAAGCGAAATGCAATGAATCGGAAAGGTAATTAAAAACAATTGCTGTTTGATTCATTGCATCTTTTACCCATGAACACAATAGCAATAAGACCAATGACGATAGAACATATTTTTCAAATCGCCTTAGCCGTGTTTGGTACTGCAATAGCGACGTGGGTTTTGTCATCGTTCACTAAAGCCTCCAAAAAAGATTTAGACGAGGCTTATAAGGAATTTGAGCGACAGACACAACAAGTCAAAGAGCAAATTGCGGAATTTGAACGGCGTGTTGTGAATCCTTTAGTGATACGATTGGAGCGCGTAGAATTGCGCTCGGAAGGTTACGTAACCCGCGCAGAATTAAAGGAATCAATACACGATTTGAAAGAACTCATCAATGCAGGACAAGAAAGAATCAAGGGTGATTTGAAAACACTCTTTTTTGAAGTTCGCAAACGTCAGGTAGTTGATGATGATGGAAGTTGACTATGCCGTTAAAACGTCCGCCAGAATGTATTGAAGATGCGTTTCAGCTTTATCTGCAATACAACGGTCAACACTTTGACTTGATTGAGAAAGAGATGCAAGCCAAAGGTTGGGCTGGTTGGCGTAAACAGATTCTATTTTCCCGGAAACTTAAAAACGGCGATATTCAAGAGGGTTGGATTGCAAAGTACGGATGGGAAAAAGCACTTCAACTACACATTGCTAACAAGCTACGCACGAATGCGACAAATGCGGCTGAAAGTCTTTTCCTGGACATCAAACAGAAACGCGAAACAATCAGCACAAAATTAGACGCGGACGGTTGTAACAACAAAGACCTTGTTTATCAGCACAGAGATTACTGCAAACTTGAAATTGACGCGCTGATGAAATTGGAATCGGCACGAGAAAATATAGAGGGTTTTGCGGCTTTCTTTGACAGGCTGTTGGAATGGTTGCCTTCACTGTCTGACAATGCAACTAAAGAATTAATCAAGATTCACGAGCCGCTCTTTGAAAAAGCGCGAGCGCATTATGCCAACGTCAATTCTAAAGAGAGTTAAAAAAGAGCAAGAAGCAGAAGAGCGCGTTCGTTCTGCCGTTCGCCGTACGGAAGAACGTCTCGGCATCAGCAAAAAAGACGCTGCCGATTTTCTTTCATGGTGTAAAGAGCGTTCACCAAATTTTACTTGGGACTGGACATATCAAAAATTCATTGGCAAACAACTTCAACGAATCACAGACAAAGAGACTGACCGGTTGATGTTGTTCGCGCCGCCACGTCACGGCAAATCCACAATCGTTACTGTGTTCTATGCTGCGTGGCGGTTGGAGCGAAACCCGAAACTTAGAATAGTCATAGGTTGTTACGGGAAAAAACTCGCAAACAAATTCTCACGGGAAATTAAACGATTGCTTGCCGGGCGCGTCGCTCTGTCAAAAGAAAAGAACGCTACAGAAGAATGGGAAACCATAGACGGCGGCGGCGTGTTGGCTGTGTCGCGTGGCAGTGGCGTTGTCGGATACGGCGCGGATTTGATTTTGGTTGACGACTCAATCAAAAACAGAATGGAAGCCGAAAGCGATACTCACAGAGATAACGTCAAAGAATGGTTTGATGCTGCACTCTACACAAGGCAAGAACCGGGTTGTGCAATCGTAATGATGAACACACGCTGGCACACACACGATTTATCAGGGCAACTCTTAGAAGAGCAAGAAGAAGGCGGCGACACTTGGGAGATTGTTTCACTGCCTGCATTAGCAGAAGAGAATGACCCGCTCGGTCGCGCAGTCGGTGAAGCTCTTTGCCCTGAGCGTTTTAATTCTGAACAGCTCGCACGAATCAAAGCAAAGCAAGTGCCTTACGAATGGTCAAGTCAGTATCAACAACAACCTGTGCCAAACGAAGGTGCAGTCTTTAAGCTTGATTGGTTCAAAGATTCGATTCGTGACAAAGCACCGGACGGATTGCGTTGGGTTCGGTATTGGGATTTGGCGGCATCAATTAAGACAACGGCTGATTACACAGCTTGTGTGGCGATTGCATTTGACGCGGAAGGAAATCTTTGGATTCGTGACATGGTTCATGGTCGTTGGGAGTGGCCCGATGCAAGGCGCGAGATGATTAAGACAATGCGTAGTCCAAATGAAAAGCGAACGCGGCACGGAGTTGAAAAAGCATTGCACGGTATAGCGGCTGTACAAGAACTTTTGCGAGAGCCTGCGGTTCGTCACATTCCGATTCAAAGTGTGCCTGTGACAATAGACAAACTCTCACGCGCTTTGTCATGGTCATCAAGAGCGTCAGAGGGAAAAGTCAGAATAGTGCGCGGGGCTTGGGTTCAAGGATTCCTGAAAGAAGCCTGTTTGTTTACAGGCAAGGGCGACACACACGATGACCAGGTTGATACGGTGTCAGGTGGAGTTTTGATGTTGTCAAAACGAAGCGGAAAACTGCTGACATTCTAAAAAAGCAAAATCGCCGTTCTATCGCCCGCATTTAAGAACAAGGCTAAATAGAGCGCATAGAGTTTCATTAACGCCACAGGGACAGCGTGGGACGGTAAAAATGCCTATTGCAGCAATGGGCAACAATTAAAAAATGAACGAGAACAACGACATCAAGCGAGCAATAGAGAATTTCAGTACGAATCAACCGCGCTATGTAAAGAGCGAGAACTATTACAAAGGCAATCACACTCTTACTTTTGCTACGGAAAAATTCAAGAACGCTTTCGGCTCGTTGTTCAGAGAGTTTGCTGACAATCTTTGTCCGCCTGTCGTTGATGCCGTCAAAGACAAACTCACGATAACGGGATTTCAGGTCGAAGAGGGAGAAACGGATTCAGCAACTAAAGCGTGGAAAATCTGGCAGAACAACCGCATGGGGAAACGTGCAGGGGAGATTCACAAAGAAGCAATTAAGAACGGCGACTCATACGCAATTGTGTGGACTGACCCAGCTGGCAAAGTAACAATCTATCCACAAAAGGCGGCAACTTGCACTGTCTTTTACGATGCAGAAACGCCGGGCAAAATTCTATATGCCGCTAAGTGCTGGCAGAGAATAGACAAAAAGCTTCGGCTAAATCTTTATTACAGCGACAGGATTGAAAAATATATTTCGCGTAGCGTGGGCGCAATGCTCAACGAAAAAGATTTAATCCCGTTTACTGATGACGGAGAGGCTATAATTACGAATCCTTTTGACGTTGTTCCTGTGTTCCATTTTGCCAACAATTCGGACATTGGCTCGTTCGGTTGTTCCGAATTAGACCAGGCAATGCCGATTCAGGATGCTTTGAATAAGAGCGTACTTGATATGTTGGTTGCGGCTGAATTTGCTTCGTATCGTCAACGGTATGCAACCGGAGTAGATGTTGAGTATGACGCGGACGGCAAGCCGAAAGCACCCTTCATGGCTGGCGTTGAGCGTTTATGGGTGACTGAAAACCCGGAGGTTAAGTTCGGAGATTTTGAAGCTACGGAATTAAAACAATTTCTTAATGTGCAACAATCATTCAGAATTGAGATGGCTACGGTCACAGGCACGCCGCTCTATTATTTCGCGCTCGCAGAAGCCAAGTATCCGTCCGGCGAAGCGTTGTCAAAATCAGAAACACGCTTCATCTCGAAAGTAAAAGACAGACAAGAATCGTTCGGGCAAGTGTGGGAAGATTTGATGTCATTTGCATTGCTGTTAGAAGGCAATGCTAAGGCGTCACAACTTTTCGTTGAATGGACAGACCCAGCCGCATTGTCTCAAAAAGAATTGCTTGAAACGCTCGTTCTGAAAAAGGCTGTCGGAGTCCCGGAAGAACAGCTTTGGATTGAAGCGGGCTATGGCGAAAAGGACATTGAGCGCATGAAAGAGTTGAAGAAAGCGACAGCGGAGGCAGTTGTTAATGCGTTTAATGCGGGCGAAACGGATGAAGAGTAGTTCTGAGTTCTAAGTTCTGAGTTCTGAGTTCAAAACAAATCCGCAATCTGCAATCCGCAATAGGTTATGTCAGTCCTTGATGATTATCTCAAAAAACACCGTGCAAGTATTATAAAGCGAGAAGAACAAACTTTTCGTGACATTCTCAAGGCATATCGTTCAATCGAAAAAGAGTTACAAAAATCTTACCTTAAATTTCAGAAACAGATAGAAGAGGCAATTAAAGATGGAAAAGAGATTTCGCCGTCGTGGATTTTTCAAAAGCAACGTCTGGCGTCTTTGCTTGAGGATGTCGAAAAAGAAGTGGTGAAATTTGGCGGCAAAATAATTCCTGTCATTGAACGCGAACAAGCAACTGCAATAGATTTAGCTATCACTCAAGCAAAAGAGATTTCAAAACTGCAAGGCGCAAAACTCAACATCGGTGCAAGTTTGCCAAAACGTGCGATTGAAAACGCAGTTGGTTTCATGGGCGACGGCTCGCCACTTATTGAGTATTTTGAACAGACGCTGGCTCCGGTTGTTATTGATAAAATTCAAGAGGAAGTTATAAAAGCAGTTGCACTAGGAACTGATTTTAAGAGCATAGCAAAACGCCTTCAAGACACGGGCGGCATCACTAAAAGCCGTGCTTTGTCAGTCGCACGAACGGAAGTCAACCGCGTTCGCAGAGATACGACGCGGGAAATTTTCAAAGAGAACAACATAAAACAATGGGAATGGGTTGCTTCCAAATCTGCGCGGACTTGTCCTTTATGTTTGTCTATGGACGGCAAGCGATTTCCGATTGATGAACCTTTTCCTCAACATATCAATTGCAGATGCACAATGATTAGCGTCATGCCCGGACGCGAGTTGAAACGCAACTTGGGGCGTGATTGGTTTGAACGTCAAGACGACGCCACAAAAGAAAAGATTTTAGGCAAAGAGGCATTTCCGCATTACAAAAACGGCGACTTAGCCTTAGATGATTTTGTCATGTTCAGAACTGATAAGAGGTTCGGAAAGGCAGTGACTCGCAGACCTTTGGCGGAGATTTTGTCTAAAAAGAAAATTGACCCCATCTCAAAAGCGATGAAGACGCGGGTTTCTAAATTTGGCTCGTTGGGAGATTGGCAGAAGATTGACGAGAAGTTTGACGCTTCAATTACCAAACAAATCAATGATGCTTCTTGTGTTTCGGCAATTGGTGAGATGCTGGCTAAACACTACGGATTAAAAACAAACCAACAAGAGATTTTGGATAACATTGGCGATTGGGCAAACTCCGCGTATCTTTCTGATTTTTTGAATACCAAAGAAACGAAAAAAGATGTAGAATGGATAGGTGGATTTTTTGACGATGATGAACAACGCATCATAGGTATCAGTAAGACCACAAAAGTATGGGGCGTGTTTTTAAGAAAAGGCTCGGCAATTGGACACGCTGTTTTGATTGACGGGGTTGACGAGAATGATTTGATAATCATCAAAGACCCGTTTGACAAAACAACATATAAAATGGAAGCAACAGAACTTCTAAAGATTTTGAGTGAGTTTGTTTTAAGACGAAAGAAAAAATGATAAAGCTTCTCAAAATTAAATCGCTTGGTAACAACCGCTTTGATGTTACGTTTTCTGAAAACGGAACAACGCAACAGCGTGTGATTAAATACGGCACACACGAAATTGAATCGGATGATAATCTGACGATGTCATTTATCGTTCCCGATGATAAAACCGATAAAGAATTCTTTGACCTGTTAGGAAGCGAGAAAGCATTTCGTCAGGGATTGCTTGCACGGATTAAAACAGAGATTACGAAACAACCGATAGCCGCTTAGGTTTTGCCTGAGTTAAAAGTTTCTAAAGGAGAGTGAATAATCACTCTCCTTTTTTTATGTCTTGGAAACCTTCAAAATTATCGAAATCGTTGAAACCTTAAAAAGCTATCTGGCTCAAATTAAAGCCGTGTTGTACATCTGCATATCGTATGGCAGACAACGCAAACAACACTGCCGAAGGGCAGGACAGCGGAACTCAGAACGCTACAAACAACACTGAGGATAAGAGCGGAACTCAGAACGCTTCCCAAACTACTGAGGATACGAACACAAACGACAAAACGGAAAAGACTTTTACGCAAGCGGATGTCAATCGTCTGATTAAACGCGAGACTGACAAGTTGGAAAAGCGTTTGAAGTTGGACGAAGACGGACGCCGGGCTGCCGAACTTGATGATTTGAAAACGCAATTGCGCGAGCGCGATGCACGGGATTCGGTCAGAGAGTCAGCAGAAAAATCAGGGGCGAAAAATGCCTCGCTGATTTACAAAGTCGTCAAAGACGATTTGGAGTTTGATAAAGACGGCAAGGTTACGAATCTGAAAGATGTATTGGAACAAGCTAAGAAGGATTTTCCTGATTTGTTTAACGCATCGTCAGATAAAGCTAATGACAAAGTGGTGGACAAAAAAGCACTTAGCTCGGTAGATGCTGGTGAAGGCAATGGAAAACCCCAAACCACATTGACCAAAGAGCAAATTGATAAAATGTCTCCTGCTGAAATCAACAAAAATTGGGACGCGGTTCAGATGTTTTTGACCGCTCAAAAATAGAGGTGACGGGAAATGTCTTTGAATAATTTCATTCCGACGATTTGGAGCGCACGCATCCTTACGGCGTTGGATAAAGCGTTGGTCTATGGGCAGTCAAATGTTGTCAATCGTGACTATGAGGGCGAAATACGTGAGCCTGGCGATTCCGTGAAAATCAATAGCATAGGCGACGTAACCATCAAGACTTACACGAAGAACACGGATATTGACTCGCCGGAAGATTTGAACGACGCATCGCAGATGCTCAACATTGACCAAAGCAAATACTTCAACTTTGCAGTTGACGATATTGACAGAGCGCAGACAAAGCCGAACACGGTTGATGAAGCAATGCGCCGGGCGGCTCATGGTTTGCGCGATAAATCAGACCGATTCATTGCAAGTTTTCATTCGCTCGTGCCGTCAGCAAATCTGCTTGGCGATGACACAACACCGATTGTGCCAACTGCCACGACAGCCTACGAAAAGCTTGTTGACTTAGGCATCCTATTGACCGAAGCGGATGTACCGACTGAGGGCAGATTTTGTATCGTGCCACCTTGGTTTTACGGTCTGCTTTTGAAGGATGACAGGTTCGTCAGGGCAGGCACAGCACAAACAGACGCAGTGCTTCGCAACGGCATGGTTGGTGAAGCGTCGGGATTTGGGATTCTGCAATCGAACAACACGCCGAACACATCAGGCACAAAGTACAAAATCATTGCAGCGCATCCAATGGCTTTTAGTTACGCTGAACAGATTCTAAAGGTCGAAGCCTATCGCAAGGAAAAAGGTTTCAGCGATGGCATGAAGGGCTTGCACGTTTATGGCGGGAAGCTCGTCAGACCTTATGCGTGGGCAGTGCTGACAGCAAGCAAGTCTTAGTTTGATTGCTCCATAATTTTGCGGGCGCGTGATTTGCGCCCCTTGTTTTTAAGAGGGAAAACGAAATGGCGAATCCGGCAAGTTTAACGATTAATGAATTGTCTGCGAATGGTGCAATAGCTCAACCGAGCGTGCTGAGCATTGACACGGATGGAACTGTGAACTGTCCGGCAAAAGGTCAAATGGACAGGCTGATTTTCGAGCTGGTCAATACGGATGATGCGGCAATCACAGTGACGTTTAAGGCTGGCACAAATCCTCCGGCGCATACAGCGCGGGATTTAGCTGTGTCATTGTCAGCATCCGGTGGAGGCACGGATAAGAAGATTGTCGGACCATTTGAGGCGGCACGTTTTGCGAAATCCGATGGCTCTATGGATGTCAATTTTGATGCGGCAACGGGCAGCCCTGCATTAAGCGTTCGCGTTTATCGTCTGCCAAAACAGATTTAAGGGAGGTGACAGATAATGCCAAGATTCAAGCGAAGTGACGGCATCTTCTTTGATTCGGATGTTGACAGCGCAAGCTATGAACGAATGTCTAAAGATGGCTCGTTTGAGTTAATGACTGAAACTATCGAAGAAGCGGGGGTTGTCGCAGATATTACAGCTACCGATGAAAGCAATGCTGGCACATCCGGCGAACAAACCAGCGAACAAACCAGCGAGGGAGCGAGTGATGTCGCCCCTGACAAGGAAACGTCACAAGAGGTTGCGTCTGTGGAAACATCTGAAAAAGCTACGAAGAAAGTTGCTGCAAAGAAGACAACAACAAAAAGAAGAAGTTAACAGATGCCTTTAGCGAGTGCAGCAAATTTACGCGAATGGTTTGACATTGTGTCTGATGTGAAAGATGCAAGGCTGTCGTTCTGCCTTTCAGCGGCAGAACGACAGCTTAAAAGCTGGGTTGGTTCAGACAATTACGAAGACGAAGATTTGGCTGAAACAATGGAGTGGGCAGAGGCACACTTGGCTGTTTATCACTTGCTGTTAAATACGGGAGCGCGAATCCGTCGCAACGGACTTGTAAAGCAAGAACAAGATGCGGGCGGGTCTGTGACGAATAGCGTCATCAACGAATACTACACGAGCGAAGAGTTACAGCGTCTGCGCGAGCAGTATTTCAAAACGGCGGTTGATGAAGTCGAAGAGTATCGAACGGCAGAAGCAACAGGCAATGCGGCATCACTGCCGATTCGCCCCTGGTGGGCTGTCGCAAGTGAGATTTAGGGATAGGGGGATTGAGAGATTGGGTGATTGAGTGATTGGGTGATTACAATCTTTCAATCACCCAATCACCAATCACTCAATCAATTTATGATTTCGATTCAAGTTGAAGTGCCGGATTTGCAGAAGCTTTTGCGAGATGAAGAGCGCGACATAATTCGTGACATTACGTTTGATTTGTCAGACCGAATGAAACTCGCAATGGCTGATAGTGAGCCAAGCGGTAAACTATACAAACGCGGCAAAGATTCTTTTCATATCGCATCAGCACCCGGACAACCGCCAGCCGTTGATTCAAGTAATTTGTTGAATTCAATCATGCCCAATGTGAGTGATTTGCAAGGCGAAATTTCTTTGAACTTTTACGGTCTTTATCTGGAAGAAGGTACAGTCAAGATGCAAGAGCGTCCCTTTATTTTGCCAAGTCTTGATGAAGTTTTAGTGAGTTTATAAACAATGACAACTTCTCCTGAAAATGCGCTCTATCTGGTATTGAAGAACGCTGTTGACAATGCAAACCCCGTCAATCCTTTGTATTTGGCAGACGTTCATCCAACAGTCTATTCAGTCATTGATTCCGTGAAAACAATCCGCATAAGCAACTGTGAGTCTGATTTTGTGCCGCACTATGACGAGAGCATTGAAGAATATGATGCGCGAGTTCCATTGCAGATTTTGGTTAAGGTTAATGACGTAGATTCCCCTGATTCGTATGTTGTGGCGCGTGATTTATTGCGTGCTGTCACAATGAAAGTAGTCGGAATTTTGCTTGACGATGTGACATTGGGAGCGAGGGTTTGTGATTTGAAACTTAACCGTGCATTTCGCGGTTGGGCGAAGATTCAGACAGCCGTTTATGCAGTAACCATTTTACCGATAGTAGTTAATCCGAGGGAATTATGAAACTAAAACTAACAGATGACGACAAAGGAACGCTTGAATACTCGCAAGGCAATTTTGTGGCGAGGTTTTTGCCGGGCGAACACGTTGAAATAGAAAATGAAAAATTTGCGAATTACTGTTTGCAACAAGGCTTTTTGCAACAAGCCAACGAAGAGCAGGCTAAAGAAGAGCCGGCAGAAAAGCCGAAAGGCACGAAGAAAAACTAACGGAGGTCTAGCCAATGTCATTGAACATTAAACAACGATTGTTTGCGCTGTCGCGCATTCCGCAGACGAATTACCAAACTCCAACCGTTGCGGCGGCGGGCCCGCCTAAAAGCCACATAAAGCTTATAGCCACTGATAACAACTTAGCTGATTACAGTGTCGAGACACAAGACAACGCAAACTACGCGACAGGGTCAGACTTTCCGACTGACCAATGGAGTTTAAGCCATGATGTTTCGATGCAAAAAAGTGTTGAGGTCTGCTCGCAGGAAATCGGACGATTGTTGCTCTTGGCTTTCGGTTCTGTGATTACATCACAGCCCGACGCCGGCGGTGCGCCACTCGTTTACAAGCACGTTTTCAAACCTCAGGACGAAAGCGTATCACGTCAATTACCATCTACTTCTTACATTGAACAACTGACATCAGCGCATGATGTGCAGTATCCATCCGCCGTGATGGAGAAATTGTCAATTAAAGGCGATGGCAAAGGACGGTTGACGACTGATTTCAATTTGCGCGGAAGCGGTAAGCGAACTGTCCCAAGTGGCGTGACATGGGCAACGCACGTTGACCAACTTACCAGCGCGCTTAACTACTTTTTTAATTCGCAGATGGCTTTGAATGTAAATGACGGGGCTTCGCTGGATTATCTCTGCCGATATGATTCATTCATGTTTGATGTTGATAACGCGCTGTTGGCAGAAGAAGGTTTCCGTCCCGGCTGCGCATTATTTCAAACATCAGGCGACACAACGACCGGAATGATTCGCGGCGAATGTGAATTCGGTCAACGCAAATACTCAAGCGATTTTGTAGTTCGTCTTGCATCGGGCGGTGCTGAATATGCGGCTCTGCAACAGCAGAAAAATGTCAATGTCACTGTCACCTGTACGGGTGGACTGATTCAAACAACCTATTACCATAAATTGATTTTCAAGATTCCTTTGACGCGATACGAAACGGTTCAACTTGGCGAATCAAACAGCGTGGTCACTTTGCAAATCAAGCCCAAGCCACTGTGGGATGTAGCGGCAGGGAAAATTGTCGAAGTAGAACTTTTTAACAACGTCGCAAGCTATGCGACTTAGTAAATTCAAGAGAGGTAAACGGACCCAATGGACACAGGGAAAATGCTTTTCAACGCCGATGCGGAACAGCGAGTGCCGCTTTCAATAAAAAAAGGCAACAAGCGTTTTGAAGTTGCGCATAAATTTCGCGCTCCAAGCGACGAAGAAATTCTTGAATATGAACGTCGCCGGAATGTCCGCGTTCGTGAGGCGAGACCGGAAGAGTTAGATGAGGATGCGGTACTTTCAAAAGATGACAGTTTCGACGCCGCTGTTTGGCTGTGGAATAAATTGGCAGAATCGCGTGAGGGATATATTGCACGCGAAGATTGGAAGGACTCAACAAACGCAAACGATAAAGTAACGGCAATCACAGAAGGCTTGCTGGCAACCGAAGTCGTGCCGCCCGGAGATGACGTTTTATCGGAAGAACTGTTAAGTGATGAAGAACTTTCAAGCGTTACTTTACGATGTTTGTTTGATGGTAAAGCCGTTGACACCGTGCATCATCTTCGCGCTCCAAACGCGGCTGATATGCGAAGCTATCGCTCATTGATGTCACAAAACTTTATTGTACGGGGCAGTCGTTTTCGCACGGCAGAGACACGCATTCCGCCACGAGCGAAAAAGCTTGCTGAGTTATATGACAGTTTGCTTGAAACATTTGACGGTTATATCGGGCGCGTTCCTGTTCATCACAAAATGGCTGTCGCTCTTGAGTTGTTCGGTCAACAATCGAGGGCTTTGGAAAAAAACTAGCAGGCTGTGTTGCGGGCGTCCAAGAGCGCGTAGCACAGCTATACGGTAGCAAAACAGTAGCTTATTGTCCGGGTGCAAGTTGTGACCGTTGGATGAGTGCGGCAGAGCCAAAGATTGATGCCTGCCGCACTTGTTCTATATGCGACGGACATCCGCCAAAAACGGACAGCGAAACACGAGAGATTGAGAACACGGTCTCGCACATTGAACGACTCGCAAGCGAGCGGGATTCAGGGATGCAAATTGATTTAACGCAGATGTCAGCGTTGGAATGGGAAATGTTAATTGTCTGGGATAATTTTATTGAAGCTGAAAAACGGGCGCAACAGGTCAGGGTTTCGCTTTTGTTTGAGGCTTTATTGAAGCATTGACAGGCAAACCGTGAATTGGTTTGCCATAGATTGCTTGTACAACCGCGCGGATTGATATTGCAATAATGAAACCTATAATTGCTGTAATCACCCAAAACTGTATATCCGCAAGCAATGCTACAAATGCGACTAACAAAATGAATCCGCCAAGCATTACAAGTACAGCGCCAATAAATAGTTTAGTGATTGACATATCACAATCAATATAGCATGGCAAAGCGTGAAGTGACAATCAAGATAGGTGTAGAAGGGCAAGCCGCGAGCAGTGTGGTCAAAGGGCTTAGAAATGCTTTTGACGATTTGAATGAGTCGGCAGTGCGTGCCGGGCAGGGTATGTCCGGCGTCACGGACAGGAATGTATTTACCCAAGCTGATAAAATTGGTTTGAATCTGGTCAAAAGTCTGCAAACTCAAGGATTAAACCAATACCGTGATGTGCTCAGGCAGTTTCAACCCGAACTCAAGCAGTTGTCACAAGCATTACGTCAAGGCTCTTTTGACCAAGCAGATTACAATCGGCGCGTTGGCAATCTCAGTCCTGCAATTCAGAAAGCTTTAGCCGACTTCAAACAACTTGGACAAGGTATTAAAGAAGTAGGCTCAGAGTTTGACTCATCGGAATCCTCTTTTGATTGGTTTAAGAGATTCGCAGGCGGTGAGTTTGCAGGCAATCTGGCAGCAGATTTGTTTAGGTGGATAAAGGCACAAATTGTTGAATTGGTGACGGAGGCTTTAAGCGCATCTGCTCAACTAGAACAAGCTATCACCAATGTCAGTACGATTGCCACACTAAACACTCAGAAAGTCTCGGATTCTCTTTTAGTACTTAGCACACAAATACCGCAAACAGCCGCGCAGATGGCTGACGGGTTGTATGAAATTTATTCGTCACTTGATGTTACAGAAACGCAAGCGTTGAAGCTTGTCGAAACATTCAGCAAAGGTGCAGTTGCGGCGCAGACAGACGCGCAAACTTTTGGTTCGGCAATCAGTGGCGTCCTGAATGCGTATAAAAAAGATGTTTCTGAAGCCGGGCATATAAGCGATGTGTTCTTTAATACAGTCAAGCTTGGTGTGGTCAATGGCAGAGAGTTAGCGGCAAATCTGGGTGGAGTGACGCAATCTGCAAAGCTGGCAGGTGTGTCATTTGATGAGTTGGGCGGCTTGATTGCGGGTGTCACAAAAGAAGGGGGTCCGGCGGCGGAAAATATCAACAACCTTCAAAACTTTTTGCGGAAGCTTCCAACTAAAGAAGCGAAAGAAGGTTTGCACGATATAGGCGTTGAATTGGTTGACTTGAACACAGGCAAATTCCGTCCGGTGCTTGATGTGTTGACCGAGTTGAAAACCAAACTTGCATCAATGACGGACGAACAGTATGCAGGAACTCTTCAAAAAATCTTTCCTGATTTGCAGGCACAAGCCGGTATTCAAACCTTGTTATCACAACTTGATTTCGTAAAGGGTGCTGTTCGGGAAAATGCTGCCGCCGTTGGTGTGGCAGAAGAAGCTTATAGAAAGATGAGTAACACGGCGGCGGCTCAGTTTGAGTTATTGAAAAATAGCGTGGGCGTGTTCTTGATTTCGTGGGGGGATATAGTCACAAAGAGTGAATTGGCTGGCGCGGCAATACGGGGAATGTCGCAAGCCTTATTGTTCATGGCGCAAAACAAAACCGTGATAGTTGCATTTACGGTTGCGGTCGTTGGACTCGCGGCGGCTTTCAACGCCACAAGTGTTGCGGCTGGCATTACTTCGGCTCGTATAGCTCTTGTCGCGTATATGGCGACGGCGCAATCTGTTATTCCTGTCATAGTGAATGTGGGGCGTGCAATGATTGGGTTAAGCACAACATTTGCGACTGCGGGCGCGACGGCTGTGGCTGTGACAGGTGGTTGGTTTGCGTTGATTGCCATAATCGGGACTCTTGTCTATCTGCTTGTTCAATACGCAACTGCTGTAAAAGAGGTCGCGCTTGCAGATGGTGAGCGAACAGCCGCTTTGAGACACTCAATAACCGCAACGCAAGATGATGTGAAGTGGCTGAAAGAGCAAAAAGATTCTTTAGACAAATCCTCCGAAGCAAAAGAAAGATACAACAACATTATCAACGCCCTAAGTACAGGCGAAAGAGCAAATCTGCGATTGCTGGGAGATGAAAAATCACAACGTGAATTTGTGATTTCAACACTCGAAAAACAAATCGCAAAAAACGACGAGTTGATTGGAGTCCAGCTTAGGCTCGCCGCAAATGCTGCGCAAAGCAAATTAACAGAGGCATCTCAAGCAGATGCGGAGTTAGCTAGACTCGCAAAGAAGCGCAGAGAATATCAGACTTTAATTGAACAAGGTTATGATATTCAGACTGTTTTCATCGCTGAAGCTGTCTCAACGCTTGACCTGAAAGAAGAGTTAAAAAGCTTGGATTTCCAATATGAATCATTAAGCAAATCATCTGAAGAAGCGCGAAAAGTCGCGGGTGAGATGGAAGCGATATTGGTCGCACAAGCTTTAGCAACAGGCAAGAGCGGCGCAGAACTTATCGCGCATTACAAAATCTCTCAGAGGAGCGCACAGGAACAAGCAAATCTCGCGCGACAAGTTGATGAATCGGTTAAGAAAATCCGTGAACAGGAAAAAGCCGCGCTTGCCGCCGGTACGGCAATAAAAAACTATGCGAATGAAGTAGTTAATATAAAGCTGCCGGATGCGGATGTACTTCTCACTTACGAAGGCATTGTATCTTTTGCAAAACAGCTTGACGAGCAACTTAAAAAAGGTTTAGACAGTGGGCACGATTATTGGGAAATGCTACGCCAACTATCCCCTGCCTTTAACCAATTAAATCGGGCGATTAACGCTGGTTCATTTGATAAAACTGACCTCCAGCGTCGTTTCGCTCTTCTCCCTGAATCAATTAAAAAAGCTTTGTCAGAAGTTGCGAAAATGGGTAAGAGCGTTGAGCAAACCCAAAATGAACAAAAGAAAACTTTTGACGATGGCAAACGTGCTGTTGATTCATATAAATCGTCTGTTGAGGATTTAGATAGAGAGCTTAAATTCTTTGGCAACAACTCAAGAAAAGCTGCTGTCGAACAAGAGTATCAAAAACTATCAACACAACAGCTTACACAGGCACAGCGCGAACAACTCAAAGCACTTTATGAACAAAAGATTGCTTTAGCTGATGACATCGACAAAAAAGAAGCATCTGCTGAAGCAACGCAAAACATCAAGCGAAAAATTGAAGAGTTAAAAAATCAAACTTACGAGTTAGAACGCGCACAAACCATCAGCAATAAAGCCACTATTGCATACGAAATCTTTTTGAGACAAACCGGCGGGGCAATAAAATATACAAAGGATGAGTTGGATAAACTCAGAAAGGCTTTTGAGGACTTCTTTGTGGCGCAGGATGATTCGCAACGACAAGAAAAAATTAAAAGTTCAGCAAAGGCTTTGTCGGACTCAATTACACAAGAAGGGCGTCAAATCGAACGTCTGCAAAACGATTGGAAACAATTTGGGGGCAAAGACAAAACGCCTTTGGATATGTTCTTAGAGCGAATAGAGGATATGCCTGACCTCAAATTGCAAGTCGGACAATTGAATGAACTCAGCGCCGTAATCAAAGGTATGGAGTCTGCTGAACCTATAAAACTTGCAGAACTATTTCTGGGCATTCTAAAGCTAAACAACTTAGATATTCCTATTGAAAAACTCGGTGAAATATCTGCGTTGTTTGCTCAAATAGCAATCAAAGCAAAAGGCTGGTCAGCACAATCGAAGGAAAATCAAGTTGCTGCAACCTATTCGGATTTACTTTCAGACCTCAACGGCAAACTTTATCAATATAACGAACTCACAGAGCGCGAAATAGTATTGAAACGTTTAGAAAAAGCCGGCATTACGGATATAAACGATGCACGCGCCCAAGAAGCCTTGCGGCTTGCCGATGTGATAGACCAAATGAAAGAGGCAGAGAAAGCGCGTCAGGCTTGGCAGGCAATGAAGGATGAAGTTCAAAACTTCTTTGAGGGAGCAATCAACGCGACAGTTGAAAACGGGTGGAAAGGATTGATGAATTTTCTCGTTGATGAATTCAAACGCGCTTTGATTCGGATGGCGGCGGAATGGGCGGCTTCAAAGTTCATGGAACTGCTTACGGGCAAATCAAGTAGTAATCAAAACTCAAGCGGTGGCATTTTAGGGAGTTTGTTGAGTTCAATTTTTGGCATATTTAGCAAGGGCAAATCAGATAATGCCGGCGCAGAAAGAGCAGGAAATTTTTCGGCGAATACGGCGAAGAATTTCTCTCATGCTGTGTCATCCGTTACAAGCAATGCTTCACAATCAAATCTAATAAAAGAAGCAGTGAAAAGTGCGGGAGTCGGAGGTATTGAAATTCCCAAATCTGTGAGTGAAGGTTTGGTAAATTTGCCGCGCAGCCGCACGGGACAGATGACGCCGCAACAAGCGGTGTCGTTTGTTGGCGGCAAAGGCAGTTTGTCTGGCGTTGGCAATTTTCTCGGCACACTTGCCCCAACACTTGGGTTGACGTTTGGAACAATGTTGGGCGGTCAATCTGTGGGTGGTCAGATTCTGGGCGGCGCGGGCGGCTTGGTGTTAGGCGGTACGCTGGCGGCTTTGCTTGCGCCGGGAGCTTTGACAGGTTTGGGCTTGCCTGCGGGGTTGGTTTCCGGCATTGCCGCCGCCGCTCCGTTTTTGCTTCCGATTGCGGCTGTGGCGTTGATTGGGGCGTATTTCTTAGGCAGAAATAAAAAACGCAGACAAGAAGAAGGGATTCGTAATCAGGCGATGTTGGATGCGTTTAGCCAGCTAGACCAACTGATTGACAGTGTGCGTCGTAACAAAACTGATGGAGCTTCTGCACTCTCACAAGCGCAACAGATTCGCTCTTCTTATTTGCAACAGATGTCGCAATTGAAAGACAGCAAAACGCGACGAATTGCTTTGGCGGATGTCAGCAGAATAGACGGGAAAATTAGTACATTAAAAGCGGTGGCAGATGCACAAGCGGCAAGGCAAGCGAGAGCAGATTTGTTTGCGCCTACTTTTGCCGATGGTGGCAAGGTAAACAGACAGAAGAATCTTCAAAGATTGCGTGAGCGGGCAGAGATTTTTGCCGGCGACGACAACGCACGTTGGGCGCGAAAAGTGTTGGGCTGGGATGGCGCGAGAATGATGCCTTTCAATGGTCGTGTGCCGGGTGTTTATGACCGTAAGGATGATTTCTGGGCGAGGCTGACAGGCAACGAGGTCGTGTTGACTCCTGATCATTGGCGACCGCTTCAGCCGTACTTGAAACAGAGAAAAGTGCCGGGCTTTGCAGAAGGCGGATTCACAGGCGACAAACCGCTTTCTTTGGGCAATTCAAATCAGTCTCAAAGCAATTCACAACCGATTGTTAATGTTGAGATTTATATGCAGAACACAATCGGAGTTGATGAAAAAACATCGGCGGAAATTGTCAAAGTTGGTGCTAAGACCGAAGACGGCAAAGAAGCTATTGTTGGCTCGGTTATCACGCACGTTGAAGAGCGCGGCATGGGCAACGGATTAACACGCACGCAAGACGACATAAGACGCAGAGGTTATTGATGGCGCGGACAATGACAACAGAGATTGAATCAGCGAAGAATGGAGTGCGGGATGTGTCGCATTGGCTGATTGATTTGTTTCTGCCAGCAAGCGGGGCTTATTCGGCAGAGTCATTCTATTTTGCACAATCAGCCATTACAACGAATGGACATAATTATCTGCCCCGTTTGAAAGAAAAGCCTCAAATTTCTCAACCGCTCGGACAAGCTCCCGATGGCGGTTCAATCAAAATTGACAACACAGACGGCGTGTTAGGACAGACCATTCTTGCGCGTGGGCGTTCGATTGAAAAAGGCACGGTTGCGGTTTGGAAGGCTTTCAAAATCGGACTGAGCTATCAGTTAGACAAGCATTTTGATTGCGAAATCAGAGACGCAAACATTAGCCGTTCTGACAACAGTGTGACTCTGAAAATTGTAAGTGATTTGTTCAAGCGCAATGCAATCATCGGCGGCTTTCCATTGACGCAAAGATGTATAGCCACATTTAACGCAAACGGGATTCTGTCGCCCGATGACAGTTTTTGCGGTTGGCAATCAAATCAAGGCGGCGATGCTGTGGCGTGTTTGAAAACAGAGGATGCCTGTGATGAGCATTTTAACCTTTGGAGAATTGAAGGGGTGCCGGGATTTGCTCTTGTCCAAATCACTCGCTCCGATACAAGCGGAAGCGGATGGGATACGGGCGGTGGCACAGGCGGAAGTGGTGGACGTGATGATTATCCAATGGATTTGAGATGACGATGGGTTTCGTTTTAAGACAAGCAAAAGATGAGGCAAATCCAACAGCCGCAGATGCTTGGGGCAAACAAGCGACGGCGGCACGCTTGGTCTATTTTGAAACGCAGAATGTGGGCGGCGTTGACCGCACTGCGTTCATTGCTTTCTTGTGTCGTGGCGGAAAGTATGGTTGTGACGGCTTGGATAGATTTGAGTATGACGGGCAAGTGATTGATGAGTTTATTTCAAGCGTCCGCCAATGGCGTTTGCATCCAGGCACAATCACAAAGCAAATCGTTCTAAAAACTTTCACGGCAGACTCTTCGACAGACACTTTTACGGCAAACGGACATGGCTACAACAACAATGACGAAGTGCGAGTGCGTTCGCGTGGCGGGCTTGTTTCGGCAGGGTTGACAGCCGAAACAGTCAAGTATTTCGTCGTAAACAAAACTACAAACACTTTTCAGCTATCAGCAACGAGCGGTGGCAGTGCAATCAACATTACCAATGCGGGAACAGGGACTCTGCAAGTTTGGAAAGCCGACGCGGGATATGACGACCCGAATCAAGGCAGACCTGAATTTTTCCCGACATCAAAATACACTTTCAGCGGAATGTGTTATGTCGAAGGATTGTTGCCTGATACATTGTCAGATGGCAGTGAGCCTACGAAGTTTGCGTTCTTCATGCGCGGGCGCAAAGTGGCGGACTATAATTCATCAGGCGTTTATCTAAGCAATTCTTTCTCAGCCAATAATGCGCGTGTTGCGGCAGACATTCTTCTCAATGAAGCAAAATTACCTTCTTCCAGAATTCATTGGCAGAGTTGGCACAATTTCAAAGTTGCTTGTGACATACTGATATGGTTTCGTTATGGAGCGCAGGCAGGGGCGACAGGCGTTGGACTCACGGGTAGATACTATAACGGCACGAATTTTGAAACCTTTGTTTTGAATCGTGTTGACGCAACAGTTGATTTCAATTGGGGAACAGGCTCGCCGGGAACAGGTGTCAATTCGGATAGCGTTTCAGTGCGTTGGGAAGGACAGGTAAAACCTCAGTACAGTGAGCTTTATACATTCCAGACACGCACAGACGACGGGGTTCGTTTATGGGTCAATAATCAGTTAATCATTGATGATTGGACAGGCGGCGCAGTCCGCACGAATACAGGGCAAATCACACTAACAGCAGGGCAACTTTACAACATCAAGCTTGAGTATTTTGAGGTGGCGGGTCCGGCTGAAGTACATCTTGAATGGTCTTCGCCGTCGCGCTCTTTGGAAATTATTCCTACAAGCCGTCTGTTTCCATCAGACAGTCAAGTTAAACGATACGAAGCGCACTTTGCGACCGCAAATGCTATGACCGCTTTCCAAGCCTTTGAGGAAGTGATGTATCGCGCTCCGGGTTGGCATTGGCAAGATGTAAACGGGAAAATTACGTTCTTGCCACCTGACAGGGCATCTGTACATCATTTTGTCTATGACCCACATAAAGACAACGTGCGGTTCAATATAGTTGCCGGGACATTTGAAGCCACGCCGCGAGCGATGGAAGAGCGTCCGAATTGGCGACTATATTTTTATCGTGACATTGACGATGAATTTTATGCTCGCAAACCTGTCGAAGCAGACCGCTCGGCATTACGTGAAGAGCAAGGCGGACAGCCGAGTAATTTACAGCCAATTGATTTAGGAGTAATGAGCAGGTCGTTAGCACAAAGGATTGCAGATACTGACATGAAGTTGTTTTCAGACCCTGAGCGTGTGTTCAGCTTTCGCGCGATGATGGATTCGTATCATGTAAGTAAAGCTGACAGAGTTTATTTATCGCATTGGTCAGCAGGAGATACTTACGAGGCATTTGTTGATTGCCTTGCAAGCAATGCCGCAAGCGGGGCAGGAGCGGCAGATGAACAAGGCTTTACTTTATTGCCTGTGACATTTCCGTTTTATACCGATGAGCCTGTGAGTTAATTGAGTTATGCCGCCAACGATTACAGCAACTAAAAGTAACCACAAATACGGAACAACGCCGTTACCATCTTACAGCGTGTCTGGCATCACGAACATTGCCCTTTGGGATAGTGTGGGCTTGCAAGGCTGGGCTGGGTTGTTTTCAGCACGCGAGGGGCTATCAGTTGATTTCTCAGCATTCAATCAAACGCATGATGTTCTTCTTAGTTCTGCTGATGCAATCATCCGTGTTTTTGATGTAGTCAAACCAACATGGACAAGCATTTCTGCGGGCGTCACTATACTAGGCAACAACGACCTTGAATATACGGGAGCAACTGCGAGTGAGAAGGGAGCAGTCGGGAGTCAATCTTGTACAAGCGGAGATTGTTTTATTGAAGTTGTGGCGTCACAAGCGGGCAACTTTTATGCACGCGGAATAGGGTTATCAGGTGGCACACACTCATATTATTGGGCAAACTCAAATGCTGACTTTATGCTCGTTTTAGCGCAAGCGAGCGGGGGTTCAATTTGGGTCAACGGCTCGCCAGTGTTAGGGGCTTGGGCTGGCGGAGGATTCACCTACAAAGATGGAGACATCTTTCGCCTGTCTATTGAAAACGGCAAAGTCCGATGCAGAAAGAACGGTGTTTTGTTTTATGAAATTGTTAGTCCGACTCTGAACTATCCGCTTTATCCGATAGCTGGCTTTTATGAGCAAAACGGAAAACTTGAAGGCATACGTTTTTGGTCTGGTGGTACTGCGTTTGACATGGAAGTTTTGAAGACAACGGCAATCATGCCGATTCATTTCGATAGGCAAACCGAACATAGCGAGAGCGAGGAAGTCGAAATTTCGGAAGCCGAAGGAATGCGCCCCAAAGACCGTGTGGTTCGTTATTTGAGCGAGACGTTGCAGAAATGGGGCTTGGTCTTTCAAGCACGGCGATTATCTGCTTTTGATACCGTCAAAGCTTTGCGGCGTTTTCATAAATTCGACATTCCGTTTTATCTGAATGACAAAGAACGAAATGTCGAAACGCTTGTCTGTTTTGACAGCGAACTTTCAGACAGAACACTTGCGCCGAATCTTTTCGATATGTCTGTGCGTGTGAAGCAATACGAAGAAGATGGGACGTTGGACACAGGCGTAGCACCGTCGCTTTCAAGTAAGTTGTTGGCTGAAAACGATGATTATCTGCAAACAGAATCGGGTGATTATTTGATTTTGGAGTAAACGAAAATGGCTGATACAAAAATTTCCGCACTAACGGAAACTACTAATCCTAACGGTTCAGTGATGATTCCGGTCGTTGAAGGTGGCGTAACAAAAAAGGCAAGTAAAACAAATATCTTGAAGCTTGGCTCTGAAACGCAAGCTTGGGATAGTTTTCTTGACCAAATCGCCGCTCTGACAGACCCGAACGCAGATAAGATTCTCTATTGGAACAACACGACAAATCAGTTTGAATGGCTGACGATTGGCTCTGGCTTATCAATCTCAGGCGGCTCAATCACAGCGTCCGGTGGTGGTGGTGGTGCGCCAACAACAGCGCAATACTTAACTCTTGCTACGGATGCGACCTTAACGGCTGAAAGAGTTCTCGCTTTCAACGGTTCACGCTTTTCTGTCACCGATGGCGGCGCAGGTGGTAACTATGATGTTGACATCGCAAACGATGGCATCACTTACGCGAAGATTCAAAACGTCTCAGCCACAGACAAATTGCTGGGACGTAGCACGGCGGGCGCGGGTGACATTGAGGAAATCACTTGTACAGCCGCAGGGCGGGCTTTGATTGATGATGCTGATGCGGCGGCTCAAAGAACAACTTTAGGACTTGGCGCACTTGCTGTTAAATCATCCATCGCAACGGGCGATATTGATGGCGATGCGGTCACTTTTGCGAAACTCCAAAATATAGCTACGGCTCGTTTGTTGGGGCGTAGTACGGCAAGTTCCGGCGATGTCGAAGAGATTTCAATAGGCTCTGGCTTGTCTTTGTCGGGCGGGGTGTTGAGTGCGACAGGTGGCGGTGGTGGCGGTTCGCCGGGCGGCTCTGGCTCGCAACTCCAATATAGAGTTGACGGTTCAACCTTTGGAGGCATTTCAGGTTCTAGCGTCTCTGGAAGCGATGTTGTGTTTGGAGGCACTCTCACAATCGGCAATGACAAAGGTTTGTTTCTGGGCGATGCTCGTTTTGGTTACTATCAATCAGGCTCAAGTAACTTCATTCTCGGAACAGGCGGAGCTAACTATGATTTCACGTTTTCTAGTTTATCAATTGGAATGACATTGTTCATTGCGGCGGCAACGGGTTATGTGACGTTCGTGGGTGGCGCAAGATTTGTTGGTTACACGGCTTCAACAGTCGCTCCAACAACAACACAGTTACCGGCAAACAAGGATTGGGGCATTCACAAAGATACAAGCGGGGGTAGCGTATATCTGGCTTATAACGATTCTGGCACGATTAAAAAGGTGACATTGACTTAGATGCAGATAGAAACATTACAGGCAAAAAAACATGCGTTGACTTACGAATTTGAGTCAGCAAAAAATAAGCTAATAACTCTTGAACGTGAAGCAAAGGAAACGGCGTTGCTCATTGAGAGACTGCGTGGCGCGTATGCGTTACTTGAAGAGTTAGAACAAGAGTTTAGTACTGCACAGGAGGTAAAAGATGATGGCGAGAGAAGCACGTAATTATCCGCTTCTGCAAAAAGAAGCAATCGGACAAGATAAAGGGTTGCACCCAAAGGCGGTTCACTTGATTAGCGAAATCCATATAAAGCTTGACACCAAACGTATCTATGTTGTGACTCGAAGCTTCCACGACAAAACAACATTCGAGGAAGGCGGTACGGAAATTCAGCGATTTGAAAAAATCGTACCTATTGCCGAAACTGACGACGAGTTTGATGCGTTCGTAACCAACAATCAAGAACTCGCGTTACAATTACAACAAGTGGCTATTGCTGAGGTAAAGCAACGACACGAATACTTTGCAGATGCCCCGATTCTGACCTAAAAAGCCCAAAAGTTTTTTGACTGTGTCAAAATGAAATTCCGGGCATTATCGTGTTCCGACGTGTTCAATTATCGTGTTTGCGCTCATTGTCTCCGCACACGCGGAGGTGAACCGTGCTTCTTTACGTTTACGCCAAACTTGATGGAATTGTCTCCGCACACGCGGAGGTGAACCGACCGTCAACGGCTTGAAGGCGAACTTTCACTGATTGTCTCCGCACACGCGGAGGTGAACCGACAGTGACGCGAATACGATTGAATTTTATAACATTGTCTCCGCACACGCGGAGGTGAACCGCGGGGACATCGCCACGGGCGTCAACAATAATTATTGTCTCCGCACACGCGGAGGTGAACCGTCCGTACCGCCGATCTTGTCTTGACCCCATACATTGTCTCCGCACACGCGGAGGTAGGGGCGACGCATCTTAATTTTTTCAAATGAAAGAAGTTATGTCATTTTCTGGTCGGGATTTAAGTTGCTAGCAGAGGCGAGAATGACACAAAGGCAAGAGCCATCTTTATTTGAACAT
>Ga0187894_10000337_pt1 | contig 63557 bp, 49 predicted proteins | sample GBC1701081metaG_FD_136650 | JGI IMG/M metagenome (GOLD analysis project Ga0187894, IMG submission 136650) | White microbial mat communities from a lava cave in the Kipuka Kanohina Cave System on the Island of Hawaii, USA - GBC170108-1 metaG ... | reverse complement strand
GTGACGCTGAACGCGATCGACACACTGTCACCGCCGATCGCCAACCCGACGTCTGTCGCGGTGTATCCGAACCCGGTCGGCACGGCCGGCACGCTCGACGAGCGCGCGCGCGCGTACCTGCACACGAATTGTTCGCAGTGCCATCGTCCGGGCGGCCCGACGACTGCCAACATGGATTTGCGGTACGCCACGCCGCTCGCGAGCACCAACGCCTGCGACGTGGCGCCGGAGCTCGGCGACCTCGGGCTCGCCAACGCGCGCCTCATCGCGCCGGGTGCAGCCGACCGCTCCGTGATACCCACGCGCATGAACCTGCGCAATGACGTCAACGCCATGCCGCCGGTCGGCAGCGCGCGGGCGGACACCGCCGGAGTGACGCTGATCCGCGACTGGATCAATTCGCTCACCAGCTGCAACTGAGGCGGTTTTCCGGCGCGGAGGCAGTAAGCGAATTCCGTCAGCGATTCGCTGTCCTCGCCGACATCTGCCGCGTTGCGTTGGCGGCCACACTGCGCACACCCACAACCGGGAGGGCCAGAATGGGCGCGTTCTGCCGATGAAACGCAAGGCTGCGGACATTCTGCTGGTCGAGGACGAATCCTTCGAGGTGGAGCTCACGCTGCACGCTCTGCGCAAGCACTGTCCGGCCTGTCTCATCGACGTGGTGCGGGACGGCGAGGAAGCCCTCGACTACCTCTTCTATCGCGGCGCGTTCGAGCAGCGCTCCTCGGCGCAACCGCGCCTGGTCCTTCTCGACATCAACCTTCCCCGCAAGAGCGGCATCGAGGTGCTGGCCACGCTCAAGAGCGATCTCAATCTGCGCTCGCTGCCGGTGGTCATGCTGACGTCCTCGCTCGATACCGGCGACGTGGAGGATTGCTATCGCATCGGCGCCAACGGCTACGTGGTCAAGCCGCTCGACTTCGGCCGCTTCGACCAGGTCGTCGGTGCGATGTGCCTCTATTGGCTGGAACTCAACGCCGCGCCGCGCCGCCAGGGCAAACTCGAAGCGCTGCCCGGCGAGTTGCCCATGTAGTGTCCCGGTTCGCGACGGAGTCCATTCATGACGTACCAGGCCGAGGCGCCGAACGGCGCGCGCACCGAGGCGGAACGCGAGCACATCGAGCGGCGCCTCGACGAAGCCATCGAGGAGTCGTTTCCGGCCAGCGATCCGCCCGCGGTCGGCCTGCGCGACGATCCTCCCGTCCAGCCGCACGAAGTCGAGGACGAGCAGTTCCATGCTCAGGGACGGAAGCGACTGGTCAAGCGCGTGCTCGCCGGCGGCGCTCTGGCGGCAGCCGGGGTGTTCGTGACATGCATGCTCCTGCGCCGCTCCGCGAAGCGGCGCGTTGAATAGCTCTGCCTTTCCAACGATACCTCTGCCTTTCCAACGACGCCGATCCAGCCGCACCGAGCCGACAGCCCTGACTTTCGTCGGGCTGACTTCGTCGGCGGCCCGGCACGCCCGTGCTTCGCGCCGCTCGGCCGCGCGCGTCGCCAGCCGCGCTGCCGGCGGCACTACCGCCCGTACCTGACCGCGCCGGCCTGATACCGGGCTGCGCCGGGCGCGCTCAGCTATAATGCGTTCCCCACAGCGCGCGGCGCGAAAGTGGCGGAACTGGTAGACGCGCTGGACTTAGAATCCAGTGGGGTAACCCGTCCGGGTTCGAGTCCCGGCTTTCGCACCAGACCGCCGCCCCCGGAACTGGCCTTTAAGGACCTGGAGTAATGATGATTTCGGTGCAATCGACCAGCGCGCTCGAGCGTCGCATGGAAGTGCAGGTGCCGGCCGCTCGCGTCGAGCAGGAAATGACGCAGCGGCTGAAGAACGTCAGCCGCACGGTGCGGCTCAAGGGTTTCCGCCCCGGCAAGGCCCCGCTGAAGGTGGTGCGCCAGCAGTTCGGCAAGGAAATCCACCAGGAAGTCGTCAGCGAGCTCGTGCGCCGCAGCTTCGCCGAGGCGGTGGTGGAGCAGAAGCTCAATCCTGCGGGCGGGCCGCGCATCGAACCGATCGCGACGGCGGAAGGGCAGGACCTCAAGTACGCAGCGATCTTCGAGGTGCTGCCGGAGATCGCACTCCGGGGTCTCGAGGACATCAGGATCGATCGGCCGGTGGCGAGCGTCGGCGACGAAGACATCGACGCAATGATCGAGAGCCTGCGCAAGCAGAGCCCGAAGTTCCGCGAGGTGGCGCGGGCGGCGCACACCGAAGATCGCGTCACGGTCGACTTCGACGGCCGGATCGACGGCACTGCGTTCGAAGGCGGCAAGGGCGAGGGCGTGCCGATCGTGCTCGGCGGCGGACAGATGCTGCCGGAGTTCGAAAAGGGACTGGACGGCGTCACCGCGGGCGAGCGCAAGGAAATCAATCTGCGCTTCCCGGACAACTATCCGGCCAAGGCGCTCGCCGGCAAACAGGCCGTGTTCGACGTGCTGGCGAAAAAAGTCGAAGAGCAGGAAATGCCGGAGCTCGACGACGAGTTCTGCGCGGCGTTCGGCATCAAGGAAGGCGGCATCGAGGCTTTGCGCAAGGCGGTGAGCGAGAACATGCGCCGCGAGCTCGACCAGGCCTTGCGTGCGCGCACCAAGAGCCAGGCTCTCGATCAGTTGCTCAAGTCGAATCCGCTCGAGTTGCCGGCGACGTTGGTGGACGCGCAGGTGCGCGACATGCAGATCGACATGGCGCGGCGCATGGGCGCGCGCGATGCCTCGCAGGTGCCGGCACGCGATCCGTTCGTCGAGCCGGCGCGCCGGCGCGTGGCGCTCGGCCTGCTGATCAACGAAATCATCAAGCGCGAAAGCATCGAGCTGGATCGCAGCAAAGTGGGCGCGCGGCTCGAGGAGCTGGTGTCGACGTACGACAACCCGCAGGAAATGATGAAGGCCTACGAACAGAACCGCGACGCGATGCGCCAGGTGGAAGCTCTGGTGCTGGAGGAGCAGGTGGTGGACTGGCTGCTGGCGCGGGCGCGCATCAACGAGCAGCCGTCCACGTTCAAGCAGGTGATGAACTTCGGAGCCGAAGGAGCCTAAAGACATGACGACGCGTGGCCTGAATCTCGTGCCGATCGTGGTCGAACAGACCGCGCGCGGCGAGCGCTCCTACGACATCTATTCGCGCCTCCTCAAGGAACGGGTGATCTTCATCGTCGGCCCGGTCGAGGATTACATGGCCAACCTCGTGGTGGCGCAGCTGCTGTTCCTGGAGTCGGAAAACCCGGACAAGGACATCGCGCTCTACATCAACAGCCCGGGCGGGTCGGTCAGCGCGGGGCTCGCGATCTACGACACCATGCAGTTCATCCGACCGGACATCAGCACCATCTGCGTCGGCCAGGCGGCCAGCATGGGCGCGGTGCTGCTTTCGGGCGGCGAGAAGGGCAAGCGCTACGCGTTGCCCCATTCGCGCATCATGATCCACCAGCCGAGCGCCGGCTTTCAGGGACAGGCCTCGGACATCGACATTCACGCGCGCGAGGTCCTGGAAACGCGCGAACGCCTGAACAGGATTCTGTCAAAACACACCGGCCAGTCGATGGATCGCATCAAGCAGGACAGCGACCGCGACAACTTCATGGGCGGCGAGTCCGCTGTGAAGTACGGCATCATCGATGCGGTGCTCGATCAGCGCCCGCCCACGCCGACCGCCGAAAAGTGAACTCCTCCCGAGTGGGGAGGACAACATAAGGGACAAAAGGCCCTTCGAAAGACGTCGCGGACACCGCTCCGGCGCAGGGCCCTCAGGGTTTCCCGGCTTTTGCGTCGGGGCCTCGCGGCATGCTATGAATGGACATGGTTCCGGGCTTGGATTGCGCTTGCCGTGTATGCTCTAAGCCCATGATTTACCTAACCCAAGGCAGCGAATGACCGACCGCGACGATTCCCGGGGCAAGCACGACGACGGGAAGCTTCTGTACTGCTCGTTTTGCGGCAAGAGCCAGCACGAGGTACGCAAGCTCATCGCCGGTCCGTCGGTGTTCGTCTGCGACGAATGCGTCGAGCTCTGCAACGACATCATTCGTGAGGAACTCGAGGAACGCTCCGAGCGCACCCGCGACAAGCTGCCGAAACCGCACGAGATCAAGAAGGTCCTCGACGAGTACGTGATCGGGCAGGAACGCGCCAAGAAGATTCTCTCGGTCGCGGTCTACAACCACTACAAGCGCCTGCAGAGCCGCGGCGCGGAGCGGTCCAAGGACGAGGTCGAGCTCTCCAAGAGCAACATCCTGCTCATCGGTCCGACCGGCTGCGGCAAGACGCTGCTGGCCGAAACGCTGGCACGGCTACTCAACGTTCCGTTCACCATCGCCGATGCCACGACGCTCACCGAAGCGGGCTACGTGGGCGAGGACGTCGAGAACATCATCCAGAAGCTGCTGCAGAAGTGCGACTACGACGTCGAGAAGGCGCAGACCGGCATCGTCTACATCGACGAGATCGACAAGATCTCGCGCAAGAGCGACAACCCCTCGATCACCCGCGACGTGTCGGGCGAGGGCGTTCAGCAGGCACTGCTCAAGCTCATCGAGGGCACGATCGCCTCGGTGCCGCCGCAGGGCGGCCGCAAGCATCCGCAGCAGGAATTCCTGCAGGTGGACACCACCAACATCCTGTTCATCTGCGGTGGCGCTTTCGCGGGCCTGGAAAAGATCATCCTCAACCGCACGCAGAAGAGCGGCATCGGCTTCGTGGCCGACGTGCGCGAAGTGAACGCGCGCCCGCACGGCAACGACCTGTTCCACGACGTCGAGCCCGAGGACCTGATCAAGTACGGGCTGATTCCCGAGTTCGTCGGCCGCCTGCCGGTGGTCGCGACGCTCGACGAGCTGGACGAAGCGGCTCTGGTGTCGATCCTGGTCGAGCCCAAGAACGCGCTCACCAAGCAGTACCGCAAGCTCTTCGAGATGGAAGGTACGGAGCTCGAGTTCCGGGAGGACGCCCTCAAGGCAGTCGCCCATCGCGCAATGCAGCGCAAGACCGGGGCCCGCGGCCTGCGGACCATCCTCGAGAACGTCCTGCTCGACACGATGTACGAGCTGCCCTCGCTGCGTAACGTCGCCAAGGTCCTGGTGGACGAGGCGGTTATCGAAGGCGAAACAAAGCCTTACATCGTTCACCGCAACGAGGATCGACTCGCCGCGGTCGAGCACCACCAGCGTCCGACGGGGTCCGACCATCATTGAGGCGACCGGCACTCTTTCCCCCGGGAAAGATGCCCGTCCCTTTTTCATCCGCCCTTTGAAAAAGGGCGCAGCGGAACCAGATCGGCCCGCTGTGCCCTCATATCATTCAGAGGTCGTTCACGCCCGGGTCTCTACAGTCGGGCTCATTCAGTTTTTTCCGCACGCGCCGCCGCGGGGCCGACCGATCCTGAGCCCGCGGCAGATGTGCCACGATACGGGTAGCCCACCTGCCTAGGGGAAGCCATGTCCAACGACGAATCCTCGCTCAAGTCCGCCACTGCGATCCCCGTGCTGCCGCTGCGCGACGTGGTCGTGTATCCGCACATGGTGATCCCGCTGTTCGTCGGCCGCGAGAAATCGATCCTGGCCCTCGACCTGGCGATGAAGGCCGACAAGCGCATCGTGCTCATCGCGCAGAAGCAGGCCGACGTCGACGATCCGAAGCCGGACGACCTGTATCGCATCGGCACGGTGGCCACGATCCTGCAGCTGCTGAAACTGCCCGACGGCACCGTGAAGGTGCTGGTCGAAGGCGTGGAGCGCACGCGCATCGAGGAGCTGGTCGCGGACGAGATGTTCACCGCCGACATCGCCGCGCTGCCCGACCAGGAGCAGTACGACGAGCGCGAGATGGACGTGCTGACGCGCTCCGTGATCTCGCAGTTCGAACAGTACGTGAAACTCAACAAGAAGGTGCCGCCCGAGATCCTCACCTCGCTGGCCGGCATCGAACAACCGGGTCGCCTGGCCGATACGGTCGCCGCCCACATGTCGCTCAAGCTCGCCGAGAAGCAGAAGGTCCTGGAGATCCAGGACGTGCGCAAGCGCCTGGAGCATCTGCTCGCCGTCATCGAGGGCGAGATGGACGTGCTGCAGATCGAGAAGCGCATCCGCGGCCGCGTCAAGCAGCAGATGGAGAAGAGCCAGCGCGAGTACTACCTCAACGAGCAGATGAAGGCCATCCAGAAAGAGCTGGGCGAGATGGAGGATGGCCCGAACGAAATGGCCGAGCTCGAGCAGAAGGTCGCGAAGGCCGGCATGAGCAAGGAGGCGCGCGACAAGGCGACCGCCGAGCTCAACAAGCTCAAGCTCATGTCGCCGATGTCGGCGGAAGCCACCGTGGTGCGCAACTACGTCGACTGGCTGGTGAAGGTACCCTGGAAAAAGAAGACCAAGGTCCACAAGGACATCGCCCGCGCCGAGAAGGTGCTGGACGAAGACCACTACGGGCTCGAGAAGGTGAAGGAGCGCATCGTCGAGTACCTGGCCGTGCAGCAGCGCGTCAACACGCTCAAGGGCCCGATCCTGTGCCTGGTCGGCCCGCCGGGCGTCGGCAAGACCTCGCTCGGGCAGAGCATCGCGCGTTCCACCAACCGCAAGTTCGTGCGCATGTCGCTCGGCGGCGTGCGCGACGAGGCCGAGATCCGCGGGCACCGGCGCACCTACATCGGTTCCATGCCCGGCAAGATCATCCAGAACATGGCGAAGTCGGGCGTTCACAACCCGCTCTTCCTGCTGGACGAAGTCGACAAGATGGCGATGGATTTCCGCGGCGATCCGAGCTCGGCGCTGCTGGAAGTGCTCGACCCGGAGCAGAACTCGGCCTTCAGCGATCACTACCTCGAGGTCGACTTCGATCTCTCGCAGGTGATGTTCGTGTGCACGGCCAACAGCCTCAACATCCCGCCGCCGCTCCTCGACCGCATGGAAGTGATCCGCATCCCCGGCTACACCGAGGACGAGAAGCTCAACATCGCCAAGCGCTACCTGCTGCCGAAGCAGAAGAAGAACAACGGCCTGAAGGAGGACGAGCTCAAGGTGACCGACGGGTCGGTGCTCGACATGATCCGCTACTACACGCGCGAGGCGGGCGTGCGCAATCTCGAGCGCGAGATCTCCAAGATCTGCCGCAAGGCGGTGAAACAGCAGCTACTGAAGCCGAACGAGAAGGGCATCGTCGTCACGCCGAAGAATCTCGACAAGTACCTCGGCGTGCGCCGTTTCCGCTACGGCAAGGCCGAGGAGGCCGATCACATCGGTCAGGTCACGGGTCTGGCGTGGACCGAGGTGGGCGGCGAGCTGCTCACCATCGAGTCGGCGATCGTGCCGGGCAAGGGCAAGCTGATCCACACGGGCCAGCTCGGCGAAGTCATGCAGGAGTCCATCCAGGCAGCCATGACCGTGGTGCGCAGCCGCGCGCAGGTACTGGGCCTGGACCAGGACTTCTACCAGAAGAACGACGTGCACATTCACGTGCCGGAAGGCGCCACGCCGAAGGACGGCCCGAGCGCGGGCATCGGCATGTGCACGGCGCTGGTGTCGGCACTCACGCGCATCCCCGTGCGCTCGGACGTCGCCATGACGGGCGAGATCACGCTGCGCGGCGAAGTGCTGCCGATCGGCGGACTGAAGGAAAAACTGCTGGCCGCACACCGCGGCGGCATCACCACCGTGCTGATCCCCGATGAAAACGTGAAGGACCTGGCCGAGATCCCGCAGAACATCAAGGAGAAGCTCGAGATCAAGGCGGTGAAGTGGATCGACGAGGTCCTGCAGGTGGCGTTGCGCAACATGCCGCAGCCGCTGAGCACCGAGGCCGCCGAGCCGGCCAACGGCGACAAGGCGCGACTCGTGGCGGAAGGCGAGAAGCAGCAGCAGCGGCGGCGCACCGGCAAGCGCGCGCACTGAGCCGCAGCACGGCGCGTCGTCCGGACGCCTGACGACAACACGCGCGCACGCGCGCACGACGGGGACAGGGCCTGACGGCGCTGTCCCCGTTTTCGTTTCCGCGCCGCGACGTTGACGGCGTCCCCCGGCGCGACGTTGACGGCGTCCCCCGGAGATACTAGAGTGATATCACTCTAATAGCCAACAAAGGGAGAGCGCACATGAACCGCGTCACGGCGCCCGCGGGCGGGCGACAGGTCACCGAAGAAATACCCCTCACCAGCTGGAACGGCTACCTCATGCTGGTCCTGGCGGTCGCGATCGTCTTCGCCGTCGTCTGGTCCTTCATCGCGTTCCCGGCGGCCGCGACCGGCACCAACGTCCTGATGCGCATCCTGGCGCTGGTGCTCGCCATCCTGATCTTCGCCGGCACCTACATGCTGCAGCCGCGCCAGGCCGCACTGTTCACGCTGTTCGGCGCCTATCGCGGCACCGACCGTTCCGAGGGGCTGCGCTGGATCAATCCGTTCTACGTCAAGAAGAAGGTTTCGCTGCGCGCCCACAACCTCAACAGCGAGAAGATCAAGGTCAACGACAAGCGCGGCAATCCGATCGAGATCGCGGCGGCGATCGTCTGGCGCGTCGCGGACACCGCCAGGGCGATCTTCGAAATCGAAAACTACCAGGACTATGTGCGCATCCAGAGCGAAGCAGCCATCCGCCACCTCGCCAGCGGCTACGCGTACGACGACGGCGGCGAGCTTCCCGACGGCCAGCCGGAAATCACGCTGCGCAGCGGGATGAACGAGGTCGGTGCGGCACTGTCGCGCGAGCTGCAGGAGCGCTTCGACCAGGCGGGAATCGCGGTCGAGGACGCGAAGCTCACGCATCTCGCATACGCGCCGGAAATCGCCGGCGTGATGCTGAGGCGCCAGCAGGCTGAAGCCATCATCGCGGCCCGCCAGAAGATCGTGACCGGCGCGGTGACCATGGTGGACATGGCGCTCAAGGCGCTGTCGGAGCATCGGGTCGTCGAGCTCGACGACGAGCGCAAGGCGGCGATGGTCAGCAACCTGATGGTGGTGCTGTGCGCCGAGAGCGAGGTGCAGCCCATCGTGAACGCGGGCACGCTCTATACCTGACACGCGCTGCACCTGAGTTCCCGTGGCGAGCCCGGACAAGAAGGCGTTCCTGCTGCGCGTCGACCCAGAGCTGTGGGTCGAGCTCGAGCGGCTGGCGGCCGCGGAGTTACGCAGCGTGAACGGGCAGGTGGAATACCTCCTGCGCGAAGCGGTAGAGCGGCGCACCGGCAAGGCAATCGGGCGCGCGGCGGAACGCACGCGGCGCGCGGCCCGCAAGTGAAGGATCAGCCGGCCGCGGCCGGCTGATCCGCGCCGCGATTCTTGACGGCCTGGATGAAGGCGTCGCAGATCGTCAGGTCGCTGTCCGGGATGCCGCGGAACTTCGGTGCCAGCTGCCGGCGCGAGATCTTCGAGGCCCGCTGCACCGTCTTGTCCTCCACCACGCGAAAGCCGTTGGCGCCGATCAGCTTCAGGTGCGTGGAGTGCGGCTCGCGGTTGATCAGCCACACGTCCTTGCCGCGCGCGAGCTTCCACATCAGGTTCGAGTGCGTCCAGTGCCCGTTCCATTCGCGCGCGGAATCATGGCACTTGAAGTCGATCTGGTGCGACATGTAGCCGTTCGGACGCAGCCAGGCCTGCATCGCCTGGTAGACGTCGGCGAGGTCGTCGACGTGCTCGAGCACCGCCTGCGAGAACACCACGTCGATCGTGTCGCGCTCGATCGCCGCCCGCGTGTTCCAGGGTGCGCGGTACTGGATCATCGCGGACGGCGCGGTCGTGTCGCGCAACGATGCGCGGATGAGCTCGAGACGCCGCGGCTGCAGCGCGCGTTCCAGGCGCTGCGGCGTGAGGATGTGCGCCGGAAAACGGTAGTCACGCAGTTCCGGGCCGACGCGCGGGAATTCCTCCGGCCCCGGAATGTCGGCGCGCTCGCGGAACAGCTCCACCAGCCTCTCGAAGACCTCGAGGTTGCGTTCCATGTTGGCGTGCTTGACCACATCGAAGGCGTAGTAGCGCTCGACGCCCGTCAGGATGGCCGCGAGACCGATGCCGATGGAATCGCCCGGCCCGAGCTCCGCGACGTGGCGCGGGTCGGCGTTCAGGCCGTTGTCGTGCGCCGACACGAGGTGGCGCAGCCACACCGAGTAGCAGTAACGGGCCTGGTCCGTGCCGTGCGTGCCGATCGAGCGGCGGGTCAGCTTGCGCCGGACCATGGGCAGGGATGTGACACCGGGGATGAAAGTCGCCGCGTTGAACAGCAGTCGCTTCTTGCTGAACATGTGCCGACTCCTTGCAGCTGTGAGTCGCTTTGCGCGGCTGCACGGCCTGTGCCACTGGCACGCCGGGCGATGGGCGCTGCGGGGCGTCCGCTTGCGACGCCTGCGCGCGCAGAACGTGTAAGAGCGTCAGCGGCCCTGGAAAATTCTGCCCTTGCGTTTTGGACAGGGGCGCAGGGAACGACGACAATACCGCGGACACCGGTGCCACGCGGCGGGTGCTTAGCTCAGCTGGGAGAGCGTCGCCCTTACAAGGCGAAGGTCGTGGGTTCGATCCCCTCAGCACCCACCATGGCCGCCGTAACGACAACAACCAGACGACACGGGTGTGGGAGTGAACGACCCGACCGATACGCCGGCGGCACTTCGCGCCGCGAGCGCGGGCGGCACGCGCCTGCAGGCCTTCGTCGATGCGGCCTTCGCCTTTGCGGTGACGCTGCTGGTGCTGACCACCAGTGACGCCATTCCCCGCGACACGGCGGACTTCGTGGCGGCGCTCAAGCGCATCCCGGCCTTCGCCGTGAGCTTCGCGCTGATCTCGATGTTCTGGTACGCGCACGTCCAGTGGTCGCAGCGCTTCGGCCTGCGCGACGGCTGGTCCACGTTCCTCAGCTTCGCGCTGGTGTTCACCGTGCTCGTGTTCGTCTACCCGCTGCGCGCCATGGCCGGCGGCTTCATCGCACTGGTGACCGGCGGTGCGCTGCCCGCGGATGTCGTGATCGCGGACTTCGAAGGATTTCGCGTCCTCGCCATGACGTTCGGCCTGGCGTACCTGACCATGAGCGCGCTCATGGCGAGCCTGTACTGGCGCGCATGCAACCTGTACCGGCGCGCGAGCACCCGGGGAGCCGCGGACGCTGTCGTGGCTGAGGCGCGCGCGCGGCGCAACGTCTGGATCATCCAGGCGAGTACCGCGCTGCTTTCGTTCGCCTGCGCGGCGAGCGGCGTGACGTTCCTGGTCCTGATCTCGCCCTGGTGGTACTCGCTGCTCGCCGTGATCCTGCCTGCCTACGGCTATTGGGAGCAGCGCCGGGCGGCCGCGGTTGCGGGGTAGGGCGGGTCCGGGCCGCCGTGGCAAGGCCCCCGGCCGATCTGTACAATGCGCGGCCCACGCTGGAGCGGTAGTTCAGCTGGTTAGAATACCGGCCTGTCACGCCGGGGGTCGCGGGTTCGAGTCCCGTCCGCTCCGCCAATTTTCAGCGGAACTGCGTTCTGCAGTTCCGTAAACGTCGGTGAGCCAATGCTGCAAGCGATTCACGACAAGATCACGGGCTGGGTCGCGGCCATCGTCATCGGCGCGATCGGCGTGACGTTCGTCTTCTGGGGCATCGACGTCGGCTTCGGCACGGCCAGCTATGCCGCGAAGGTCGAAGGTTACGAGTGGCCGATGTGGAGGGCAGCGGAAAAGGTTTCCGCGCAGGAAGTCGGGCAGATCTACCAGAACCAGGTCAACCAGTATCAGCAGATGATGCGCGGCGAGCTGCCGGAGGAAGTGCGCAAGGGCCTTCAGCAGCAGATCCTGGACGCGGTCGTGCGCCGCGAGCTCGTCCTCCAGCACGCCAACCACCTCGGTTATCGCGTGCGCGAGCAGGACATCACCCGCTCCATCGAGCAGGAAGAGGCTTTCCAGGTCGACGGCAAGTTCAACGAAGAGGTCGCCACGCGCATGCTGGGCGCGCAGGGCATATCCACAGTCGCGTACCGCGAGAACCTGCGCCAAGAGCTGCAGGGCGCGCAGCTGCAGGCCGCGATCGCCGCCTCGGCGTTCGTGACTCCCGACGAGCTCGAGCGCGCGCGCCGGCTCGAGGAACAGGAACGTGAGATCGCCTGGACGGTGATCGACCCCAGGGCACTGACGGACGTCGCTGCACCCGACGAGGCCGCGATCGCCGCTTACTACAAGGCCCACAAGACCTCGTACATGACGCCGGATACGGTGACGCTCAAGTACGCCGAGCTGCGGCTCGAGGACATCGCGCCGACCATCGAAGTGAACGACGACGCGTTGCGCGCCGAGTACGACCAGGTGAAGGAACGCTACGTCACGGCAGAGCGGCGCCGTGCGCGGCACATCCTGGTGAACATGGAAGGCAAGGACGAGCCGACGGCGCGCAAGAAGGCCGACGAGATTCTGGCGAAGGCCAGGGCGTCGGGCGCGGACTTTTCCAAGCTCGCGCGCGAGCTGTCCGAGGACGCCGGTTCTGCACAGCAGGGCGGCGATCTCGGCTGGGCGGAGCGCAGTTTTTTCGTGGGTCCGTTCTCCGACGCGCTGTTCGCGATGCAGAAGGACGAGATCCGCGGCCCGGTACGCAGCGAGTTCGGCTATCACGTCATCCGCCTGGACGGAATCGAGGCCGGGCACCAGAAGACCTTCGAAGAAGTCCGCGGCGAGCTGGAGAGCGAATACCGTACCGCCCAGGCCGAGCGCATCTTCGGCGAACGCCAGGAAATCCTGGCCGAGAAGGCGTTCGAGAATCCCGACTCGCTGGAAGCGGCGGCCGGTGAGCTCAAGCTGCAGGTGAAGAGCATCCCGGACTTTCGCCGCGAGGGCGGCGCGGCGCCGTTCGCCGGCAATGCCGCTGTGATCGAGGCCGCCTTCAACGACAGCGTGCTGGCGGGACAGAACAGCGAGCCGATCGAGCTCGACGCGGGTAACGTGCTCGTGCTGCGCTCGGAAGATCGCAAGCCTCCGCAGCAGAAGCCCCTCGCCGAAGTTCGCGAGCAGGTGGTGCAGGCCGTGCGCCAGCAGAGCGCCGAGCAACTTGCCCGCTCGCGAGGCGAGGCTGCGCTCAAGAAACTCAACGAGGGCACATCCTGGGCCGCGGTCGTTGCTGAGCTGAAGATGCCGGCGCAGGGACCGAAGTTCGTGAAGCGCACCGACCAGGAGGTTCCGGCCGGACTGCGTCAGGCGGTGTTCCTCGCGTCGAAGCCCGACAACGGCAAGGCCGTGTACCAGGGCGTCGCGATGCCGGAGGGCGGCTACGGATTGCTCGCCGTGACGAACGTGCGCAGCGAGGCGGCACCGTCGACGCCGGAGCAGGTGCAGGCGCGCACGCGCCAGCTCGCGGGACGCATGGCGCAGACCGAGGTGGCGAGCTACATCGCCGAGCTGCGCCGGCGCGGCGAAGTCGACCTCAACCCCAAGATCTTCGAGTAGCGGAGTCTACGGACCAGGGTTCGGCACGAGAGCCTCGCGCCGAGCGGCTACGTTGCGGTCTCGGGCTTGCCGACCTGTGCGTCGACGACGACTGTGGTCACCACGTCGGAGCCCACGTTCACCATGGTTCGCGTCATGTCGAGGATGCGGTCCACTCCGAGGATGATGCCAATCCCCTCGGGCGGAATGCCGAAGCTGATCAACAGGCCGGCGATCAGGGGCAGCGAGCCGCCGGGAATCGCCGCGACGGCAACGGCGCTCAGCACCGCAAGCAGCAGCAGCGTCACCTGCTGAACGAACCCCATCTCGACGCCGAACACCTGAGCGACGAAGAGCACTACGCAGCCTTCGTAAAGGGCCGTGCCGCTCATGTTCATCGTCGTGCCGAGCGGCAGCACGAAGCCCGCGACGCTTGGCTGCACGCCGAGCTTGTTGCGCGCCACGTCCAGCGCCGTGGGCAACGTGGCGGCGCTCGAGCTGGTCGAGAACGCCGTGATCAGCACGCTTTCGATCTGCTTGAAGAAGCCGATGGGCCTGTGCTTCGTCCACACCTTCAGCCAGATCGACATCGTGCCGAACAGGTGCAGGAGCATCACGGACGCGCAGCCGGCAACGAACAGGCCGAGCGCGACCAGGATGTCCCAGCCGATCTTCACCACGACGCTGAAGATCAGTGCCGGGACGGCGTACGGCGCGATCCTGAGGGCGAAGTGCACGATGGTGGTCATCAGCTCGGTGATGGTTTCCAGGCTGGACTGCAGTCGCAGGCGCCGGTCCTCGGCCAGGCTCGTCCCGGCGGCGCCCACGAGTATCGCGAACAGGATCAGCGGCAACACGTCGCCGAGGGTGTTGCGCTCGGAGCCGACGAAGGCGCCGAACAGGTTGCGCGGCATGAACATCTCGACGACGGTGGCGGGCGTGACTTTCGGCGCGCCGGCCTGCCGCTCGATGTGTTTCGCCGCGGCGCCGCCGTACTCCTCGACCAGGCGCACCTGCGTGGGCTCATCGAGTGCGTCACCCGGTCGCACCACGTTCATCATCACCATGCCGAGCGCGACCGCGATCGCCATGTTGAAGGAAAAGAGCATGAACGTACGTCCAGCGAGCGGTCCGAGGCGGCTCAGGCGCCCGAGCTGCACTACGCCGGTGGCGAGCGAGGCGAAGATCAGCGGAACGATCACGAAGAACAGCAGGCGCAGGAAGACCTGGCCGATCGGTTCGAGGACGTAGGTAGCGAGCCAGCGGGCGCCGTCGAGCACGGGCGGTGCGAACGCGCCGACCAGGAGAACCAGGGCGCCCGCGGCGGCACCGATCAGGAGCCCTGCCAGGATACGGTTCGCAAGCCGATCGTCACGTGCCGCCATCGTCGATCCCCCCAACATTGGTGCCGGTTGTGGTTCGGGCGGCACAGCCCATCTTCGCCGATGCCTGCAACGTTCGTAAACGGACTGGGGTCAGATTCTTTCCGGTCGGGCACCACTCAGGCACCACGCGTTTGCGGCCGGCGCAGGTACGTGAAAGCGCGCAACAACCATTCGACGGGGCCGAGGGAGAAGCCGCGCAGCCAGAGCGCGCTGAGCACCAGTTGCATCGCGTAGACGGCTACGGCGATCGCCAGAAGTGCCGCGGGGCCAAGCTGGCCGTAGAGCCCGAGCCCATAGCCATTGAAGATCCACGCGCACACTACGCCCTGCAGCAGGTAGTTGCTGAGGGACATTCGTCCTGCACGCTGCAAGGCGCACACCAGCCAGTGTTCGGGACGCCGTTCCACGAACGACCAGAGCAAGCGCGCGTACACGAGCGCGAGCATCGGGCCGGCGAAGGGCAGGGCGCCCAGAGCGATGGCGGCGAGCGGCCACCAGCTCGTGCTCTGCGCGAAGAAGGCGTAGAGCAGGTTGCCGCTCACGGCGACGGCGACCACGGTCCGCCATTTCAGGCCGGCAACCTCCTGCAACCCGCCCGGATCGTCGAGCAGCCGCGAGCGTCCGGCTGCGAGGCCCATCGCGAACATCGCCATCGCAACCGGCCACGCGAAGAACGGCGTGACCAGCGACAGGAAGGCGAGGTCCTGCGCACGCTGCGCGACGGCAGCGCCGAACGAGCCACCGTAGGCGGCCAGCGCCCCGGAACTCGCGGCCTGCATGTCGGCCTGCGCCGCCGCGTCGTTTTCGCCGAGCGCGTAGCCCAGTCCGATGCAGAACGAAAGCACGCAGCCCACGGCGAGGAGCCCGAGGCCGAGGCGCTCGAGGCGCCATTCCTCGCGTGCGCGCAGCCGCCACAGCACGAAGCCGAGCAGCGCGTAGCTGACGAGGATGTCGCCGGCGAAGAACAGGATCGCGTGGACCAGGCCGAGAACGAGCAGGCCGAGCAGACGGCGCAGGTACTGACCGCGCAGCCGTGCGGGATTCGCGGCGCTGCGCTCCATCTGCATCGCGAGCCCGAAGCCGAACAGGAAGGAGAACAGCGGATAGAACTTGGCTTCGAACAAGCCGTGCACCAGGCGCGCGACGATCGCATCGAGCGGGCTGGCGACGATGCTTTCGAGTGTCGTGCCGAGCGGGTGCGCGAACAACAGCAGGTTGACGACGAGGATGCCGAACAGCGCGAAACCGCGCAGCGCATCGACGATCGCCAGCCGCGCGCTCACCGGGAAGATGAATAACTGAACGGGAAGTCCGGTACCGGATTGAGTTATTCGGGGAAGCTCATGCCGACGGTGCTGTAGCCGCCGTCGACGTAGAGGATCTCGCCCGTGATGCCGGCCGCGAGGTCTGAGCACAGGAACGCGGCGGCGTTGCCGACGTCTTCGGTGGTGATGTTGCGCTTGAGCGGCGCGGTCTGTGCCACGTGCGCCAGCATCTTGCGAAAACCGCCGATCCCGGCGGCTGCGAGGGTCTTGATGGGCCCGGCAGAAATGCCGTTGACGCGTATGCCGTTCGCGCCGAGCTCGGCGGCGAGAAAACGCACGTTGGCTTCGAGACTCGCCTTGGCGAGGCCCATCACGTTGTAGCTGGGAATCGAGCGCACGGCGCCGAGGTAGCTGAGCGTGAGCACCGCGCCGTTGCGTCCGGCCATCATCGTGCGGCCTTCGCGCGCCAAAGCGGTCAGGCTGTAGCTGGAGATGTCGTGCGCGACCTTGAAGGCTTCCCGCGAGGTGCTCTCCACGAAGGCGCCGGCGAGCGCCTCGCGCGGCGCGAACGCCACGGAATGCACGACGATGTCGAGGCCGTCCCAGGTGCGCCGCAGCTGCTCGAACGCAGCGCGGATCTCGTCGTCCGAGGCGACGTCCATCGCGACAGTGAGCGCCGAATCCATCTCCGTCGCCAGCTCGACCACGCGGTCCTTGAGGCGATCGTTCTGGTAGGTGAACGCGAGCTCGGCACCTTCGCGGCGCATCGCCAGCGCGATGCCGTGCGCGATCGAGCGTTCCGTGGCGAGTCCGACGATGAGGGCGCGCTTGCCGGAGAGAAATCCCATGATGCTGTGGCTCCGCTGTGGTCCGCGGGCCATTCTAGCGTGGAAAGCAACAGGCCCGCGCGAGGCGGGCCCGTGTGTGAGTCGCCGGACGATCCGGCGGCTGACCGGCCTCAGCCCGGGCGGTACATGAGGAGCCGCTGGCCCGGCATGATGCGGTGGCTGCTGGTGAGGCCGTTCCAGGACAGAAGCTGCGTCACCGAGACACTGAAGCGGCGCGCGATCTGCGACAAGGTGTCGCCACGCTTCACGGTATACGTAGTGGCCTCGCCGTCGCCCGGCTGCGCGGCCACGCGCGTGCTCGAGCCGCCGCTGGAGCGCAGCCGGATCTTGCTGCCGGCGCGCAACGTGTCGCCCGGCTCCATGCCGTTGATCGCGGCCAGCCGCGACACGCTCAGCCCGTTGCGCTTGGCGATGGTCCAGAGCGATTCGCCGCGGCGCACGACGTGGAAACGTCCGCGGGTGGCCGAGCCGCCGCGATCGACGCGAGCCGCGGCCATCTGCACCTTCTCGGGCAGCGCACCGTGCGCGGGCACGAGCAGCTCCTGCCCGGTCCTGATCTGCGTTCCCTTGAGCCCGTTGATCTGCTTGACGACGGCCGCGTTCGCGCCGGTACGTTTCGCGAACGTCGTGAGTGTTTCGCCCGCAGCCACTGCGATCTTCTGCGTGCGCACCCGTTCTTCAGGCGGCACGAGGGTCAGGGCCTCGGTGAACGTGTCGCCGACATCCGCCGGCAGGAGCAGTTGATACGGACCTTCGGGATCCGTGGCCCAGCGATGAAACGCCGGATTGAGCGTCGCCAGCTCCTCGTGCGTGATGCCGGCCATTTCGGCGGCCAGCGAGAGGTCGATCTGCGCGCCCACGTCGACGGCGACGAAGTACGGTGCGTTCGGTATCGGCGTGAACTCCAGGCCGTAGTCTCCGGGGTATTCGACCACGCGGCGCATCGCGAGGAGCTTCGGGACGTAGGCGCGGGTCTCGCGCGGCAGCTTCAGGTGCCAGAAATCGGTGGGCTTGCCGAGCGCGAGGTTGCGCTTGATCGCGCGCTGCACGTTGAGCTCGCCGCAGTTGTAGGCCGCGACCGCGAGCAGCCAGTCGCCGTTGAACTCGGCATGCAGGAACTGCAGGTAGTCGAGCGCGGCGCGCGTCGATTCCACCACGTCGCGCCGCCCGTCGTACCACCAGTTCTGCTTCAGGCCGAAGCGCGTGCCGGTGCCGGGAATGAACTGCCACAGGCCGGCGGCGCGGGCGTGCGAATAGCCGAACGGCTCGTAGGCGCTCTCGACCACCGGCAGCAGCGCGAGCTCCATCGGCAGCTTGCGCGCATCGACCTGAGTGGCGATGTAGTGCAGATACACCTCGCCGCGCCCGAAGGTGCGTTCCAGGTACTCCGGATTCTTCACGTACCAGTTGAGTTGCTGGTCGATCGCGCGCTGATCCGGGTCCTCGAGCTCAAAGCCGGCGCGGATGCGCGCGAAGATGTCGCGATACTGCGGCCCGACGGGCACGGACGGCGCGGCTGCGGCCGCTGCTGCTTCGGCGGCGAGCACTTCGGCGACGGCACTCTCGACGACGGAAACCGTGGCCTGATCGAAATCGGGGGCGGGCAGGGGAGCCGTGGCGACAGGTCTGGCGTCGGCCGGCGGCAGTGGCAGCGCTGCCTGCGAATCGGCTTCGCGGAGCGAGGTACAGGCGGACAGGGTCCCGGTTATCAACGTCGCCAGAAAGACGCGACGGCAAATCGATGCTGACAAGACTCGATCCTCGGTCAGTTGAACCCATCCTTCCAGCGTCGCACCGTCGCGAACACCTCGACCTCTCCGTCGAGTGCCCGGCCCGCATGCCGCTCCGCCGACTTCTGTACGGTCGGCTGATCGCAGCGCAGGAACGGATTGACCGCTTTTTCCAACATCAATGTCGACGGCAGCGTCGGCTCGTCGCGCGAGCGCAGTCCGCGTGCCGTCGCGAGATACTCGCGCGCCTGCGCATTATCGGGCTCCACCGCGACTGCGAACCTTAGGTTGTTCACGGTGTATTCGTGTCCGCAGTACACGCGCGTTTCCCTGGGTAAATCCCGCAATGCTCCTAAAGACCTCGTCATCTGTGCGGCCGTTCCCTCGAACAGCCGCCCGCAACCTGCGCTGAACAGCGTGTCCCCGCAGAACAGGGCACCCGCCTGGCCCGCCGGCGCCGCAGCACCGTCACGCGCCTCCCAGAAATACGCGATGTGCCCCAGCGTGTGTCCGGGCACATCGATCACCCGAAACTCCGTCCCGAGCGCCTCGACGTCGACCCTGTCGCCGCCCCTGACCGCCCGCGTCCGATCCGGTATGGCCTCGGCCGCCGGACCGATCACCTCGGCGCCGTAGCGGCGCCGCAGCTCGGCGACGCCACCCACGTGGTCCCGGTGGTGATGTGTCACCAGGATCGCGCCGAGCCGCAAATTCAGGCTCTCCAGAGTCTTGACCACCGGCCCCGCGTCGCCCGGGTCGACCACCGCCGCCTGCGTCCTATCGTGCAAGCCGCGGATCAACCAGATGTAGTTGTCGGCGAACGCCCTGATCGGAACCGGGTCCAGCATGGCACCGACTCCGCTTCCGGGCCGTGAGGTTCGACGCGAATTTAACCGTAGGACACCCGGATTGCCATGCCGTTTTCCCCGTACTATGTCGAATCAGTGAACCAGTCCACGCAGACCCCCCAGACCCGGGATGACGGCCGTCACGACGACGGCCGGCCGGACGCGCCCGAGCCGCAGGGTCCTGCCGAGGGCCCGCCCTCTGCCGAGGGGCCGCCCCGCCGCGGGGTGGCCACCTGGCACCGCACCCCCTTGGGCCGGATGCTGGCCGTCCATGAGCGGCATGCGGTCCGTCCCGCGATGGAGGACTGCTTCGGCCTGCAGATGCTGCAAATCGGCGCCTGGGGCGAGCGCGGACGCCTGATCGAGGGTGCCCGCACGCAGCGCCGGGCGGTGGTCTCGCCCAGCGTCTTCGACGACGCGGATGTCTGTTCGAAACCCTCGGAGCTCGCCATCGGCTCCGATTCCGTCGACGCCGTGCTGCTGCCGCATACCCTGGAGTTCGAGCCCGATCCCTATGCCGTGCTGCGCGAGGTGCAGCGCGTGCTGGTCGGGGACGGCCGGCTGATCGTCCTCGGCTTCATTCCCACGGGGCCGTGGGCATTGCGCCATCGCTTCACGGCCGAAGGCTTCCCGCCCGGACTCACCCGGCTCATCTCCGAACGCCGCCTGCGCGAATGGCTGACGCTGCTCGGTTTCGAGGTCGGCGCCTCGCAGCGCTACATGCCGCGCCTGCCGCTGTCGCCGGGACCCGGCGCGGGCACCGGCGCGATTCGCGAGGGGCGCATTCGCCTGAGCCTGTTCGGCAGCGGCTACCTGCTCAAGGCACGCAAGCGCGTGTACATGGTCACGCCCGTGCGGCCGAAGTGGCGCGAGCGTCGCGCAATCGTGGGTGGCCTGGTCGAACCGACCACGCGCGCGCGCGCTCCCGGAGCGGCGATGACGGCTCCGGAGCCCGCGAGCCCCGATCGGCCGCGACTGCCGCCGAAACGATGACGTCGGTCGATCTCTGGACCGACGGCGCCTGTCGCGGCAACCCCGGACCCGGCGGCTGGGCCGCGATCCTGATCGCGAAAGGTCGCGAAAAATTCCTGCAGGGCGCCGAGACGCTCACCACCAACAATCGCATGGAACTGACTGCCGCGATCCGCGGCCTGCAGGCGCTCACGCGGCCGTGCGCGGTCCGGCTGCACACCGATTCGCAGTACGTGCTCAAGGGCGTGACCGAGTGGATGGCGGACTGGAAGCGGCGCGGCTGGCGCACGGCCGACAAGAAGCCGGTCAAGAACGTCGACCTGTGGGAGGCGCTCGATGCCGAAGTGACTCGTCACGAGGTAGAGTGGCACTGGGTGCGCGGCCACTCCGGCGTGGAGCGCAACGAGCAGGTCGACGCGCTGGCCAACCAGGCCATCGACCAGATGATGACGACGCGCGCGGCGGAGTAGGTCGCGGCTCGCGTCGCCGGGAGATCGGGTCGCCTGCCGGTCGGGTCGACGCTAGAATGCGCGCCGGCTGACGTTGCGCGAACAGCGTCGCCGGCACCACGGCGAGGGCGCGTCGCCGATGCGACGGCGACGGCGCGATCCGCCAGGGGGAGCGACAACGTGCGACAGGTCGTGCTCGACACGGAGACCACCGGACTCGAACCCGAGCTGGGTCATCGCGTCATCGAAATCGGCTGCATCGAGCTGGTGAACCGGCGCGACACCGGCCGGCGCTTTCATCGCTACCTGTGCCCCGACCGCCCGATCGAGCAGGGCGCGTGGAACGTGCACGGCATCACCAGCGAATTCCTCGCCGACAAGCCGCGCTTCCCCGACGTCGCCGAGGAGCTGCTCGCCTTCATCGACGGCGCGGAGCTGATAGCGCACAACGCCGCCTTCGACGTCGCATTCCTCGACATGGAGCTGCGCCGGCTGCCGCGCGAGGCGCCGTGCGTCGCGGATCGCTGCCGCGTGGTCGACACGCTCGCGCTCGCGCGCCAGATGCATCCCGGCCAGCGCAACAGTCTCGATGCGCTGTGCCGGCGCTACAGCGTCGACAATTCGCACCGCGATCTGCACGGAGCGCTCCTCGACGCCAAGCTGCTCGCTAACGTTTACCTGGCCATGACGGGCGGGCAGGGCGCCCTGACGCTCGGGGCTTCCGCGGCCATTGGCGCCGTGCTGGAGCCGGTGGTGCGCGCGGTGCGCCCGGCCATCGCCCTGCTGGTGGTGTTGCCTTCCAGCGAGGAGCTGGCCGCCCACGAGCGCAGCCTGACTGCCCTCGGCCAACCCGCCTGGTGATCGAAAACGTCAGGGGAATGCTAGACTTGCGAGCGGTTTCTCGCTTGTCGGCCCGCGGCTCGGGGACAATGCGGGCCCCATAACAATCCCAAGATCTCGGAGTCTCACTGGATGCTGTCGCTGCGCAACTGCCGGATCGGCGTCATCGGGCTGGGTTATGTCGGCTTGCCCCTGGCGGTCGAGTTCGGCAAGCACTTCCACACCGTCGGCTTCGACATCAAGGCGCAGCGCATCGCCGAGCTGAAGGCCGGCAAGGACCTGACGCTCGAGACCACGCGCGAGGAGCTCAAAGCCGCGAAGCGCCTCAAATTCACCACCAGCCTCGACGAGCTGCGCGAGTGCCGCGTATTCATCGTCACGGTGCCTACCCCGATCGACAACTACAAGCGCCCCGACCTCACGCCGTTGGTGAAAGCGAGCGAGACCGTGGGCAAAGTCCTGAAGAAGGGCGACGTGGTGGTCTACGAGTCGACCGTCTACCCGGGCTGCACCGAGGAAGTGTGCGTGCCGGTGCTGGAGAAATTCTCGAAGCTCAGGTTCAACCGCGACTTCTACGCCGGCTACAGCCCCGAGCGCATCAATCCGGGCGACAAGCAGCACCGCCTGCCGTCGATCCGCAAGATCACCTCCGGCTCCACGCCCGAGGTCGCGCACTTCGTCGATTCGCTGTACGGCTCGATCATCAAGGCCGGCACGCACAAGGCCTCGAGCATCAAGGTGGCCGAGGCCGCCAAGGTGATCGAGAACACGCAGCGCGACGTCAACATCGCGCTGATCAACGAGCTGGCGCTGATCTTCAACCGCCTCGGCATCGACACCGAGGAGGTGCTGCTCGCGGCCGGCACCAAGTGGAACTTCCTGCCGTTCCGCCCGGGCCTGGTCGGCGGCCACTGCATCGGCGTCGACCCCTACTACCTGACGCACAAGGCGCAGGAGATCGGCTACCACCCCGAGATGATCCTCGCCGGCCGGCGCCTCAACGACAACATGCCGATCTACGTCGCCAGCGAAGTGGTGCGGCGGATGACGGCGCGGCGCATCCACGTGAGCGGCGCGCGCGTGCTCGTCATGGGCCTCACGTTCAAGGAGAATTGTCCCGACGTGCGCAACTCCAAGGCGGCCGACGTCGTCAAGGAGCTGGAGAAGTACGGCGCGCGCGTCGACGTGTACGATCCGTGGGTGGACGCGCGCGAGGCGGACCACGAATACGGCATCAAGCCGGTGAAGACGGTGCGCAAGGCCTGCTACGACGCGATCGTCATGGCCGTGGCGCACGATGAGTTCCGCAAGATGGGGCTGGCGAAGGTGAAGGCGCTCGGCAGGAAGGAGCACGTGCTGTACGACATCAAGTACGTGTTCAAGGCGGACCAGGTGGACGGACGCTTGTAATGAAACTGTTGGTCACCGGCGCCGCCGGGTTCATCGGCTACCACACCGCGCGCCACCTGCTGGAGCGCGGCGACGAGGTCGTCGGCCTCGACAGCATCAACGACTACTACGACGTCACGCTCAAGGAGGCGCGCCTGAAGCAGCTCGCGCCCTACGAGCGCTTCCGCTTCGTCAAGCTCGACGTCGTGGACCGCAGGTCGCTGGAGCAGCTGTTCGCCAGCGAGCGCTTCGAACGCGTGGTGCATCTCGCGGCGCAGGCGGGAGTGCGCTATTCGCTCACCAACCCGCACGCATACGTCGAGAGCAACATGGTCGGCTTCATGAACATCCTGGAAGCCTGCCGCCTGAGCAAGGTGCAGCATCTCGTCTACGCCTCCTCCAGCTCGGTGTACGGTGCCAACACGAAGATGCCGTTCTCCGTACAGCAGCACGCCGATCACCCGCTGTCGATCTACGCCGCCACCAAGCGCGCCAACGAGCTGATGGCGCACACGTATTCCTCGCTGCATGCGCTGCCGACGACGGGCCTGCGCTTCTTCACCGTGTACGGGCCGTACGGCCGCCCGGACATGGCGCTGTTCTCCTTCACCCGCAACATCCTCGAGGGCAAGGCGATCGACGTGTTCAACTACGGACACCATCGCCGCGACTTCACCTACATCGACGACATCGTCGCCGGCGTGGTGCACGCGACCGATCGCATCGCGCAGCCCGACGCGAACTGGAACAGCGACGCTCCGGACCCGGGCACCAGCCGCGCGCCGTATCGCCTCTACAACATCGGCAACAACCGGCCGGTGGAGCTGATGCGCTACATCGAGGTGATCGAGCAGGCGCTGCAGCGCAAGTCGGTGAAGAACCTGCTGCCGATGCAGCCGGGCGACGTGCCCGACACGTTCGCGGACGTCGACGCGCTGGTGCGCGACGTCGGCTATCGCCCGGACACGCCCGTGGAAGTGGGCGTGCAGCGCTTCGTCGAGTGGTACGTGGAGTACTACGGCAAGAAATAGCCGCGCGAGACTCGCACGCGATGAATCCGACACTCTCTTCGGCCTGGCAGCAGCTCGCCGATCACGCCCGGGGGCAGCAAGGCAGCCACCTGCGCCAGCTGCTCGCCGGGGAAACGCGCTTTGCCGCGTTCTCGCGCGAGGCCGAAGGCCTGCTCCTCGATTTCACCCGCCAGCGGCTCGATGCCCGCACGCTGGAGCTGCTGTTCGATCTCGCCGCGCACGCCGACCTCGGCGAGCGTATCCGGGCGCTGCTCGCCGGTGAGCGCGTCAACAACACGGAAGGTCGTCCGGCGCTGCACACCGCGCTGCGTCGCCGGCACGATCGCCCGCTGCGGGTCGACGGCCGCGATCTCATGCAGGACGTCGCGGCCGAGAGCGCGAAGGTGGCGGCGTTCGTGCGCGACGTGCACGCCGGCCGGATCGCGGGCAGCGGCGGCCCGTTTCGCACCATCGTCAACATCGGCATCGGCGGCTCGGACCTCGGGCCGGTGATGGCGGTCGAGGCCCTGGCGCGCTTCCGCCGCCCGGGCCTGGGCATCCGCTTCGTTTCCAACGTCGACGGCTGCCAGATCGCCGACGTGATCGCGGAGGTCGATCCGGCGACCACGCTCATCGTGGTTTGCTCGAAGACGTTCACCACGCTCGAGACGATGACCAACGCGAACCGTGCGCGCCAGTGGATCGCCGAACGGCTCGGCAAGGACGCGCTCGCGCGGCATTTCGCGGCGGTGTCGACCAACCACCGCGCCATGGACGGGTTCGGCATCAACCTGGATTTCCGCTTCACCATGTGGGACTGGGTGGGTGGCCGCTATTCGCTGTGGTCGTCGATCGGCCTCAGCCTCGCGCTCGCCGTCGGCGTCGACCACTTCCACGCTTTCCTCGCCGGCGGCGCCGCCATCGACGAGCACTTCGCTGCCGCGCCGTTCGCCGACAACCTGCCGGTACTGCTCGGGCTCATCGGTGCGTGGAACGTGAACTTCCTCGGCACGCCGAGCCACGCCGTGCTGCCGTACGACCAGCGGCTGCACCGTTTCGCGGCCTACCTGCAGCAACTCGAGATGGAGAGCAACGGCAAGCGCGTGCACCGCGACGCGACGCCGGTCGGGCATGCGACCGGGCCGGTGCTCTGGGGCGAGCCGGGATCGAACGCCCAGCATTCGTTCTTCCAGCTCCTGCACCAGGGCACCGCCGACGTCGCCATGGATTTCCTGGCGCCGGTGCGTGCGTCGAACCCGTACCAGGAGCAACAGGAGCTGGCGCTCGCCAATTGCTTCGCGCAGGCCGAGGCGTTCGCGCTCGGGCAGACCGAAGAGCAGGTGCGCGCGGAGCTTGCCGGCAAGGGAATGAGCGAGGCGCAGCTCGCTGCGCTGGTGCCGCACAAGGTGCACCCGGGCAATCGGGCGAGCAGCGTCATCCTGTTTCGCGAGCTGGACCCGCAGACGCTGGGCAAGCTCATCGCGCTCTACGAGCACAAGGTGTACGTGCAGAGTGTCCTCTGGGACATCAACCCGTTCGATCAGTGGGGCGTCGAGCTGGGCAAGAAGATGGCGGACCGACTGGTGCCGGCGGTGCGCGATCCAGCCAGGGCGGGCGGGCAGTCGGCCCAGGTCCGCGGGCTGCTCGAGTACGTGAAGCGCTGGCGCTGAGCGCCAGCTGTAACGCAGCTGTAATCGATTCGCAGCCGTTCGTTGCCGGGCGAGGGCGCGGTCCGGCCTTATTTGCGCGCGGGCCGCTTCCGCCCGTAGAATTCGCCCCGTTTTTCAGCCACTTATTCCGGGCTGCGCCCCACTGGTCGCGCCCCGGTTCGCCACCCGCCGGACATCTTAAAAAACACCCGGCACTGGACCAACGGACTTCAGCCGCATCGTGTCATCCGCCGACCGGTTTCCACATCGCGCCTTCGTCAGGCTCGTCGCGCTCGCAGCCGTGCTCCTGCCGTCACTGGGGTCGGCCGATCCGTGGCTCGCGCCGGGCGACGCGCTGATGCGTCACGACCTGCAGCTTCTCGCCGACGCCGGCGTGCTGCGCGGACCGATCACGAGCTGGCCGCTGCCGTGGCCCGACGTCGCGCGCGACGTGCTCGATGCCGAGCGAACCGCGAAGCTCGGTGGCGCCGAACGCGCGGCCATGTTGCGGGTGCAGCGCGCGGCACGCAGCGCCATGCGCACCGGCGAGTTCATCGCGAGCGGGCGCATCGCCGGTTCCAACCAGCCCGACATCCTGCGCGGTTTCGCTGCGACTGCGCGCGAGGACGGCGAGCTCGGTGCGGCGCTCGAGTGGATGGGCCAGCGCGTTGCATTCCGCGGCCAGGTGACGGCGGTCGGCGGGCCCGACGACCACAAGCGCTTTCGCCTCGACGGCACCTACCTCGGCGTGACGCTCGGGAACTTCATGATCTCGGCCGGCTTCCAGGAGCGGTGGTGGGGGCCGGGCTGGGATGGCAGCCTGATTCTCTCGACCAGCGCACGGCCGGCACCCGCCATCACCATCGAGCGCAACTATTCCGATGCTTTCGACCTGCCCGTGCTCGAGTGGCTGGGGCCGTGGCGTGCGGGCATCGTCTTCGGTCAGCTCGAGGACGAGCGCGCCGACTTCGACGAGGCGCGCTACTTCGCGGCGCGCGTCACCTTCAAACCGTGGCGGCACCTGGAGATCGGCCTTTCGCGCTCGGCACAATGGTGCGGCGATTCGCGCCCGTGCGGGTTCGACACTTTCTCGGACCTGCTGCTCGGCAAGGACAACGACGATGCGCCGGAGCTGCAGCCCGGCAACCAGCTCGCCGGTTACGACGTGCGCCTGTCTTCGCCGTGGCGCTCGGTGCCCCTCGTGTTCTATGGGCAGCTCATCGGCGAAGACGAGGCGGGCGGGCTGCCGAGCAAGTTCCTCGGTCTCGCGGGCCTCGAGTTCGCGGGCGCGCTGGGCACGGGCAGCTATCGCGCCACGCTGGAGCACGCCGATACCTCGTGCTCCTTCTCGCACTCCGAGCCGGAGTTCGACTGCGCGTACGAGAGCTCGATCTACACGGTCGGCTATCGTTACCGCGGTCGCAGCCTCGGGCATCCGGCCGACAACGACGCACGCGTCACCTCGCTGGGGCTGCTGTACGTCGCGCCGGACGACACGCACTGGGAGCTCAAGGTGCGCGATGCCGAGCTCAATCGCGACGCCGACCTGCCCGAGTCCGGCAACACGCTGGCGCCGGTGGCGATCGACCTGCTCGCGGCCGACGTCATGCACCGGCGGGCGCTGTTCGACGGATTCCTGAAGGCGGGACTCGGCGCGGAGCGGCGCCGCACCGTCACGACCGGCGAGGAAGAGACCGATTGGCGAGTCACGGCCGAATGGCTGGGGTATTTCTGACGATGAAACCGCGCATCGCTCTCGGCCTTTCGCTGCTGGTCCTGTGCGGCATCGCATCGGCGCAGATGCCCGAAGTGTCCGAGGAACAGCTCGAGATCTTCAGGAGCCTGCCGCCGGAGCAGCAGGAAGCGGTCATGGAGGAGCTGCTGCGCTCGCGGGAGAGCGGCGACGAGACCCGGGGTACCGAGGAAACGGGCAGCCGGCGCGCCACCGAGCGGCGCGACGCTCGCGAGGGCCGCGATGCAGATCGCAGCACCAGCGCAACGCGACGCGACCGGCGCGAGGTACGTCGGCTTTCGCCGTTGGGCGACGAGGAGCCGGAAGAGCCCGTGCTGGAAGCGGGATCCTCGATCATCATCGATCTCAAGCTGCGCGAGCCCGAGACGGAGCCGGGCAGGGCGCAGAGCGAGCCGCGGTCGCAGATGGATCTCGACCGGCTCGAGAACCTGCGCCAGCGCATCCTGCGCCGCAATCCCTATCGTCTCGATCGGTTGGGGCGCCTGCAACTGCCGGGCTTCGAGGCGCTGCCGATGTCGGGCCTCGACGAAATTCTCGCCGCCAAGCGGCTGGCGACGGACCCGGACCTGAGCGAGTTCACCGTGAAGGTGACGCTACTGCCGCTCGAGCCGGTGGGCGACGATTCGCTCGCGCCGTTCGGCTACGACCTGTTCACCGACGCCCCCTCGACGTTCGCGCCGATCGGCGACGTGCCGGTGCCGGCCGAGTACGTCGTCGGCGCCGGCGACGTGCTGCGCGTGCAGCTCTACGGCAATACCAATCGTTCCCTGACGCTGCGGGTGGGCCGCGACGGCATCGTCTCCATTCCGCAGATCGGGCCGATCTCGGTCGCAGGTCAACGCTACGCGTCGGTGAAGCAGACCATCGAGCAGCGCGTCGCCAACGAGATGATCGGCGTGCGCGCCAACGTCGAGATGGGCGATACACGTGCGGTGCGCATCTTCCTGCTGGGCGAAGTGGCGCAGCCCGGCTCGTACACCGTCAGCGGCCTCGCCACGGTGACCAATGCGCTGTTCGTCGGCGGCGGCATCAATCGCGTCGGCTCGCTGCGCAACGTGCAGCTGAAGCGCGCCGGCAAGACGGTGCAGACGCTCGACCTGTACGACCTGCTGCTCAACGGCGACACCAGCAACGACGCGCGCGTGCTGTCCGGCGACGTGGTGTTCATCCCCACCGTCGGTGCGACCGTGAGTGTGAACGGCGAGATCATCCGGCCGGCGATCTACGAGGTGCGACCCGACGCTACGCTCGCCGATCTCATCTATCTCTCCGGCGGGCTCACGCCGCGCGCGGACGCGCACAGCGGGCGCCTGGAACGCATCAGCGAGCGCGGCGAGCGCATGGTGACCAACGTCGACCTCACGCTGCCCGAAGTGCGCAGCATGAAGGTGCGCAACGGCGACTTCCTGCGCGTGCTGCCGATCCGCGACACGCTCGAAGGGGCGGTCAGCGTGAGCGGCCACGTGCTGCGGCCCGCCGCGCACGAGTTCCGGGCGGGCCTGCGTATCGGCGACGTGCTGGGATTCGCCGATCTCAAGCCCAACGCCGACACGCACTACGTGCTCATCCGCCGCGAGCTGGCGCCCGATCGCCGGCTCGTGGCGCTGTCCGCGGACCTGGCGGCCGCGGTCAACGCGCGCGGCTCGGACGACGACGTCCTGCTGGCGGCGCGCGACGAGATCATGGTGTTCGACCTGCAGTCGGGTCGCGAACGCGCCGTGGGCGCGTTCGTGCGCGAGCTGCGCTCGCAGGCAACGCACGCGGTGCCGCTGCAGATCGTCACCATCGGCGGGCGCGTGCGCGCCCCCGGCCAGTACCCGCTCGAGCCGGGCATGCGCGTCAGCGACCTGATCCGCGCCGGCGCGAGCCTCGAGGATGCCGCCTATGGCGGCAAGGCCGAGCTCACGCGCTACCAGGTCTCCGGCGGGGAGCAGCGCCAGACCGAGCTCGTCGACATCGACATCGCGGCGGTCCTGCGCGGCGATTCCGCGGCGGATATCCTGCTGGCGCCGTACGACACCCTCACGATCAAGGAGCTGCCGCACTGGCGCGAGGAAGAGTCGGTGACCATTCTCGGCGAAGTGCGTTTCCCGGGCGTGTATCCCATTCAGCGCGGCGAAACGCTGCGCTCGGTGTTGCAGCGCGCCGGCGGCCTTACCGATCTCGCGTTCGCGGGCGGCGGAGTATTCACACGTGAGGAACTGCGCCGGCGCGAGCAGCAGCAGCTCGACGTGCTGAGCGAGCGGCTGCGCCGCGACCTCGCGGTCCTGGTATTGCAGGGCGGTGTTGCCGGCGGAGAACTGCCGCAGGCTTCGCAAGCCCTGTCGATAGGGCAGGGGCTGCTTGCGGAGCTGCAGAGCACGCGCGCGGTCGGCCGGCTGGTTATCGACCTCGACGGTGTGCTCAGCGACGCGCCCGGAGGCGGGCGCGACATCACCTTGCGTCAGGGCGACCAGCTCGTGGTACCGAAGCTGTCCCAGGAAGTGACGGTCATCGGCGAGGTGCAGAACGCGACTTCGCATCGCTTCGCCGACGGCCTCGCGCGCGACGACTACATCGCGCTCAGCGGCGGGTTCACCAACAAGGCCGATCGGGGACGCGTGTACGTCGTGCGCGCCAACGGCAGCGTGGTGGCCCAGGACGGCGGCGCCTGGTTCCGCAAGTCGCCGCACACCGAGATCCGGCCCGGCGACACGGTCGTCATCCCGCTCGACACGGAGCGCATGCGGCCGCTGCCGCTGTGGACCGCGGTGACGCAGATCATCTACAACCTGGCCATTGCGGTCGCGGCCGTGAACTCGTTCTGACGGCGGCGCGGCGGGAACCGGGCGGTGGGAAATCCATGAGACTTGGCGACAGAAGCGACCACAGCAGCGACGACAGCAGCGACATTCGCCTCAGCGACCTGGTCGACATCGTGCGGCGGCGCTGGCGCCTGGTCGCGATCGTCACCGCGCTGGCACTGATCGCCGCGGTGGCCTTCGCTTACACGCAGCCACGCATCTATCGCGCCGAGGTGGTGGTGGTGCCTGTGCTCGACAACGACGGTACCGGGGTATTCGGCGCGCTGCCCGGGCAGTTCGCCGGCATTGCCCAGCAGGTGCTGGGCGGCAGTTTCGGCAGCAACACGCAGCGAGCGGAGCTGGTCGCGCTGCTCGAGTCGCGCCAGGTGGCGCGCGAATTCATCGTCTCGCGCAAGCTACTGCCGCTGCTGTTCCCGGAACGCTGGAACGCGAAGGCACAGCAGTGGAAGATGGAAGACGGCAAGAGCACCGAGCCGAGCATGTTCGCGGCGGTGCAGCGCTTCGATCAGCGCGTGCGCCGCATCGAGGAGAACAAGATCAGCGGCATCGTCAAGCTCGGCATCGAGCTGCCCGAGCGCGAACGCGTGGCACCGCTCGCCAACGAGCTGGTGGCGTTCGCCAACGAGGCGGCGCGCACGCGCGCCATCGCGGAGTCGGGACGCAGCGTCGAGTACCTCAACCGCGAAATCGAAAGGACGGCCTACGTCGATGTGAAGCAGGCGCTGTACCGGCTGCTGGAAGGCCAGCTGGCGCGCGCCATGAGCGCGAACGTGCGCTCGGATTTCGCATTCCGCGTCATCGATCCGGCCGTCACGCCCGACCTGGGACGCCACGTGAAGCCGCGACGCCTGCTGATCATGGCGGCCGGCGCGCTCGCAGGGTTCGCCCTCGGCGTCATCGCCGCGCTGCTCTGGGCGGTAGTGCGTGGCGGCCCGCATGCGTCTCGCACGCCCGCCTGACGCCGGCGCGCGCGGGGCCACGGGCGCGCGCAGCAGCGACGGCACGCGCTCGAGCAGCGGCGCGCGTTTGAGCAGCGGCGCGAGTTTGAGCAGCGGCGCTCCGCGGGAATCGCCGCCTTGAGGCGATTCTCTCTCGACGTCGGAGCCAGTGCGGCGTCGCAGGCGGTTCACGCGCTCGCCCAGCTCGCAACCCAGATCGTCGCCGTTCGCCTGCTGCCGCTGCACGAGTACGGCTTCTATGCAGCCGGCGTGGCGCTGATCTCGCTGCTCGAGCTGTCGATCTTGAACCGTGGCGGCGACGTCGCCATGAAACACGTCGGGCGCACCTGGATCGCCCAGGACTATGCCCGCGCACGCGCCCTCGGGCGGCACCTGACGCTCAGCGATTGCGTCTGGAATTTTTCCGCCTACGGCCTGCTGGCGCTGGCCGCATGGCCGTTGCAGCAGCTGCTCGACGTGCCGTTTCTCTACCTCCTGCTTCTCGGATTGTCCCTGCCGGCGCAGAGCGGCTACGGCGTCAGCAAGAGCGTGTTCGTGGTGGCCGGACACGTGCAGCGTCAGGCGGCCTTCGAAATCATCTGCGCGCTGGTGGCCTGCTCGCTGGCAATCGCAGGACTTCTGAGCTTCGGCGTCTTCGGGCTGCTGGTGAGCGTTCCGGCGAGCGCTGCCTTCAAGGGCATGCTCGCCCGCGCGTGGGTCGCGCGCCTGTGGCCGCAGAGCGCGAGTAGCTGGCGCGAGGTGCGTGACCTCGACAAGACGCAGATCGCCGCGGACTCCCGCAAGTCGGTGACCCGCAGCGTGCTCGCGGGCGCGGCAGAGAACGCCGACATGCTCATTCTCAACGCGTTTGCCGGGCCGACCGCGACGGCCGCATACAAAGTGGCCAAGAGCCTCGCCACGTTGCCGGGCCGGGTGTTCGGGCCGGCGTGGGTGGCGATTCGTCCGCGCATCATCCGCGAGTGGCACGAAGCAGACATGGCCGCGGCGCGCCGCACCATCCTGCGGCTCGCGCTCCCCATGCTGGCTGCCCTGGTGTTCGCCTTTCCGCTCGCGCTCTGGCTCGGAGACGACCTGCTGCGCATACTGTTCGGCAACAAGACGCCGGATGCTTTCGTGCCGTTCCTGATACTGCTGGTGGGGGCCTGGATCTATCACGCCGCGACGTCGTGGTATCGCATCCTCGCTGCGCTCGACAACGAACGCGTGCGCGGTGTCGGTGCCGGTCTGTTGTTGTTCATCGGCGTGACGGCGCTCGGACTCGCTTTCGGGCGTCATTCTGCCACCGGGATGGCGACGACGACTCTGGTCTCGCTGCTGATCGCAACCGTGTACTGCTGGAGGTACGGCCTGTGGCCTCGCCGCAGCTGAGCGCGCCGTTCCCGAGCGACTTGCGCCTGACGCGCGTGGTGCACACCGCGCTGCTGCCGGCAGTGCTCGTCGCTGCTCCTGCGTTTTTTCTGTTCCTCATCTCCGTTACCGGCAGCAAGGTTCCGGCCGGAGCGTATGCGGGCCTGGCCGCGATGCTCCTGGCTCTGACAGCCATCGTTCACCTGGCGCGCTGGCGCGATGCCGCGATCGGCAAGGTCGAAATCGCCTACGTCGCGTTCATATTCGTGCTGGTGGTGGCCACGCTCGTGGCCCGTACGCGCTTCACCGAGGTGGGGCAGGTGCCGCAGCTGCACGGCATCCTGATGCTGATCCTGTGGACCAGCTGCCTGTTCACGATTCCGGCGCTGCTGCGCACGCGCACGGCGATCGCCGCGGCGATCGCCGTGCTCGACCTGCTCGGCGTCCTGATCGCCCTCACGGTGCTCGCCGCGCTGCTCGGCCTCAATTTCGGCGAGGTACAGGGCTCGGAGCTGGGCGGCCTGACGCGCGTGTTCGGACCGTTCGGGGATAGCGTGGCATTCGTGCTCGCATTCTTCCTGGTGCGTGCGCTGGTAGTGCGCTCGCTGTGGAGGATCGTGCTGTTCGCGGTGACGCTGTTCGCGACTGCCAGCATCGGCGCGGCGCTCGTGCTGCTGGCGGCCGTCGGCTTTCTGGCACTCGACTGGGTGCGGCGCAACTCGATCGGCGACCTGCGCGTGCGCCCCCTGTACCTGTTGTTCAACCTCGCCGCCCTGGTGGCGCTCGGAATTCTCGCGGGCGCGGGGCTGTGGGCGCGCATCACCGACTCGGAGATGTTCGCTTACAGCATGGGCCTGCGGCTCGGCGCCTTCCAGCTCGGAGTGCGCGTGGTCGAGGCCGAGCCGCTCATCGGTGCCGGCTACAACGGTTTCTCCGCGCTGGCCGGACGGTTTCAGCCCGAGTCTTTCTTCGACACCTTCAGCTACAACTACATCGCGCAGGTTCCGAATCAGTACCTGCAGACGGCTGCCGACGCCGGCGTGCTCGGGCTGATCGCGCTCATCGTTCTTCTCTGGTTCGCCTGTCGCACCCTGCGTGCTGCCGCGGTGCGCGCGGCCGCGGTGCGCGCGTCTCCGTTGCACCTGGAGTTTCATGCTTACTGGGCCTGGTGCCTCGGCCTGGTCTTCGGCAACCAGTCCGCGGCGTGGTTGTTGCCGTACTCTCTGGTCCCGGTGCTGTTCTTCACCGCCACGGGACTGGCGATCGCCTGGCTGCGAGCGACCCGCAACGAGAGTGCAGGCGCGTGACGGCTCGCCGGCTGGTCTACGTCCTCAATCGTTACTCGCCCGGCGATGCCAGCCACTTCTGGCACGTCCTGCACCTGCTCGAGGAACTGGCGGCGCGCGGAGTCTCGATCCTGCTGCTGATCGAAAAAGCGGACGGTGTGCCTGCATTCCACAACCCCGGTATCCGCGTACAGGCCCTGCGCACGCGCCTGCCGGGCCTGCGCCATCTGGAACTGCTGCTGCGGCTGCGGCGCGCGGTTCGTGCCGGGTACAACCGCATTTTCGTGCGCATCGCCATGGCTGCCGCGCTGTGCGCGCAGCTCGCCGCAACGTTCAGCGATGCGCGCGTGTACTTCTGGCAGAGCGGGACCGTGCACGCCTTCGATCGCGCGCAGCCTGCGGGCTTGCGGAAACTGCGCTGGTGGCTCACCGGGCCGCTGCCGTTCTTTTTCGTGCGTAACTGGGTCGACTGCTTCGTCACCGGTCCGGAATCGATGATCGCCTACTATCGCGACCAGGTCGGCGTACGCGGCGACAAGCTGCGCCTGCTCTACAACGACGTCGATGTGAGCCGTTTCGCCGCGATCCGCGAGGAGCAGGCGCGGGCCGGCGCACGCGCCGCACTCGGAATCGGGCCCGGTCAGTTGATGCTGCTCTTCGTCCATCGCTTCTCGCCGGTGCGGCGCACGCTGCTGTACATGCCGGACCTGCTCGAGCGCGTGTTGCAAGCCGCCGACGTCCCGGCGTGCGTGCTCGTGGTGGCCGGTGGTGGACCGGAGCTGCCGCTGCTGCGGCAGCTCGTCGCCGAGCGCGGGCTCGAGGGGCGCGTGCGCTTTCTCGGCGAAGTGGCGAATCGCCGCATCCAGGAACTGTACGGCGCCGCCGACGTGTTCGTGCACCCGACCTACAACGAGGGCTTCCCGCGCGTCGTGCTCGAAGCCATGGCAGCCGGACTGCCGATGGTCAGCACCGATGCCGGCGGCACGCGCGATCTGGTGGGAGCGAGGCAGAGCGAGCTGGTCGTCGCGCGCGACGATGCCGCCGGTTTTGCCGAGCGCGTGCGCGTGCTGTTGCGGGACGCGCGCCTGAGAGGCGAGGTTGCCGTCGAGAACCTGGCGCACGTGCAGCGCTTCGCGACGCCGCAGATCGCGCGAATGTACGACGAGGTGCTGTTCACGTGAGCCGGCGCGTCGTGCTGCACATTTCCGGTAACAGCTACGCGCCGCTGCCGGCCGCCCACCACACGCTCGAGATCTGGCGCGAGTTGTCGCGCGGCGCAGATGAGTATCACGTGATCGCCCGGGCGCAGCCGGGCCGCGGTGCCTCGCACACGCGGCTCGACAACATACACCTGCACCTGCTGCCATCGCTGTGGCGATCGCAGGCGGAGTTCCTGTTCACGAGCTGGACCTTGCCGTACTTCTTGATTCGCTACCGTCCGACCTTGCTCCTGGCGCAGTGCCCGGTGCTCGGCGGTCTCGCAGCCAGCGCCTGCTCGCTCGTTACGGGCGTCCCGCTGATGGTCGAGTTGCACGGCGAGCACTACTTTCGCGGCCGCGCGACCCGGCGCCTGCAAGGCCTGTTCTTTCGCGAGCTCGGGCGCATCGCGATTGCACGCGCGCGCCGCGTTCGCGCGCTCTCGCAGGAGATGCTCGCAAGCATCCGCGACACGTTCGGTGCGCGCGCCGCGGCCAAAGCCGTCATCGTGCCGACGCGTGTCGACCTGTCGGTGTTCGGGCCGGCCAAGACCGACTATGCGATGGGCGAGGGCTTGCGGCTGATCGCGGTCGGAAGCTTCACCGGGCCCAAGAATCACCTCGCGCTCATCGCAGCGCTGCGCGCGGCGAATGCGCACGCAAGCCTGACGCTGGTGGGCGAGGGGCCGTTGCGGGCTCAGTACGAGGACGCGATCGGGCGGCTCGGCCTGCACGGCCGTGTTCACCTTCATCCGTGGGTTTCGCAACGCGAGCTCGCCGGCTTGCTGCGCGAGCACGACGTGTACGTTCACTACTCGAGCACCGAGGCCCTGGCGCGCGCGATCCTGGAGGCAATGGCGATTGGCCTGCCGACGGTGGCGACGCCGGTGGGATTCGTGCGCGGGATCCTGCGCCACGGCGAGAACGCGCTGCTGCTCGAGCAGCCCTGGGCGCAAAGCCTGGAGCGCGCCCTGCGCGAGTTGCGCGACTCCACGGAGCTGCGAAGGCGGCTGGGTACCGCCGCGCATTCGACAATCGTCGCCGAATTCGAATGGCGAGCCGTCTTCGAGCGCTATCGCGCGGCGCTCTACGGAATGCTCGAAGCGGTCAGGTGATCTTGCGCAGCGCGCGCGCGACCAGGCGCAGGGCGAGATCCGTTGCGCTGAAGTCCCCGAGCCGGTGATTCAGCTGCTCGAGCGACAGCAGCTGCGGTGAGATCTCGGCAAATTCCCCGGGTTGGCGCACGCCGATGTAGAAGAGATAGACCGAGTTGCCGGGCCGGCTGCACGCTTCGTAGACCACGGTCATGCCGTTGGCCGCGTGCAGGTCGCGCATCGCGAGCGGCGTGAAGCGATGGTAGTCGCCGAAGTTCCCGGGTTCGAAATGCAGTGCCTGCTTGAATGGCACGACCGTGAGCACCGCGCGCGACGCGAGCCGGCAGATGCTGGCGAACGCGCGCCAGGGATGCCGGACATGCTCCAGAACGGTATGATTGAGCGCCAGGTCGAACGTGCCGGCGAGCCCGTCGGGCATGTCCTCGTCGAGATCGAGCGGAATGCCGGAGCCGGTTTCGACGCCTTTCTTGAGGTCCTTCGGATGATTGGTGAGCTCGTAGCGCGTCGCCCAGGGGAAGTACTCGCGGTAGAAACCGCCCTCCTTGTCGGCGTCGCGCCACCCGGAAACGTTGACGATGCTGCGGCAGCTGCGCAGGCTTGGAGCGACCAGACGCATCTGGTCGTTGCTCCACTGCCGCACGTCGAAGCTGCGCAGGAATGCCGGACGCGAGCCGTCGGCGTGCCCCGAAATCACAGACATTGTTCTCCCGTGCGTTGCTCGATGGGAGCGCGGGCGAAGTCGGCCGCGCAGCGCGGGCTCGCCGGCGACGGCGGGGCGCGCGGTACGAGTATAGCAAGCGTGCCCCGGGCCCAGCAGCGCTGCCGCGCGTGCAACGCACGGGGCCAGCGGTCCGGCCGCGTGTGACGATCGCTGTCAGCGCGCGCCCGGTTGCCGCGAACCCCCGCTGCGATCCAATGCATATCCTGCGCAGTTATCTGGCGGTGCCGCCCTCGCCGGGCGGGATGGAGCGTCACATTCACGTGCTCAGCGAGCGCCAGCGCGCACTCGGCTGCGAAGTCACGCTCGCCTTCAGCTCCGGCGACACCGGTCGCAGCACCGACCTGCGCGTGCTTGCCGGCTGGCCGATCCTGCACTCGCGCCCGCAGAGCCTGCGCGATCTCCTCTTCTATTGCGCAGTCGCACTGCGCCTCCTGCGCACGCGGGTCCGCTGCGACGTCGTGCACGTGCACGGCGACTGGAGCGCATTCCTGTTCGGTCGCCTCATAGCGCGCCTGGCGCGCGCCCGGGTTCGGGTCGCGAGCATGCACGGCCACCTGCGCAGGCACGCGGGTGCGCGCTGGCTGTATCGCGCGGTCTGCTCGGGCTACGACGTGGCGTACGCCACCGGACGGCGCGAATCGCGCCTGCTCACGGAATGGACCGGCCGGACCTGGCACTGGATCACGAGCGGCGTGGACGATCGCTACTTCGAGGCGGTGCGCACCGAGTCGGCACCGCGCAGCGGCACGCAGCCGCGGATCGGCGCGGCGTCGCGCGACGGCAGCGCCGACGTGCTGACGGTGGCGACCCTCACGGCGGTCAAGAACCTCGGGCTACTCCTCAGGGTTGCGCAGTTGCTGCCGCATCGCAGTTTCCTCATTGTCGGCGACGGTGAGCTGCGCGACAGCCTCGCCGGCGAGGCGCGCGCCATGAACCTGCAGAACGTGCGGTTCGCGGGTGCGCTCGAGCCTGCGCAGCTGCCCGCAATCTACACGGGCAGCGGCGTGTTCCTGCTGACCTCGAGCGAGGAGGGCACGCCGACAGTGATTCTCGAAGCGATGGCCTGCGGCCTGCCGATCGTGACCACGCGCTCCAACGATTTCACCGGCATCGTCGACGAAGGCGACGGCGGCTTCGTCGTCGACGGGTTCGACGCCTCCGCGCTCGCGCAGCGGATCGAGCAGACGCTCGCGGATCCGCAACGGCGCGAAGCGATGGGCCGGCACAACCGCGCGAAGGCGCGCGCGTTCGGCTGGGAGCGTGTCAGCGGCAACGTGACTGAACTGATGCGCGCGGCGCTGACCCGCGCCCCGGGAGTGACTGGTTGATGCGTCCGCCCATGCCGAGCCGTCTTGAGTTCGCGCTGCGCAACTACCCGCGCCTGACGAGCGTGCCGGTGCTCGACGTCGGTTGCGGACTGGGGCGCCAGCTCGCCCGGTTCGGTCCCGGATCCGTCGGGCTCGACGGCCGGGCCGCGACCACCGACGAAGGCCGCTCGGTGCTGCAGTGGAATTTCGACGACGACATCGTCGGGATCCTGCGCGCCGCGAACCTCGAGCCGTTCGAATACGTGTGGTGCAGCGACGTGTTCGAGCACCATCCCGCGCCGCACCTGTTCCTGCTCAACCTGCGCCGCGCACTCGCGGAAGAGGGCGTGTTGTTCCTCGGCGTGCCGCTGGTCAACTGGCTCGGACGCCTGCCAGTGCTGCGCGGCAGCTCGCTGCTCAACTACTTTCGCGGCTTCCAGTCGCAGGATCACGTGAACTTCTTCCGCATGTCGACGCTGCTGCCGACCGTGCAGTTCGCCGGCTTTCGCGTCGAGAGCTGGTATTCGCCGTTCCTGCCGCTGCGGCGCCCGCCGATGATCGGGCTCGAGCCCATTACCGTGCTCGCGCTGCGCAGGATCTCGCAGTTCAACTACGGGCCCAAGGCGTACAAGGTTCTCGATGCCGACGGCAACCTGAAATGGAAGGAGCTCTCCTCGTACTCGACGCGCGAGATCCCCAAGTGAGCGGTGCAGTGCTCGTCGACCTGGCGGCGCTGCACGCGATCCGCATGCACGAGCTCGAGCGCGTGAAGCCGTTGTTGCCGGTGAACGGCCGCGTGCTCGAAATCGGTGGCGGCACCGGCTGGCAGGCGCAGGCGCTGGCCGCGGCGGGCTTCGCCGTAGAGGCGATCGATCTGCCGGAAGGACCCTACCGATCCCATCGCGTCTTTCCGGTGCGAGACTACGACGGTGCGCACCTGCCGTTCGCCGATGCCTCGTTCGACGCGATCTTTTCGTCCAACGTCCTGGAGCACGTCACCGAGCTGCCGACGCTGCTCGCCGAGTGCCGCCGCGTCCTGCGCAGCGGCGGCGTGTGCGTGCACCTGATGCCGACAACCGCCTGGCGTTTCTGGACGAGCGTCGTTCACTATGTCTGGCTGCCGAAGGCGGTGCTGGCTCTGCTCCTGCGCCGTTCCGCGCCCGACGTGCAGGCGGTCCGCAACAGCGCGCAACGTCACTCCGGAGCACGCCTGATCCTGCGGGCGCTGTTCGCCCCGCGGCACGGTGAGCGCGGCAACGCGCTCACCGAGCTCTGGTGGTTCGGAGCGCGCTCCTGGCGGCGCATCTTCGAGGGCAACGGGTGGGAGCTGCGCACCCGTACCGGCGTCGGCCTCTTCTATACCGGGTACCTGCTGGCCTGGCCCTGGTTGTCGATTCGCGCACGCCGCAATCTCGCGCCGGTGCTCGGCAACGGTTGCGCCATCTACGTCGTGCAGCCTGCGAGCCCGCGCTGATGGCTGCTTTCACCGTGCTGCACGTCATCAGCTCGCTCGGCACCGGCGGTGCCGAGAAGATGCTGGTGAGGCTGCTCCCGCGCCTGGCGCCGCACGGCATTCGTTCGGTCGTCGTCGCGCTCGGCGGCGACCAGACGTTGCAACGCGAGCTGCGGGAGCAGGGCGTTCAGGTTTTCGATCTCGGCATGACGCCGGGCCGCTTGCCGACGCCCGCGGTGATCGCCCGGCTGCGTCGCGCGGTCGCTGGTATCCGCGCCGACGTCATTCACGGATGGATGTATCACGGCAACCTCGCGGCATCGCTCGCGCGGCTGTTCGTGACCGGCAGTCCGGCGGTGATCTGGGCGATTCACCAGACTGTTTACGACCTCGGCCGCGAAAAGCAGCTGACCCGCGCCGTCATTCGCGCGTGCGCTGCTCTGTCGCGCGCACCTCAGGCGATCGTGTACGTCTCGAACGTGAGCCGACAGCAGCATCGCGAGCTCGGTTTTCATGACGCGCGTGCCGTGGACATCGCGAATGGCATCGACGTCGCCGAATACGTCGGCGGAGCGGCGGCACGAGCAGCGGCGCGCGCGCAGCTGGGAGTGCCGCACGACTGTCGACTGGTCGGCCACGTGGCCCGCCTGCACCCGATGAAGGACCACACCACGCTCCTGGCTGCGGCAGAAATCCTCCTGGCACGCCTGGGTGACTGCCGTTTCGCCGTCGCCGGCGAGGGGCTCAGCGATTCGAATCCGGCTTTCGCAGAGCTGGCGCGGCGCGCTCGCGCCGACGGTCGGTTCCTCGCACTCGGGCCGCGTTCCGACATTGCGCGCCTGATGCCCGCGTTCGACGCGCTGTGCCTGTCCTCCGCTTGGGGTGAAGCTTTTCCTGTGGTATTGCTCGAAGCCATGAGCAGCGGCGTCCTGTGTGCGGCCACGGACGTCGGTGACTGCGCGCGCATCATCGGCGACACCGGAGCGACGGTTGCGCCGCGCGACCCCGCGGCGCTCGCCGCGGCGCTCGAGCAACTGCTCGCGATCGATCCTGCGGCGCGCGCCGAACGCGGCGCCCGTGCCCGGGCACGGATCGCCGACAATTTCAGCATCGACGCCGTCGCGCGCGCGTATGCGCGCCTGTATGCCGACGTCGCGCCGGCTGGCGCTCACGCCGTCGCCTGATATGTGCGGAATTGCCGGATTCCTGCTGCACCGCCATCCGGGGGGCGAACCCGACGCGATCCTCGCGACGATGTCCGCGGCGATCCGCCACCGCGGACCGGACGGTGCGGGTACCTGGTTCGACGCAGCGACGGGCGTCGGCCTCGCGCACCGCCGCCTCGCGATCATCGACCTCAGCGAGGGTGGCGCACAACCGATGCGTTCCGCGTCCGGGCGCTTCACCGTCGTCTACAACGGCGAGATCTACAACTATCGCGAGCTGCGCCGCGAGCTGGCAGGAGCCGGCGCTGCGTTTCGCACGCAGAGCGACACGGAAGTCATGCTCGCGGCGTTCGAGCGCTGGGGCGTGATCGAGGCGCTGCCGCGGCTCGCCGGCATGTTCGCGCTGGCGGTATGGGACGGTCGCGACGCGGTGCTGACGCTGGCGCGCGATCGCGTCGGCAAGAAGCCGCTCTATCACGGCGTGATCGGCGGCAACTTCGTGTTCGCTTCGGAGCTGCGTGGCCTGCAATGCGTCCCCGGCTTCGAGGCCGCCATCGACCGCGGCTCGCTCGCGACGTTGCTGCGACAGGGCAACGTGCCGGCGCCTGCCAGCATCTTCAGCAGCATCGCGAAGCTCGAGCCGGCCACGGCAATGACCGTGCGTGCCACGGCCGGCGGCCTTGCGCTGCACGCGCAGCGCTACTGGGACGCGCGAGCCGTCTACGCGGACGGGATGCGCAATCCGCAGGCCGTGAGCCACGCGCAAATCGTGCAGGGAGCGCAAGAGGTCCTCACGGGCGCCGTGAGAATACGCATGATCGCCGACGTGCCGCTAGGCGCGTTTCTCTCCGGCGGTCTCGATTCCACGGTGGTGGCGGCACTCATGCAACGCCAGAGCGCCGCGCCCGTTCGCAGTTTCACGATCGGCTTCGAGGCGGGCCACGACGAAGCGCCGTTCGCACGCGCCGTCGCACGTCACCTCGGCACGGCGCACGAGGAGCTCTACGTGTCGACCCGCGAAGTGCTCGATCTCGTGCCGGCGATGCCGCAGGTGTACGACGAACCCTTCGCGGACTACTCGCAGATTCCGACGTTCGCCATTGCGCGGCTGGCGAGGGCGCGCGTGACGGTGGCGCTCTCGGGCGACGGCGGCGATGAAGTGTTCGGCGGCTACAACCGCTATCTCTGGACGCGCCGTTTCTGGCCGAAGCTTTCACTGATACCGGCGTCGTTGCGCAGAGCAGTCGCCGCCATGCTGAGATACTGGTCGCCGTCGCAGTGGGATGAAGCTGCGAAGCTGTTGAACGGCCTCTTGCCGCAGTCGCAGCAGCTGAATCAGCTCGGCTTGAAGACGCGCAAGGCCGCTGACGTCGCGGATGCCGCAGACGTCGCGCAGATCTACGATCGCCTCACACGTCTGGAGTCGTCGCTCGATAATGCCGTGTTGCACGCGGGCGCCGGCGCGGGGCACATGGCACCCGCGCAGTTTGCCGGCGACGATCTGGACGGGCAGGTCCAGCAGATGATGCTCGGCGACCTGCTGGGCTATCTGCCCGACGACATCCTCGTCAAGGTGGATCGCGCCAGCATGGCGGTGGCGCTCGAAACGCGCGCGCCGTTCCTGGACCATCGCGTTATCGAGTACATGGCACGCGTCCCGGTGTCGGAGAAGTTTGCCGGCGGCAGACCTAAGGCCGTGCTGCGCGCGATCCTCGCGCCGCTGGTGCCGGCGGAGCTCGTCGAAAGACCGAAGGCGGGGTTCAATCCGCCGCTGGAGCACTGGCTGCGCGGCCCGTTGCGCGATTGGGCCGCGGCGCTCATCGATCCCGCGCGCCTGCGCCGCGAAGGATTCTTCGATCCGGCGCCGATCGACAGGCTGTGGGCCGGGCATCAGAGTGGGACCGGCAACTGGCAGTTTCAGCTCTGGCCGGTGCTCATGTTCCAGGCCTGGCTGGAGCGCCAGCGCGACTCGCGCGCGACGGAATGATGCGCGAATCCGTATCCGGACGCGCGCCGCGACTGCTGTTCGTGTGCAACGTCGCGTGGTTCTTTCTCTCGCACCGCCTGCCCCTGGCACGCGCAGCGCGGGCAGCAGGCTACGAAGTGCACGTCGCTGCGGGCGTCGAATCGGAGCAGGAGGAGCGCAGGATCCGCGCCGAGCCGGTGACCTTTCACCGCCTGTCTCTCAGTCGTGGCAGTCTCAACCCGCTGCGCGAGCTGGCAACCGTACGCGAACTGCGCACCCTGTTACGCACGCTCCAGCCCGACCTGGTCCACAACATCGCCGCGAAGCCGGTCATCTACGGCACCTGGCTCGCGTCGCGACAGCGCGTGCGTGCCATAGTCAATGCCATCTCGGGCATGGGCTACGTCTTCACGGGCGGCGGCGGGGCACGCCGGCTCCTGCGCGCGCTCGTGCGCGCGGCGTACGCGCACGTGCTGCGCAACGCACATTCCGTGGTGATCTTTCAGAACGAGCAGGACCGGCGCGAGTTCGTCGATCGGCGCGTGATCGCGCCGGAGCAGGCGGTCATCGTCAGGGGCTCGGGCGTCGACCTCGACGACTTTCGCGCGACACCCGAGCCGGGCGGCGTTCCGCTCGTGCTCCTGCCTGCACGTCTTCTGCGCGACAAAGGCGTCATGGAGTTCGGCGCCGCGGCACGGCGTCTGCGTGACGAAGGAGTGGCCGCTGCTTTCGCGGTGGCGGGCGGTCGCGATCCCGCCAATCCCGCGAGCCTGACGGATGCGCAGCAGCGCTGGCTGTCGAGCGAATGCGGCGTCACGTTGCTCGGCCATCGCGAGGACGTGCCGGCGCTCATGCGCGATTGCCACGTGGTCTGCCTGCCGTCGTATCGCGAAGGCTTGCCGAAGGCGCTGATCGAAGCCTGCGCCAGCGCCCGGGCGATCGTCGCGACGGACGTCGCCGGTTGCCGGGCGGTGGTCGAACACGACAGCAACGGCTTGCTGGTGCCGCCGATGGATGAGCGACAGCTCGCGAGCGCGCTGCGACGTCTTATCGAGGACCCGGTGCTGCGCCGGCGCATGGGTGCCGCGGGCCGTCGCCGCGCGGAAAAGGAGTTCGACGTGCGCCTCGTCGTCGATCAGACACTCGCCCTCTACGATCGCCTGCTCGATCGCAAAGCGCCAACCGCCTAGGCTCGACGGCGGCGCGGTCGCAAGTCCCGCTGGGTCCGCAACCCCGCAGGTCCCGCAACTCCCGCAACTCCGTCAACCTTCCGCGACGACGCGCGTTGTGGTCAGGCAGGGCGCCGTTCGCGAACCGGTTCACATTTCGGCGCTTGAAACTGTGAAGCCGGCGCCGGCTCCCGTGCGGCCATGAGACATAAAGTACCGCGCGGTCCCGCCGAAGAAATGGGCCGTTTTGCAGTCGCGTCAGAGGAACGCAATGTCGCCGAAGAGGGAGTTCACGACCTGGTCACGCCTGGCGGCGCGCGCTTTGCGCACGCGCCGGAGGCACATGCGATGGATGTCGGACCGCACTCGTCGCGTCGCGGCCGCCGTGGCACTCGGTGCCTGCCTCCTGTCGTGTGGCGGCAGTCCTGGCGGCGGCGACCCGCCGCAACCGCCGAACCTCACCGCCGAGGCTGACGAGACGAGTGTAGTCCTGACGTGGGCGGGAGCTCGCGGCGCGAGGACCTACACGCTGCTCTGGTCGACGAGTCCCGGTGTTGCCGCCAACGCATCGCGCATCGCCGACGTGGCTTCGCCGTACCAGCATACGAATCTCCAGGTGGGGCAGAAGTACTACTACTCCATCATGGCGCGCAACGAATACGGCGAAGGCCTGCCGGCCGCCGAGGTCGTGGCCGAACCCGGCCCGGTTCCGGCCGCGACGGAATGGGCGGTGGTCGTCGCCAGGCCCGGAGTGAACGTCGTGAGCTGGGCGCCGGCGGCGAACGCGCTCCAGTACCGCATCTATTTCTCGAACAACGAGCTCGATCTCACCTTCCGCCGCCCGAGCGTCGATTCGCTGATCACCTCCGACACCTCCGTCGAGCACTCGGTCGATTCGGGTGAGCGGCCTGTGTACTACCGCGTCGTGTCCTTCAACGGCTCGCGCGTCGATCGCGGCGGCGTGGTCGCGCGCACCCCCGACTTCGACGTCGTCGCCAATGCCGATCTCGACCTGCGCGTGCGCCCGGTGCTGATCGACCTCGACGCCGACGGCTGCGTGGACCTGGTGATCGCGCGCGGCGACTGCACCGGCCGCTTCGTGATCGGCGACCTGGCCGCGCAAGGCCTCGCCAATCTCTACGACGCCGACCGCGTCCAGAACGACTCGCGCATCGCCGACTACAACGGCGACGGCTACCTCGACATCTTCTCCAACGGCTACGCGCCGGCCGACAGCGGCAAGTCACGCGCCTTCCTGCACTTCGGCAAGCCCGACGGCACGTTTGCCAGCGACGCCGGCATCGAGAGCTCCGGCATCGCCGGGTTCGGCGAGACCAACCTGGCCGCGGATTTCGACAACGACGGCGACCTCGACCTGTTCGTGCCGCACTACTGGCACGCTCCCGACGGCGGTCGCAGCTGGCTGCTGGTCAACGACGGGACCGGCAACTTCCTCGGCGTGGCCGAGCACGCCGGCGTGGCGCGCGGTCCGCCCACGTTCGACTACTATCCGTACGTTCCCGAGGGCGCCCAGTCGCTCGACGTGAACGAGGACGGCTACCTCGATTTCTACGTGGCTTCGCACCTGTTCGTCAGCAACGGCGACCTCACCTACACGGATCGTCGCGAGGAGTACGGCCTGCCGGTGCGCTTCGACGAAGGCATCAACTTCCTCGATCACGACCTCGACGGCGACATGGACTTCCTGCACCACGACATCCTGGTGACGCGGCTGCACGTCAACGACGACGGGCGCTACGACAGCGAGGGGATCGTGCTCGGCGGCTCGGATGCGGTCGAAGGCTTCGGTCTCGCGGTGTGCGACGTCAACGGCGACGGCTGGCCGGACGTAGTCGCGTCCTCGAACGACCGCGAGAGCAGCGTGGGCACACCCTCGCTCTACATCAACGTCGGCGGCGAGTTCCATGCCTCGACGATCGGTGTCGACCTCGACGCCACCAACGCGGTGATCGGCTGCGCGGACATCGATCGCAACGGCGTGCCCGACCTGGCAGTGAACTGGAACGGGTACACGACGTTGCTCAGCACGGCCGCGAGCGAACACTACATGCGCGTGACCATGCTCGACAGCGCGGGTCGTGCGACCCAGTTCGGGCGCCTGGTACAGGTGCGGCCGCTGTCTGCGCCGTCGCGCATCATGTCGCAGCTGGTCGATGGCGGCTCGGGCTACTCGGTGCAGGGCGAGTACGCGCTGCATTTCGCCACGCCGTGGCCGGGCGACTACGAGGTCACCGCGCGGTACGCCACCGGCGTCGTGAGCACGATCGCGCGGTCGGGGCAGGCGGTAACGCTTTACCAGGACGGCCGCGTCGAGACTGCGCCACTGCCGCAGAAGCCGTAAGCCAGCTCGCGGAGCCTTTGCTCCGCGAGCCGCGTTCCTCTAGCCTTGGCGTCCATGAAACCCGGGCCCCTGATCCTGCTCGAGCTGAACGAAGTCAACTGCGACTTCGTGCGCCGCTACGTCGCGCGCGGGCACCTGCCGGCGCTCGGCGCGACGATCGCGCGCCACGGCCTCGCCGAGACTTTCTCGGAGGAGAAGTACGAGCACCTCGAGCCGTGGATCCAGTGGGTGACGGCGCACACCGGCCTGACTTTCGCGGAACACGAGGTCTTGCGCCTCGGCGACATCGAGCAGCGCGATCTCCTGCAGGTCTGGGAGCGTCTGGAATCGGCGGGCGTGACGGTTGCGGCCATTTCGCCGATCAATGCGGCGAACCGCACGCGTCGCTCACCGTTCTTCGTCCCGGATCCCTGGACGCGCACGCCGGTGAGCGGCGACTGGTTCCTGCGGCAGCTGAGCGCGGCGCTGGCGCAGGCCGTGGGCGAGAATGCGCAGCGGCGCGTGACGGCTGCGACGCTGGCGCGCATCGCGCTGGCCGCGCTCGCGCACTTCCGCATTTCGACGGTGGGTGAGCTCGTGGCGGACGCGCTGAGTGCGCGTTCCAGGCCCTGGCGCGCGACCCTGTTCCTCGATCGCTTTCTGGCCGACGTGTTCGTGCGCCAGTGGCGGCGCCATCGTCCGGGCTTCGCCTCGCTGTTCCTGAATGGCGCCGCCCACATCCAGCATCACTACATGTTCTCGTCGGCTGTCTACGACGGCCCGCATCGCAACCCGCCGTGGTACATCGCACCCGGCGCCGATCCGCTTCTCGAGGTCTACGCGCTCTACGATCGCGTGCTCGCCGACGTGCTGCGCCTGCCCGGCAAGCCGCGCGTGATGATCGCAACCGGCCTGCATCAGGATCCGCATCCGGTCGAACAGTACTACCACCGCCTCAAGGATCACGCCACGTTCCTGCGCCGGCTCGGCGTGTCGTTCGATTCCGTGCAGGCGTTGATGTCCCGCGACTTCACGATCCATTGCGCATCGCCGGCACAAGCGGCGAGTTGCTCGACCGTGTTGCAGTCGTTGCAGGCGCCGGACGGCACGCCGCTGTTCTCCGTCGACGATCGCGGCCGCGACCTTTTCGTGATGCTCACGTATCCACGCGAGATCGGTCGCGGCTTCGTGTTCCGCCGCGACGCGCAGCCGCAGTGGGACCTGGCCGACGATGTCGCCTTCGTCGCGCTCAAGAACGGGGAGCACAACGGCATCGGCTATTTCGCGGATACGGGCGCCGCGGCAGTCGCGCCGGGCACACGCTTCGCACTGGCCGAAGTGTTCGCGCGTACGTGCGCAGCTGCGGGCGTCGCGCTGCCCGGTTCCGGAAGCGAGCCGTCGCGTTCGCAAGCAGCCTGACCGCGCGGCGCACCAAGCAACTCCCCTGCCACCGGTTACCGTTACCGGGACGTTACAAATACGCAACCTAAAGGTGTCAACGCGCGCTCGACATTCGCGTTCCACCTGACGCGGCCCGAACCGCCGGACGATGTTGTCGCAACAGCGCGACAGGAGTGCATGTCTTACATGGAGACGTGTATACTCCCCGCCCGCCGCGCCAGCACGAAAAAGGGTCCGAGCTGGGCCCGGACGCAACTTGACGATGCGTTCGAAACTAATGGACTGGATTTAAGGGACTTACGCTTGATGGCAACGACGGCCGTATCGATCGGGCTCGCCTTCCTGGTCACGCTGTTGTTCATGTTCGCGCTGCTGCCCGTGGCACGCAGTCTCGGCCTGATCGACCGCCCCGGCGGACGCAAGACGCATTCCGGTGAGATCCCGGTGACCGGTGGCCTGGCGATGTTCGCCGGCCTGATCGTGACCATGCCGTTCGCGTACACGGGTCTGCAGGGCTTTCCGTTTTTCCTGGTGGCGCTGCTGATCCTGATCGTGATCGGCGCGCTCGACGATCGCTTCGACCTGCCCGCGTTCATCCGCCTGCTCGCGCAGACGTGCGCGGCGCTCATCATGGCGGTCGGCGCAAACCTGATGGTGCACGACCTCGGCGCGCCGTTCTTCGGCGACGTCGCGGGCCTCGGCTGGTTCTCCGGCGTCTTCACCGTGCTGATCGTGCTCACCGCGATCAACTCCTTCAACATGTTCGACGGCAGCGACGGCGTCGCCGGCATCCAGGGACTCATCGCGCTGGTGTTCCTCGGCTTCGCCTGCATCATGGGCGGGCAGATGGGTGCGCTGCCGTTCATCGGCTGCCTGATCGGCGCGCTGTTCGCGTTCCTGATCTTCAACTGGCCGTCGGCGCGCACGCGCGACATGCGCGCGTTCATGGGCGACGCCGGCAGCACCATGCTCGGCTTCACGCTCGCGTGGCTGAGCGTCGAGCTGTCGCAGGGCGATACGCGCGCGATCTCGCCCGCCGCGGTGCTGTGGATCTTCGCGCTGCCGCTGTACGACTTCTTCAGCAGCATGATCCGGCGCATCGGCGACGCGCGCTCGCCGTTCCACGGCGACTCGGAGCACCTGCATCACGTCCTGCGCCGCTTCGGCCTGTCGTCGCGGCGCGTCGCGCAGGTCATCCTGATCGGCGCGGCCGCGTTCGCGGCGATCGGCGTCGCCGGCTACCTGCGCGGGATTTCGGACGGCGTGCTGTTCATGTCGTGGCTCGTGCTCGGCGGGTTCTATCACGTGATCTTCGGCAGCGGCCTGGTGATCAAGCGCCGCGCCGCCGAGCGCGAAAGCGAGGGCGCGACGAGCGCCAGCGGCCTTTACGCCTCGCTCTGGCGGCAGCGCCGCTAGTCCCGTTCGTTGCGCATCCGGCGCCGTTCACCCCAGCCTACGAGCCTTTTCGTCCCAGTAGATCGCATGCTGAGCGCGACGCGCGCGGCACCCGCACAAGGGCGTTTTTCGCTGCAGTAAGCTCGGCTCATGCACTCTCGAACGCCGGTTTTCCTCGCACTGTTCGCCTGTTCCCTGATTGCCTCCTGCGGCGGAGGTGGAGGAAAAGACGATAGCGGATCGAACCCGCCACCTCCGCCGCCACCGACGTCGCCGAACTGGAGTACGCGCGCCGTGCTGCCGGCGGGGCCGCGGCAGGAAGCGCCGGCAGTCGAGCTCAACGGCGAGATCTACTTCATCACCGGATTCGACGAGACCCGCAACGCGGTAAGCGACGTCGAGGCCTACAACCCGACGACGAATACCTGGCGTTCCGTCGCCGCGCTGCCCGCGCTGCTGCATCACGCGAATGCAGCGGGCGCCAACGGACGCATCTACGTCGTCGGTGGGCTCAGCGACGCTTCATTCGACGCGGTGGGCCTCACTTACGAATACGATCCCGCGACGAACGTGTGGACGCAGCGTGCGTCGATGCCTGCCGGGACGGCACGCGGCGCGGCGGCTACCGCGGCGATCGACGGCCGCATCTACGTCGCGGGCGGGTGGCGCAACGGTGCTGTCAGCGATTTCTCGGTCTACGATCCGGGCACGGACACCTGGACGCCGCTGCAGAACCTGCCGACGGCCCGTGAGCATTTCTTCGGCGCCGCCGTCGGCACGCGCTTCATCACCGTCGGCGGGCGCAACGCCGCCGGGCTGCGCAACGAGGTCGAGATCTACGACACGCAGACCTCGATGTGGACGGTGGCGGCGTCGCTGCCAACCGCCCGCGGTGGCCTCTCGGGTGGCGTGATCGACGGGCGGGTGCACGCAATCGGCGGCGAGGGCAACGGGAGCAACGCGACCGGCGTATTCGCGAATCACGAGGTCTACGACCCGGTCGCGAACAGCTGGACCTCGCAGCTTGCGATGCCGGATCCCGTGCACGGGGCAGGCGCGGTCGGAGTCGGCGGCGTGCTCTACGTGATCGGCGGTGCTTCGCGCCAGGGCTACGCCGCCATAGCGCGTGCCTCGGCATTCACGCCACCGTAGACCTCGCCACCGTAGACCCTCGCCACTGTCGCGGCGCGATCGCAGCCGCTGCGGACGGTACTGGCTCACTTTCCGGGCCCTTCGATCCTGGCCGCGGGCCCCGTATCCTCCCGGATCAACGGCGAAGCCCGTCCTTTACTTGCGTGCCTTCGTCCGCTACAGTCCGCGCCTCATTTTTCGAGTTGAATCAGGGCATTACGGATGCGCGTCACGATTTTCGGGTCGGGCTACGTGGGTCTCGTCACCGGGGCCTGTCTGGCGGATGCCGGCAACCACGTGATCTGCGTCGACGTCGATCAGCGCAAGGTCGATCGCCTCAACCAGGGCGAGGTGCCCATCCACGAGCCCGGGCTGGACGCGCTCATCAAGCGCAACATGCAAGCCGGGCGCATCGAGTTCACGACCGATGCCGTCAAGGCCGTCAAGCACGGCCTGTTCCAGCTGATCGCAGTGGGTACGCCGCCGGACGAAGACGGTTCGGCGGACCTGCGCCACGTACTCGCGGTGGCGCGTACCATCGGCGTCAACATCGACGAGTATCGCATCGTCATCACCAAGTCGACGGTGCCGGTCGGCACGGCCGACAAGGTGCGCGCGGCGCTCGCCGAGGCGCTGGTACAGCGCGGCGCGAGCATCGAGTTCGACGTGGTCTCGAATCCCGAATTCCTGAAGGAAGGCGCGGCGATCTCGGACTTCATGAAGCCGGACCGCATCATCGTCGGCACCGACAACCCGCGCACGACCGAGCTCCTGCGCCTGCTCTACGAGCCGTTCACGCGCAACCACGACCGGCTGATCGTCATGGACATCCGCTCGGCGGAGCTGACCAAGTACGCGGCCAACGCGATGCTCGCCACCAAGATCAGCTTCATGAACGAGCTGGCCAACCTCGCCGAGCGTTTCGGCGCCGACATCGAGAAGGTGCGCGTCGGCATCGGCTCCGACCCGCGCATCGGCTACAGCTTCATCTACCCGGGCTGCGGCTACGGCGGCTCGTGCTTCCCGAAGGACGTGCAGGCGCTGGCGCGCTCGGCGCGCGACCTGCAGTACGACGCGCGCATCCTCAATGCGGTCGAGAACGTCAATCGCGACCAGAAGCGCGCGGTGTACGAGAAGCTCGCGAAACACTTCGGCGGCAAGCTCGCCGGCAAGACGATCGCGGTCTGGGGCCTGGCGTTCAAGCCGAACACCGACGACATGCGCGAAGCGCCGAGCCGCACGCTCATCGACTCGCTGCTGGCGGCCGGCGCGCGCGTGCAGGCGTACGATCCGGTGGCGATGCCGGAGGCGAAGCGTATCTACGCGCAGCAGAGCGAAGGCGCGGGCGCGACGGTCGCGTTCGTCAAGAACACGGACGCGGCGCTGGAAGGCGCCGATGCGCTCGCGATCGTGACCGAGTGGTCGGAATTCCGCAGCCCGGACTTCGATCGCATCAAGGCCAGGCTCAAGTCGCCCGTTATCGTCGACGGGCGCAACCTGTACGACCCGTCATACCTCGCGCGCGTCGGCATCACCTACTACGGTATCGGCCGCGGCAAGTCGGTGAGGGCGAACTGATGCTGACCCCCGTCATTCTGTCCGGCGGCGCCGGCACGCGCCTGTGGCCGCTGTCGCGCGAGCTCTATCCCAAGCAGCTGCTGCCGTTGGTTACCGGTCGCACGATGCTGCAGGAAACGGCAGCGCGCCTGGACGGGCTGAAGGACGTGACGCAGCCGATCGTCGTGTGCAACGACGCGCACCGGTTCCTCGTCGCCGAACAGTTGCGCCTGCTCGGCGCGAAGCCGCAGGCGATCGTGCTCGAGCCCATCGGGCGCAACACCGCGCCGGCGGTGGCGATCGCCGCGCTCGCCGCGCGCGCGAAGGGCGCCGATCCGATCTTGCTGATCCTGCCGGCGGACCACGTGATCCAGGACATCAAGACGTTCCACGCTGCCATTGCCGTCGCGCTGAGCCAGGCGGAGGCCGGCAAGCTGGTCACCTTCGGCATCGTGCCGACGAAGCCGGAGACCGGCTACGGCTACATCCGCCGCGCCGGGGGCAAGGGTGCGAGCGCGTTCGCGGCGGTCGGTGAGTTCGTGGAGAAGCCCGACGCGAAGCGCGCGCAGGCGTTCATCGACTCGGGCGAGTACTACTGGAACAGCGGCATGTTCATGTTCCGTGCCGGCCGTTATCTCGAAGAGTTGCAGAAGTTCGCGCCTGACATTCATGCGGCGTGCCGCAAGGCCTTCGCAACCGCGGGCGAGGACCTGGAGTTCCTGCGCCTGCCGTCCGAGGCGTTCGCCGCCTGTCGCAGCGATTCCATCGACTACGCGGTGATGGAGAAGACGCGCGACGCAACCGTGGTGCCGCTCGACGCGGGCTGGAGCGACGTGGGCTCCTGGTCGGCGCTGCACGAGGCTTCCAGCGCCGATCGTGCGGGCAACGTCACGCACGGCGATGTGATCGCCGAAGACACGAGGAATTGCTACGTCTACTCGAGCGATCGCCTGGTGGCGACTGTCGGGCTCGAGGATCACGTGGTGGTCGAAACCAAGGACGCGGTGCTGGTGGCGCCGCGCTCGCGCGTGCAGGACGTGAAGCGCCTGGTCGATCGCCTGAAGAAGGACAAGCGCTACGAATCTTCGCTGCACCGGCAGGTCTACCGGCCATGGGGCAGCTACGACAGCATCGATTCCGGCGAGCGCTTCCAGGTGAAGCGCCTGATCGTCAAGCCGGGTGCAGTGCTGTCTCTGCAACTGCATCACCACCGCGCCGAACACTGGGTGGTGGTTTCGGGCACCGCGCGCATCACGCGTGGCGACGAGGAGTTCCTGCTGGAGGAAAACCAGTCCACGTACATCCCGATCGGCGTGCGCCATCGCATCGAGAACCCGGGAATGATCCCGCTGCACATCATCGAAGTGCAGTCCGGCTCCTACCTCGGCGAAGACGACATCGTGCGCTTCGAGGACAAGTACGGCAGACATAAGTAAGCGCGGTACCGGACTTCGCGTTTAGTTATTCATGTTCGCGGTTGCCGGGCGGACTTGCCCCGTGCTGGCGAACATGAATAACTAAACGGAAAGTCCGGTACCGCATTGAGATATAGGGGACCGACGATGAAGATCAGCGGCTTCAAGGCCTACGACGTCCGTGGGCGCATTCCCGACGAGCTCAACGAAGACGTCGCCTATGCGATCGGGCGCGGCTACGCGGCGTTCCTGAAGCCGAAGCGCGTCGCGGTCGGACGCGACATCCGCAAGTCGAGCGGCGATCTGCTGACCGCGCTCACGCGCGGCCTCACCGATTCGGGCGTCGATGTCGTCGACATCGGCCTGTGCGGCACCGAGGGAGTCTATTTCGCCACCTTCCACGGGAAGCTCGACGGCGGCGTGATGGTCACGGCGAGCCACAACCCGCCGGACTACAACGGCATGAAGTTCGTGCGCGAGCAGTCGAAGCCGATCAGCGGCGACACCGGGCTCGAGGACATCCGCAAGCTCGCCGAGGCGGGCAGTTGGGCGACGCCGGCGCGCAAGGGCACGCGCCAGGAGCTCGACACGAGCGGCGCCTACCTGAAGCACCTGCTGAGCTATGTCGATACGAAGAAGCTGAAGCGCCTGCGCATCGTGGTCAACGCCGGCAACGGCGGTGCAGGGCCCATAGTCGATGCGCTCGAGCCGCACCTGCCGTTCGAGTTCATCAAGGTGTTCCACGAGCCTGACGGCAGCTTTCCGAATGGCGTCCCCAATCCGCTGCTGGAGGAAAACCGCGCGCCCACCATCGCGGCCCTGCGCAAGCACAAAGCCGACCTCGGCATCGCCTGGGACGGCGACTACGACCGCTGCTTCTTCTTCGACGAGAACGGCGACTTCGTCGACGGTTACTACATCGTCGGGCTGCTCGCGTCCGTGTTCCTCAAGCGCGAGCAGGGCGGCAAGATCGTGCACGACCCGCGCGTCACGTGGAACACGTTCGACATCGTCAAGTCCCTGGGCGGCGTGCCGGTGCTGTGCAAATCCGGGCATGCGTTCATCAAGCAGAAGATGCGCGACTCCGACGCCGTCTACGGCGGCGAGATGAGCGCGCACCACTATTTCCGCGAATTCTCGTACGCGGACAGCGGCATGATCCCGTGGCTGGTGCTCACGCAGATCATGTGCGAGACCGGCAAGTCGCTGGCGGCGCTGGTCGGCGAACGCATCCGCATGTTCCCCTCGAGCGGCGAGATCAACCGCAAGCTGAAGGACGGCAAGGCGGCGATCGAGCTGGTGCAGGGCAAGTACCGCGACAAGGCGAAGAGCGTCGATTTCACCGACGGCCTGTCGATCGAGTTCGACCGGTGGCGCTTCAACCTGCGCACGTCGAACACCGAGCCGCTGGTGCGTCTCAACGTCGAAACCCGCGCCGACACGAACCTCCTGCGCGAGAAGACCCAGGAGCTGCTCGCGCTTCTCGACTCGATGAAGTAGCGGAGGGGAGCAACAGCCCGTGACCGGAGCTGGCTCGTGACCCTGCGCGTCGCCCTCATCGGCTACGGCCTCGGCGGCGAGGCGTTTCATGCGCCGCTGATCGCCTGCACACCCGGGATGCAGCTCGCGACGGTCGTCACGACCGACCCGGAGCGCAGAGCGCGCGTCGCGCGCGCGTATCCGCGGGCGCGACTCGAGGATTCCCCGGCCGCGGTCTGGCAGCGCGCGCGCGAACACGATCTCGTCGTCATCACCACCAGCAATCGTTCGCACGTGCCGCTCGCGCTCGACGCGCTGGCGGCGGGACTTTCCGTCGTCGTCGACAAGCCCTTCGCGGCCACGCCCGCCGACGCGCGGCGCGTAATCGAGGAAGCACGTCGGCGCGGCAAGCTCGCGATTCCGTATCACAACCGCCGCTGGGACAGCGAACTGCTCACCGTGAAGCGTTTGCTTGCGGAAGGCGTGCTCGGTGAGGTGTTTCGCTTCGAGTCGCGCCTCGAGCGCTGGCGTCCAGTGCCGAAGGAAGGCTGGCGCGAGCTGGCCGCGCCGGAAGAGGCGGGCGGCCTGTTGTACGACCTCGGCAGCCACCTCATCGACCAGGCGCTGCACGCCTTCGGCCCGGTCACGCACGTGTACGCGGAGCTCGACCGGCGCCGCCCCGGCGTGCTGGTCGACGACGACGTTCATCTCGCGCTGACGCACGCGAGCGGCGTGCATTCGCATCTCGCCGCGACCGTTATCTCGGCCATCCATACCGCGCGCATCCGCGTGCTCGGCTCGAAGGCCGCGTATTGCCAGATGCACCTCGATGCGCAGGAAGAGGCGCTGCGCGCCGGCCACACGCCGCGCGAAGCGGGGTGGGGCGAAGTGGCGCCCGAGCGCTGGGGTCTGCTGGGCGTCGGCGCCGATGCGCGACCGGTGAGGAGTGAGCCTGGCGCGTATCATCGCTTCTACGAAGGGGTTGTCGCGGCGGTGCGCGACGGTGCCCCGCCGCCCGTCGATCCGGCGGACGCGGTGCGCGGGCTGGAAATCATCGAAGCGGCGCAGCGGTCGGCCGCAGAGAAAAAGGTGGTCGCGGTATGAGGGATCCGAAAGCCGTGCGCATTGCCCCGGTGTCAGTCGTCGCCGGGTCGGTCGTTGCCGCGACGGTCGTCGCGTTGAGCGGGTGTTTCGGCACGAGCTGGGACGCCACGTCCGCGTCCGCGTCCACCTCCGCGTCCACGCCCACGCGCGCTGCGCCGCCTGCCGAGGCCATGTTGTTCGACGATTTCACCTACTCCTCGCCCGCCGAGCTCGCGCGCAACGGATGGATCCTCCGTACCGCGGCTGGCTGGCCCGGCGTTCCGGGTTCGATCTGGTCCGACAACGTCGAGGTCGGCGTGGTCGATCCGGCCGATGCGGACAATCGTCTCATGCGCATGACGGCGTCGACGGACGGCACGACGACACGGCAGGCGCAGTTCTGCCACCAGCGCAAGTACTACGAAGGAACCTACGCGGCGCGCGTGCGCTGGAGCGATGCGCCGGCGTCGGGTGGAGCGGGCGGGGTGGTCGGAACGGGAGCGGGTGGCAGGAACGACGCGCCCGCAGGTCCGGACGGCGACAAGAGCGTGCAGACGTTCTACCTGATCTCGCCGCTCAAGGCGCCGCTCGACACGGACTACAGCGAGACGGATTTCGAGTACCTGCCGAACGGCGGCTGGGGCAGCGGCGATCTCACGCTGTTCACCACGACCTGGGAGACGTTCCACCCCGAGCCGAAGTGGCTGCAGATCAACACCAGCACCAATACGCAGCGCAGCCGCGCGGGCTGGCACGTGCTGACGCTGCAGATCGCGAACGGCGAGGTCACGTACTTCATCGACGACGAGAAGCATGCGACTCACGGCGGTCCGTACTACCCGGAGGAGAAGATGTCGATCAACTTCAACCTCTGGTTCATCGCCGGCGAGCTGGTCAGGTCGTCCGAGCCGCGACGCTACGTGCAGGACGTCGACTGGGTCTACCACAAGGTCGGCGCGGTGCAGTCTCCCGGCGAGGTCCGGCGCGCCGTGACGCGGCTGCGCGGCAAGCGCGTCACGTTCGTCGACACGGTGCGCGCGGAGACGCCGGTGCTGGAATCTCCCTGCAATTTCTAGGCGGCGCGGTCGCTCCGGCAGGAGCGACGTCGTCTCGCCTGTGGCGCTCGCCGGCTAGCGCCAGCAGTCGGGCTTCCGGACCGCGGCCGTGATGTCCTCGTCGGGGCGTGAATCCCACACCGCGAGGGGACCGTCCACGTAGGGCGCGAACAGCCTGGCCACGGCCTTGAGGTGCCCGAGCCCATCTGCGGGCGTACCCGGATGAGGTCGATAAGTGCCACTGCCCTGGTTGATGACGTAGCAGCGCTTGCGGCCACGCAGAAAGACCAGCAGTTCGCCGGCATAGTCGACCGTAGCCGCCACCCAGCCAGGTTCGTACCCTGCGATGCTCGCACCTGCCTTCTGTACGAGCATGAAATGCTTGGTGTGCGCGTCGAGCACGCCGTTCCTCTTCTCAGCGCGGCACGCAGGATTCGGTACGCGCTCCGGGAACGGCAGTTCCTTGTGCGCCTCCGGCTGGAAGTTCACCATCGTGTCTTCTTCGATGCGCATCTTCGGGTACGGTAACCCGGCGTTCGGCCCGCAGATCTCGTCGTCGTCGTCGTCGTTCCAGACCGCGACCCAGATCGTGCCGTCCTTCACGACGTAGTTGTAGCGCTGAACCCGATCGGCGTCCGGAACCCTGCTCTTGGCGTTGGCTTTGACCGACCTCGTGAGGAGATCCTCGTCGTCGAGCGGGACAACCCTCGAATAGCTCCAACTCTTGCCCTGGAAACCACTGAATTCCTCCTGCTTCGCCTTCGCTGCCTTGAGATGCGCGTCGTTCGAGGCGTCAGGACCGCCGATGCGGTATGGCCCGCCGTACGGACCGCTGCCTGGAAGGCCCGAACTGTCTGCGTTGCACGTGCCCGTCAGAATCAAGCCGACGAGTGCAAGAGTTACTGAGCCGGGAATCGACATGAGACCTCCTTGCGCGGCCGATGTGGCCTGTTCTGTTTCTTTGGCGCGACGGGCGCACCGTTTTTTGGCGCGACCCGCGCGGCAACAATGGATTCGCTTTCCTAAGCTGTCATCAGCGGATGCAATGTCGCACCCGGCCCTTCACCACCGGGCGAGACCTGAACGGCGGGGTGAGACCGGGGTCGCATGCCGGGCGACTCCTTTCGTTTTCGCCCGTGATTTCTGTACACTACGCGCCCCCGATCGGCCCCGGCCGGTCGCTCTGTTCCCGGCAGACGGGCGGTTAGCTCAGCGGTAGAGCACTGCTTTCACACGGCAGGGGTCGCTGGTTCGATCCCAGCACCGCCCACCAAGAACGCACAATCCGGTCGCGACATCTACGGCGGATTCCCCGACAGAGTGATGCGCGGCACGATCCCCGCGCGGTTGAAATTGCGCGTCGTGCCTTGCTGCTCCGTGGGATCGAAGCACATGTGCAGGTCCTGGTTGAGCTGACGCCGCACCAGGTGGTCGACGTTCGACAGGATGCTGTGCCAGCGAGCGTCTTCCTGGTCGGCGAGCACCACTTCAAACGACGCGGGCGTGATGTTGAAGCGCTTCACGGGCAGGCGCACGGCGCACACGTGATCGTCGACCTGGATCGGGTACTTTCCGTGGCAGGTGTTGGGCGAGCAGACGCGCTGGAAGTCGTCGCAGATCCGGTCGCGGATCTGGCACTCGGAACGGAAGTTCGCGCCGGAAGGATCCTCGCGCGACGAGGGCGGACAGTCGAGGCGCTGCGGATTGGATTCGCAGAAGCGGAACACCGGGCTGTTCGAGTCGCACAGGCGCGGCAGATCGCAGAACAGCGCACGCTCGGTGCAACGCGAAGCGTGCGGCTGGCGGCGACAGTATTCCTCCACCGGACCTGAATTGCCGCAGTACTGATCCTTCGTGCCGCAGAAATACCAGTAGTCGATGCACTGCGCCGAGCCGCCGCCGTTGCCGCACACGTTGGCCAGCGCGGCGCATTGCTCGGGCGTTCGCCGGGGCAGCGGCCGGTCGTCGACGAACTCGCATTCGTAGCCGTCGGGCGGAAAGCCGAACTCCTGTCGGTCCCCGCTCGTCCACGTGAAACCTTTGATCCGGCACAGCGGCGCGCGCGGGTCGTCGTTCGGGCAGAAGAGCGTCGGGCCGCCTTCGGCGTAGTTCCGGGCCTGTGGATTCACCGGACGGCACTCGAGGTCGTCCGGCACCAGGGAGTTGGCGACCGCGAGAATGCGATCGCGGAAGCGATCCGACGCCTCGTCGTTCGGCAGTCGCGGCGCCATCTCGCCGAGACGCGTGCGGTATTCATCGAGCAGCAGCGGACAGCGATGGGGATCGACCCGCAGGTCCTGGGTCAGGCAGCCCTGATACCTGCGGTCCGGCACCACGACCACCGGCAGCTGGCCCTGTGCCTGACAGGTACGCTCGAAGGGCGCCGTGCTCTCGTTCGTCGTCAACGTGTACGGCGGCACGGTCTGGCCGGCAAGCAGGGCGCCGACGTACTGCTGCATGTCCGCCTGGCCGTTCTGCACCACGACCGGAATCGCGCCGGGTGGTGAAATCATTCTTCTGTTGCACAACGCGCTGCCGACTTCCGTGGGCATGACTCCCGGCGGCGGATTGGTCGGCAATGTGCACGAAACACCCGGGATGGGAGCACAGGTGTCGCCGAGCCAGTGACTGAGCTCGCTGATCGACGGCAGCGGTGGTGTCACGATCGAGTTCAGGACCAGCGCGAGCCGGCGCCGGCCGTTCTCCAGCCCGTCGTGCAGCTTGTCCTTCGCCACTTCCCGTACGACCGGCGAGGCGAGCCATCCCGAGAGCCGGCACTCGTCTATCCACGTGTTGAGCTGGTAATCCTTTTCGAAGACCGAGACCCGCGTCGGAAACGGGTTGCCGGGAATGACGTCGAAAGCGTAAGAGGCCGCAAAGTCGAGGCGCCCGTCGCAGAAGCTGGCCTCGAGCGGCCCTTCGTGTATTTCGGTCCGAAACGCCGTGTTCCCCGCCAGGACGATCGAGTCGTCGGTCGGGCCCACGAGCGGAAAGGAAATTCCCGCCTTGCGCAGGATCGGGCCGCCTGCCTCGAGGCGTGGATACATTCCCATGTCGAGCTGGCGCACGTGCGTTTCGGTTTCGAAGCGGAGAAAGAATCCCAGCGGCACGATTTCGTCGATGTAGACGTCACCCACGCGCGGTAGCGCGGCGACTGCGCCCAGGAGCTGCTGCAACGAAGGGAACGGAGCGTTCGCCTGCATCGGATCGTTCGCATCCACGACCCAGGGCACGTTGACGCTGCAGACGCCGTGGTCGTAGCTCCTGAAGTGCGGCGTGACCCATGAATCAGCCGTGTTCTGCGTCGACGGCCAGCGCGGCGTCGTTCCCGGCGCGGGCAGCGACATGCGCCCGGTTTCGAATCGCGCGGCGATGCTCTCGACGGGAATTCCGAGGCGCCCGGTGATTCCGGGCCAGTCCACCTCCGAATACAGGAACTCCGCACCGAAATCGGAACCGGGAACGGAGTGGGGCACCACGCCGCGGACCTGCAGGCCGATGAGCCGGCGTGCACGTTCGGTGGAATCGGACAGCATGACCAGCGAGGAAGTGAGGTCGCCCGCCCACTCGATGGCCGGTGGGCGAATGTTTCCGCTCGCGGGATCGACGAAGGACCGCTCGGTCTTCGCAGGCCCCTGGTTGCGCGTGAAGTCGAGGTCCCAGGAGACGGGCCCGTCCGGAAGATCGGTCCGCAAGTCCCACGACGACGCGATGACGTGCACGTCACGCGGGAATGGTGTGCATCCTCCGTGATGGCGTCGCACCGGCGAAGCGGCGATCAGCACCGCGGCCAGCGCGAGGATCGCGAACCGGATTCGCCTGCCCCGTGCGAAAGTGCGCATAGCCTTGCCTCCCGGCCGGCTGCGACGTCGTCAGCCGATGAGTTTCTTGTTCTTTGGTCTCGCGCGGCGCGGGCGAACCCGGGCGCCACGCTCCAATACTGCTACCGCGGGCGAAAAATTGCATGCGGAGCTGACGCAAGTCTGGGCTTGGGCCTCCCGTAGGCCGCTTTCGCTGCAGACGGTCGCCCGCGCTATTTCATCGCACGTCGCGGCGGCGGCCGGGCGGCGAAGCGTGAGCGATATTCCGCCGGCGTGACGCCGAGGCCGCGATCGAAGAGCCGCCACAGCGTGCTCTCATCGCCGACACCGACTCGGCGCGCCACCGCTTTCAGGGGCAGCGCCGTTTGCTCGAGCAGGCGCCGCGCCTCTTCGAGCCGTAGACGGCGCACGAGCGCCGCGGGCGTCTCGCCGAATTCGCGCACGAACACGCGTGTCAGCGTCCGTGCGCTCATGCCGGCTTCGCCGGCAAGCTCCGAGACGCCGAGCGGCTTGTCGAGGCGTTCGGCCACGGTCGCGAGCAGGCCGCGCAGCTTGGCCGGTTCACGCTCCTGGCGCGAGAGCACCTGGCTGAACTGCGCCTGCTGCCCAGACCGTCGCAGGAAAAGCACGAGGGCCTTGGCGATCGTCATCGCGGTCGCAGGGCCGCGGTCTTCCTCGACGATGGCCAGCATCAGGTCGATGCCCGCAGTGATCCCGGCGGAGGTCCAGACACGCCCGTCGCGCAGGTAGATCTCGTCCTGCGTCACCTTGGCTTTGGGGAACCGCTGGCGCAGCTCGTCGCGGTAGATCCAGTGCGTCGTCGCGTGTCGCCGGTCGAGCAGGCCGGCCTCACCCAGAACGAAAGCTCCGGTGCAGATGGAAACGATGCGCCCGATGCCGCGCTGGCGCTTGCGCAGCCAGCCGGCGACGGCGCGTTCCGGTGCCGAAAGCCCTTTCTGCAGGCCGGCGCCGGCGACGACGAACATGTCCGGCGCAGCAAGTCTTCCCGCATCTGCCAAGGAGAGTGCGGAGCCGAGAACCATACCGTGGCGCGTGCGGACCGTGCCTCCGGCCGGTGTGACGAGCACGGTGCGGTACAGCTCGCGACCCGCGGCCTCGTTCGCGTAGTTGAGCACGGACCACGGGCCGCTGACGTCGAGGAGCTCGCTGTCGGGAAATACGAGAAACCAGACCTGCTGTGTGCGGCGCTTCATGATTCGGCCACCCGGGAAGGTGGCCTAACACTAGCATTTCTCCTCGGCGTCGAAGATCGGACGCACTTCCGAGACTCCCTGCCACGCCGGCCAGTGTCTGGCGTGCAGATCCATGAACCGCTTTGCGAAGGCGATGGCCTCCTCCCTGGAGGCTGCTTCGAAAATCGCATAGCCACCCGCGACTTCCTGGTCGATCGCGAAGGGTCCGTCCAGCACACTGACCTTGCCGTTCGCGACGCGGACGAGCGTTCCCGACGACGTGGGGCCGATGCCGGCCGAATCGATGAGCACTCCGGAGCGCGCGGCTTCCAATCCGAGAGCGCCGATGGCGTTCATGAGCTCGGGCGGCGGCGGTCCGAACCTGCCCTCGACGGACCTGACGAAACTGATGTATCGCATGTGAGATCTCCTAGTCTGCGGTGAGCCGAAGCGGCAGGGACCGCAGTCGCTTGCCGGTCAGCGCGAAGATCGCGTTGGCGACGGCGGGCGCGATCGGCGCGGTCGCGGGCTCACCGATGCCGCCGACCTTCGCGCTGCTCTTGACGATATGGACCGTGATCTTCGGCACTTCGAACATCCGCAGTACCGGGTAGTCGTGGAAGTTGCTTTCCTCGACGGCGCCGCCGCGGATGGTGAGCTTGCCGTACAGCGCCGCGGACAGGCCGAAGACGATGGAGCCTTCCATCTGCGCCTCGATAGCGAGCGGATTGACCGCGGTACCGCAGTCGACTGCGCAAGTGACCTGGTGGACGCGGACCTGCCCGCCGTCGATAGAAACCTCCACGACCTGCGCGACGACGGCGCCGAAGGACTGGTGGACTGCGAGACCGCGCGCCCGGCCGGGCGGTGCGGGGGTGCCCCAGCCGGCTTTCTCCGCGGCGATCTGGAGGTTCCCGGTGACGCGTGGCTTCGCAGCGAGGAGCGCAAGCCGGTAAGCGAGCGGGTCTTTGCCCGCTGCATGAGCGAGCTCGTCGATCATGCTCTCGATCGCGAACGCGGTGTGGCTGTGTCCGACCGATCGCCACACCCAGACCGGGATCGGCGTTTTCGGCGAGTGCAGCGTTACGCGTCGCGCCGCGATGGTGTCGATGTACGGCGAGTCCGAGGCACCCGTGACCGAGTTGCGGTCGATGCCGTTGCGGACCGAGAACGAGGCGGCGGGTGTGTCAGCGAAGATCGACTGGCCGACCAGAACGTGGTCCCACGCCGCCGGCATGCCGTTCTCGTCGAGCCCGACCGTCAAGCGATGTACGAATTGCGGGCGATAGTACCCGCCACGCATGTCGTCTTCGCGTGTCCACACCACCTTCACCGGCACCTTCGCCGCCTTGGCGACGGTCACAGCCTCGGCCACGACGTTCGCGAAGGGATTGCTGCGGTGGCCGAACGCGCCGCCGAGGAACGGTGTATGGAGCGTGACCTTGTCCGGTGTGGTGCCGAGAATTCTCGCTGCGACTTCCTGATCCGTGGTCTGCCCCTGGGTGCCGACCCAGATCTCGCAGCGGTCGCCGTCGATCTTCACAGTGCAGTTCAGCGGCTCCATCGGCGCATGTGCGAGGTATGGCAGATCGTACTCGGCCTCGACGCGTGTCTTTGCCGTGCCGAGCGCCTCGTCGACGCTGCCGGCCTCGACCACGACCGCACCCGGCCGTTTCGCGAGCGCGCGGTAATCAGCGAGGAGCTTGATGTTGTC
>Ga0187894_10000336_pt1 | contig 63704 bp, 43 predicted proteins | sample GBC1701081metaG_FD_136650 | JGI IMG/M metagenome (GOLD analysis project Ga0187894, IMG submission 136650) | White microbial mat communities from a lava cave in the Kipuka Kanohina Cave System on the Island of Hawaii, USA - GBC170108-1 metaG ... | reverse complement strand
GACGACGATCGCCACCGCTTCGATCAGCGTGTGTTCCACCTCGTCGATCGAGGCCTGGATGAAGCGCGAGAGCTCGAACGGCACCGCGACCGTGATGCCGGGCGGCAGATTGCGTTCGATGCCGGGGAGCAGCTCTTTCAGGCGGCCGACGATGGTGAGCGGATTGCCGTTCGGCGTGGACCAGAGTCCGAAGTAGACGCACTTCTTGCCGTCCATCAGCGCGCTGGAGTCGTAGGAGGAGGCGCCGAGCTCGACGGTCGCGACGTCGCCGAGGCGGATCAGTGCGTCGCCGTCCTGGCGGATGCCCATGTCGCGGAAGTCCGCGACGCTGACGAGGTCCGTGTTGATCGAGACGTTCGAGACGACGTACAGGCCTTTCGTCTGACCGGGCGCCGCCTGGACGTTGTTCTGGCGTAGCGCGTCGGCGATCTCGCTTGCGGAGATGCCGCGCGCGGCCATGCGCGAGGGATCGAGCCACACGCGCATCGCGAGCGTCTGTCCGCCGGCCATCTCGACGTTCGCGACGCCGTCGATCGACGCGAGCTGCGGCTGGACGACACGCAGCAGGTAGTCGGTCAGTGCGGGAACCGGAAGGCTGTCGGTCGCGAAGCCGACCCACGCAACGGCGTTGGCCTCGCCAGAAGTGCGGACGATGACCGGGTCATACGCTTCGGGAGGCAGGCGGTATGTCACCTGGCTCACCTTGGACATGATCTCGGTCATCGCGCGCGTCGAGTCGACATTCAGTTTCATGCGGACGGCGATGACGCTGCGTCCCTGCGTCGAGCTCGACGTGAGGTAGTCGATGCCTTCGACCGTCGCGACGGACTGGGCGATCGGCTGTGTGACGAAGCCTTGCATCAGATCGGGCGACGCGCCCGGGTACTGCGTCGTGATCGTGATGGTGGTGCTCTCGGTGAACGGATACTGGCGCAGGGGCAGGCTGACGAGCGCGCGCAGACCGAACATCAGGATCAGCGTGCTGACCACCAGCGCGAGCACGGGCCGGCGGACGAAGATGTCGGTGAAGCTCACTGCCGGCCGCCTGTCGGAGTCGTCGTCCTCGCTGGCGCCGGGGCCGCGAGCGTGTCGCGGTCGCTGATGGTGACGGGCGCGCCGTTGTGGAGGCGGAGCTGACCGGACGTGACGACACGCGTGCCCGCGGCGAGGCCGTCCTCGATGACGACCTGTTGATCGAGGCGCGGACCGGTCTTCACGTAACGCTGCTGTGCGACGAGTCCGGCCACGGTGGCGCTGCCGGCCGCCGGCGTGCGGGCGGCGGCATCGTCGACGACGTAGACGGAATCGCCGTAGGCGCTGGAGATGATGGCGGTTTCGGGGACGGTGATGGCGTCCGGCCGCGGCGGCAGGGCGACGCGGGCGTTGACGAACATGCCGGGCGCGAGTGCGCCGTCCGCATTGCGCAGCAGCGCCTGGACCCGGATCGTGCGTGCGGTGGCGCTGACCTGCGGCTCGATCGTCGAGATGGCGGCGGTGAACGCGCGGCCGGGATGCGCGTCGGCGGACAGCGTCACCGACTGGCCGCGCTTCAGGTGCGGGAGCGCTTGTTCCGGCAGCGTGAAGTTCGCGAAGAGCGTGCGGCTGTCGGTCAGCGTGACGATAGGATCGCCCGCGCGGATGAACTGTCCGAGGTGGACCTGGCGGATGCCGAGCGCGCCGTCGAATGGCGCGGCGATCTGCTTCTGCGCGATCAGCGCCTCGACGCGCTGCAACTCGCCCGCGGCCTGATCGTGCGACGCCTGGGCCTGATCGAGCTGTTCCGCCGTCGCCGCCTGCAGCGGCAGCAGCCGGCGCGTGCGATCGAGCAGCGCGCGGGCGTTGGTCGCCTGCGCCGCGAGGCGGGCGGCGTCGCCGCGCTCGGGGGCGTCGTTCAACTGGACGAGCAGTTGTCCGGCGCGGACGCGGGCGCCGGGCTCGAACAGGATGCGCGTCACGCGGCCGTCGACTTCCGCGGAGATGGTGACCTGCTTCACCGCTTCCAGCGTGCCGATGCCGGGCAGCGCCGCCGGGAGCGGACCTTGCTTTGCCGTCGCGACCGCGACCTTCACGGGCGGCAGCGCCGGCGGCGCCGCGGGCGCGCCCTCATCGGCGGACGAGACGAAACCGGAGAGGATTGCGAGACCGCCGGCGAACGCGAGCGTGCCGGCGGCCCACCAGAGTCGGCGTGCGGTCATACGTGGACCGGCCTTTCGGAGGGCCGCCATCGGGCGATGTATTTATCAAAGAACATTCTTGTATAATTAACGACCGCGCGGCGCGTGTCAAGACGCGCGTCCGGCATAGCGCGGACGTGCGCGCTGGAGGCGCGTCATAGCCGGGTCGTCGTTGCCCCGCCGTGTCGACAGCGGATTGTTCTATCGATCCGGTACCTGTCGTCGCCGGATCCGCGCGTGCACGATCTGTTGCGCGACGCGATCCGCGCTATGACGCGGGAACGTACGAACGCCGCGGATCGTACGGCGCACTTCCGGCGTCCTCAACAACATCGGGCCATCGCGCGCACGCGCGTGTCCGTGCGGACGACCGCCACCCGGCGCGTCGACCGTGGATCGATCCGCCAATGGATCGATGTACAGTTCGGATCTTCCGTCGAATCTTCCAGCGCATCATCCGCAGGGATGTGCTGGAGCCTTCCAGATAGCTTGTCCATACTTGTCTCTGCCCACGTTGATCCAAACGATCGGGCGCCTGCATTGTTGAAACCGGAATAAACGGACATTCGCGAAGCACCTTGCGTTGGTGAGGTGTGGCTCGTGGACGTCAACAGACGAGGATGCACATGGAACCTCTCCGTCATAGGCACGCCACAGGAGCGATCTTCGGCGTCGTGGCGGCGGTGCTGGTGGCGCTGTGGGGCGGTGCCGTCACCGCGCAGGTCTCACGTTCGCAGATTGGACGCGAGGTCTCCGTCCCGTACCACCTGGGAAACGGTGAAGAGTACGTGACGCCGCTGCCAGAGTTTCTCAAACACGGCGAACGTCTGTTCATGGCGAACTGGACGGTCCAGGAAGGCGGCGGCCGTCCGAAGGCCAAGGGCACGGGCCGCGAGCTGGCGGACATGAGTCGCCCGCTCGTCTTTCCGCGCAATTTCAATCGCGTGTCCGCGCCGGACGCGAATTCGTGCGGCGGGTGTCACAACTCGCCCTATGGAATCCCCGGCGGCAACGGGGACTTCGTCACGAACGTCTTCGTCCTCGGCCAGCGCTTCGACTTCGCCAACTTCAATCCCGAAGAGCAAAAGCCGACAGTCGGCTCGCGCGACGAGAGAGGCCGCATCGTCAGCGCCGACACGATCGCGCCGAACCGCTCGTCGCTGGGCATGTTTGGATCCGGCTACATCGAGATGGTCGCGCGCCAGATCACCGGCGAACTGCAGGCGATCCGCAACACGATCCGGCCGGGTGAGTCGAAGGAGCTCGTGTCCAAGGGCATTTCCTTCGGCACGCTGATCCGCCGCGCCAACAACACCTGGGACACGTCGCGCGTCGTCGGCCTGCCGTGGGCCAGCACGTATACGAACGAAGGCGAGACGCCGCCGGACCTGATCATCCGGCCGTTCCACCAGGCCGGCAATGTGGTGTCGATCCGCCAGTTCACGAACACGGCGCTCAATCATCATCACGGCATCCAGTCCGAAGAGCGCTTCGACACGGACGCGCGCTACGACATCCAGCAGCACTTCCGTCCGGACGCCGACGATGGCGATGGCGTGCGCTCGGAAGTGACGCGTGCGGACGTGACGGCGATGGCGGTGTTCCAGGCGGTGATGGCCGTGCCGGGCCGCGTGATTCCGCGCGATCCGGAGATCGAAGCCGCGGTCACGGATGGCGAGCGCCTGTTCAAGCAGGTGGGCTGCACGTCCTGCCACATCCCCGAGCTGCCGCTCGCGCGCGAAGGCTGGATCTACTCGGAGCCGAATCCGTACAACCCGTACGGCAACCTGCGCGTCGGCACGGTGCAGGCGTTCGTCCTGAACCTCAATCGCAGCGATTTGCCGCAGCCGCGCCTGCAGGCGCGCGACGGCGTGACGATGGTGCCCGCGTTCACGGATCTCAAGCTGCACGACATCACCAACGGGCCGGGCGATCCGAACTGGGAGCCGATCGACATGCACCGCGTCCGCGGGACAGAGATGCACTTCGCGGCCGAAGACTTCTTCGCCGGCAACGGCAAATTCGTCACGCGCAAGCTCTGGGGCGCGGGGAACAAGCCGAACTACTACCATCACGGCAAATTCACGACGATGCGTGAAGCGATTCTGGCGCATGCGGGCGAAGCGAAAGAATCGTCCGACGCGTTCAAAGCGCTGTCCGATCATCAGAAAGATTGCGTCATCGAATTTCTGAAGACCCTGCAGGTGCTGCCGCCAGGGACGGAATCCCTGATTGTCGACGAGAAGTTCCGGCCGCGAACCTGGGTCGGTCCGCTCTCGACCGGAAGCTAACCACCCGATCGAGACGCGGGAAACAAAGGAGCTATTGTCATGACACGTATCCTGAAGACCACGGGTCTCGCGACGTTCGTCCTCCTGGCTGGCTGTCTGGCGCCGGCCGCGGCCCAGCCGATTCCGCCCGAAGGTCCGGCGATCGATCCGGCCGTCTACAAAGTGCCGGCCGGCGCGAAGACCGTGAACGTCGACTGCGACGATCAGAAGCAGACGCTCGGCGCCGCGGTGTCCGACCGCACGGCCGTCGATCTGAACATCGTGTTCACCGGCACGTGCAAAGAGAACTTCTCGATCATGCGCGACAACGTCGCGATCCGCGGCAAGGACGCGACGGCGACGATCGTGGGCAGCGTCGAGGTCAATTCGGCCAAGCGCGTGCTGCTGGAAAACTTCACCTGCCGCGACAACACGCAGATTGAATACTGCATCGGCGCGGTGCACGGCGCCAGCGTGAGCCTGCACAACATCAAGGTGCAGAACGCGGCCGTCCGCGGCGTGATGATCCTCAACTCCGTCGCCGTCATCGAAGGCCTGAACGTCGACAAGACGCTGTCGACGTCGATCCTGATCCGCGGGTCGGACGTGCGCCTCGAAGGCGAGCAGACATTCGCGCACACGCTCGAAGGCTGCGTGGTGGTCGACAACGTGTCGAGCGTCTTCAGCAAGAGCGGCGTCTTCAACGCGCGCGACTGCGGCAGCGGCATTCTCGTGCAGAGCAATTCGAACTTCCACGCGCCCTTCGCGACGTTCAATCTCAACGCGAACTCGCTGACCGGTCTGATGCTGCTGACGTCCGGGACGTTCTCGTACGGCGGCCAGTTCACCGCGAAGAACAACACGCTCGCCGGCGTGTTCGCGGACGACGGGTCTTCCTTCTCGCCCTTCACCAACATCGTCGGCGGCTCCACGCTGACGCTGGAGAACAACGGCACGGCCGGCATCCTCGTGCGCTCGTCATTCGCGGAAGTCGTCAACGTGACGGCGAACACCGGGTCGAAGTTCGGCATGTTCGTCGAGGACGGCCGGATCCGCATCGGCCGCGGCGGCAAGGCGACCGACAACAAGACGGCCGACATCCGCCTGACGTTCGGATCGAAGGCGGTCTTCCTCGAAGGCTCGACGATCGGCACGCTGAGCTGCGACGGCACGGAGATGCTGCGCGGCAACAAGGTGCCGTGCACGCAGGACAAGGACAGCGAGGCGAAGCCGACGGTCAAGCCGACCACGGAGACCAAGCCGGCCGCCAAGCCGGACTCCGCGCCCGTCAAGAAGCAATGAGCACCGCGTCCGCGTCCGCCTTCACGCCGGAACGCCGGCGGACGCTGAAAGCCGTGGTGGCGCGCATTCTCCCCGGGACGCACGGTCCCGGGGCCGCCAACACGTCGGTTGCGATTGCGTTCGAAAGCGCCATGCAGCACCGGTCCCTGCGCGGCCTGCGCCGCGGGATCGAGTTCCTGCTGGATCGGCTGGACGCGCAGGCGAACGAGCTCCAAGGGACGGAGTTCGCGTCGTGCGCGCCCGATCGCCAGGACGATCTGCTGCGCGCGTTCGAGCAGGACCCGAATCCGGGCATGCGGTTCCTCTTCCGCGCCGTGATCGGCTACAGCCTCGAAGGGCTGTTCGGCGATCCCGTTCACGGCGGCAACCGCGACTTCCGGGGCTGGGACGCGATGGGACTTCGGGCCGATGTCGTGAGATCGGGCATGTGCCGCGGTTCTCTGGAGGCCTAATGCACGCGGGTTACGACGCCGTGGTGATCGGCAGCGGAGCGGGCGGGGGACCGCTCGCCGCCCGCCTGGCGGACGCCGGCTGGAATGTGCTGCTGCTCGAAAAGGGACCGTTCCGTCAGCGTGAGGAGTATTCCCTCGACGAAGTGACGGCGACCTGGCGGGACTATTTCGTGCCCGATCTCGGTGACGAGCCGCACGTGCTCGTCAACGCGGCGGATCCGCGTCCGCAGCCCACGTATCTCGGGTGGGTGGGGAATTCGGTCGGCGGCGGCACCGTGCGCATGGGCGGGTTCTTCTATCGCTTCCATCCGGACGATTTCCGCATGGCCGATCTGTACGGCGGCTACCACGCCGTCGCCGACTGGCCGTACGACTACGACGCGCTCGAACCGTATTACACGCGCGCGGAGTGGGACTGCGGGATCTCGGGCGACGGCGGCACGAACCCCGCCGAAGGCGCGCGCTCGAAGCCGTATCCGCTGCCGCCCATCGACACGCATCCGCTGACGCCCTGGCTCGAACAGGCGTGCCAGCGCCTCGGCTGGCGGCCGTTCCGCACGCCGCGCGCCATCGCGTCGCGCGCGTATCGCGGTCGGCCGGCGTGCTCGTATTGCGGTTTCTGTCCGGGCTTCGGCTGCCGCACGGGCGCCAAGTCCAGCGTGCAGGAGACCTACCTCGCGCAGGCGCTCGCGACCGGCACGTGCGAGCTGCGCGCCAACGCGATGGTCCGGGAGATCACGGTCGACGACCGCGGACACGCGACAGGGTGTATCTATCTCGACCCCGACGGGGTCGAGCATGCGGTGCGCGCGAGTCTGGTGTGCGTGAGTTGTTCGGCGGTGGAAAGTGCGAGGCTCCTGCTCCTTTCCACCTCTCCCCGGTTCCCCGACGGTCTCGCCAACAGCTCCGGTCTCGTCGGCCGCAACCTCCAGTTCCACGGATTCTCCAACGGCCGCGCACGGTTCAACTACAGCCAGCATCCCGACAAGCCGCTGCGGCACGACAATCCGTTCTTGGAATGCTCCGTCGCGGATCATTACTTCCTGCCGGAGGGCGTGTCGGATCTGCCCAAGGGCGGCATCATCCGGTTCGGCCTGCCGACGGCGAGCCCGATCGCGGCGGCGATGCGCGCGGCCGAGGACGGCCCGAATCTGCTGTGGGGCAGCCGGCTCGAACAGCGGCTGCACGAGTATTTCCACGACTATCTCACCGTCGATTTCGAGGTCTTCCACGACTTCATCCCGAACGACGGCACGTACATGACGCTCGATCCGCAAATCCGCGATAAGTGGGGACTGCAGGCCGCGCGGATCCATCTGGACGTGCCCGAGCATCACCGCGTCGCGGGACGCTGGCTCGTCGATCGCGGTCTGGAAGCGTTCACGGAGATGGGCGCGGATGCCGTGCAGGCGGAGGAGATCGGCGAGACGGCGCCGTATCTGGTCCACGGCACGTGCCGCGCCGGCAAGGATCCCGCGCGCTCCGTGCTGAACGAGTACTGCCGCGCGCACGACGTGCCGAATCTGTACGTGCTGGACGGCAGCTTCATGCCGACGTCCGGCGGCTCGTCGCCGACGCTGACGATCCTCGCGAACAGCCTGCGCACGGCCGATCACATCATCCGGACGCACGGAGACGCCCGATGACGCGTCCGCTGTCGATCGCCGTCACGCCGTCGCCGCCGCGATTTCCGATCGCGAATTGGCGCCTCGCGAACGGCCTCCGCGTCGTCGTGCAGCCGGATCGCCGGTGGCCGCTGATCGCGTCGACGGTGTGCTACGACGCCGGCTCGCGCACCGATCCGGCCGGCCGATCCGGACTCACGCATCTGTGCGAGCACCTGGCGTTCTACGGTCCGCGGCGAACTGGCGTCCGCACGTACGCGGAGCGCATCGAATCGACGGGTGGATCGGCGCAGGCGGCGACGACATCGGATCGCGTGTGTTTCTCGGCGGTATGTTCGCCCGCGGCGCTGGAAACGGTGCTGACGGTGGAAGCGGAGCGGATGACGTCGCCCTGGCAGGCCGAGGATGCGGGCGCGCTCGAGATCCAGCGCCGCATCCTGTTGAATGAGTTGCGGCAGCGATCACAGGTCCGCACGCGCGCGACGGCGATCGAACACCTGCATCGTGCGCTGTTCCAGGAGGCGCATCCCTATCATCGGCCGCCGGCCGGCGACGCGGACGGCATCCGCGCGGTGACGTCGGAAGACGTGCGCGCGTTCGCATCGCGCATCGCGCCGTGCAACGCCGTCCTGGTGCTGACGGGCGATCTGTCCGAGGACGATGCCGAGATCCTCGTGCAGCGTATCTTTGCGAACGTGCCGACTGGCGTCGAACGCGCGCGCGACACGAGCGTGCAGAGGCTTGTGCCGCCGGACGCGCCCGCGCTGCGCCTGCCGTCCGCCGTGTCCGGCACGCACGCGTACGTCGCGTGGGTGATTCCGGGCTTCGGGCAGGAGGAGTGGTATCGGGCCGCGCTGCTGGTGCGCGGCCTGGCGGCGGGCCGATCGAGTCCGTTGACGCGCGAGCTGGTCGAGCGGGGCCTCGCGCAGGAAGTCCACGCCCATGTCGTCACGATGCGCGACGCGAGCACGGTGATGTTCGTCGCCGTCGCGGCGCGCGGCATCGACAGCCTGCGCCTCGAACGAGGATTGAGTGACGCGCTGGATCGCCTGCTGTCGGCGGGCCCCTCCGCGGGCGCGCTGGAACGCGCGCGCCGGAAAGCGCTGAGCGATCACTACGTCGCCGTGCAGAACCTGGAGCGGCGCGCGGACCTGTGCGCGTCGATGAGCTGCTATCTCGACGCTCCCGAGCGTCTGAACGAAGAGTCGGCGCGCTATCTGGATCAAGACGCGAACGCCATCGCCGCGCTTGCCGCCACGCTGCGCCGGCAGCCGCCGCACGCGACGCTGTCGCTCGTGCCGCTGACGGAGGCGGCATGATAGGCGTCCGGGGCGCGGGAACGATGAGTGTGGCCAGGGCGATGCCCGCGTCCGGCTGGCCTGCCCTCGACTGGCCCGGGCCGGAGATCTCGACGCATACGCTGCCGAATGGCGTGCGCGCGATCCTTGCCGAGAATCACTCGGTGCCGCTCGTCCTCGTGAGCTGGACGGCGTCCGCGGGCTTCGACTGGGATCCTCCGGGCCTCGAAGGGCTCGCGTCGTTCGTGCCGATGCTGTTGCGCGAAGGCACCGCGCGTCGCGGCGCGGGGCAGATCACGCAGGAAGTGGACGAACTGGGCGCAGAGCTGGCGTCGGGCGCCGATTGGGAATACGCGTTCCTGAATCTCGGCCTGCTCGCGTGCGACGTTGCGGAGGGCATCGATCTCCTGCTCGACATGGCGTGCGGTCCGCGATTTCCCGACGTGGCGATCGCGCGCCTGCGTCAGCGGCGGCTCGCGGAGATCGATCGACAGCGCCGCGATGCGCGCGCGCTCGCGAACGAAGTCTTCCTGCGCGCGTTGTTCGGGGACACGGGCTGCGGACGTCCGCCGATGGGCAGCGTGGAGAGCGTCGCGCGCATCGCGTGCGCGGATCTCGAAACTTTTCATGCGACCTCTTACGCGCCGCCGACGTCTTATGTCGTCGTTACGGGAAATATCGATCGGCATCATGTGTTGGATCTGCTGAGTGCGTGCGAGCCGTCCGCGGCGTCGCGTCAGATTCCATCACCACCGCCGCGCGCGCGCGACGTCGAGGTCACGGCAGGCATCAGAATCGTGAACGTGCCGCACGCGCCGCAGACGGAGATTCGTATCGGGCAATCGGGCGTGTCGCGCGACAGCGAACATCTGCCGGCGCTCGAAGTGCTCAATGCGATTCTCGGCGGTGGTCCGACGAGCCGGTTGACGCGCAGTCTGCGGCAGCACGACGGGTTGACGTACGACATTCGCAGCCGCGTGGCGGCGCGGTTCGCTGGCGGCATGTTCGTCGTTGAAACGAGTGTGGCCAGTGATGCAGCAAGTGTTGCACGCGCGGGGATTTATCGCGAGATCGCGCGGCTGTGCGACGAGCGCGTCCCCGAGCACCACGTGGAAGAAGCGAAGCGTCGTGTGATGGGCGCCGAGCTGAGACGCTTTCAAGACTTGATCGGCACGGGCGCGACGCTCGGTCAGCGGGCGTTGCAACGCGATGCGGGCGATGATCCCGATCGGCGGCGGGAAGCGATGGCGGCGGTGGATGCCGAGGCGATCCGGGCGGCGGCGCGCCGCTACCTCGATCCCGCGCGGCTGGTCACGGTCATCGCCGGACCCGGCGACGTGCTGCAGACACAATTTCCGAGCGGCGGCGCACAGGCGTGCGAGCTGGTACCGCTCGAATCGATATCGTAGGGGGCGAAGAGAACGCTAAAAAGGAAAGGAGGTGGAACAGAACATGGAAAACTACGTTGAAATCGAGCCTCTCGTTGACAACGCCGAGCTCCAGGCCGAAGCGGTGTGCCCGTGCGGATGCCAGATGTGCTTCACGGTGTGGCCTGACCTCCCGATCTCGCCGGACGGCCGGTAGTAGTAGCGACAGGAGTCGTCGTCTCTGCAAAGTCTGACGACTCCCGTCTTTTGATAGAAACACGCTGACCTAGGGAAAGCCCCCTACGATGCTGATATGCAAGGGGTTTGCCTGGACACCGTAGTATAGCGCGACGGAGAGCGGAGCGCAGGGGAGAAGCCCGAGGATGATCATGTTCCCGAGGCTCAAGACGTTTCTCTCGGTGTTTCCGATTTCCGAGACGACGTGGGTACTGCGTGGCGGGGCGGACGAGCAGTGGCGCATCAAACTCACGGACGAGCGCGCGGTGCGCGCGCTCGGGGCGCTGCTGCCGTATCTCACCGGCAAGACCTCGGTCGACGCGATTCTGGACGCGGTCGAAGGCCAGGGCGTTCATCGTCCGGCCGCGGCCGCGGTGCTGCGGCAGCTCGAAGCGACGTCGCTCCTCGAAGACGCGGACGCATGCGGGCTGACCGGTCCCGAATTGCATCGCTACGACCATCAAATCAGGTACTTCTCGCGCTTCACGCAGCAGGGTGGGGCGAAGCTCCAGGCGGTGCTCCGCGGCAGCCACGTGGCGCTGCTCGCGGACGGCGTGCTGGGCGAAAGTCTGTACGGACGTCTGGCCGGTGCGGGCGTCGGCCGCGTGACCGTGCTCTCGCGTCAGCCGTCCGAGGCGGCGGCGTGGGCGGACGGCGTGGCAGAGCCGCGTCCGCGGACGACGGTCGTCGAGATCGACGCGGAGAAGATCTGGCCCGAGACGTCGCCGGATCTGGCGCAGCCAGCCGTGTCACAGCCCGATTTGCCGCAGTTGCTGATCGTCTGTCAGGACGCGCACCATCCGCGTCTGCTCGAAGCCGTCGACGCGCTCTCGAAGCGGCGGGGGCTGCCGTGGCTGCTGGTCCGTCATCTCGATCTGCAGGAAGGCTGGATCGGTCCGCTCTTCGTGCCGGGCGAGACGGCGTCCTACTTGAGCCTCGAAGCGCGCCTGCGCTCGAACATGACCAGCTTCAACGAATATCTGGCGTTCGACGCGCACGTGCGCACGAACGGCGCATCGCCCGCGTTCGGCGGTCTGCACGCGGCGTTCGATCTGCTGGCCAGCATCGCCGTCATCGAAGCCGTCAAGTATCTCACCGACTTCAAGGTGCCGGAGCTGCTCGGCCGCTTCCTCACCATCAATTTCTGGACGTGGGAAACGGAGCTGCACGACGTGTTGCGCCTGCCGTCGCTGGATCGGCCGGACTCGTCGCGGCCGCCGGTCTTCCCGTGGAAGGTCGTCAGCCATGAAGACGGCGCTCCGTCATCCCGCCGGCCTTGAGCTCCAGGACGTCGCGCCGAGCGATCCGTGGGAGACCATCCGGCGCGGCCGCCGTCTGATCTCGCGCAAGGTCGGCTTGATCCGGCAGATCGCCGAAAACCCCTATCAATCCAGCGATCCCGCGATCTTCGCCGCGGGCGCGGTCCTCGCGGATCTCTCGCGCTGCGTGCCCGGCGGCCAGGCGCTCACGGCCGCGGGCGCGGGCGAGAGCGCGATGATGGCCGTCGTCTCCGCGATCGGCGAAGCCGTCGAGCGGCACTGCGCCTGCGTGTCGGATCGCGACGGGATGCTGCTCGGGACGTTCCGCGAGCTGAGGGATGACGCGGTCCCGCCCGATCGCCTGCGGCTGTTCTCGCGCGAGCAGGTCGAGCGCTTCGGCCCGCGCGGGCCGGTCTATTTCGACGAGAGCTCGCCGGTCCGCTGGGTGTGGGCCTATTCGCTGACGGATCGGCGTTCGCGTCTCGTGCCGGCGTCGCTCGTGTTCCTGAACCATCGGCCCGACGCGGACGAGGCGCACATCGGCCTCAGCGCGTCGACTGGCCTCGCGGCGGGGGCGACGCGCGAAGAGGCGATTCTCAGCGGCCTGCTGGAGACCGTCGAGCGTGACGCGTTCACGCTGTCGTGGATGCACCGGCGGGCGGGGCGTCTGATCGAGATCGACGATGAGGCGGGGCAGGCGATCGTGCGCGAGCGCCTCTGGACGGATCGGCCGTCGGTCGACGTGCGTGTGTTCGATCTCACGACCGACATCGCGATTCCCGTCGTCTTCCTGATCATGCGGCGCCGGATCGACTTCGGGCCGCTCGTCTGTCTCGGCGCGGCATCCAAGCTCTCGCCGCCGCACGCCATCCGCAAAGCGATCCTCGAAGGCGGACAGAACTTCCCGCTCGTCCGCAACCTCCTCGCGATCGATCGCACCTGGGAGCCGGCGGAGGACTTCTCGAATCTCCTCACGTTCGATCACAACTTCCTGACGTACGTGAAGCGGCCGGACTTCGTGGCGCCGGCGTTCCGTTTCTTCGACGACTGCGCGGACCGCGTCGCGCTGTCGCGCATGCCGGATCGATCGACCGGCCGCGTGCGGTCCGACATCGACTACGCCGTCGCGGCGCTCCGCGCCGCCGGACACGAGGTCCTCGTCGTCGACATCACCACGCCGGAGATCGCCGACATCGGCTTCTCGGTCGTGCGCGTGATCGTGCCGGGCCTCGTGCCGCTGCATGGCACGCATCAGCGGCCGTATCTCGGCGTCCGCCGTCTCTTCGACGCGCCGGCGCGTCTCGGGTGGGACCGGCGCGGCTGCAGTCCGGACACGGGCCTCAACCCGTATCCGCATCCCTTTCCATAGGTCATGAGCCGCAGGTGACGACATGAAGACGAGTCTCGCGAAGGAGACCGCGTGGCTGGAGCAGCTCGCCGACGGCTCGGGCACGCCCGGCCTGGCAGCGCGCAAGGCGCGGCAGGCGAAGACCGCGCTGTACGAAGTGTTCCATGAGAACACGAAGCTCGGTCGACTGAGCACGCGCGCGTACAGCGCGTGGATGATCAACTTCGCCCGGTCGCGCATGTACCGGCAGACGCTGCACCAGGAATACAAGGTCTACACGCTGATGGAGCGCCGCGCGCTGCCGCGCGTGCAGCCGCAGACGCCGCTCGAACGGACGATCGTGGATCGCCGCTCGATCCGCGCGTTCACGGGCGAGCCGATCGGCGTCAACGAGCTCGCGCGCCTGCTCTGGTTCACGTACGGCCGGACCGATCCCCGCGGCGTCCTGCGCGCCGTCGCCTCGGGCGGCGGACTCTATCCGCTCGAGATCTACGTCGTCGCGCTCGCGGTCGAGGGGCTCGATCCCGGCGTGTACCACTACGATGTCCGCGACGGCGATCTCGACGTCATCTCGCCCGGCGACCATCGGCCCGCGCTCAGGGAGATTCTGCACTGGCAGGGCATCGACATCGATCGGGCCTCGTTCGCGATGGTGTGTACCGCGGCGTTCCGGCGCAACACGATCAAGTATCTCGATCGCGGGTATCGGATGATCCTGATGGAAGCGGGGGAAGTGGCGCAGAATTTCTGCCTGCTGGCCACGTCGATGGGGATCGGCGCCTGCCTGATGGGCGGATTCCACGACGACCGTCTCAGCGCGCTGCTCGAGATCGACGGCGTGGACGAGGCCCCGCTGCTCGCGGCGCTGGTCGGGCGGCCCTCGGCCGCGCCGGGCGAACGCTGAGCGCCGCACGTTGAACGCCGCCGAACGTTGAACAGCCGCGCGCGTCCTGTGCCGGCTGGCAGGCGCGGCCTTCGGGCGCGGCCTTCGGTTACAATACTCCACACTCAATCGATTCCCGCGGCCCGTTCGACGGCCGCCCCGAGGTGGCGACATGATCGGCATTGCGGCGCTCTCTTTGCGCGAGGCTTTCCGCTCGCTCATCCGGCAGAAGTCGACGTTCGGCGTGGCCGCGCTGACGCTGGCGCTCGGCTTCAGCGTCTGCACGGCGATGTTCTGCGTGCTCTACGGCGTCATCCTGCGGCCGTTGTCCTACGGCGATCCCAAACGCCTCGTCGTGGCGTGGGCGGCGTACGAAGGCGGCGCGACGGAGCGCGATACGTTCGGCGCGCAGGCGCTGATGGAGTGGCGTCAGCGGTCACGCGCGTTCGACGAGATCGCCGGCTTCGGGTTCACGACGTTCACCGTGCTGCAGCGCGGCGAGCCGCTGAGCGTCGAAGGCGCGACCGTCTCGCCGGAGCTTTTCTCCGTCCTCGCGATCAAGCCCGAGGCCGGCGCCGTGATCGATCCGGAGACGGCCAAGGCGAAGGACGGCAAGATCGCGATGATCAGCGCGAAGCTGTGGCGCCAGCGCTTCAACGCGGATCCGAACGTCGCCGGTCAGCCGATCAATCTTGGCGGCGAGATCTTCACGGTGATCGGTGTCGTCCCCGGCGACTTCGACGTGCCCACGGCCAAGACCGGCGTGTGGGTGCCGACGAAGCCGGTCAACACCGCGACCGCCGCGTCGCGCACGCGCACGATCTATGTCGTCGGACGCATGAAGGCCGGCGTCAGCCTGGCGCAAGGGCAGGCGGACGCGGATCTGATCGCGAAGCAGCTCGCCACGGAGTTCCCGGACACGCACCGCGGCATGCGCATCCACCTCGTGCCGTACTTCGAGGAGCTGGTGAAGGAATCGCGCCAGGTCGTCGCGATCGCCGGCGCGGCGGCGTTCCTGACGCTGCTGATCTGCTGCGCGAACGTGTCGAACCTGCTGCTGGTCCGCGCCATCGTCCGCCGATCGGAGTTCGCCACGCGCCTCGCCATCGGCGCCGCGCGACGCCACCTGCTGGCCGTCGTGTTCGGGGAGGGCATCCTGCTCGCGGCGGTGAGCGGCGTCATCGGCGCGCTGCTGGCGCGCTGGATGATCGACACCGTCGTCGGGATGTCGCCCGTGGAACTGCCGCGCGCGGCCGCCATCGGCGCGGGCTTCCAGATTCCGGTCATCGCCGGCGTGCTGATCGGCATCGCCGCGCTGCTCGTCTCCGTGCCGGCTGCGTGGGAAGTGGCCCGCGCGCGCATCGGCGTGAGCGACGCCACCGGCACGCGCAGCACGTCGCGCCGCTTCGCGCGTCAGGTGATCGTGGCGATCGAGGTCGCCGTCGCGCTGACGCTGGTCGTCGGATCGGTGCTGATGGTGCGGACGATCGTCGCGCTGCGCGACGCGGATCCGGGCTGGCGCAGCGATCACGTCTTCGTGGCGACGATCGCGCTGCCGCGGACGACCTACCGCCAGCCGCACCAGATGCGCCAGTTCTTCGAGTCGTTCGTCGATCGGCTGCGCGTCACGCCGGGCGTCGTGTCCGTCGCGGCGTCGAGCTCGGTGCCCGCGACGCCCATCGGCGCCGATGTCGATCTGCCGATCGAGCTGCCCGGCCAGACGGCCGAGAACAAGGGCCAGGCGGGCCTGCGTATCGTCACGCCCGGCCTGTTCAAGACCCTCGGCATCCCGTTCGTGATCGGCCGCGACTTCGACGCGAGCGACAGCGATTCGCCCGCGAAGAAGATGATCGTCAATCAGGCGTTCACGAAGAAGTATCTGCCGAACTCCGGCGCGGTGCTCGGCCAGCAGGTCACGATCCATCTCGGTGCGCCGCAGACGTACGAGATCGTCGGCGTCGTGCGCGACGTCCACCATTACGGCATCCTGCAGAGCACGAAGCCGGAGTTCTTCATCCCGTTCGGCAGCCGGCCGTTCTGGGGCATGGGGATCGTCGTGCGGACGGCCGGGAACCCGAACGCGTTCGCGCCGACGTTCTACAAGGAGCTGCGGGCCATCGATCCGAACCTGCCGACAGCCTCCGCGGAGTCGATGGAGGAGACCGTCCGGAGCACGTGGAACGATCGCCGCGTGCTGACGATCCTGATGGTCTGCTTCAGCGGTGTCGTCGTGGCACTCACCATCATCGGCGTCTTCAGCGTCGTCCGGTTCTCGGTCAGCCGCCAGGTGCGCGAGATCGCCATCCACATGGCCGTCGGCGCGGAGCGGGACGATGTGGTGAGGCTGGTGATGAAGCAGTCGGCGCGCCCGGTGGTGGCAGGCCTCGTGCTCGGACTGGCGGGCGCGTGGATGCTCGGACGGGCGCTGTCGGGGCTGATGTACGGCGTCTCGGCAAACGATCCGCGCGTGCTAATCGCCGCCACGCTCGGCGTGCTTGTCGTCGCCGGCATCGCGGCGTATCTGCCCAGCCGACGCGCGGCAACCCTCGATCCCGTCGTCGCGCTGCGCATCTCGTAGCTGCGCGCGACGCGTCAGCGCCGCGCGTGAGACGCGTCGGCTGGGAAGGATCGGCGCAAAGGCGCGTACAAGAAAATCGGCGCGAAGCGATCGGCATCCTGTCGATCGCTTCGCGCCGTTGTCGTTTTCCCCGGCGATGTCGCGCGCGCGGCGTTACGGCGTCAGCTTGACGGTCGCCGAGCCTTCGTTCGGGATGTCGTCGTTGTTCACCATCATCGATCCGACCGTCGCGATGACGCGGATCGTGGGCGCCGTGCCCAGGTCCGCGCGCGGGACGCCGACCAGCAGCGCGTTCTGCGCGCGATCGACGGCGACGCGGACGTTCTCGCTCACGCTGGTGAAGAGCATCTTGCCGGCGGCTTCGCTGTCGGAGACGCCGGCGATGCCCTGCCAGTAGCCGTCGCCCGTGTAGAGATATGCGCTGGCGAGACGATCGAGCTTGAACTTGTTCGTGCCCCACCAGGTCAGCCCGTTGTCCGCCTGCGCGTCGCTGTCGATCGCGATGTTGATCCCGAACCAGCGCTCGGGCAGCGGCTCGTGGACGCTGACTTTGAACCAGACCAGGTTCGTCTTCGGATCGATTGCGTACGCGAAATCCTTGGCGTCGGGGAGGCGGGGGCGCAGGCCGTCGCCCTTGGCGTCGGACGAGAGCGGCTGCCACGACAGCGACGCAAGGGACTCGACCGGCAGCAGCGGCACCTTCCGGACGGGCGACTGCGCCGCGGCGGACGAGGCGACGAACAGCGAGAGCGCCGCGATCAGACTTGCCTCAGAGACGAGCCGCATCACCTGTTCCTTCATTGGGGTTCCATCACCGGTGGCTTCATCACCGGTACAGTTGCACTTGATCGACTTCGAGGTCGAACTGTCCGCGCAGCTTGGAGGACACCGCGAAGCCGATCAGCGTGACGCCTTTCGGTTCGAACGCCGGGGCGTTAGGCACGGGCGCGCCGTTCGGCGTGACGCGGACGAATTTCTCGAACGGCAACTCGACGAGCGTCCATTCAGGCTTCGTGTCGAACGGCGTCATGAACAGCGCCGCCTGACCCACGAACTGTCCGAAGCTCGCGAGGTACGATCCTTCCTTCGCCCGTGCGTAGAACCGCAGGCCCTTGTAGGACGTCAGGTCCGCGGCTTTGCCCTCGGACCCGGGCAGCGCGTATGCGCCCGCGAAGGGCATCGCGAAGCCGTCGGCGATCTTGAACGTGATCTTGCCCGCGGCGCGCGAGCGATCGGCGCCGGGCTCGACGAGCGTCAGCCGCGCCTCGCTGGTACCACCCAGTTGTTCATCCGTGATGGTGACCAGGGACAGGCCGTCGACGTTTTCGAGATGCTTGCCCTCGAAGTCGGCGACCATCAGGGGAGTATTCGGTACCTGCGCTGTTCCGCCAACGCCGAGGGTGAACAGCAGCCCGAAGAAGCTGGAGACCGCGCGTCCGTAGCGTGAAGGCATCGAGTTGTGTTCCAGGTTCGCCAGTCTACCATAAGCCATTGACGCCATTGCGCGCTCAGCCTCTCGATCTCGCGCCGGCCGCGCCATGTCAGTGCTCAGCCGCTGGCGCCACCGTCGAGAGCTGCCACGCGTTGACGGCATCGCGAATGACATGCAGCGCCTGGTTGCCAGCCGCGACAAACTGTTGCCGCGCGAGGAACTCGGCCAGCGACGCGCCGGTCGCGTGCAGTTCGAGATCGATCCCGGCCCGCAGCGAGAGTGTCAGGATCGCGCGCGTGTCGCCGCCGTCGAGAAATGCGTCGGGTGGACGCTGATTCGCGACCGCGCGCTTGAGCGCGCGCAGGACGCGCATGAAATCCCGCGCGTCGAGCGGCCGGATCCCCATGATGCGGCATGTCGCGCACAGCGTCGTGTAACTGACTTCCGCCTGATTGGCCCACGACTCGAGCGTCTTGAGATCGCCGTCCGATTCACAGCCGGTCAGGACGTATCTCACCCAGCGCGCGGTGGCCGATCGCTGCGGGCGTGTCAGGTACGCGGACCGCGTCGCGGGCCGCGAGTTCGCCGGCGCCGGATCGTCATTGCCCGGCAACGTCGCGGTCGCGGCGCCGACGTACCGATCGACGTCCAGCGGCTTGTGAAGCGCGTCGACGAGTCCGGGTTTGATCGTTTCGACGGGCGAATCGGCGCCGGACGATCCGTTGAGCAACACGAGCGGCTGTCGGCCCTCGCGCAGCGAGCGCACGAGATCGATGCCGGGGATGTCGCCGCGGTGCATGTCGAGCACGATGAGATCGAACGGGACCTCGCTCGCGAGCTGCTGCGCCTCCGCGCCGGTGCTGGCTGTCGTCACTTTGAAGCCCTTGCGCCGCAGCGCGGCGCCGAAGGTCTGTCGCGCGCCATCGTCCGCGTCGATGACGAGGACGTTCGGCGCCGGCCTGGCAGACGATGATTGCCAGCCGGTGATGCGATCGCGCAGCAGGTGCAGGCCTTGATTGCCGGCCGCGACGAACTGCTGACGCGTGACGAAGTCTTCGATCGACGAACTGCTGACGTCGCTTTCGAGATCGACGCCCGCGCGCAGCGACAGCGTCAGGACGGTCCTGGTGTCACTGACATCGAGAAAGACCTCGGGAGGACATCGATGGGCCGATGCGCGCTTGAGCGCGCGGAGCACGCGCATGAAATCGCGCGCGTCGAGCGGCCGGATGCCCATGATGCGGCACGTCGCGCAAAGCGTCGTGTAACTCACCTCGGCCTGATGGGCCCAGGATTCGAGCGTCTTGAGATCGCTTCCCGCTTCACATGCCTTCAAGACGTAGCTGACCCACCGTTCGGTCGCGGACCGCGGCGGTCGCGTAACGGACGCAGATCCAATCACAGGCGGCCTCCACTGCCATGTCGACGGCACGAGAGTACCCGCAGATCTATCGAGAAGATTGGGGCCGGGCAGAGAGAGGACTCGGTCGTTAGTCAATAACGCGCATCGGTCGGGAATCGTACATGTTGGTACCGATGCGCGCCACGAACGGTCAAGGTGAAGGTGACATGTAAGCGAAGAAACATCGATGGTATCCGCCTCTCTGATGCTGTCGCGTGACACGACAGTCGCACGACGAATGCGGGGACGCGCAATCGGCTACGTGCCTGATCGGGAGCCGAAGTACCTGACTGATTTCTGGGCTACGAAGTATAGTATGCCCGACGGCGTCCAAAGAACATCACAATCTTTCGACACGCGCCGCGCGGGTCTCGCGAAGAGAACGATGCGTGCTCGACCGTGACGTGTCCGCCCGTTTCTTCGCTGCCGCCTTTCGATTGATGACCTGTACGCGGGACGATAACCTACCTCAGTCGTTCGATGCAAGAACCCTGATCGTCCGCCGTCACATATCGGTGTCGTCACGGACGGTTCTGTGTCGGGCACGACAAAAACGCTGAGAGCGCATTCAGGGATCGTGAGATGCGCGCATCACATGGTGCATCACATGATGCGCGATGATGACGACCGGACGCGGGCGCGCACGGCGTGCGTGCGTGTGTCGCGACGAGAGTGTGCGGACGAAGACGCGGCGTCCTAGCGCGGGCGATGGAGCGGCCGCTTGCGTGGACGGCGACGCGCGGGCGTCTTCGCGGGGTGACGCGACGCACTGTCCGCGCTCGCGGACGTGGTCTGTCCGGTGTCTGCGTCTTCCGCGTCGTTCGTTTCGTCCTCGACGCTGTGAGCCTCGTCCTCGTCCTCGGCCGTTGCCAGTTCCTGCGACGCCGCCTGAGCCTCGCGATCGAGCGTCGCCGTATCGACGGCAGCCGGCGTCGGCGATGCGGCCGCCGGCGCGGGTGTGCTGGCGGTTCCGCCTCCACCAGTGGGCGCGGCGCTTCCGCCCGCGGTGACCTGTCCGCCCGTCGCGGCGGGCCCGCGCGGGATGGCCTGATCCGTGACCCCCTCCGCGGTGGCCGCGACCGCCGAGGCAGCCTGGGCGGCCTGGGCTGCTTCCGCCGCCTGCGAGTCTTGCGTGGCCTGTGCGGCTTCTGCCGCGACCGCGTCGGCTGCCTGCATGGACGTCGGCGCCGGCATCGTTGCGGGTGCGGACGCCGTGTCGGGCGCGAGTGCTCCGATGGATTCGGCGGTCGCCGCGGTCGTCTCTCCCGGTGCCGTCTCGTCTGACGCCGGGGTGATCGGTGTCGCGGTCGCGGTCGCCGTCGACGTCGCGGGGGCGAGCGGGCGTGACGGCTCCGCCAGCGCCGCGGGTGCGATCGGGACGCGCAGGATGGCCGCCCACGCGAACGCGGGCGGGTCGTAGCGCGGACTCGACAGCGTGAACTCGCGGTGTACGTGTTGGAGCGCGTGATTGGTCGCGTCGTACACGACGACGAACGCGTCGCGGCGCGGAAGGACGATCGATGAGACTGTTCTGGCCATGAGCACCCCCACTGGTCACAGGGGCCGTTGCGGTGCGCGTGTGACGCGCCCGGCGACGGTGAGGTCAACGTGATGCGTGCGGGGTGGCCGAGGGGGTGCGGCTAATCCGCGGTGAACGACGTCTGCCTGGGCTCGCGCGTCCGGCCGTCGATGGGGGAGTGTGCGACGTCGATGCGTGGCACGCGGCCGGTCCCGCGTGATAGCCGGCTGGCCTGGGCTGCCCGCCGCGTCCCGCTGACGAGGACGCCGCCGCAACGCAACCAGATCCGCTGTGGTCCGCAGCCGCCCGGTGCGTCGCTGGACCGTCTCACGCGCCACGACTCGCATGCGCGAGCCCTGTGAGCGCGCATAGTAACATGCCGCCGGCTCTGCAGCCACAGCGTCGTGGGTACGTTCACGCCGCTGTGGGATTCGGTCCGTCCATGCCGCCCGCGCTTCGCGATTTATTCTCCGTGAGCGCTCTTATCTCGAGAACGGGATTGCAAAGTCGCGGCATCGCGAATGGCCCGAGCGCATCGACTGAGTCACGCGACTGAGTGATCGATGCGTCGGGCCATGTGGATGGTCTGCGCGGGTCGGCGAGCGGCCGGGCGATGGACGACTACGAGCGCGAGCTTGCGAGGGCGACGGTGCCTGCGGACCAGATGACGCCGTTGACGGTCCAGTACATCGCGCGTTCGACGACGACGGGTACGGTTGTCTCGATCTGCCCGCCAAAGCGTACGTTTGCATTGGGCGGGAACAGCGAGCTGATGGGCACATTGACGCGGCTGTTGGCCGGCAGCGCCACGGTGCGCGTCACAGGCTGCGCGCCGCCTTCCATCAACAGTCTGATCTCGGCCGTGCCAGCCTGGTCCGATGTATTGGCGATCAGGACGTACGTCTCGACGATGTTGCCCGTCGCCGACTCGACGCCGATCTGTCCGTCCGCGAAGGCCCACTGGGTGTTGGTGTCCGTCGCACCGGCGGAGATGTGTGCTTCGTGCCAGTTGCCCTGCGGCCACCACATCGCGCGTTCGACGACGACGGGTTGTTTGTTCGTCGACTCCACGATGATGGAGACGGGCGTATCGAGCAGGCGTGGATCTTCGCCGTCGATCAGGATCGTGCGGCGGCTCTTCGCGGCCACGGTATACGGCTTGCTGAAGCGCTCACCGCTGGGCAGCAGGTACGACAGGGTGAGCTGCGCGTCCTGATCGCCGGGGTTGCCGATCAGCACGAACAGATCGAAGAAGGATCCGGTCGCGCCTTCCGCGAGGAACCAGCGGATGTCGGGCCGCTCCACGCCGGCGCCGCCGTGGCCGGCCGCGAACGGCTGTCCGGGATTGGTCGCGTACATCGCGCGTTCGACGATCACCGGCCGCGTGGCGGAGATGGACGCCGCGACGTCCGTGCTCGCGAGCTCCGGTCCTTCCGCATCCACCCAGATCGTGCGGCGGCTCTGTGGCGCGACGGTGTATGTCTTGACCACCGGCGGCAGCGGGCTGGGCCGCAGGTAGTTGATCGTCACGTCCACCGGTGCGTCGTGCGGATTCTGCAGCAGATAGAACAGGTCGAAGCTGCCGTGTGTCGCGCCTTCCGCGAGATGCCAGGTGAAGGACGGCCGCGTGGTGATCTCCGCATGCGCGCCGTAGCCGGACGCGTCCCACTGCATCGTGCGGTCGGCGACGACGCCTCCGACGGCTTCGATGACGGTCGAGAAATCGGATTCGCCGAGCGGACCGAAGAACCGGAAGTCGACGGTCGACCGCGATCGTGGCGCCAGCGTCACGATCTGCGAGGAGTTCGTGCCGCTGCTGCCCAGATATCGCAGCACGACCGCCTGGGGCTCGTTTATCTCGTTTACGAGCGCAAAGCGCGTGCTGAAGAATTCGTTGACCGCGCCCTCGGCAAAGAAGAGGTCGTTGTCGCCTTGGTTGTGCGGATGGCTTCCGTGCTGATACTCCGTGATGTTCGGATCGCCATCATTGTCCGGATCGAGATTGCCATTGAATTGCGCGGGATCGAGGCCGAACGTCCTCTCCCATCCCGACGGCATGGCGTCGCTATCCGGATCGCGATCGTGGAAGAACACGTCGATGAAGTCGTCGGTCTCGCCCTTGGCCAGACGGCTGGCGGACGCGAAGGCGACGACGAGGCCATCGCGGGAGATGCTGATCGGCGGCGTGTCCCCTGCGATCTGCACCGCTTCGACGACGCGATCGACAAGTCCGGAGACGCGATCTTCGATCACGATGACGGAGTCCACGGAGTTGGGCGTGCGTTCCTGCCAGACCAGATGACGTCCATCGGTGCTCAGGCCCGCGCTGGCGCGATTGGTGCGCCACGGCGTGACCTGGGTGCGATTGTTCAGGCGATCGCGGACGAGCACGCGCCGGAACGGGATCGTCGGATTCGGATTGACGAGCGACGACAGCGTTTCTTCAATCAGCACGTAGCGTCCGTCCTCGCTGACGTCGAGCGGGATGTGCGCCTTGAGGCCGAGGCGATCGCCGGGGGCCGCCAGGCCTTCGGCATGCACCGATGCGATCGACGGCAGGATCGTCGTCATCTCGTCGGTCTCGCGGTTGTAGATGAACGTTGCGACGTCGCAGCCCGGGCACTCGGCGACGGGCGGCACAGCGGTGCCCGGCGGCGTCTGCCCGCGGAAGACGATGGTGCTGCCGTCGCCGCTGATTGACACGTTGCCGTAGAACCCGCTCTGTCCCGGGAACGTCGGGCTGATCTGTTTCGTGGTGCGAGTCTGCCGATCGTGCAGGAAGACCGGCTGGGCCGGCGGATTCACCGACGCCGTGAACGCGACGAACCGGCCGCTGTTGCTCATCGCGCCGTCCAGCACGTCGGTCCCGAACTGCGCACCGTTCGTGTTGATGCTGACGCGTGTCGTCTCATGAAAGTCACGGTCGTGCACGTACAGGTCGAAGCAATGCTCCGTGCCGAAACCGCACAGCAACTGATCCGGCGTTACAAGCGACGCCTCCGAGCGGAACAGCACGAACCGGCCGTCGCCGCTGAGCGCAAGCAGGGAACTGTTGCCGACGCGTTCGTTGCTGCCCGCCGCGAGGCTGACGCGCGAGATGCCGTTGTTCTGGAGATGGAGATCGCGCACGAACACGTCCGTCGAGTTGTTCGTATCGGCGGGTACGAGATTGGATGCCGCCGACGTGAACGCGACGAACTGCCCGTTCGCGCTGACGGCGTGGCGGCCCGTGCCGCTGTTCCCGTTCGGCGTGGCGCCGTTGAGGCCGCCGCTGACGCGCGAGACCTGCGCCATCGCGTCCGCCGTCGAGAGCAAGAGCAGGGCGAGCCCGAATCCCACGCGCACGCCGTGCCGCCCGAACCTGTCTGGAACGAACTTCAAAATGAGACCTCCTTCGGCTGATCCGATGAGCGTCCGGCGGCGAGAACCGCTGTCAGGCGGTCATCCCGGGACGGTCCACTCCTAGAGGTGAAGGTTTTGGGTAAAACGTGTCACCACGCGCGCGCCGAACGGCAGCGGGTGGCTTCTTGACGCGAAGGCGAGGGATGCGGCCTGGACCTCGGTGCTGGACGTGTCCGGCGGCGGCGCGAGGGAGGCGCGGGGTGGTGTGACGCCGCTGCGTGGCGTGCGGCGGCGTCAGGCTGATCGACGCGTCGATCCTAGCGCGCGGGGCAGTAGCCCTGGAGGGGCCGCCACGACTCGACGTCGATAATCGACTGGCTGACGCCGGGATCGTTCCTCACGCCGGTCATCGGATCGCGCGGCGAGCCGCCGCCGATCCGCACGCGTCCACCGCCCAGCTTGATGCCGCCCGGATCGCGGAGGTCGTTCAGCCGCACGAGGCCGGTCACCGAGACCATCTTGCCTTCCTGCTCTTTGATTTCGCCGAGCAACTGCTTCTTGCCCGAGAGCCGGAACCGACGGCCGGGCTGGATGCTGTTGTTGGTCGGCTCGTGATCCGGCGCTTCGCCGACGATAAAGATGCGTCCGCGCGCGCAGCCGGCAATGGAGACGCGGGCGGAGTCGCTCGGCACCTTGCGCTCCTGCTCCTGCGCGAACGCAAGGTGGCCCGTCGGCATCGTGAAAGGCACCATGACCAATGCCATCACGAGAATGTGGAGCGGCCGTGTCCAGTTGAGACCCATATCGGTAGACATCCTTCTCGGCGGTAGCGGAGCCGCCGGGCTCAGCGTGGCTTCCGCGATGATCTCACACACGGAGGAGATTCCATGCATGCCGGGACTGAGAAGCATGTCTTTCCCGCATGTGTCCTGAATTACTGCGCCGCGCCCACCTCGGGATCTCGAACTCACTGGGTGTCCGGTATCGCACGTTTGCCGTCGACTGCCGTCGACCGGCCCGTCTTCATCGCGACAGCGTGAATCAACGCGCCTTCAGGCGACGTCTTAGGGGCAGTCTCCCGTCATCCGCGTGTCGGCCGTCCGAGCCCGTCCGTACCGGGCGTCCTGTCACGCAATTTGCAAGACGATCCAGCCAAACGTGAGGCCGAGGGGCCCTGGCTCGGAACTAGCCCGTTGTCGTGGACGATCATGTTGCGGTGGACGTTCGAGGAACTCGTCTTGCCCCACGTCGATGCGGCGTTCAACTACGCGCGCTGGCTGACACGCAGCGACGCCGACGCGGAGGATCTCGTCCAGGATGCCTGCCTCCGCGCGCTGCGGTTCTTCTCGACGCCGCGCCGCCCGCACGCCCGCGCGTGGCTGCTGACCATCGTCCGGCATGTCTGGTACGACCGATCGTCGCATCACGCGGGCGCCGCGCTCGTGCTCGTCAAGGACGACCGGGTGGACGAGTGTCCCGATCGACGCCTTAATCCGGAAGCGCTCGTCATCCAACGTCAGTACATCGAGTCCGTCCGGCGCGCGCTCGAAGACCTCCCGACGGACTTCCGTGAAGTGCTCGTGCTGCGCGAGATCGAAGGGCTCACCTACAAAGAGATCGCGGCGGCGATCGGCATCCCGGTCGGCACCGTGATGTCGAGACTCGCGCGCGGACGCGATCGTCTGCTGGCCACGCTCGTGCTGGACGCGCGGCTGGCCGCACGCAATCGTGTGTCGTGAGATGTGACGAACGGTCTCCGCCGGCATGGCGGTGTTCGAGATTGCGGTCGCGTCACGCGCGTCGCAGTCGATTCAACAGATGATGCAGGTCGTCCGTACGTCATCGCATCGCGGGTTGCATAGCTGAACGGGAGGAATTTTCCGTGTGCGCCGGCGGTCTCTACGCGTAAAGGCCACGACCAGTGTCGCGGCCCTCAGCGAAGGAGGCGCCATGTCGAAGATGCTCGGCCAGCGACTGCTCGTGTGTGCGTGCCTGTTGAGCGGCGCCCATGCAAGCGTCAGTACGGCGCAGGTCGGGCCTGGTGGCGGATCGCCAGGCGCGAATCCGGTTGTCGAGTGGAATCAAATCCTATTGACGATCGTGCGGACGCCGGGCGTGCAGCCGGCGACGGTTCATCCCACGCGCAGCTTTGCCATCATGCACGCGGCGATCTACGACGCCGTGAACGCTATCGATGGACGGTTCGCGCCATACGCCGTCGCCCCGCGCGGCGTCCCCACGAATGCGTCGCAGCCGGCCGCGGCCGCGACGGCGGCGCACGACGTGCTCGTTGCGCTGTATCCCTCGCTCACCGCGTCGCTCGACGCGCGGCTCGCCGAATCCCTGTCGTCCATTCCGGATAACGCGGCGAAGACCGCGGGCATCGAGGTCGGCCGCGACGTTGCCGCGCGGATGCTCGCGTTGCGACGCAACGATGAATCCGCGGCGCCGCCCGTGCCGTACACGTTTGGCGATCGCGCGGGTGACTATCAATCGACGCCGCCCAACTTCCCGCAGCCGGCCTTCACGCACTGGCGCTACGTCGATCCGTTCGTGCTGCAGAACGAGGATCGCTTCCACCTGAATGGACCGCCGCCGCTCGAAACGCAGCGGTATGGCGAAGCGCTCGAAGAAGTGAAAGCCGCCGGCGTAACCAATGGCGCCCGCAGCACGGCGGACGAGGCGGTGACGGGACGGTTCTGGAACGGACCGATCCAGAACTACTGGAACGAGATTGCGCAGACCGTCAGCCGCTCGCAGAATCTGTCCCTCTCGGACACGGCGCGTCTCTTCGCGCTGCTCGATCTCACCATCGCCGATTGCGTCATCACGTTCTACGACGCGAAGTACACCTACAACTTCTGGCGGCCGGTGACGGCGGTGCGGGCCGCCGCGAACGACACGAACGCCGCGACGGCAGCCGATCCCAACTGGCTGCCGCAGTCGGGCAACTCACCGGCGGATCCGTCCTACCCCGGCGCGCACGCCGTGGTGGCGTCGGCTTCCGCGACCGTGCTGAAGGCGTTCTTCAACGGCGACGATGTGGCATTCGATGTGACGTCGGAGACGCTGCCGGGCGTGACGCGCAGCTTCAATCAATTCTCGGCGGCGATGCGCGAAGCTTCGCTGAGCCGGATCTTTGCCGGCGTCCACTATCGCTTCGACGAAGATGACGGCGAGCAGCTTGGATCCGACGTCGCGAAACTCGCGATCGCGCGTCTGTTCCACGAGCGGCGGAACGACCGCGTGCCGCGCGGCCTTGGTCCGCGCCGGGAGTAGTGGCCGGGATCGGGGTCGGCCTGCGTGCGCGTCTCGACGCGGATGGCCGGCGTGCGCTATCAGCCGGCGCCGCTGCCGTCCGCGCGGCGAGGCGCACCGGCCTGCGCGGTGGCGACGCCGGTCCGGAGCGCGAAGCTCTGGACGGCGTCCTCGCCCGTCTCGAAGCAGTCGAAGACATTCAGCAATCGGGTGATCACCAGGAGGTCGTTCAGCCGTCTGGTGACGCCCGCCAGCTTCAGCGCGCAGCCGCGATGCTTCGCCGCGCTGTACGCCTCCACCAGCGAGCCGAGTCCACCGCTGTCGACGTAGCGCACGTTCGACAGGTCGAACACCAGTCCGCGTCGCCCCTGCTCCAGTAGCGCTCGCGCGCGGTCGGCCAGCGACGTGCCGGCCGCGTTGAGCGTGATGTCTCCGTGGACCGTGATGATGGCGATGTCGCCGATCGCTCGTTCGTCGATACGCATGGTCTTGTTCTCCCAGGTGAGAGGGGAAGGCGTTCGTCCCGCTCGTGCCTGATGTCATTCCACGCGTACCAGATGACCGCGCTCTGAACCGCAGATTAACTTCCGTTAATCATTCTCCCGCGTCCCGCCAGACGCTCCCGTCTCCTCCGTCGCAGTCCCGGTCGATGTGCCCCGATCGACAGACCAGCCTTCGCGCGGCGGCAGGCTGACCGTGAACGTGCTGCCGTTTCCGAGCTGACTCACGACCGTGATGACGCCGCCGTGGCGTTCGGCGATCCACTTCGCCAGTGCGAGGCCGAGGCCGGCGCCCGACGTCTGCGACGAGCGCGACTCGTCCGCGCGCGAGAACCGCGTGAAGACGCGCGGCAGGAACTCGCGCGAGATGCCGACGCCGGTGTCGGTCACCGACACGCAGGCCCGCGCGTGCTGCCGGAAGACGCGGACGGACACCTGTCCGCCGACCGGCGTGAACGTCACCGCGTTGTCCAGCAGCAGGAGCAGCAGACGCTGCAGCCAGCCCGCGTCGCCGGTCACGATGACGGGATCCGGCGCGGCGCAGGTGAGCGTGATGGCGCGCGCGGACGCGACGAGCTCGATCTGATCGACCACGGACGCGGCCAGCCCGGACAGATTGACGGCGTCCTGCGCGACCGGCAGCTCGCCGACCTCGGCCCGCGCCAGGGTGAGGATCTGATTGATCAAGCGCGTCAGCCGGTCGAACTCGTCGATCTGGCTCGCGAGGCGCTTTTGTTCCTCCTCCGAGATCGTGGGCTGCCGCAGCGCGAGCTCGGCTTCGCCACGCAGGATGGCGAGCGGCGTCCGCAGCTCGTGCGCCAGCGCTGCGCTGAACTGGCGCATCTCGGACACCGACGCCTCCACGCGCGCCAGCGCGCGGTTGAACGCCGCCACCAATTGATCCAGCTCGTCGCCCGTCCCCCGCAGCGGCAGCCGCTCGTGCAGGCTCGTAATCCCAATCGTCGTCGACGTATCCGCCACGTCCGCGAGCGGCCGCAGCGTCCGCGCGGCCAGCAAGCGGCCGGCGACGGCGGCGACGATCAGCCCGACGATCGTTCGCCAGAACAGGAGGCGATCGAATTCCGCCAGGACGGCGTCCAGCCGCGCGAGCGGCTCGCCGACCTGGAGCAGATACGCCTCGCCGGGCCGGGGCTCGATCACCGCGCTGGCGATGCGGATGCGGCCGTGGCTGGTCGAGAGGTCCTTCGGCACGGGGTCGCGGCGGACGACGGCGACGTCGGCCGGGGTGTACTCGAGCGCGAACGCCTCCAGGCCGGGCGACTGGACGAGCAGACGTCCGGTCGTGGCGTTGTAGATCCGGTAATAGCGGGTGATCTGGGCGACGAACGCGCGCGCGTCGCGGTCCTGCTCGTCGTAGACCAGCACCGGCTCGCCGAGCTCGAACTGGAGCAGGCCGCGCAGGCCGCGGACGGTTTCGTCGAGCTGATTCGTGGCTTCGTCCTGCAGGTGACGGACGACGGCGGAGTGATAGCCCACGCCGAGGAGCGTCAGAACGACGGCCAGGAGGGTCGTGACCACGACGGTCAGCGATGTGCGTAGCGGAAGGGGTTTCACTCCGGCTTGCCGGTGAGCAGATATCCAACGCCGCGCACCGTGCGGATCAGCGGCAGGGCGGCACCTTTGTCGATCTTGTTCCTCAGCGAATTGATGTGGACCTCGACGACATTGCTGACGCTGTCGAAATGGATGTCCCACACGTGCTCGATGATGTGCGAGCGCGTGACCGGTCGATCGGCGTTCTGCACCAGCAATTCGAGCAGCGCATATTCCTTCGGCTTCAGATCGATGGCGCGGCCGTCGCGTGTCACCTTGCGGCGCATCGGGTCCACTTCGAGATCGGCGACGCGCAGCTTCGTCTCGCGCGGCTTGCCGCGGCGGAGCAGCGCGCGCAGGCGGGCGGACAATTCGGCGAGGATGAACGGCTTCCCCATGTAATCGTCCGCGCCGGCGTTGAGGCCGGCGACGCGCTCCTCGGGCGAGGCCTGCGCGCTGAGGACGATGACGGGGAGATCGATCTTGCGGGCGCGGATGTCGCGCAGGACCTGGAAGCCGGAGCGGCCGGGGAGCATCAGGTCCAAAACGACGCAGTCGTAGGGGACCATGTGCGCCTGGTCGCCGGCCTCATCGCCGTCGTGCAGAACGTCGACGGCGTGGCCTTCTTCCGCCAGGCCTTTCTGAATGAAGCTCGCGACCTTGCGGTCGTCTTCCACCACGAGGATGCGCATCGGCCCTGTCAGTCTACCGCCGTCCTGGCCGGGCGCCAACCGCGCGCCTGCCGCGTACCTGGAGATGCGTCCGCCGTCCGGGCACGCGCACAGCGGGTTTTCCATCATTAACAAAAGTTCATCCAGCGTTCAGATGCGGATCATCGGCGGCATGTGTAATCGCAATGTGAACGATGTCGCCTCGCGCCGCGAGGGCAGACCGAGGAGGAATTCGATGAACCCGAAGAAATTCGTCATCACTGCCGTGCTGCTGGCCGCCGTGGCCGCGAGCGCGGGCGCGCAGACCACCAAGTCTCCAGCGGAAGACGTCGCGCAGGCGATCCTGCGCCTGCCGTATTACGGTCCGTTCGACGTGATCGGCATGAGCTACGACAAAGGCACCGTGACGCTGACCGGCGATGCCTACGCGCTCGGCCTGAAGCGCGACGCCGAGCGCGCCGTCACGCGCGTCGCCGGCGTCGACCGCGTCATCAATCAGATCGCACAGCTTCCGCCCTCGCCGAACGACGACAATCTGCGCTGGCGGACGTTCTACGCGATCTACAGCAACGACTTCCTGTCGCGCTACGCGCCCGGCGGCGGCATCCTGTGGGGCCATCGGTACGCCGGCTGGCACCTGCGCGGCCTGGGCCAGGAACCCATCGGCAATTATCCGATCCACATCATCGTCAAGAACGGCCGCATCAAGCTGATCGGTTCCGTAGACTCCGAGACGGACAAGAACGTCGCGAATATCGCCGCGCGCGGTGTCGCCGGATCGTTCGGCGTCGACAACCAGATCACGGTCGAGCAGTCGTCGTGACATTCGGGCAATGGTAAGCAGCGATACGAGCAGGCAGGGACACGAGAGATCGACGCGCAATCACGCGCACGAAGGAGGACTGACATGCACGCAATGATTCGACGGACGGTGGTGGCCTTGGCGGTCATGGTGAGCCTGGCGGGAAGCGCGGCGATGGCCTTCGCGCAGGACACGCTGATGGCCGAGATCCCGTTCAGCTTTACGTTGAAGGGCCGGATGTATCAGGCTGGTAAGTACGATCTCAACGTGAAGAGCGACGACATGGTCATCGAGCTGAATGGCCCGGCGAAGAACAGCGGCGTCGCACCCGTGCTGACGCGGCTGTCCGCGCCGGACACGCAGGCGACCGAGGGACGCCTGGTGTTCGACAAGACGAACAATACGTATCACCTGTCGGAAGTGTGGTTCCCGGGGCAGGACGGCTATCTGCTGTCGGCGATGAAGGGCAAGCACACGCATCACACGATCAGGGCGCATCGCGGCACGAAGTCGCACACGTAGACGCACACGTCAGCAGGTCGCGGTCCGGGTGCGTGAGCCCGGGCCGCACCGCACTGCATCGAGGTGACCGGTGTCCCGCCGTTATCCCCGCCGTCATTTACTGCGCGCGACCGGCAGACGAGGCAGATTCGTGATGTGGACCGCGCTGGCCCTGACGATGGCTGGTGTCCAGGGATGCGCGACGCTGTCTCCCTTGCCGAAGCCCGCGGCATCGATCGGCCACCGCGAGCGTGAGGCGACGATCGATCTCCACGGCCAACCTCTCGACCTTCATCTTTCGGCGCCCGTGACATCGACGCCGCCCGCGCACGCGCTGGTGCTGTATGCCAGCGGCGACGGCGGCTGGTTCGGCGCGGCAGTCGGCATGTTCCGGACGATTGCCGCCAGCGGATATCCGGTCGTGGGCATCAGCAGCCGCGCGTTCCTGCACATCGAGCGGCCGTCCAAGGGGCCGCTGAGCCTGGCGCAGGTCGCGGCGGACTATGCCGCGATCCTCGCGCGCGCGCGGCGGGAGCTGGCGCTGGCGCCGGAGACGCCGGCCATCCTCACAGGATGGTCGCGAGGCGCGGCACTGGCGGTTCTCGCGAGCGAAGGATCCGTCGACGCGCGTGACGCCGCTGGTGTGATCGCCATCGGCCTCGCCAATCGCGAGGATCTGCGCGTCGACGCGGAAGCGACCGATGACGATGACCCCGTGCAAGGCGAAGCGCTGACATCGCGATTCGCGCCGTATGAGATTCTCGCGCGGCATGCGTCGATGCCGAGCGCCGTCATTCAAGCCTCGGGCGACGCGTATCTGCCCGCGGCGCAGGCCAGGCGCCTGTTCGGTCACGAGAGCCCGACGCACCGGTTCGTCGAAGTGCCCGGGCGGAATCACCGGTTCGGCGGCGCGGAGCAGCAGTTCGTCCACGCGTTCGGCGACGTCCTGCACTGGATCGCGGGATGCGCGTCGAGTGCCGCCGCACCGGCGGTCGCGCGGCGGTCCATCGACAGAGGAGACGGTCCATGTCCAGCGTGAGCGTACCCAGCATGAACGTATCGAAGCGACGCGACGGTGTGTGGAGCCTGCTTTCAGCGATCGCGTGTCTCGTCGTCGGCATCGCGTCGGCGAGCGCGCAAACGCCGTCCGCGCCCAGTGCAACGGCGACTGGCACGACGACGATTGCGATTCGGGGGCATCAGCAGACGCTGCATCTCTATGGGACGCCCGGACGTCCGGCGGCGATCGTCTCCAGCGGCGACGGCGGATGGATGCATCTCGGGCCGCATGTCGCGGAGACGCTGGCGGCGCGCGGATACTTCGTCGTCGGCTTCGACGCCAAGGCGTACTTGAGCAGCTTCACGTCGGGTCAGACGACGCTGCGTCCGGAAGACGAGCCGGGGGACTACCGCATGCTCGTCGACTTCGCGGCGCGTGGCGGAAGCGAGAAGCCGATCCTCATCGGCGTCTCCGAAGGCGCCGGCCTGTCGGTCATGGCCGCGACCGATCCTGCCACGCGCGCGGCGATTGCCGGCGTCATCGGCCTGGGGTTGCCGGACATGAACGAGCTTGGCTGGCGATGGAAGGATGCGTTGATCTACGTCACGCACGGCGCGCCGCGCGAGCCGTCGTTCAGCTCGGCGAGCCTTGCGGCGCGCGTCGCGCCGACGCCGCTGGCGGCCATCCATTCGACGCAGGATGAATACGTGCCGCTGGACGAGGTCCAGCGCGTGATGGCGGCGGCCAAAGATCCGAAGAAGCTGTGGATCGTCAAGGCGTCCAACCATCGCTTCGGCGACAACCTGCCCGAGTTCGATCGGACGTTGTTCGAAGCGATCGACTGGCTCAGGCAGCACGCCGCCGGACGTTGATCATGTCCACTCCCAGCGGCGTCGCGGTCATCGAGGCTCCATCGAGGTCCATCGTGTCCCTCTCGCGTCTGCGGCGTGCGTGGCCCGTCATCCTCAGCCTGCTGGTCTTCGGCCTCGCGCTCGAAGTCCTGCGCGCGGAACTGCGCGCGGTCGGCTGGCACGATCTGACGCGGGATGCGCTGGGCACGCCGCCGCTGCGTCTGGCGCTCGCGCTGGGTTTGACGACGATCAATTATCTCGTGCTCACCGGCTACGACCTGCTGGCCTTCCGCTACATCGGCAGCGCGCTGCCCAGGCGGCAGATCATGGGCGCCGCGTTTCTCGCCTACGCGATCTCGCACAACGTCGGGTTCGCGGCGCTCTCGGGCGCGTCGGTCCGCTATCGGTTCTATTCGCGCTGGGGCATCTCGGCTGAGGACCTGTCGAAGATCGTGTTCAGCTATTCCGTGACGTTCTGGATCGGCCTCTTCGCACTCGGCGGCGTCAGCCTGATCGTCAGTCCGCCGCCGGCGATGGCGGGGCTGCCCGGTGATCAGCTCGTGCGCGCGATCGGCTGGCTGCTGATCGGCGGCGTCGCCGCCTACCTGGTGGCGGCGAGCCTCCGGCGTGAACCGATCAGGCTTCGACGACTGGAATTTCCGATGCCGTCGCTGGCTATGGCGATGGGGCAGTTGGCGCTGTCCGTGCTCGACTGGAGCCTCGCGGGCGCGGTGATCTACGTCCTCCTGCCGGCGGGCGTGCCGTTCTTGGCGTTTCTCGGAGCGTTCCTCGTCGCCATCCTGATCGGGATGGCGAGCCACGTGCCCGGCGGACTCGGCGTGTTCGAAGGAATGATGGTGCTGCTGCTGAAGCCGTGGCTGACCGCGCCGGACCTCCTCCCCGTGTTCGTCGTCTATCGCGCCGTCTATTACCTGCTGCCGTTCGCGGTCGGCCTCATCGCCCTCGTCGCGGACGAAATGCACCAGCAGCGGACGCATCTGGCACGCGCCGTCGGCTGGATGGGCGAGATCGCGCGACAGGTCACACCGCGCGTGCTGGCGGCGTCGACGTTCCTGTCCGGCCTCGTCCTGCTCCTGTCGGGCGCGACGCCCGCGTCGCCCGGACGACTCGATCTGCTCGATCGCCTCCTGCCGCTCGGCGTGATCGAGACGTCGCACTTCCTCGGCAGCGTCGCGGGCGCCGGCCTGCTCGTCCTGTCGCACGGCCTCGCAAGGCGGCTCGACGCTGCGTACTACCTGTCCTCCACGCTGATCGTCGTCGGCATGGGCGCGTCGCTGCTGAAAGGCTTCGACTTCGAGGAAGCGGCGCTGCTCCTCATCGTCCTTGTCGTGCTGCGCCAGTCGCGCACGGCGTTCGATCGGCGCGCGGCCTTCTTCGAGACGCGCTTTTCACCCGCCTGGATCGCCGCGCTGGTCGGCGCCGTCGCCGCGTCCGTCTGGCTCGGGTTCTTCGCCTTCAAACACGTCGACTACTCCGCGGACCTGTGGTGGCAGTTCGAATGGTCCGGCGAGGCGTCGCGCTTCCTGCGCGCGTCCGTCGGCGCGTCGGTGGTCGTCCTGCTGATCGGTCTCGCGCGGCTCGTCGGTCATTCACCACACGAAATCGCGCCTCCAGACGAAGAACAACTCGCGCGCGCGAGCGCGGCGATTGAGCGGCAGTCGTCCACGAACGCCAATCTCGTCTTCCTGCGTGACAAGGGCCTGCTCTTCGACGCCGCGCGGACGGCGTTCGTGATGTACGGCGTCCAGGGGCGGACGTGGGTGGCGCTGGGGGATCCGGTGGGACGCGAGGACGCGCACGCCGCGCTGATTCGCGCGTTCCTCGAACGCGTGGACGACTACGGCGGTTCGCCGGCGTTCTATGAAGTCAGCGCCGCCGGCCTGCATCGCTATGCCGACTTCGGCTTGACGTTCGTCAAGCTGGGCGAAGAAGCGCTCGTCGATCTCACGACGTTCTCGCTGGACGGCGGCCAGGCGGCGAAGTTCCGTCAGGCGCTCCGGCACATCGAGCGCGATGGCGCGACGTTCCGAATCCTCCCGTCGTCGGATGTCGCCTCGCGTCTGCCGGAGCTGCGGCAGGTGTCGGACGAATGGCTCGCGCAGAAGGCGGCGGCGGAGAAGGGCTTCTCGCTGGGATTCTTCGACGAGGCGTACGTCCGGCGTTTTCCGGCGGGCGTCATCGAACGCGGCGGACGCATCCAGGCGTTCGCGAATCTCTGGCCGGGACCGGGGCGCGTCGAGCTGTCGATGGACCTGATGCGCTTCTCGGCGCAGGCGCCGACGGGCGTCATGCAGGCGCTGCTGGTGCATCTCATGCTGTGGGGCAAGGCGGAAGGCTATCGGCGCTTCTCGCTGGGCATGGCGCCGCTGTCAGGCTTCGAGAGCTCGCCGGTCGCGTCGCTCTGGCAGCGGGCCGGCGCGTTCGTCTACGAGCACGGCGAAGCGGTGTACGGCTTCCAGGGCCTGCGTGCGTTCAAACAGAAATTCAACCCGTCGTGGGAGCCGCGCTATCTCGCGTACGAAGGCGGGCTGCGCTTGCCGCGCGTCCTGGCGGACGTCTCGGCGCTCATCGCCGGAGGCTACCGGCAGATCTTCATGAAATGACTGGACGCGTCCAGAGGGGACGCGCCCAGCCTCAAACGCACGAGGGTGGCCCGATGTCCTGGGCGGCCCGGTGTGCGTCAAACGGGTGGGTGAACCCGACCGCGATCAGACCGTCGGCTTCGCGAGGGTGACCGTGCCCGCGCCCCAGATGACGCCGCCCACGGTCCAATACATCGCACGTTCGACGACGATTGGCGGGCCCGAGCTCTGGACGAATCCGCCGAAGCGCGCGTTCGTGTCCGGCGGGAACAGCGAGCTGATGGGCACGTTGACGCGGCTGTTGGCCGGCAGCGCCACCGTGCGCGTGACCGGCGTGTCGCTGCCTTCGACGAACAGCGTGATCTCGGCCGTGCCGGCCCGATCGGACGGATTGGCGATCAGGACGTACGTCTCGACGATGTTGCCCGTCGCCGCCTCGACGCCGACCTGTCCTTCCGCGAAGTCCCATCGATCGTTGGTCAAGGTCGCGCCCGCGGAGAGGTGCGCTTCATGCCAGTTGCCTTGCGGCCACCACATCGCGCGTTCGACGACAACCGGCTCGTTGTTGGTCGATTCCACGACGATGGAGACGGGCGTGTCGAGGAGGCGTGGATCTTCGCCGTCGATCAGGATGGTGCGTCGGCTCTTGGCGGCCACGGTGTACGGCTTGCTGAAACGCTGTCCGTTGGGCAGCAGATACGACAGCGTGAGCTGCGCCTCCTGTTCGCCGGGGTTGCCGATCAGCACGAACAGATCGAAGAAGACGCCGGTGGCGCCTTCGGCCAGGAACCAGCGCGTTTCGGGCCGGGTGACGCCCGCGCCGCCGTGTCCCGCGGCGAACGGCTGGCCGGGATTGGTCGAGTACATCGCACGCTCGACGATCACCGGCTGCGTGGACATGATGGACGCCGCGACGTCCGTGCTCGCGAGGTCCGGGCCTTCCGCGTCCACCCAGATCGTGCGGCGGCTCAGCGGCGCGACGGTGTACGTCTTCACGACCGGCGGCTGCGGGCTGGGCCGCAGGTAGTTGATCGTGACGTCGACCGGCGTGTCGTGCGGGTTCTGCAGCAGGTAGAAGAGGTCGAAGCTGCCGTGCGTCGCGCCTTCCGCGAGGAACCAGTTCGACGACGTGCCGGAGGACGTTTCGGCGTGCGCGCCGTAGCCGGTCGCGTCCCACTGCATCGTGCGGTCGGCGAGGACGCCTCCCGTTGATTCAATCACCGTGGAAAAATCGGTCTCGCCGACGGGGCCGAAGAACCGAAAATCGACCGTCGAGCGCGATCTGGCTGGCAGGGTCACGATCGACGAGGAGTTGGTGCCGCTGCTGCCCAGATAACGGAGGACCGTTGTCAGCGGCCGCGAGGTCGGATTGACCAGGGCGAAGCGCGTGCTGAAGAACTCGTTGACCGCGCCCTCGGCGAAGTGGAGCGTGTTCTCGTCATCGTTGTTCGGATGGCTGCCGCGCTGATACTCCTGCAGGCTCGTGAGGCCGTCACGATCGGGATCGTCCGCGGCGTCGGGCGTGTTGTTGGGATCGAGGCCGAATGTCGTTTCCCAACCCGACGGCAGACCGTCGCGATCCGGGTCGCGATCGAACGCAAAGACGTCGATGAAATCATCGGTGTCATTCGCGGCCAGGCGGCTCTCGGACGTGACCACCACTACGCGTCCGTCATGCGAGAGGCCGATCTCAGGCTCTCCGCGGCCGATCAGCGCCGGGCCGGCGATGCTGTCCACCAGTCCCGAGACGCGATCCTCGAGCACGAGCTCGACCGGCGCCACTTCCTGCCGACCCTGAAGCCAGGCGAGCTGCCGGCCGTCGCCGCTCAGGCCGGCGGGAGTGCGGTCCGTCCGCCACGGCGTGATCTGCGTGTGATCGGTCTGGCGATCGTGGACCAGCGCGCGGTGGAAGGGATTCGTCGAATTCGGATTGGTCGCGGACTTCAACGTCTCTGTGATCAGGATGTATCGTCCGTCGGCGCTGACGTCGTGGGGCCGATGCGTCGTCAGGCGCAGCGGATCCTGCTCAGTGCCCAGTCCCTCTGCATGCACCGACGCGACGGACGGCAGGTTCGTCGTGAACGTGTCGGTTTCCCGGGTATAGACGTATATCGCCTCGGCACACGCGGGGCACTCGCTCAGCGGAGGCACTTCCGCATCCGGCGGCGGCGTCCCCAGGAACACGACGGTGCCCCCATCGTCGCTCATCGACAGCCGGACGTAGACGTTGGAGCGCCCAGGAAATGTCGGGCTGATGGACGTGATCGTGCCAATCTGCCGATCGTGCAGGAAGACGAGGCGCGACTGCACGCCGCCCGGGGCCGTATCGACGCCGTGCAGGAACGCCACGAACCGGCCATCGCCGCTGATGAGGCCTTCAATACCACCCACCGGGAAATCGGTACGGTTCGGATGGGCGGGGACGCGCGACGTGACGCGCGTGTCGCGATCGTGGACGTACAGATCATCCACACAATGCCGGTTGTTCATCGTGCACGGGTTGGGGTCCGGCGCGACCAGGTCCACGGCATCGGAAGTGAACAGGACGAAGCGTCCGTTGGCGCTGATGCTGAGCAGGACGTGGTCGCCGGTGCGCTGGCTGCCGTCCGACGCGACGCTGACCCGCGTCGTTGTGCCCGCCGTGAGATCGCGCACGAAGACGTCACGCGATCCGTTCGTGTCATCGGGGACGAGATTGGAGGCCACGGACGTGAACGCGACGATCCGGCCGTCCGCGCTGACCGACCGGCGTTCGGTGAAGCTGTGATCGTTCGGGGCGACGCCATTCAGGCCGACGGGCACCCGTGTGGCCTGGGCCTGCGCCATCGCCTCCGGCGCCGCGAACAACAGCAGGCCGAGTCCGACGCTGGCGAGCGTCACGCGATTCTCGCGATGTCGTGTCGTGAAACCCTTCAAAGAGACCTCCTTCACTGAGCGGACGGGCATTCAGTCGGGCAGCGTCTTGACGGACACGACCCCCTGATAGTGATCGGAAGGCGCGAAACGTGTCGCGGAGCGACGGGAGGAAAGTGAACGAGGCCGAGAGGCAGAAGAGGAGAGAGTAGAAGGGGAGAGAGCGGAGGAGTAGGGGGCGCGGCGCCGGCGGCCTCACGGTCCGCGGCGCCGCGCGACGGCTGCTAGCCCCAGCGAGGGGTTTCGTCCGGGCTGATCCCGAGCATCGTCTTGCCGACGATCTCGTGCGTCAGCATGGAGTTGGCCGGATGGATGCGTCCGAGGCGCGCGTCGCGGAAGAGCTGTTCCAGGCCGCTGCGCTTGAAGATGCCGAATCCGCCCGAGAGCTCCAGTGCCAGATCGACGACGCGCCACGAGTTCTCGACCGCGTGATACTTCGCGCTGAAGATGACCTTTCCCCACAGCGCGCCGTGATCGACGCCCGTCGACCAGTCGGTGGCGACGCGTTCGAGGTACGGCTCGATCGAGTCCAGGGCCAGTGTCATCTCGGCGACGCGATGCTGGACTTCGGGGTGATACGCCATCGAGCGGGACAGCGCAAGCGAGCGGCGCGTCTTCACGGTTTCGAGCGTCAGGTCGTAGGCCCGGCGGGCGAGGCCGTAATAGATGTTCCCGAAGCCCAGGAGGGCCCACGCGAAGATGCCGAGGACGAAGGCATCGATGCCCGCGCCGCCGGCCGGCACGACGCGGACGATGTAGCGATCGGGGACGATGGCGCCGTCCAGGATCGTGTCATCGCTGCGCGTCGCGCGCATGCCGAGGGTGTCCCACGTTTCCTCGATGCGATAGCCCTGCGTGGAGCGGGGCATGAACGCGTGGACGATCTTCGGCGCGGTCGGATCCGACGCGTCCATGCCGTGGATGCCGAGATACGTCCAGACCGGCGAGAGGCTCCCGAACGACTTGCGGCCCGTGAACCGGTATCCGCCTTCGACGCGCTCGGCCTTGGTCGTCGAGAGCAGCACCGGGATGTCGTTGCCACTTTCCCCGTGTCCCGCGGCAAACACCGCCCCGCGGATGGTTTCTTCCAGCAGCCAGACCTGGGACATGTCGCCCTGGCGCCAGAGGTCCGCGGCGATGCCGGTCCAGTATAGATGCATGTTGATCGCGAGCGCCGTCGCGGGCGCGTGGTAGCCGAGGCGGCGCTGCTCGCGCATGACGTCGGCCAGCGTGAACCCGAGTCCGCCCAACTCGACCGGCACCGCGAGCTTCAGATAGCCGCTCGCACGGAGCTCGTCGAAGTCCTCCGTGAAGAAGCTGTTATCCCGATCGTACTTGGCCGCGCGCGAGGCGAAACGGGCCAGCATCTCGTCGGTCAAGGGGGAGCTGGCCGATCGGGGTTTCGGGCTGCTCGGAGCCGCGGGTGGTGACGTAAGCGGTGCGCTCGGATTCATCGAGTCCTCTCGGTGCGTGAAGTCGGAACGAAAAAAATGGGCGTCTCCCGGTGGGGCGGACGCCCACAAAATTACCCATCAGAACTACCCATCTATCACTGCGAGAACCCGCCGATTTGTGTCGCACGTCCGATGGGCGTCGCAGCGTCCTGTGACTGGTGCGTGTTGAAAACTGGACCTGGCGCGACACGCGGCACGCCAGGGGCACACTTCCTGATGGCTACTTCCGCGTCTTGCCCGCGCCGCGGGCCTTGCCTGCCGCCACGCCTTCGACTGGAGCGGCCGAGCGATTCTCGAACCGCAACAGCGAGAAGCCGGACGTCGCTCCGGACGTGGCTCCTGGCTGAACCGATGTCCCGCCCAGCAGGATCTTGCCGTCCGCCTGGAGGGCGATGGCGAAGGGCGTCGACGCGTACGGCTGACGGCTGGGATCGGTGTAGGACGCGACGACCGTCCCGCCGTTTCCGAACGTAAAGTCGACGAGGCCATCCGGCTTGTAGCGGAGGAGCGCGGCCACGGGCTGCGGCGTTTCCAGCGAGTTGACGGCGAGCGCCACGAGGATCTTGCCGTCTGCCTGCACCGCGAGTGCCGTCGCCCGGTTCTGACCAGCGAACGCCACATCGACCGTCAGGAACCCGTGTTCGTGCGCGAACGGCTCGTCGAGCGTGCCGTCGGCATTGAGGCGCGTCACGCGCACATCGGCGCGATCGGGCTGCGGGTCGCCGCCAGGGGCCGCCGGCGGCGCCATCGCCGCCACGAGGATCTTGCCGTCCGGCTGAATCGCCAGGCTCGACAGGACGACCATCGAGTCGAGCATCGCGACGTTGGTCATCGTCCCGTGATTGAACGACGCGTCGGGCGACCCATCGGCGTTGAGGCGCATGACGCGAAGCCGGACGCCGGCCCCCGTCGCCGGGTTCTCGGCGCCGAAGGTGGCCGCGACAATCTTGCCGTCAGCCTGTATCGCGATGCTGTCACCGCTCGGCGAGATATAGGACCCGTGCGGGAACCATCGCTTCAGGCCGCCTTGTCCGAACGTCGCATCGGGCGACCCGTCCGCGTTGTAGCGCGCGACCGTGAACTCGCGGCCATCCGAGGTCGGGACGTAGCTCGTGACGGCGATGCCGACGACCAGCAGCCGGCCGTCAGGCTGGACGCGGACCGCCGCGCCGAAGAGGTCGGCGTTCGGGATGTTCGTCGCCACCCGTCCGCCTTTCCCGAACGACGCATCGAGCGAACCATCCGCGTGATACCGCGCCAGCGCCTGGTGGTGCGTGCCGTTCGTCGCGCCGCGGAGCGTGTTGCCGAGCACGACAATCTTGCCGTCCGCCTGCACGTCGAACCACTCCGCGCTCTCGGTGGATCCGCCAAAGTGTGTCTTGACCACCCCGTCGTGACCAAAGGTGACGTCGAGCGAGCCGTCGGCGTTGTAGCGCGCCAGGGCCGCGTGCGTGTCGTCCCCGTCCTCGGTGGCCTGACCGATGGCGAGGATCCGGCCGTCCGGCAGCGCGCGCATGAAATTGACGACGGACCCCTTCGGCCCGACAGGCGTGAACACGCCGGGCCGGCCGAACTTCAGGTCGAGCAGGCCATCCTGGGCTCGAACCTCACCAATCAGGCCCGGTGACGCCACCAGGGCGATGGCCGCCACGGGCACCCACGCCAGCCACCGCACGCGGCTCTGTTGTTCCGTCAACCGATCGGTTTTCATCACATCTCTCCTCGCACGAAGACGTCGCCACGACGCATCCGGACCGCGTCCTGCCGACGAGCGACACAGGCCCTGGCTCGTCCTACACAGGAGAGGATCGAAATCGAGGGGAGAAACGGGACACGCGCCGCCCCGAGACGCGTCTGTTCATCACGGTTGCGCGCGCGCAAGCGGTTTGTGATCGATTTTTATTGGCGTGCGAGGGCACGATCGCGGTTCTTCCCAGGGTATATTGAGTGGTTGCGCCAAGCCGACAATCCGCGCCGAGGGCGCACGGACACAGGGAAGGGTTATGAACGAGTTCATCGAGATTCGGGGTGCGCGAGAGAATAACCTGAAGGACGTGTCGCTTCGGATTCCAAAGCGGCAAATCACCATCTTCACCGGCGTCTCGGGATCCGGGAAGTCATCCATCGTCTTCGATACGATCGCCACAGAGGCACAGCGACAGCTCTACGAGAATTTCAGCCTGTTCGTCCGCAGCTTCCTCCCGCGGTACCCGCCGCCGGAAGCGGACGCGATCGAAAATCTGAGCATGGCCGTCATCGTCGACCAGAAACGGCTCGGCGGCGGCTCGCATTCCACGGTCGGTACCATTACCGATCTCTACACGCTGCTGCGGCTCCTCTTCTCACGCGTCGGCCAGCCGCACGTGGGCTATTCGAACGCGTTCTCCTTCAACGATCCCGAGGGCATGTGCCGCGACTGCAGCGGCCTCGGCAAGAAGCTCGGTATCGTCTACGACGATTTCCTCGACTCGTCGAAGTCGCTGGCCGAGGGTGCCGTGCAGGTGCCGTTCTTCGCCTCGTGGGAACAAGGCAGCTACGCCGCGTCGGGCCTCTTCGACAAACACAAGAAGCTCTCCGAGTTCACACCGGAGGAACTGGACCTGCTGCTCCACAGCAAGCCCCGCAAGGTCAAGATGCGGTTCGGCGACAGCACGATGAACGTCACGTTCATGGGGATCGTCGAGAAGATCGAGCGCAGCTTCGTCAAGCGCGACATCAAGACGCTGTCGGAACGGACGCAGAAGGCCGTGGGCCCCTACCTGCGTCAGCGGCCGTGCACGACCTGCCACGGCGCTCGTCTCAGCCAGGCGGCCCTCGGCTGCACGATCCACGGCCACAACATCGCCGAGCTGTCCGCCCTGGAGATCGGCGATCTGATCCCCATCGTCCGCGCCATCACGGACCCGGTCGCGACGCCAATCGTCGCCAGCCTCGCCGAACGGCTCCAGCACGTGGTGGACATCGGACTCGGCTATCTGAGCCTCAATCGTGAAACGGACACGCTGTCCGGCGGCGAGTCGCAGCGCGTGAAGATGGTCAAGCACCTCGGGAGCAGCCTCGTCGACGTGATGTATATCTTCGACGAGCCAAGCGTGGGACTGCATCCGCGCGACGTCCATCGCCTCAACGAGCTGCTGCAGAAGCTCCGCGACAAGGGCAACACCGTCATCGTGGTGGAACACGATCCCGATGTCATCAAGATCGCCGACCACATCGTGGACGTCGGTCCGCAGGCGGGACGAGCCGGCGGACGCGTGGTGTTCGAGGGCCGCTATCCCGATCTCCTCCGCGCGGAGACGCTGACGGCCAGACATCTGCAGCGGGCGCTGCCGCTGAAGCGCGACGTCCGGCAGCCGGGCGGACACCTGCGGATCACGAACGCGCGCGATAACAACCTGCGGAACGTCAGCATCGGGATCCCGACGGGCGTCCTGACGCTGGTGACCGGCGTCGCCGGATCCGGCAAGAGCTCGCTGATCAACGAGGCGTTCCTCCGCCAGCATCCCGAAGCGGTCGTGATCGATCAATCGGCGGTGGGCACGTCGACGCGCTCCAATCCCGCGACCTACACGGGCGTGATGGACGATGTGCGGAAGGTCTTTGCCGCGGTAAACAAGGTGGACGCGGGGCTCTTCAGCTTCAACTCGAAAGGCGCGTGCGAGCACTGCAAGGGCTCGGGCGTGATCTACACCGACCTCGCGTTCCTGGACGGCGTCCGATCGCCCTGCGAGATCTGCCACGGCCGGCGCTTCAAGGAAGAGGTCCTGACCTACAGGCTGAATGGCAAGTCCATCAGCGACGTCCTCGCCTTGACGGTCACCGAGGCGCTGGACTTCTTCACGCAGCCCGCCATTGTCCGCAAGCTCGAAGCGATGCGCGACGTCGGCCTGCACTACCTCTCGCTGGGACAGCCGCTCAGCACGCTGTCGGGCGGCGAATGCCAGCGGATCAAGCTGGCGAGCGAGCTGCACAAGGAAGGCAGCATCTACGTGCTGGACGAGCCGACGACAGGCCTGCACATGTCCGACGTGTCCCACCTGCTCGCAATCCTGGACCGGCTCGTGGACGGCGGCAACACGGTGATCGTGATCGAGCACAATGTGGACGTCATCCGCCGCGCGGATTGGATCATCGATCTCGGCCCGGAAGGCGGAAGCAAGGGCGGACAGATCGTCTTCGAAGGGACGCCGGTGGACCTGCTCGACGTCGCGGCATCGCTGACTCGCCGCTATCTGCAGCCCGACGCCGCCTGAGATCGCTCCAACGATCGGACGGTCTGCGGTGCACGGCCGCAGACCGTCCGCAGCCGCATCTCCCGCCAGCCACGGCGCCGTGACAAGAGGTCGCTCCTTCCCCCGTTCTGTCATCCCGGTCGGCGTTGATCCCACCACCAGGCGATCGTGGGAATCGGCGGGGCAGTCAGGCTCACATCGCACGGTGTGTCGGTGATGATGATGTCGAAGTGGGCCCCTGGAACCGGCCGCGCGTGCCGGCCGCGCGGACTGGCGTAGCGCGGAGTCGTGCTGTGCCAGAGGACGCTGCTGAAGGCGAATCCGCGGAGGCTGTCCAGCAGCAGGCGCAAGTCGGCGCGCGCCTCGTGTGCGAGCCGATCGCTGAGTGCGAGCAGCAGCGTCACGGCTTGATCGCGAAGGCCGGCGGCTTCCGCGACGGCCTCGCCGAGCGAATACCCGCGCTCCTGAAGCAGCAGGTCGAGCAGATTCCGTTCCGCGGCCTGCTCGTCTCGATCTTTGACGTACCCGAATAGATCGTTGTCGATGGAGACAATGAAGTTGGACGCCTCGATGGCGGCGCGCATGGGAAGCGAGTGCAGGAGGTCGGTGGGAACTTCCGTGTTCTGGTCGATTTCAATCATCGCGATGTGAAAGCGTGCGCCGTTGATCCTGGGACGGATCGCTCCGTAGTCGGCCAGCGTCGGCGTCACGCCTCGCTCGACGATGCTCGTCTGCCAGGCGACGGCGAAGAGCCAGTCGCGGATGCCGTCGATCAGGCGTTGAAACTGCGTGGGACTTGCCGCCGCACGTGTGCGGACGACGAGATCCGCGAGGGCGTCCGACAACTCACCGGTGCCGATCGGAACGGGCGAGCCTGGCGATTCAAGGCAGCGCAGCACGCGCATGTTGAAGTCGACGACATCAGCGGTGCGGCTCGTCTTGACGGCGTCATGTGTCGTGTCATCGACGGCGAATCCCCAATACATCCACTCCATGTGCAGCAACAGCGCTTCGTCCGGCGCGTGCGGACATGTGCGACAGACATGGTCGAACGCATGTGTGGCGATGCCCCAGGCGCGGTCGATCTCATGGTGATACAGCCCGATCTCGTCCATCCAGGCGATGGCGCGCTGCTCCAGTTGCTCGGCACGCGGATGGAGCGGAGTCGGGATCGGGCAGTAGAACGGCGGTAGCGTGAAGCTGGTGACGGCCTTCATCGCGAGCTCCCGAGGCGGAACAGCAGCAGACGAGTCTCGACGGCGCGATTGCGCCAGACGTCGACGAATTGCGCGTGCATGCGCGCCGATTCTACGAGGCGCGCCCGCGCGATCGCGAGGTCGGATGTCGACGATTCCATTATGCGCATCGTCCAGGCCTGACTGCGCGCCCAGAATTCGATCACGCGCTCGGTCACATCGTCATTCACTTCCAGGATGAAGCCGGCGTGCTCGGCGGATGCGATGTATTCGGCGACGGTCCCGAGTTGCGTGTGGTAGTAGCGGTCCAGGATCGCGGCCCACGACCGATCGCGCACGAAATGCTCTTCGATGCCGAACCAGCCGCCCGGCCGCAGCGCGCGCGCGGCCATGCCAAACAGCGCGGGCCGACGCATGTATCCGGAGCTTTCGAGCGCCACGGCGGCGTCATAGCGGGACGTGGCATGCCACGTATGCACGTCCGCGAGCATGGGCGTGACCAGATGCTCGACGCCCGCTTCACTGGCGAACCGTTCGACGATCGTCAGGTGCTCGGCGATGTTTGTCAGTGCGGTGACCCGCGCGTGATGACGCTCGGCCCAATAGATCGCGCCGCCGCCCAAACCGCAGCCGACGTCCAGCAGGTCCAGGCCGTGCGCGACGCGCCAGACCGCCGCGGCGTGGTCGAGCGTCGCCTCTTGTGAACGCGTCAGTTGTCGCCGGATCCCATCCGGACTCTCAATGACCGTCCGCGGAGCGCTGGCAGAATCGATGGCAGACGGTACGTCGAAGAGTCCGACGTGGAAGTGCACGCGCGGTCCCGGCCCGTACTTCTGCAAGATGTCGCTCGTCTTGGCACCGTAATAGTCCCGCACGGCCGCCGTACGGTCGACATCCGCCATGTCATCAGGATCGATCGCCGCGCGGCGCGCCGCGCGCCTGCCGTGCCGCACGTTCGTTCAGACGAGAACGACAAACGATGACAGCGGACGAGCGCGATGGGACCTGCAGGAGTGCGATCGCCGGCAGGTCCCATGACGGAGTCTGTGACTATGGGTGGGTGAAGATGCCGATCCCATTCGGCACCGGCCGCTCGAAATCACCCGGCGCGAGGTTCTTGATGGCGACGGTGGCGGCGCCAGGATCGCGTGTCACAAGTGTCGACGAGCCGCCGCCGTCGAGATTCACGCCTGCGGCGGCGCCGACGGACAGCAACAGCGTCGCGAGCTCGGCGTACGTCATCCCCGGCGCGTTGCGATCGAGCGCGAGCAGGAACAGCCGCCGGCCATCCGCGCTCACGCCCGCAGCACTCCGCGTCGCCGCGGTCGTGTTGTTCAGACCGGCAACGGCCGCGCCATCACGCACGATCGGCTGGCCGCCGACAGCAAACCAGAACGGCACCTGCGCGGTCGAGGCGAGATAGTAGCCGACCAGCACTGGATCGCCGACCTGCAGTTGTCGCAGTTCGTCCGCGCCTGCCTCGCGTCCCACCAGCACCGTCGTGTCCCAGGGAATCTCCCCCGCGCCCGGCTCCGGAGAGATCGCGCTGACGCGTCCGCGCCGCACGGTGACCTCGTGGACGTTGGTGCTGCACGGATCCTCGCGCCGCGTATCCGTGCCGCAGGTCGCCCGCTTGCGCGGCGTGGCGCCCCACACGGTGTTGAACGCGCCAATCCCACCCTGCGCGATGGCGTACTGATTCAAGCCGCGCAGCTCGTACCGCGCACCGCGCGTGAGCGCGACGCCCTGCAGGACCAGGCGCGCCAGACGCCCGCGGCGATCGATCCCGACGCCGATCACGTCCTCCACTGTGGCGCCCGCGGGCAGGGATGGACCGAATCGCTGTGCGGTTGGCACCGAGCCCTTGAGGTGCAGCAGCGAGGCGATGGCCGGACCGACCGGCGCATTCGTGGGCGTGACGCCGGGCTGTGTGTTGCTGATGTTGAAGAAGTCACCGTTCACGCCCGCGATGGCCTGTCGCGCGTTCGCCATGCCGGAGAGTGGGAGACGCACCGCGACGTCGCCGGGATAGAGCAGGTTCACCGACACCTTCGGGTGCGAGAGATCGACAGAAACGATGTGCGCGCGTGCGGTGCCGCGCGGTGTGACGACATCGAGGGATTCGTACGTGACGCCGGGGGCGAGCTCCTGCTGGCCATCGGCATCCACCGGGATGCCTGACCAGGCGATGAATGTTGCGCCCATGAGGGCGGTGATGACGAACGACGTCAGGGCCTTCAACCGCGCGGGCGGAACGTTTCGTCGTCGACTCAGACGTGGAGGCAGACCAGAAGACACAAGAGGATGCATAGCCAGATCCTTTCTCGAAGCATCGCGCGAGGAACCGTGCGAAGCCGATCTCCAGATCGGCCTTCGTGCGTCACCGGAGAAAGGTGGTGAGCGCTCCGCGCGCGACGAAGCTCGTGAGCTCGGCGCTAACGATGGCCGCCGCTGACGAGCGTGTCAAGCTGAAGAGCGTGATGGCATCGACGGTCCGCCAGGTCGGCGGATCGTCAGGCGTTGATGGCGTGTTCGAGAAGGGAAGGGATCGGCGTCGAAACGAGATCGCGGCGGCGTCCGCGTTGCTGTCGGCGTGTGCGCCGCCGCGATCGCACTAATCCCGAAACTCGATTAGGTCCGCTTTGCGGTCAGGTATACGTCGGGCTCGGCGAGCGTCATCTGTGTCACCTTGTCGCCCGTTCGCGCGAAGGCGATCTTCACTGACGGTGCGCCGGTCGGGAAGAACACGAGCGCACCCGTGTGGGCGAGGCCGCGGCGCATCGTGCCTGGGCGAACGAGGCCGAGTTGCTCCTTCGTCACATCGACGTCGAAGTAGTCACGTGGGCCGCTGCCGAACGTGTAGCGTCCGACGATCGCGTCCCGATCGGCGGCGTCGAGCGGTGCGGTGGGCGGACGGCGATCGGCGTCGCCGACCTCTTCCAGGTATTTGACGACGGGCGCCGCGTCCGCGCCGCCGGCCTTGGCGTGCGCCAGCAGCGTGATGCTGTGCGGTCCCAGCGTCCGCTGTACACCGGGGCGCGCGGCCAGGAACGCTTTCACGACGTCGAGTTGACCGAGCATGGCCGCGGCGAAGATCGAGATCCGCGCGCCGTGGGCGAGGAGCACCTCGGCGATCTCACGGCGTCCGGTGTGGGACGCGGCGCCGAGCGCATCCTCCCAATCACCGAATCCCCAATCGATTGAGGCGTTCGCCAGCGACGGATGCTGCTCGACGAGCTCGCGAACGCGCTTCGCGTCGAAGTGCGACACCGTCACCATTTCCTTGACCATTGCCGGGTCCTGCATGGGCAGCCAGTCGGACGGTGTGCCCGTCGAGGCGCCGGTCGGCGCGGCGGTTGGTGCGGGTGCGCCAGTTGGTGAACCGGATGCGGTCTGATCTGCCCGGAGCGGGACGGCGATCGAGAGGCCGAGCGCCGCGAGACCGGTCGAATGGACGAAGCTGCGTCGAGACTGTGGGGACATCAGGAACTACCTCCTCCGGCGTGTTTGTCTCACGCCGCGAACCGCAGGGCGATGCAGAACTTGCTCAGGACGGAAGCCTTTCGTGATCAACCGGTTACGGCGCGCTATCAGGACGCGTCGATCGTGCGCGCCAGCTACGGCGCGAGCACATGGGCCCTCACGGCCCGTTCGAATTCGGTGACGACCGTGGTTTCGAGGCGCGACGGATCATCGGCCGGCACCTGAAGGCGATTGGCTTTCAGGTGCGCTTCGTCGCGGAGCCGGATCAGATGCGTGATGAAGCGAAGTCCGGTGTCGTCGCGCTGCAATTGTCCGAGTACTACGTAGTCCGCGTGAACGCCGGCGGCGACGGCTTTCAGGTTCCGGATGTTCCTGGGTTTCCGAAGCACCTCGGCGTTGCCGATCACGGTCAACCGGGTTGGGGCCATTGCGGTGAGTCGGACGACGACGAGATCCGAGAGGCCGGAGACGAGGCGGTCGTACTCGGCGTTGCCGGTCTCGTTGTCGAAGACGGAGACGGCGATCGCGGGCGGGGCTGAGTCGATGGCGCGGCCGACGGTGAACCAGCCCGCGGCGACGGCGAAGATCAGCAGCAACGCCGCCGCGGCCATCCATCGTGTCGAACGCTTCGTCCAACGCGATTCGTGGCGCGACGTGCTGCCGAGCGTCCCTTCGGAAACAGATGCGGCGTTGGCGGCTGGCGCGTCGGGCGTCCTGACGGGGGCGACGAAGCAATAGCCTTTCCGCGGCAGCGTCTGCACGAAGCGCGGGTTGTCGCCCTTGTCGCCGAGCGCCGAACGGATCTGCGAGAGACAGTAGGCGAGTCCGCGATCGAAGTCCACGTGCGTGTCGCTGTTCCAGACCGCCCGCTTCAACTCGTCGCGCGTCACGACCTCATTTGCGCGCGAGAGCAGCAACGCCAGCGCCCGCGCCGGCTGCGGCTCGATCGCGACCAGCCGTCCGTTCTTCCTGAGCTCCAGCGACCGTGCGTCGAACTCGAACACGCCGAACTGGTACGTCATCGGTGCCTTCAAGTGTAACCGCCGAAGGCCGCGACGAGCGCATCTCCGCTCTCCGGAGCCTCGCTGGACATGGTCGCGCTCGAACCCCGGCGGTGAGCAACTCCGCACAGAGCCGCAGGCCGCCGGCGCCGCCCCCCCACCAGGGGGCGCGGCGCGCCCCCGCGCCAGCGGCTACAGGAGCAGGGCTACGGCGATAAACGAAAGTGCTGCGACGTTGACGTCCGCATTGACGAGCGGTCATCCCGGTGTTACTATCATGAGGTTCTGCAGTCGCGCCAAACGCGGCCAGAACTGGTGACGCGGGGTGGAGCAGCCTGGTAGCTCGTTGGGCTCATAACCCAAAGGTCGCGGGTTCAAATCCCGCCCCCGCAACCAATTGTACTTGGAGCATCAGGTCGCCTGTATCGGGCGACCTTTTGCGCTTGTGGCCGCAATCAGTATCGCGGTCAGATTCCCGTTCAGCTCAATCCTCAGACGCGGCTCACGAGAATTTCTGGCGTGGGGTCGGGCTTCAGCCGTACCAGCCTCCGGTGTCAGCACGATGGATTCGACAAGGCCCTGGGGGCTCGGAGGCCTCCAGCGCGTGTCCTCGCGCCAGAGCGCGGCGGCGAGCTCCTCGATCTTGCCGATGTCCCCCGTCTTGAGTAGCAGCCGGCTTAGAGTCCGCGGCAACAGTCTCGCCTCCGCCACGTGGCACACCACGGGCTTGCTGCCGCGCCGTTCATTCGGCTTGAGGAACGCGAGAAGGTCAGTCGTTTTTGACCTATGACTCGTCGTCCTCACCATCGTCGTCGGCCTCGTCCTCTACGTCGACCGCCAGGCTGTCAACGTAGTCCCGCCACACGTCGCGCAGAGCCCGACGTGGCGACACCTGAATCAGGAGGTACCACCACCCGTTCGTGGAGTGCCCCGTGAGCGCAGCCGCGGCCTCCGAAGGAGTTGAGAATGTCGTGCCCTGAACTTCGAGGCGACCGTCGGCGAGCAAGACTCCGACTGGGTCGCCCGACTTCCGCTTTCTCGCGTAGAGCGGCGCGCCAACTGTTAGATAGCCCGCTGCGATGAGATCTGAGAGGCCCACACGGTGCCGTCGGGGCGACGTCTTCTCCCGCGAGAAACCGGATCTGTGGCCTTGTGGAACTGGCCAGATCTGTGTGATGAGGTCGGCGAGGGCCTTAGTTCGTTGTCGGATCCCGGCATCGGTCCAACCTTCTGTCGCCCCTCGCACCAACTCACGGTTGAGGAACAGCACATCGTGCCCGTTCAGTCCCGCTCGCTTGCCTTCGTCCCCCAGCCACGGACCATTGGAAACCTTGCTGTTCAACCTCTTAGTCAACAGGGTAAGGTTACCGAGAGTGTGAATGAGCCGGTCTCGATCGCCCTCCGCGGTCGTTCCCTGGAGGACCGGCCAGTGCGTCGTCCACTTGCGCGGCATGACATGCTCGATTGCATACTTGCCGCGGGCGACGCGCTCATCGCCAAGTGCCGCCCGGCCGTCTCGCCAGCCTCGCTTGTGGTCCTCGATCGCCTCGAGCACCATCCGCAGTCGCCCGCGGCCCAGTCGACGATACGCCAGAAGCGAGTTCAGTTCCTCTCGAAGTTCTTCATCGTCGGGCCAGTACCGACTCCCGCTCGATTGGCTCGCCAGGAATCGTTCGATCGTGTCTCCCGCATTTACACGGTTGGACGCCTGCACCAAAGCCACCAGCTCCGCTACCACCCGGTTATAGTTCTTCGTCGTCGCCCTGACTAACATGCGACGTACCATCCAGCTTTCAACCACCTCCAGCGACTTCACGAGCTGGGCCTCGGAGATTGGCGGCGTTTCCGGATCGAGCAGGCACAAAGCCAGCGGCTTGATGACCTCGCTCTCGAGCACGCTGGTCCGATAGCCGAAGAGACCCAGTCGATCGATCGGTCCCGAGAGGGTTTCTGCTGCAGCCACGAATCGCCGGTAGACAGCAGATGCGCGATGAATCTGCTCGACAAGCTCCAGCATCGGCACACCACTGCCGTGAGTGGCGAACCGCTTGAATCGCTCGAACACTTCGCGAGCTACCACTTCTTTCCCGGTGCGAGCGACAAGCCAGTGATTCAAGAAGAGCGAGGATCGCGGATAGCGCAGTCGTCCTACACCGGTTTCGGTCTCCCAGAATGCGGTCTCGAACTCTCTCCATCTGTCTTCATAGACGGCTTCCACGTTCGCGCCGGCTTCGAGTAGCCGCTGAAAGACGAAGTTCTTGATCAGATCAGCAGCCGTGAGCTGCGCCCCACGAGCATTCAACGTTTCGAAAATCTCTTGGGCGTTCTCGTCAACCGCAAGATCGATAACGACCATCTGCAGGAGTTCGCGCACGACGGTCTCAATGGCCGCGGCGCGTGTCGGGACAGCCTCTTTGCCTTCTCTTGAGAGCCACTCGCGCGCTTGTTCGCTGAAGAACCGATGCGCTTCGACCATGCGTTCCCCAATGGACCCAACGGCGTCGTGGTTCACGGGCGGCGCCGCACCCATGACGGCGTTGAACGGTCCTCGATCGCGGTTGGTCGGCCACACCTTGAATCTGTCCTCCGGCTTGGCGCAGAAGGGTTCAGCATTGGCCACAAGGGGCTCGATTCGCAGTGCTGGCGCCTTTGCCTGCACCGCGATCAGTTGCGCGTGCAGCGCATCCAGCAGCAACTGAAGGGTCGTCAATCGCTGCTGGCCGTCGATGATCGTACGCTCCTGCATTTGCCCCGTCTGCTTCTGCACCTGTTGCAGGACGACGGCCCCCAGGAAATGTGGGTGATGCCGGTCGAGCGGCTTGGTAAGCACCCTGTCGGCGACCCTTGTGACATCGTCCCAGAGCGGTTCCCACTGGCTTTCCTGGCTCCAGACATAGGGACGTTGAAAGAGCGGCACGACCAGCCGCTGCGGCTGCATGAACACCATCTGTGGTGTGCGAACCTGGGTCTCCAGCGTTAGCTCCTTCCGTTTTCGGAAGAGTATACAGGATGAGCCTCATCTGAGGGTGTCCTGCCGCCGTGCTATGTTGGCGGGGAGGCGTTTTCGTAGAGCGGCTGTTCTACACCGATCGGTAACGTCAAGGCTAAGACTAGTGCCTTTCGGAAATTTCGCCATCTAACGAGGCCGCGTACTTCTCACACTTGCGACTCTGCGCGGCACCCGGACGCCTTTGAGGCGCGGGCGGATCTTGATCCTCGACGGCACGCAATGTTCGCGCCGCTGCCGAAAGGCGCGGTGCTGCTGGCGGGCCAGTTGCATGGCGTACTGAGCGTGATGGCCGACGTCTGGGCGGTGTGCAGCGCCTCGGCAGTCACTTCTTCTTCCGCGTGCCTCGCCATATCAACGCCCGCGTGATCGCGAAGGTGCCGGGGGATTGGGGAGATTCGCGTCCAGGCTGGCCGCCCCCGGCTTTCGTTGCCGCGAGCGGCGGTTGTGTCTGAGTCTGCTGGAGATCAGACGGCGCCCGCCCTCGACCTCGCGCGCCTGTACGCCATGCTGGGAGCACGAACGGTTTCCGCAACGCGAACGAGCGGTGCGCCAGACCGATGTTGCAGAGCCATACGGTCGACGCCGGCGCGCAAGAAGTCGCGGCGATCATCCTCGTGACCGCGATGCTCGCGCGCGAGCGGCGACGGGCCAAGCCCCGTGTTGCGAATCACGTTTGGCGTCGCCCTCGCCATTTTTCCGGTCGGTGTGGTTCTGCTCGGGACCGATCGCAGAGTTGCTGACGGAGCAACAACAACGACAGGTCGTGGCGCGCGGGCGAGGCCTTCATGCGCCGCGCGCTCGCGGGACCACCTCGCTCGCGTACGATCCACGGGCCGTCCCCCAGCTCGTTCCGAAGCGGCCGCGGCTTATGCAGACCACTGCCTGGCGGTCACGCCGGCGCACGCCTGTTCGCGAACCGCTCGCGAGCCAGCAGTTCTCTCCAAGCACCGCCAGTAATCGTCGCTCGTTTCTTAGACTACACAGTTCTGCGAACGAACTTTCTGATACGCGCCACTAGAATGGAATTCGCGTCGCCGGACGAAACGGCGGCTGCCGGGAGCGGTCAGGTGATACGGTCGGCGGGTGAATTTGATGTCCACGCTTGTTGTGAGTTCACCAGTTTCCTGGGGACGCCGGTCTGCCGCGCTCTACCCGCACTTTCTGATGTTGTCCTGGATCGGCGCCTGGATGCGGTCTGCTCGTCGCGACTACGTTCGTCGGCCGGACGGTGCCCGAGGGGCCGCCTTCCGGCCGCCGACCGTGAGCCTGGTGCTGGTGAACGCCGCCATCGTCGCCCCGCTGGTGGAGGAGATCGCCCTGCGCGGCTTCTTCTCGCCTTTCTCGAATTGAGCGGCTATGCGTTCTGGAACGCCAACGTGCTGACGACGGTGCTGTTCTGCGCGATGCACGTACCTGGCTGGCTTTTCAGCGGGCGCTTTCCGTCGCCAGCCGGTATAGCCGCGGCGTTGCTGCCGCTCGCCGTGCTGAGTCTCGTCTTCGGCTGATCGAAGAAGCGTTCCGGGTCGTTGTATGCCTCGGTGACCGCGCATGCGATCAACAACATCTACCATGCGTTTCTCGCCTGACAGCAGCGACGACACGTTGACACCCGCGCTGCGTGATCTGCGCGCAGAAGCTGTGACTCGATCGAGGCGTCAACAGATGGTCGCGCGCGGCGTTGCGCGGCGGGCGTGGCCTTACGAGGAGACTGAGCGGTCGCGTGCCAGGCGGGCGATGATGGCCTGGCTTCGTTGGGGCTGCGTCTGCCCGAGGCGCAGCGTTCGCAGACGCAGACCTGACCGCGTTGCTCCGGAGGGACGCGGTCGAGCACGTCTTCGGGGATGCGTGTCGAGAAGCACCAGCACGTGCCTGCGCCGCGCGCCACGCCGCAGTTGTTCTCGGCGCCGCACAGCGGACAGCGGGTGGGATCCAGGGATGTCGTGCTCATGGCGTGTCGCGACGCGTACGTTGGCCTGCGTGGTTGGCCAGAGCGCGGCGCGCGAGTTCAATGACGTCAGGCCACGCCGGCTTCTGCCGGATCGTAGTTCAAATTCGGGCCGAGCCAGCGCTCGACCTCGGTGATGCTCAAACCTTTGCGCCGGCTGTAGTCGGCGACCTGATCCCGGCCGATCTTGCCGAGCGTGAAGTAGCGCGACTCCGGATGCGCGAAGTAGAGGCCGCTCACGCTCGATCCGGGCCACATCGCAAACGATTCCGTCAACGTGATCCCCGTCCGCGCCTCGACGTCCAGCAATCGCCACAACGTGCCCTTTTCGGTATGATCCGGACACGCCGGATAGCCTGCCGCGGGCCGAATTCCCCGATACTTCTCCTGGATCAGATCGGCTGGTGTGAAGCCTTCATCCCGTCCGTAGCCCCATTCCGACCGCGCGCGCCGATGGAGATATTCCGCGAACGCTTCGGCCAGGCGATCGGCAATGGCTTCAGCCATGATCGCGTTGTAGTCGTCGTGCTGCGCTCTGAAACGTTCGCACAACTCGTGCAGGCCGTGACCCGTGGTCACCGCGAAGGCGCCGAGATGATCGGACAGCCCAGTCTCGCGAGGCGCGATGAAGTCGGAAAGCGATCGGCACGGCTGCTCGTCGCCGCGCTCCATCTGCTGACGCAGGAAATGGAACCGCGTCAATGGCGTCCCGCGGTCCGCACCGGTATAGATGTCGACATCGTCGCCCACGGTATTCGCCGGGAAGAAGCCGTAGACCGCCCTGGCCCGGAGCAGCCGCTCTTCGACGATCCGGTCGAGCAGCGCGTTGGCCTCGGCGAACAACTGACGCGCCTGCACGCCGTACTTCTCATCATCGAGAATGCGCGGATAGACACCCTTCAATTCCCAGGTGTGGAAGAAGGGCGTCCAGTCGATATAGTCACGCAGTTCGCCGAGCGGGAAGTCTTCGAGCACGCGGAAGCCCGTGAACTCGGGCTGCGGCACATCTTCCGATCGCCACTCGATCGGCGTGCGACGAGCCCGTGCGATGGCGAGATCGACGAGCGGCTGCCGCGCCGACGCATGATTGCGGCGGATCGTGCTGTACTCCGCCTGGTGCTGCGCCACGAACGCGGCCTTGCCGTCCTTGCTCAGCAGGCTCGTCGTCACCGGCACGGCGCGGCTCGCGTCGAGGACGTGGACGACCGGTGACGCGTACTGCGGCGCGATCTTGATCGCCGTATGCGCGCGGCTCGTCGTCGCACCGCCAATCAGCAGCGGCAGATTGAAGCCAAGACGTTCCATCTCCCTGGCGACGTGGGCCATCTCGTCCAGCGAGGGGGTGATCAGTCCGCTGAGGCCAATGAGATCGGCGTTCTCGGTTCTGGCGCGTTCGAGGATCTTCTCGCACGGCACCATTACGCCCATGTCGATGACTTCGTAGTTGTTGCACGCCAGCACGACGCCGACGATGTTCTTGCCGATATCGTGGACATCGCCCTTGACGGTGGCGAGGACGATCTTACCCTGTCGCTTCACGGCTTGTCCGGCGGCTGCGAGTGCTGCCTTTTCGGCCTCCATGAACGGCGTGAGCCAGGCGACCGCCTTCTTCATCACGCGTGCGGATTTCACTACCTGCGGCAGGAACATCTTACCCGCGCCGAATAGATCGCCGACCACCCCCATGCCATCCATCAGCGGTCCTTCGATGACGGCCAAAGGCGACCCGAGCTTGACGCGTGCTTCCTCGGTATCTCCGTCGATATAGGCGTCGATGCCTTTGACGAGCGCGTGGGAGAGACGCGCTTCGACCGTGCCGAGCCGCCACTCCTCGGTCTTCTTCTCCGCCGCCGCGGCGCCCGTGCTGGCGGCCTTCAACGCTTCGCCGAAGTCGACGAGGCGCTCGGTGGCGTCCGGCCGCCGGTTGAGGAGGACGTCCTCCACCAGCGTCTTCAGCTCAGGCGCGATCTCTTCATAGACTTCGAGCATGCCGGCGTTGACGATGCCCATGTCCAGGCCGGCGGTGATGGCGTGGTAGAGGAATGCCGAGTGCATCGCCTCGCGGACGGTATTGTTGCCGCGGAAGCTGAAGGAGATATTGGAAACGCCGCCGCTCACCTTGGCATGCGGCAGATTGGCCTTGATCCAGCGCGTCGCCTCGATGAAGTCCACCGCGTAGTTGTTGTGCTCCTCCATCCCCGTCGCCACGGTGAGGATGTTCGGGTCGAAGATGATGTCTTCGGGAGGAAACCCGATGTCATCGACGAGGATCCGGTAGGCGCGCTCGCAGATGCGGATCTTCTCCTCGTAGCTGGCGGCCTGTCCCTGCTCGTCGAACGCCATCACGACGACCGCGGCGCCATAGTGTCGGATGGTGCGGGCGCGCGCGCGGAAGGCCTCTTCGCCTTCCTTCAGTGAGATGGAATTGACGATACCTTTGCCCTGCAGACACTTGAGGCCGGCTTCGATGACTTCCCACTTGGAGGAGTCCACCATGAAGGGCACCTTCGCCACTTCCGGTTCGCTGGCAAGGAGTTGCAGGTAGCGGCTCATCGCCACGACGCCGTCGATCATCCCTTCGTCCATGCAGATGTCGATCACGTTGGCGCCGTTCTCGACCTGCTGACGCGCGACGCTGACGGCCTCTTCGTATTTCCCGTCCTTGATCAGTTTCGCGAACTTCGGCGAACCGGCGACGTTGGTGCGCTCGCCGATCATCATGAAGACGCCCGGCTGCTGCGTGAACGGCTGCGACCCCGACAACTGCAGCGGACGCGGCACGTTGACGGTGCGCCTCCGGACATCGTCACCCACGATCGGGCGTGCCGGCACGACGCGACCCGGCTCGTGATCCAGCGCCTTCGCGATGGCGGCGATGTGCTCGGGGGTGTTACCGCAGCAGCCGCCGGCGATGTTGATCAGTCCGTCCTTCGCGAAGTGCGCGAGGTGACGCGCCATGTCCGGCGGTTCGAGATCGAAGCCGGTGGGGGAGAGCGGGTTGGGCAGACCGGCGTTCGGATAACAGGAGATGGCGGCCGTCGACTTGCTGGCAAGCGTTTCGAGGAACGGATACATCAGATCCGGTCCGAGGGAGCAGTTGAGTCCCACGGAGAGCGGGTCGACATGGGCCACGGCCGTCCAGAACGCGTCGACGGTCTGCGCCGAGATCATCGTTTCGCCGCCGCGCCCGACCGCGGCGGAGATCATGATCGGGAGCCGGACCCCATCCTGCGTGAAGACCTCCTGGATGGCGACGAGCGCCGCTTTGGCGTTGAGCGAGTCGAAGATCGTTTCGACGAGCAGCAGATCGCTGCCGCCGGCGATCAGCGCCCGCACCTGTTCGGCGTAGGCCGCTTTCACCTGATCGAACGTGACCACGCGGAAGCCCGGGTCCTCTGCGTCGGGCGAATTCGACAGCGAGACGGTCAGCGGTCCGATCGCGCCGGCCACGAAGCGCTGTCGTCCGGTCGCATCCGCGACGCGGTCGGCCCACTCACGGCACTGTCTCGCGGACTGCTCGTTGATCTCCCAGGCGAGGCCGCGGAGGAACGGATCCTCGATGATGCGCTGATAGAAGGCCGGATCCTTGCGTCCGCCATGCTCACGCGGATCGTCGACGAAGAACTCGCTCTGGCTGATCGACGTCGCGCCGAACGTATTCGTTTCGATGATGTCCGCGCCCGCATCGAGGAAGCGGCGATGGATATCGCAGATCATCGCCGGCTGCGTCAGCGAGAACAGATCGCCGTTGTTCAGGAGATCCTTGGTCGCGTCGCGGAAGCGTTCGCCGCGGATGTCCGCCTCCTTCATCCCATACGTCCGGATCGTGGTGCCCATCGCGCCGTCGATGATGGCGATCCGGCGCGCAAGAATCTCCTTCAACGGATGCGCAGGCGCCGCTGAGCGGGTCACGTCGGCAGTGTGGGTGTCAGTGGCGGTGGTCATCGGTCCTTCTTTCTGTCGCGCTCGATCTTCCCGGCGTCCGTGGTGCTTCCGGCGTGCGGCGGCTTGTGGCCGATCGCGAGCAGGACGGCGAACGGATCGCCAGCCTTGCTCGCCCCCACGCTCGTGCGGATGTCAGTCAACCCGCCATCGGACAGCAGTTGCCGAAGCTGGCGCTCGCTGAAGCCGAGGGCCCGGTCGCCGAGGGTGTCGCGTACCCATCCCTCTTCATGTTGTCGCAGCTCGAGGATGAGCACGCGTCCGCCCGGCACGACAATGCGGACCGCCTCGGCGACGGCACGACTGGGATTCACCGCGTGGTGCAACGCCTGGGACAGAAGCGCGAGATCGACCGAGGCGTCCTTCAGCGGAAGCTTTCCCAGTTCGCCGCGTTTCCAGACGATGTTGGTGGCGCGGCGTCGCTGTCCGAGCGCGCGGGCGCGTTCGAGCACGGCTTCGGAGCGGTCGATGGCGATGACGCTGGAGGCCCATCGCGAGGCTTCGATCGTCAGGTACCCATCGCCGCAGCCGAGATCGGCCACGCGAAGCCCGGGCAGAAGCAGGCCCAGCGCGCGAGACCAGGCTGCCCAACTGCGTCCTGGGACGAGTTGCCGGTTGTCCTTCGCGTCAGCCGTGTGCCGCTGGAAGTTCTCCTTCCGCAGCCGGAGCACTTCCTGAAGCCTGGCTTCGTCCGCTCGTACCGCCGGATCGCTGCTGGCCTGACCAAACTGGTCGTTCAGCGCCTGCCATAACGACTCCAGCCCGTGATGTCGCAGGTCGGCGAGGCGATGGTACGTGAAGCCGCCGACCTTGTGTTCTTCGATGAAGCCCCCGTCCTTCAGGAGCTTCAGGTGACGGGACACCCCCGACTGGGCAAGCCCCAGCACCGCGGTCAGTTCCGTGACGTTCAGGCGTTCACGGCTCAAGACCCGCAGCAGCCGGAGGCGCGCCTCGTCTCCGAGCAGGCGGTAGCAGGCGGAGGCATCACGCACATCTATAAATCTACCTTCATTGATGTCGTTGCGCAACCGTCATCTTGCAGAGCTGGAGAAAGCACGCCTGCGCAGGATCCGCACAGGAAAGCCTGTGCCGGAACGGCCCATGACGCATCCCAAGCGCGCACGTCATGCCGCGCGCATCTGGCCAGGCGACAACTCACAATGGCCATGCGTTTGCACAGAACATCAGCCAACTCCGCGCGGGAGCCCCATTCCCCCTACGTTCTCCCAGATCGCAAGCTGTCAGATTGATCCGTCGCGACCGTTCGCTCGTCAGGTCACAGACGTCACGTCATCGAAAGGACATCGTGCCATCTCACGCGCGCCTCATTCGTCGTTCGGCACTGCGCCTCTGCGTGACGCTTGCGCTCACGCTGGGCATCGCATGGAGCGGCGCGTCGGCCGCGCCCGTCGATCTGTGGATCACCTACGATGTGCCCGCCGCGCCGCCGGGCGGCACCGCCGTGGAGACCCTGACGATCGGGAACGCGAGCGCGTCGGCGTCAGGCCCGGTCCGCGTGACTTTCGCGACGCCGGCGTTCATCAACATCGATCGGACGCGTCCGCTGCCCGCGGGCTGCGCGTTCGTGTACGAGAATCAGGATCGCACCGTGCCAGAAGTCGTCAGTTGCGTCCTGCCCGGATTGCAGATCGATGAAGAGCGGCGACTGGCGTTTGGCGTCGCGGTGCATCCCACCGCACCGCCCATTTCGACCTGGGGCATGGCCGCGATCCTGCCGGCCGTCGGCAGTCCCGATGCCGAACAGTACATGACGGACAACGTCACCACGCCCGGCGTGAACATCGCCCGGCCCGGCCCGATCGGCGCCGGCACGATCAATCTGTATCTCGCGGGCGATCTGCCATCGGTCGATGTGGCTGCCGGCGGTACGCAGACGTTCATCGTGGGGAACCACGGTCCTGGCCCGACCACGGGCCCCGTCACCGTGACGATGACGACACCGTTCTTTGTGAACGTCGATCGCCGGCGGCCGTTGCCGGTGGGCTGCGAGTTCCTGTTACAGAACGCCGATCCGCTGATCCCCGAGATCGTGCGATGCACATTGTCGGCCGGCCTTGCGTCCGGCAGTCCGGTCACCGTGCGGCTGCCGCTCGCGCGCGTCGCGGGCGGACCGGTGGGCGCCGAGTACGGCATCGCCGCTGTCGCGACCGGTGCCGGGTCGGCGGACGTCGATCCCGATCGCACGGACAACGTCTTCGCGCCAGGCACGCTGGCGCTCGCGTCGCCGACCACCGTTCCGGGACGATCGGGCCGCGCGGATCAGCGCGCGCGCCTGGCACGCGACGCGATGCGCGTGTCCGCGACAAGCCCCATCGCCGCGGACGCCACTGCGGAGAGTGTGACAGCAGAGAGCGTCACGGCGGAGAGCGCCATCACGGAGCGTGAGGTCGGGCTCGATCGGACGCCCTCTCTCACAACGCGCGGTCCCACGCCGGCCCGCGTCGATCTGACGCTCTCGTTCGACGTGCCGGCGGTGCAGCCGGGGGACACCGTCACCGAAACGTTCCTCCTGAGCAACCGCGGCCAGAGCACGACGGCGCCGGTGCGCTTCGTGTACGCGATGCCGGGGTTCGTCAACATCGACCGTGCGCAGCCGCTGCCGCCGACGTGCGCGTTCGTGTACGAGAACGCCGACTTCACGGTCAATGAGATCGTCGCGTGTACGCTGCCAGGCATCGCGCGCGGGCAGACGATCGTCTTGCCGATTCCGTTGGTCGTCTCGCCGGAGGCCCCCGGCGTCCTGCTATTCGGGGCGGCCATCATCGCGCCCTCGCCAGGTTCGCCCGACCGCGAACAGTTCATGGGCGACAACGTCAGCGTCCCCGGTGTCACGACAGGCAACGGGACGGCGTCGCCGCTGCCGCCAGGGAATCGCGTCGATCTCTACGTCACCGGCGACATGCCGGACCTCATGCCCAACGCCGTCGGGCGGGTGACGTTCAAAGTCGGGAACAAAGGGCCGTCGGCGACGCAAGGCGTGACGCGCCTGACGCTGATCACGCCGATGTTCGTCAATGTCGATCGCGTGCAGGGCCTGCCCACCGGTTGTCGCTTCCTGTTCGAGAACGAGGACCCGTCGATGCCGGAGATCGTCGAATGCCTCATCTCCGGAGCCATCGCGCCCGGCACGGAACGGCTCGTGATGGTTCCCGTCCGACGTGTGCCAGGCGCGCCGCCTGGCCAGTTGTGGGCGACGATGATCGTCAGAGCGCAGCCGGGTGACGTCGATGTCGATCTGGATCTGATCGACAACTTCTTCGCGCATGGCGTGGTCACGTCACGCCCGCTGCCGCACCACCTGCGGCTGTTCCTGCATCCGGACTTCAGCATGCGGCTGGCGCCGCCCGCGCCGCAACTGCTCTCCGTGAACCTGTTGAACGCGCCCGCGTGGCTGGGGGAGCCGCTGCTGAACGGGCTGTTCGAGCCGGAGTCGACGTTTCAGGTCGTGGTGCCGTGCACGTTGGGATTGGGGGTGAGCGTGAGGTATGCGCTGTCCGCGACTGACGCCGCCGGCGGACACGCCCAGCCGCTTGGACAAACGACGCTGCCGTTGTCACTGTGCATCGGCACGCAGGTCGTATCCATTCCCGTCGTTGCGCCCATTGGCCTCGCCAATCAGCGGTTGAAGCTGACGATCTCCAGCGCGGTGGGCCTCACGCTGAGTCTGCAACTCGGTTCGGGCGCCGCGTTGCACGCGACGAACTTCGCGGGCTTCCCGTGACGGAGGGAGCCGGGCGCTGAGCAGGCCTCCGGCGTGGCGTCGGCCGCCACGCCGTTGCCTGGAAGGTGACGGGCTCTCGTCGGCGCCAGGCGGTCAGGGGCGCCGGCCGAGCGCTCGCATGGTGGCTTGTTCTACGGGATTCAGATCGGCGCGCGGCCCACGGTCCTCGTCCGCGGGCAGCAGCGGCGGCTGGGCCAGGAAGCGCGGACGCTCACCCTGGTGTGGCTGCGCGGCATGCACCAGGAACGGATGACACAGATACACCGTTCCGGCGTCGCCCGTGGCGGTGACGACAGGGCGATGAGCGCTCGTGGCGAAGTCGTCCGCGGCGAGCTCCCTCAGCGTCAGGCCCGGTTCTCCCGCGGGCGCGAGCTGCCGGGCGATGTCCGCGTGTGACCCGACACGGATCCGCGTCGGCGCATCGCGTTCTCCCACGTCCGAGAACAGGAACAGCATCAGCAGGGCGCGGCCCTTCGAGTGGATGTTGGCGCGCCACGACAGGAAGTCCGCCGCGTCCGTGCCGAAGCTGACGTCGATGTGCCATCCCGCATCGCCTGG
>Ga0187894_10000335_pt1 | contig 63741 bp, 57 predicted proteins | sample GBC1701081metaG_FD_136650 | JGI IMG/M metagenome (GOLD analysis project Ga0187894, IMG submission 136650) | White microbial mat communities from a lava cave in the Kipuka Kanohina Cave System on the Island of Hawaii, USA - GBC170108-1 metaG ... | reverse complement strand
GCTCAAGTAATCTTAAAACGAGCCGTCGGGCGGACGGTTAAAGACATAACGTATGTGGCTGCACAAAGCGTGTCTTTAGAATCTACATCTATAACCGCTTAGGTTTAGATGGAGAGCGTCAATATGAAACTTCTTTCTATCAATGTCGGACAGCCGAAAATTGTGATGGTGAACGAAAATATCGTCACTACAGGCATTTTCAAAGAACCTGTTGATGGTCACGTTAAATTAAAAAAACACAACCTTGAAGGCGACCGTCAGGCGGATTTAACCGTTCACGGTGGCGAAACAAAAGCCGTCTATGTTTATCCGTCCGAGCATTACAAGTTCTGGCGCGAAGAATTAGCTGAAATGAGTTTGCCGTTTGGTATGTTTGGCGAAAACTTTACGACCGAAGATTTATTTGAGAACGAGGTTTTTGTGGGAGATAAATTTCGTGTCGGGACAGCCGAAGTCATGGTAACGGAACCGCGTCTGCCGTGTTATAAACTCGGAATAAAATTCGGGCGGAGAGACATCATTAAACGCTTTATGCAAAGCCGCCGAACAGGGTTTTATCTATCTGTTGTAAAAGAAGGCGAAGTCGGTGCGGGCGATTCATTTGAACTTTTACAACGGGCAGAAAACAGTATAACGATTGCGGATGTGGTTCGTATTTTTGCTTTTGAAAAAGATGATATAGAGACATTAAGACGTGCTTTGCAAGTCGGGGATTTACATGAGGGATGGAAGCAAACTTTTGAAAAACAGCTTGAAAAGATACAGGCAAAGTGAGTTTCATCTCAGAGTTTTGTATGGATGTCTAAAGAAAAAATCACCGACCATAACTCACCGATAATTCAGGATGCTGAAGAAATTGTCGGAGCATGAGATTTGAAAAAAATAATAACTTGGCTCGTTTTAGTTTCGCCTCGTTCAATGGTTAAGCTATAATTACCGCCGTTGTCGGGTTGAATCTCCCTAATCTTAACTAAAGCGCGTCGGGTTCGTGCTTCTTATCCAAGTAGAGTTTTATGGCTTCAAAAATTTCTTCAAACGGGAAAAAATCAAATCTACAAAATAATCGTAGCTGGATGCGTTGGTTCTGGTTGCCATGCGCGTTGATATTGTCGTTGGCGGCTGGCGGATTGACGGGTGTCTTCGCTGCGTATCAATTAAACTATTCACGCACGGCTGAGGCAGTTGCTTCGCTTGCAACATATCGTCCGAGCGTTGTCACAAAAGTTTATGCGGATGACGGGCAAACGGTCATTGGTGAATTTGCTCTTGAAAAACGTATCCCGCTCAAATACGAAGAGATTCCGCCTGTGATGCAAAATGCTATCTTGGCGGTTGAAGATAATCGTTTCTATGACCATGTAGGAATTGACCCGATTCGCATCGCCGGTTCTTTAATCAAAAACATAAAAACAGGCACCAAAGAAGGCGGTTCGACGCTCACACAGCAACTTGCAAAAAGCCTTTTCCTGACACGCGAACAAACCTACACACGCAAGGTCAACGAATGGCTTGTGGCACTTCAAATCGAACGCTACTACACAAAGAAACAGATAATGGAGATGTATGCAAATAACATCTTCTTGGGTGCGGGTGCATACGGTGTTGAAGCTGCATCGCAAACATATTTCGGACACCCCGCTAAAGATTTGACCATTGAAGAAGCCGCATTATTGGCAGGCATTCCAAAAGCTCCTGGCGAACTCGCACCAACAGTAAACATAGGTAAGGCAAAAGAACGCCGCGACCTTGTTATAAAGTTGATGGCTGAGAACGAATACATCACCGAAGCACAAGCCGAAGAAGCAAAAGCGAAACCGATAAAGCTTTCCGAAACCGCATACTATCCCGGAATGAGAAAATCATCGGTGTTTGATTATCCTATTGAAGAGATTCGTCAATACCTGGAAGAAAAATACACAACGCGGGTAGCTCAAGGTGGATTAACGGTTTATTCGACTTTAAATGTTGAGGCACAAACCAAAGCCGAAGAAGTCGTTCGCAAGCGTCTTAGAGCATATTGGGGTAGCCGAAAGGGCGAATATCAATCAATCGCAACAACAGAGAACGCTGTTCCGACTCAACAACAACTCGATAATTATAAACATCCCGATTGGTATGCAAATGAGTATAAAGAAGGAACATTTATAAAAGGCTTGATAATGAAGGTGAATGAAGCCAAGAACGAAGCACTTGTTCGTTTCGGAAAATTCACCGCAACTGTTACACCTTCAAATATGGGTAAGTCAGGCGGACAACCCAGAACAGAGTTCAAAGCCGGACAATTGTGTGAGTTTGAAATCAAAGCAATTGATTACGACAACAAAAAGCTTGACGTGTTGCTTTCACAAGTACCGGAAGTTGATGCCGCAATGGTTACACTCAACTCGCATACGGGCGAGATTGTAACGATGGCAGGTGGCTACGATTTCACCACGAATAAATTCAACAATGCAACACAGGGCTTACGACAAACAGGTTCGGCTTTCAAACCTTTCATTTACACAGCGGCGGTTGAGTGGGGTTTGACTCCGAAATCAACCGTTAGCGGTGCGCCTTTCAAACGCGGCAATTGGCAACCACATAACTACGACGGTTCAACAGGACACGGCGACGTTCCAATGAAAACAGCTCTTGCAAAATCATACAACATTGCCGCCGTCAGGCTTATGGATATGATTGGCGTTCAGACAAGCGCACAGATGGTTCGGCGTTTCGGCGTTACTGTGCCGATGGCTCCATATCTACCTTCTGCGTTGGGTGCTTCAGAAGTTCCCTTGATTGAAATGGTTTCTGCCTATTCGACTTTCCCGAACAAGGGTGTTCGCGTTCAGCCGCACTTGATTCGTAAAGTCTTAGACCGCGACGGTAATGTTCTCGAACAGTGGGAAAAAACAACCTACAAGGTCACAAGTGAATATGTAGCTTTGACGATGGTTGACATGATGCGTGCCGTAACATCCGGCGGCGGAACTGCGGGCGCCGCAAACGCTGCCGGACATCAACTCGCAGGAAAAACCGGAACGGTAAACGACCATACGGATGTTTGGTTTATCGGTTACACACCGACATATGTCACGGGGGTTTGGATGGGCTTTCCCGAACGCAAACAAAGCTTGGGTAAAGGTATGACAGGTGGCGGCGGCGCGCTTCCTTACTTTAACGAGTTTATGAGTTGGTTTATGAAGGACAAGCCCAAAGATAAATTTGAAGATCCGCCGCCGATGCCGCCCGATATTAAAGAACTTGCACGACAGCGTGAACGCGAACTTGCAGAAGAACGTGCAAACGATGGAAGTGGGACCGGCAAAACTTCGCAGACAGAGGGCGGGTCAAGACCTATAACCGAAACCGATATGGGCAATGTAAATCTGCCACCGGGTCCGGGCGAAAGAACAGAAGACACGACGCCCGCCCCTAAACCACAACAGAAGCCAAATACAGGCGGAGATAAAGACCCGCCGACACCCAAACCCGCTACGCGCCCGCGTGAGGTCGAAGGTCCAAGCAAAAAAGGCAAACGCGGAAACGATGATCCTCCGCGTTAGAATAAAAAGATTTAGAGACAGTTTGAAAACTCAAAATAAAGCCCGCAAAACAAAGTGAAGGTAGCACCACAATAAAGCGTGGTGCTACCAAAGAGTGCGAGTAACCTTACTCACACTCTTTCTTTCAAATATCATGCTAAGATGTTTTCGTTACTTCATCTTCTTATTTTGACGGACGAAAATGTTTTTGCGTTTCTTGCGTCGTTTACAGCCAACACAATTGGTAATCTTGAGCTTCGCGTTCATTATCTTGCTTGGGACGTTTTTTCTCTGGCTTCCTTTTTCGACAAAAACACAAAAGAGCATTTCAATCTTCGATGCGCTTTTTATATCAACATCTGCAGTCTGCGTAACAGGTCTTTCGCCACTTGATGTGGGCAGTACGTTTTCGCTCTTCGGGCAATTTGTTCTTTTAATCCTGATGCAAATCGGCGGACTTGGGCTAATGACTTTTACAACTGTTTTGCTTGCTCTGTTCGGGGGGCGTTTGGCAATTACGGACAAATTGGCAATGCAGGAGAGTTTTCATCACACACCCACAAATCAAATACGCAAACTCATTTTTCATATTATCGCTTTTACATTCACCATCGAAGCCATAGGCGCCTTTATCTTAACGCTTCGTTGGTACGGACAATTCGATTCGTTAATAAAGACAATCTACTACGCAGTGTTTCATTCCATTTCGGCTTTTACGCACGGGAGTTTTTCGCTTTTCAACAACAGCATGATTGGTTATCAAAAAGATTTTGTGACGCTTTTTGTAATCACTTCGCTGATAATGTTTGGCGGCACGGGTTTTCTTGTTGAAATGGAGATTAAAGATTACATCAAGCAAAAATTTTCAAAACTAAAAACAAGGAAAAGTTTACAGCCGCGAAGTCGTTTGAGTGTTCATTCAAAACTCACGATATACACAACGCTCTTTTTGCTTATCATCGGCACGATTTCGTTTTTCTTGCTTGAACGCGGGAAAGCTTTTACGGGAATGACAACCACAGAGGCTTGGATGAATTCGTATTTCTTTGCTGTCGTTCCACGAACCTCAGGCTTTAATACCATTGCCATGACGGATTTCAGTGGCGCGACCCTTTTGATGATAATTGTGTTGATGTTCATAGGCGCGGGGTCGGGTTCGACTGCGGGCGGAATAAAAGCCAGCACATTCGGTTTGCTTGTGGCTTACAGTTTTGCGCGGCTGTGCGGTCACAAACGGCTTCATCTTTTCAACCGCACAATTCCGCAGGAATCAATTGATAAAGCAAGTGCTGTTGTTGTTGCGGCGACGGTTCTTGTTATTCTCGCGTCGTCCGTTTTAATGGCTATGGAAACAAGCAGTCTTTCCCCGTCACAAAGTCAGAATAAATTTCTTCCGATTTTATTTGAGACGGTTTCAGCGTTTGGTACAGTCGGTTTGTCGCTTGATTTAACGCCGCAACTTTCAAACGTCGGAAAAGTTGTTCTATCGTTCGTAATGTTTATGGGAAGAGTGGGTCCGCTTTCTCTTGGGCTTGCAATCAGTCTGCGTGAGCAAAAAACGCAATATCAGTTTGCAGAAGAAAATGTAATGGTTGGATAGAGGACAAAATGAAACGGTTTGCTGTCATAGGTCTTGGTCATTTTGGTATGCCTTTCGTTCGCACGCTTTACGAAGAAGGCAAAGAAGTAATTGCGATTGATGCAGACAAAGAGGCTGTTCAAGAGGCTTCGGAATTTGCGACACAGGCGATTGTCGCAAACGCAACCGAACCGCGCACACTTGAGGCTATCGGAATAAAAGAAGTTGACGCGGCAATCGTAAGTCTGGGAAAAAAGATGGACGTTGTGACATTGGTCGCTCTTTATCTGAAAGAATTAGGCGTGCCTTTCGTCGCGGTCAAAGCACTCTCGAATGACCATGTAAAAATCCTAAAAGCATTAGGCGTCAACGAAGTAATTCACCCTGAAACAGATACGGCTGTCAGAATCGCAATGCGGCTTTCGAGAAACAACGTGGTTGATTTTCTTCCGCTTCTGCCGGGCTATTCCATTATCGAAATGAAAGCCCCTGAACAGTTTATAGGGAGAACCTTAGAACAAATTGCCCTTCACAAAAATTTCGGTGTTCAGGTTGTGGCGATTCAAACAAACGCAGAAAGAAAACAATCAATCAACCTTACGCCAAAAGCCGAAGATACAATTCACGAAAACGATTTGCTCGTGCTGATTGGCGAGAATCAATCACTGGACAAACTGACAGAAGTAGTTTGCGGTGACGAATAACTTTGAAAAGGATTGTGTAAGCAGAAAGCCACAATACAGTTTCAATCTTGCGGAGTTATATGCAGAACATTTGATTTGAGATTATCTTCAAGCAAGATTTTGAAAAGGCTGTAACCATTCCAAACGATAAGACAAAAAGAACATTTCCTACAAAAACCAACCAAACAGTAACCAACACGCCAAAATGCTTAACGGAACGTATAAAGCATCTCTCGGTCAAAACATCAAACCTTGCTGTGCCATCCACAAAAGTTTTTCGTTTGGAGAAAGCTGAGAACGAACAGGTTGTGACAGGTCATTCCACATATCAAAGTAAAAGCATTTCCCGTTTATCTATTGAAACTTCATTTTGCCCTTAATAACAAATGATAAGCGGAAAATGCTTTTCTATATTTTGTCAGGCTCTTATCGCCCCAACTCTTCCGGCTTTAACTTAATCTGTGCCTGTGCTTCATCCGAAAGCAGAACGAGCGAGACGCGTGGTTTGTTTTGCACATATGTTTTCAGATAACGGTTGATATCAGCGCGTGTTGTTGCATGAAGGTTGTCAAGATAACCTCTGAAATAATCAAGCCCCGTCGAAGACCACCAGAAACTTATTGTGTGAACGTACTCGCTCGCTTTTTCACGGTCATAAAGGTCGTTTGCTTCCAACAAAGTTTTCGCACTTTCAAGTTGTTGGTTCGTGAAATAATCCTTGTCGTTGAATTTTGCGATTTCGGCATTGATGGCTTTGATAGCTTGGCGTGCTTTGTCCGGCGTTGTTTGGGCGGTTAGTGTAATTGGTCCGACATTGCGTTGTGTGTAGTAACCAAGCCCGACACCTGTTACAAGTCCCGTATCAACCAGAGCCTTTTGAAAACGTGAGTTAGGCTGATTGAGGATATAAGAAAAAACATCTGCGGCGTAGGTTGCCGCGTTGTCCTTCCCGATTGACGGACCGTGCCAGCCGATTTGAATTGCTACATTTTGAACTTGTCCTGTTAAAATAGCCGCTTCACTTTTTGGTAAAGGCGGATGCTCGACAAGCGGGTATTTAACAAACGGGTCTTCGTCCGACGGTTTCCAACTGCCATAAAACTTTTCGGCAAGACGAAAGACCTCTTCGGCGTTCACATCACCCGCAACAACAAGCGCAACATTATTCGGAACATAGTAACGCGCCTGGATAAGTCGCATCTGGTCGGTTGTGGCTTTTGATACAGTTTCTCTGTCGCCTGCGGGTTGTTTGCGGCTTTTGTATTTGTAGAATAAACGGCTGTTCATCTCGCGTTGAAGCGGATAATACGGATTCGATTCAATGCGTTCGAGTTCGCTTATAACGACCTGTTTTTCAATCTCAAATTCGCGTTCGTCAAATAAGGGATAACGTGCGGCATCGCTCATAAACTGCATGACGAGTTCAAGATTTTTACTGCTCGATGTGAAATAGTATTCGACAATCTCCTCGCGTGTAACGCCGTTGTTGACGAGCCCCTGCTGGTCTATGTCGCGCAGATGATTACATTCGGACGCATTGAAATTTGCGTAACATCTAGCCAAAACCTGATTGGTTTTGAAGTACATATGTTCGTAAAGATGCGTAAGCCCGTTAAGTTCGGGCGGTTCTGTAAAAGAACCGTTGCGGGCGGCAAATTCGATGGTCACAAGCGGAACAGAGCGGTCTTCGTAAACAATTATCTCAAGCCCGTTCGCAAGCTTTTTGTTAACAAGCTGGGCTTGCGGAACGCGCCATCTCGCTATTGTTTTCGTCTTGCTTTTTGTTTGCGTTTGATTTGATTTTGGTTGTGTCGGTTTGGGTTTTCGTCCTTTTTGCGCGTTCGCCGGAAACGTCAAAGACAAAACTAAAGATGTTAAGAGTGTAACGATTAAGAAATTCTTTCTCACAAAAACTCCGCCTGCCGAAAATTTTGATTTAAGGTAACTTTCGATGTTTGAAAAGGCAAGCAGACTGCCTGTCGGTTATGACGAAGAACAAAAGAGATGTGATGAAATGATTTTGAGTTGAGGGCGAATCTTTCTAATTCGCCCTGATTGTTACGATAAGAACTTTTTATTTCTTTACCATGACCACTTTTATAGGTTGGTCTAGTGAACTTGCCTGAATTGGAATTTCAATCTTTTTGTATCCATCGGCTTTAACAACCAATTTAAGTCTGCCCATATGTATAGGTGGAAGTGCCGTTGCGCCTTCTGCATTTGTGTAATTCCAAGATTCGCAATGTTCTTTGGGGCTTCCCCAGTAAGAATGAAGATGTGCGTAAGCACTTTTAATCGGATTGCCGGCTTCATCAGTGACAATCACAACAGCCTGCCCGAGACCATCAACTGTTTTCGGCGCGCGTGCAAGCTTAACCATGTATTCAAGGTCATGTTTTACATCCTGTGCAGGACAGACTGCAAAAGCCGCTAAGGTTAAAAAAGCAAGAACAAAAAGTTTACGCATTTCGACTAACTCCCTTTGATAAAGATGTTTCAGAATTTTTGTTGGGGGAAAACTTTTCGGGGCAAAGCTGAAAAACAAAGTCCCAGCCGCGTTTGCAATTATATGTTCATCACAAGCGGTTTTGTAAAGATGCTTTCAGAAAAAAAGTAAAAAGTAAAAAGTAAAAAGGCAAAATAGAAATCAACAAACATAGCCCTTTTCTTGAATCTTTTACCTCAAAACTTTTCGTTAGGCAGATAACTACTCAGCCACAAAAAGTGATAACAAAGCAATCACACTCCAAATTTTCAAACGGCTGAACGGTTACTTTTTACTTTTTACTTTTTACTTTTTACTTTTCAATCAGTCGGTTTATCTCTCGGCGGTTGAATCGCCATAAAGTCATTCGCAAAACGTGTAGTGTATTCGTTCAGAAGTTCATCGACCCTCTGATGATTGGGTGAAGATAGGATAAGCCCCGCGTGATGACGTTTATTCATTCGCCAGACGATTTCAGAATCGTTATATGCAGATGTGTCCGGGTGTTCTTGTTTTGAAAGCGAAACCAAAAGCCCTGTGTAATCTTTACGAACTTCGGGCAGTTCATATTTCTTTTCTTTCGTGCAGGCTTCTATCTTCGCCCACTCACTCCACAAATTTATTCCGCTTGCGGCTTCGTTTAATTCTGCTATGTGCGCTCCGCCGACGCGGGCTGATGTTTCCATAAAATAAAACTTGCCGTCTTCGTGCGAGTGAATAAATTCGGTGTGCGAAACTCCGGCACGCAAGCCCATAGCTTTCAGAACATCGTGGTTCAGTGAATTCAATGCCTGTTCCTTGTCCGAATCATATTCAACAGTCGCGGTTGTAAAAACGCCGCCGCCGTGCGCCACATCAAGGGGTGGTTTGCCGTACTTATTTGAGATTGCAAAAATAACTTCGCTGTCCCAGACAATCGAATCAACATGGTAAATGTCTCCGGCAACATATCTTTCCATCACAAAGAAAGACTGTTTGTCGCCAAGTTCATCAAGTATTTTCCAGAGTTCTTCGGATTTGTGGACAAATTTGATTCCCGTTGCAGATGCTTCGGAACGCGGTTTCAAGAGCCAGGGCGACGGAACCCGCGCCATGTATTCTTTCATCCGTTCGTAATTCAAAACATGAACGAAATCGGGAACGGGAATCCCCGCATCACGCGCCTGTACACGCATAGCCAGTTTGTCGCGGAAATATCTCGTTGTGGTGTCGCCCATTCCCGGAACGCGCAGGTGTTCGCGCAATGTGGAAGCCTTTTCCAAATCGAAATCATCAAGTGGAACAATCTTGTCAATCTGTTCAGTCCGTGCGAGATAACTGACACCCTTTATAGCGTCTTCCATATTCCAGACTTTATCTTCATCAGGGACAAGATAGATTTCATCCAAACTCTCCATGGGCCACGGACCATCTGCGATTGATTGCGAAGTCAAAAGCAAGGTGCGACAACCCTGTCGCTTACATTCGCGCATAAACTCTTCGCCCTTTTGATAGCTGGCGATACAAAGCACTGTTAAAGGTTTCATTTGAAAAGGAAACTCCCGAAAAAGAAATGTTCAGTTCCCGCTTATTCTAGCTTTCAAAACAAAAACGTAAAAGCTACACAAGAATTTTGTTGACATCAAAGCCGTGAAAAGAATAAACAACCGATTGAAAATCACAAACAACTCGCGTTAGCGAGTATAAGCACATAGCCCGTAGCGCAAGCTACGGGGAACACACGAACAGAACAAACAAGCTCGCGGAGCGAGCGAAAGGAATCAAAGCAATGCCACATACATATACAAATCTGCTTTATCACATAGTCTATGCAACAAAAGAACGTTTCCCGTTTATAACAAAAGAACTAAAACCGCGCCTTTACAAATATCTTGGCGGAACGATACGTGGACTCGGTGGTTCAATGATTGAGGTCGGCGGAATATCCGACCATATTCATTTACTCGTTAGGCTTAAACCGACAATGGCAATCTCAGATACATTGCGTGACTTAAAAACTAACTCTTCTGTTTGGGCAAAAGAAATTACAAATGGAAGATTTGAGTGGCAAGACGGATATGGAGCATTTACAGTCGGGAAATCTCAAATTGAAGACGTTAAGCGTTATATTCAAAACCAAGATCACCATCATTTGAAGCTAAGCTTTGAAGAGGAATTCAAAGATTTGCTGAGAAAAAGCAACATTGATTTCGACGAGAAATTTCTTTGGTGATAAAAGCTAATTAAAACAGGCGAGATAATTAAAATAAGTCTGCGTATGCGAAAAATACTCTATCAATTTACCAGAACCGTTCAGCACGATTACGCCTGTCGCTCGCTACGCAAGCTTGATAATTTCGCTGATTCTTGTTTCCCGTAGCTTGCGCTACGGGCTAAGTGCTTTGCGTCCGCAGACGCGGACTCAAAATCTTTTACGGAGAAACAAATATGCCAATATCAATAAAGGATGAAATTCGCAGAAAGTTTATGCGATGAGTTTCTTGACCTCACATAACATCACGGATAACTTGTGGCGCATCATGGCTACGACTGAATTGAAAGACCGAACGAAAACCATAATCAAGCTGTTAAAAAAAGAATACCCCGACGCCCATTGTGCTTTGAATCATAAAAACGCTTTTGAGCTTTTGATTGCTACAATCTTGTCGGCTCAGTGTACGGATGAACGTGTGAATATTGTGACAGCGGACCTTTTTCGCAAATACCGAAAGCCGGCAGATTATTTGAAGGTAGCTCAAACGGAATTGGAAAAAGATATTCATTCGACGGGTTTCTATCGCAACAAGGCAAAGAACATTCAGGGTTCTTGCAAAGTTTTGGTTGAAAAATACGGCAGTGAAGTTCCGCAAACAATGGAAGAACTTTTGGAGTTGCCGGGCGTTGCGCGAAAGACCGCAAACGTCGTTACGGGAAATGCTTTTGGCAAAGCTTACGGCGTAACGGTTGATACTCATGTCACGCGGCTTTCAAATCTTCTGGGCTTAACAAAACACGAACAGGCAGAAAAAATTGAAAAAGATTTAATTGAACTCCTACCAAAAAAAGACTGGGTGATGTTTTCGCATTGGCTGATTTCGCACGGTAGAAAAGTCTGCAAAGCACGTCGTCCCGTGTGTAATGAATGCGTTCTTGAGAAACTTTGTCCTTCGTCAACATTGAAAAGCTGAAATGGAAACGCTCATAAACTTTTTCATTCAAAACACGCCACCCATAAAGATAATTGTCTTTGCGGGTTTTCCGTTTTTGTTGTGGGCTTATATCTGTTTGAGTTTTGCGGGCTGGTTGAAAATTAAGAAGCAAGTGAGAACAGGCTACACGCGCAAGATATTTCATATTTTAATCTTTTTGAGTGTTGTTGTTTTGAATGTAGTTGGAGGGTTGCCGATTGTTTGTCTGTTCGGCGGTATGACTACACTTGTTATTTCTTATGCACTCATTAGAGGCGAAGGGCATCCGCTTTATGAAGCGATGGCGCGTGAGAAAGACGCGCCGTTCAGAACCTATTACATAATCATTCCATACTTTGCGACGTTGATTGGCGGCATTGTGAGCAATATCTTTTTCGGGCAAACGGCGATTATCGGTTATTTGGTCGGTGGGCTTGGCGATGCTGCTGGCGAACCCGTCGGAACGCGATGGGGAAAACACAAATACACTCCTCCGACATTTAGCAGTTTCAAATCAACACGAAGTGTAGAGGGTTCATTTGGAGTTTTTATTGTTTCACTCATTGGAATAATTATCGCTGTTCTGCTTTTGCCGCAATTGGGTTTTAGTTTGCAAACTATTGTGATGATTCCTCTGATTGGTTTTGCCGTGATGTTGGTCGAAGCCGTTTCACCACACGGTTGGGACAACGCCACAATGCAAATAGTTCCCTCATTGCTGGCATCCGTCTTTTTATAAAAAAATAAGGCGAAGTTCCCGTAAGAAACCTCGCCGCATTAAGCCGAACGTAATTGGCAAAACATTCGTGTAGAGTTTTTCGCGTAGTTCGCGGGTAAATCTTTTATATCGTGTTGATGTTCCTATCGTTCGGTCTTAACTGCAAAACTTACCGAGATAATAAGGCAACATCTTTCGCCACCATGGCCAGTCGTGGTCAACATCATGTCCCCACAAATCCAAAACATTCGGAATGCCTTTTGACTTTAGCAATGCAGAAAGTTGGCGACTTCTGTCGGGTGCTTCGTAAGAGCCTTGACCTGACAAGATAACGATTGAATCTGCGCGGCGAAGGATAGGCAGATGGTGGTCATCGTTCAAATACGAGAGATATTGTATAGGATTATTGAAATAAACATTGTCATCTGCGTAACCGCTCAAATACGAACGAATGTCATAGCTTCCGCTCATTGCAATTACACCTCTGAATAAATCCGGGTGACGGAAATAACAGTTTGCGGCTAAGAAAGCACCAAGACTTGCGCCTGTCGTCAATGGTCTTGCACCTTGTCCGCATTCATTGTGAATAAGCGGCAAAACTTCTTCTGTTATGTAACCGTCATAGCGCGTTAACAACTCCGCCTTCCACTGCGGCGAAGCCTTGTCGTTCAAAAGGCTGTAACGGTTTACGCTGTTAATTGAATAAGCGCGAATTTGTCCAGATTCGATAAAAGGTTTGATGGCGTCAACTAAAAGAAACCTCTCATATTCAAGGTAATCTGCGGCTGCAGTAGGAAACATCAATAACGGATAGCCCGCGTGACCATAAGCGACCAATGGCATATCCATCCCGAGCCTGTGGCTGTACCAAGAAGTTGTACGGCGTTCCATAAAATAATTCTCCTAAAACTTTGTGTAATGTAAAAATTTATACGAACTTAAAAAATATTTTTTCTAAAAGGAAAGCGAATCACGAATATTCTCTCACTTCACGTTTAGGCGCAAGTAATGACGGACGACATGACCGCGAGATAAAAGTCCACACCGCACATTATCGTTTAGTCTTGCAGTCGAATCTTGATTGACCGCTTTCGTTTGCGACTTTATGATTCGTTTGAAAACGGCTAACGCCAAGAAAAAAGCGCAAGAGATTTTCCTTTATGCTAAAAAAAATTTTGTTCTTTTCATTTCTTACTTTTTTTGCCCAAAGCGGCGGTTGTCGGGATGAAAGCAAACAGCCAAAGCCGAAAGAACCGACGCCTGTGCAAACACAAACTGCGAACGAAAACAAAGACAACGGAAATCAAAATATGTCCGATTCTTCGAGCAACAAAACGCCAAATACGCAATCCGCATTTTATGAAACGCTGAACACGATTCTGTCAAAACGCGGTATGAGCGCGAATGCGATTTGTGATGGAGACGACGTTGTTTCGCGCAGAATTTTAGAAGAATACGGGGCGATGTTTATGGCTAATGAAGCCGTATTGGTTCCGCCCGTCTGTATGTTCAAAAGCGAGCAGGACGTTTTGAGTTTTCAAAACCAAGCCGGACCAAGAGCTGCAAATATCAACGGCATAAAGGTTGAACTTCAAGCTTCGGCTTTGAATGATTTGCTCGCCGCACGCGCCGAAGCACAACAACAGGGATTAAATATAACTCCGCGCGGAGGCGAAGCCGCAAGAAGGAATTTTGCCGATACAATTCGACTCTGGGATTCACGCGTAAAACCCGCACTCACCTATTGGCAATCGAAAGGAAGAATCCCGGCTACAGATGCCGCACGTATTCGCTCATTACCAATGCGCGACCAAGTGCGTGAGGTTTTAGAATTAGAAAAACAAGGCATCTATTTCAGCACAGACTTTTCAAAATCAATTCTATATTCCGTCGCCGCGCCCGGAACATCACAACACCTGTCAATGCTTGCGTTTGACGCTGTTGAGTTTGGGAATCCGCGTGTGCGCCAGATACTGGCACGTCACGGTTGGTTTCAAACCGTAAAGAGCGACGCGCCACATTTTACTTATCTTGGAGTCAAAGAATCTGAACTCCCGTCTTTAGGATTGCGTTCTGTGAAAGTCGGTGAACAGGTTTTCTGGATACCGAATGTAAATTAGTCAACTATCAGTTGTCAGTCGTCCGTTGAACGTTTTGTAAAGATACTATCTGAAACAAAGTGCAGGTCAACGGACGGCTGACAACTGATAACCGACAACTGACAAACTATGCTTATTTGCGGAAAATGCGGACATCAAAACGATGATTTGGCACGGATATGTCTTGAATGCGGAGCGCGTTTCGACGGGCGCGAAGGTTCTGCCACGTTTACGATTGTCGAAGAAAAAAAATCAGGTTTTCAACACGACCCGTTTGCAAAGAATGTTTCCGATGGTCCGACAGACCTTGCGCCCTTGACTGAAAAAGATTTGGATTTAGAACCTTTAATGCCAAAAGCGGAAACAAAGGTAAAAGATTTTTTCGCACAAAAAAAAGGCTTGCACGCTAAAGCCGCTCCGCGCGAACCTTTGATGGTTTTGCTCTTCTGCGTTATCAGTTGTTATCTGCCTTACTACATTTACTGGTGGTACATGGTGGCGAAAGAAATCAAAGCGGCCCTCGGGCGCGAAAACATCAACCCGACGATGGAACTTGTTCTAAATATCCTTACTTGTTCGCTGTACAGCATCTGGCTCAGCTATAAATATCCAAAGTTGATGGTCGAAATGGAAGAGCGCGTGAATCTTCCGCCAAAGGATATATCGGTCATGTCAATGGTTTTGACACTCGTGAGTTTTGGTCCGATTGCCGCTTATTTGATTCAAAAGGATTTGAACAGAATTTGGGAAGGCACACAGCAAGACTAATTTTTTATAAAGATGAAGCTTTGTCCAAAATGCAAAAGTAATTACACCGACGACACCTTGAGCTTTTGTCTGCAAGACGGGGCGCAACTCATAGCTATGATTAATGAGCAACAACCCTCTTTAGAATCATCTCGCAAAACACTTTTCAGCAAAGATGCTCCGACAATTCCTATGCTGCAAATGGAAACGCTGGAATTGCCCGATGACGAAACAACAGTCGAAAGCAAACGCCCGATAATTATTACCCAACCCCCGACAGTACAAAGAAAGAGCAGTCCTGTTTTGATAACAGGCGTTGTTGTGATTGCACTTTGTTTGGTTGCACTTGTCGGACTCGGTGCGGTTTTTCTTGCCAAAGACTTTCTTTTTGCAAATCAAAGTAATCAGAAAAATGAAAACAAACTGCCCGTTGTACAACTAAAAATAAATGCTTCGGCATCTTCGACGCGGGCGGATTTCAAAGGCATAAATTATGCTCCGCCTTTGACGGTTGACGGTGATTTGACTACGGCTTGGATTGAGGGAGGAAAAGGCAAAGGAATTGGCGAATGGCTTCTTTATGATTTTGGAAAAACCGTGACGCTGAAATCAATCAAGATTCATGCGGGCTATTTCAAAAACAAAAGCATCTGGTCAAAAAATAATCGGCTTGCTTCCGCAACATTTGTTTTTTCTGACGGTAGTTCGCGCAGGTTTAGTTTTGAAGATAAGATGGATGCACAAGTAATTGATGTGGGAAATATAAAAACAGCTTCCGTAAAACTCATCATAGAAGATGTTTACGCAGGCGAATCAGATTTTGAAGACACAGCAATTTCCGAATTAAGTTTTGTTTTTGAGTAATAGATGAAACTCTGTCCGCGTTGCAAAAGTTCATACACAGACGACACGCTTGCTTACTGCTTACAAGATGGCGCAGCGTTGATTCATTTGACCGAAGACTTTGGCACTCGCCCGCTGTCAGGGTCGGAAAACACTGTCATAATGGGAGGCGGAACTTTTGACCCGCGCAACGCCCGAACAGATATTTTGAATGAAAAAACTGTTATTACCCAAGAGCAACGCATCCGTCCCGTTACAAACAGAACCTCAGACCCATATTCCGCACCTAAGCGAAACACTGCATTATTGATTGTTTTGACGGCTTTAGTAACTTTGATTTTGGCTGTACTTACTGTCGGCGGTTTGTGGTTTCTTCTCAAAGACAGAAAAAGCGATGATGCTAATGTAGCCAATCAAAACGGCTTGAACGAAAATAAAAACTCAAATAATACAAATAACTCAAATAATACAAATAACTCAAATAATACAAATAATACAAATAATTCCAACAATTCCAACAACACAAATAACTCCAACAAAGGACCCACACCCACACCCACACCAATTGACCAAACCGCAATACGTGAAGAAGTTTCCGCTGTGTTGAACGGCTGGTCATCTGCGGCAAGAGCGCATGATTTACAATCACAACTGAGTTTTTATGCAGACACAATCAGTCCTTACTATAATGCTTCCAGCCGCAGTTTGAGCAAAATCAGAGAAGAGCGCGAGCGCGTTTATGCTCTCTACGACACGCTTGATGTTGACCTGACAAATATTAAAATCACACCCGATCCTTCGGGTGATAAAGCAACCGCAATTTTCGACAAAACCTGGTCATTTGAAGGACCTGAAAAATTTAACTCCGGCTCAGTTCAGCAAAAACTGTGGTTGGCTAAGATAGGAGGACGCTGGCTTATAACCGGAGAGAAAGAGTTGAAAATTTATTATGTAGATAAGAGTGGATAATATTTCTTCACGCTTCGTCGTTTGGATTGTTAGCTCTTGCTTGGTTATACTCCACCGCATAAAACGCAATTTTTAGGAGATTCAAAATGGTAAAAATTAAGTTCTGCTTAACGCTCTTTGCGTTGGCTTTTGTTTCGCTCGCAGTCGTGGCTTGCACCACGCCACCACCAACATCATCACCCGCAGGGCAGTCAAACTGTCCTGTAAATGCGACACCCACAGCCGCATACATAGCCTTGTTTGAATCGGTCAAAAGCAAAAACACCGAATCAATAAAATGCAATATGTCTAAAGCTACCATTGAACTTGCGAATTTCATGGCGGGCACATATAAAAAACCCGTTGAAAAAGTTCTCGAAAACGGAATGACCGAAAGCGCAATCTCACCGACGCTTCCTGCAATTTCAAATGAAAAATTCATTGATGCCGTTAAGGGGACAGTTGACGTGAAACTTGCAAACGGAAAAGCTGAACAAATTCCGTTTGTCAAAGAAGACGGTTCGTGGAAACTTGCTTTTGGTGAAGTAATGCAAGGAAAAATTCAAATTAGCCAACCCGGCGGAACAAATCCCACTATGAATCCGGGAATGACCCCGACCAATCCGCAACCAAATACACAGCCACAACCACAACCGAATAAGGATAATCCGCAACCAAATCCAAATTCTCCAAAGGTAAATAAGCAACCACAACCAACTCGACCACAATAAAATGATTTCTTCTGACCTCTGTAATCAAATTATTAAGACCTATCAAAAGCACGGTTGGGCATTGCGGCGCGTGTTACTGCGTGATGAAACACGCGCCAAACTTAACTCACAGACTGAAACAATCTTTCCAAACGCTGCAATCAAAGAGGCTGAAGTTGATGCCTTGTGGTTCGTAAGAGACTCTTACGAAGGTCGAGAGGCTTGGGAACTTCGTCTTATAAGCCAAACTCCATATGCACTGTTTGAAACCTTTGAACCTGAAGAAGAAGAAGAAGACCGCGAAGACCTGCGAATAGAGATGGAAGCACGCCTTAGAGATATTGCTTCATCAAAAAATAAGAGCTGATTGTTTGTAATAGTTGACAGTTATCAAGTCCGACTGTCCACCATCAAAAACACTTTTACTCACACCGAATCTTAAATCTCAAAAAAACCCAGCATTTTAGAAAGTCATCTATTTGGCACGCATATTGTTAAAGGCAATGTGCGAGTCAAAGGGTGTAATTGTTGCCACAAAAAATGTCCTTGCCCGCCTCGGCTTAGCCGCACGAGGTAATCACGACTTACCCTTTTGGCTCGCACACTAAAATATTAGTTGTTTGAAAATCGCAGAATCGGATTGGTCTCTAGCAGAGCCAGAGGATGAGTTTTTCAAAAGGCTATAACTCAAAGAAACAATCAGCCGCCGACACACACGGACTGTTTGCCTTTGGCTCTGTTCTCTCCCTTTCATTGCGATTTTGAAAACTGAATTTTGAAGATTTTGTTTAAGTTCACCCCGTTGACCACTTCGTGTTTCTGGTTGTGCTTTGTGGGAGACAACCGGCTCAAAAGATTACGCGAAGCCCGTTCCGCACGACAAGAGAACGCGCCGCAGAAGCATTATTCACAAAAGGCTTCTGCGGCGCGTTCTCTATTTTTCCGAATTCTGTTGCGAGATTAGTCTTTGCCGATTTTTACATTGAACTCCATCTTCTGACCGTCGCGCACGATAATTATCTTAGCTGTGCTTAAAGGTTTCGTCCGGTCAATACGCATACCCAATTCTCCGGGAGTACGTATTTGCGTTCCGTTAAATTCCGTAATGATGTCGCCTTCTTTCATCTCAGCTAAATAAGCAGGCGTATTTTCTTGAACACGCCCTATGCGAACACCGTAGATGTTTGAATTTGGAACGGGAACGCGCTCAAGGTCATCAACCCCTAGCTGTCCTCTTTCCGATTCCTCAAAAATTTCGTTTAGGTCATCAATTGCATCTTGATTCACCGTAGTGAGATTTGTTTTCTTTGTTTCACCATCGCGGATGTAAACGACTTCAACGGTTTTTCCAACAGGTGTTGAACGGATGGCTTTTGTCAAATCATCTTCGTCTTTGACCTGTTTGTTGTCAAAACTTGTGACGATGTCACCACCGATTAGTCCCGCTTTGTCTGCCGGAGAATTTGGCGGGCGAACGGATTCAATAATAGCCCCGCCGTTATTTTCAACACTATTAGAATCGCCTATACCGATTCTTGATTGCTGTGCAGGGGGTGATGATGAAGATGATGAAGTTGAAGTTAATCTACTTGTCGGACGAAACAAAGCCCCGCCTGCAAATGACATTACTACGATACCCAATACTACCCAGACAATCCAATGCGGACCGCTTCTGCGTTTTACCTGCCACTGAGCAGCGGACGGAGCCGCATATCCGCCGGGTTGCGGCAGATGTGCTGTCGCAGATTCGCGCCAATCACCGCCTTCGGTAAGCCTTGTGCCGCACATACGACAGAACAACATCCCCTGTGGCAATGTTGAATGACAATTCGGACATTCAATTATTCCTTGCGGATTTGTTGGTTGCGCTTCGACATTCTGTGTTTCGGATTGCATAGTTTTTCACCGATTTGAAAATAATTTTGTTTTGGAAGCTTAGCGAAATGCTTGGCTGTGACTCTTGTACGTCAACTGGAGCAATTCTGTTGCATAAAGCTTTTATTAACGGTTGCGGATTGTATCACGCGGTGTTATGGCTTTATAGTAAAAAACGGCTTCATTAACTTAAATAGCTTTGTTGGCTTTCGCTAAATCTTTCGGCACATGATATGCCGTAATGATTTGTAGAAATAACGAATAGTGGAGGCAGTTTATTACAAGAAATTGTCTTCAGAGTTTTGAAACGCTGTTGTGACTGATAATTATAGTCTTAAAACAAAGGAATTTTTTTGAATATGGAAATTACGAGAGCATTGGCATCATTAAAACCGCTTTACGGAAAAGACAACATCGAAATTATTACAAATGAAGGGCAGAGCGTTCGCGGCGTTGTTCGCAGTATGAAAACCACACAGGCTTTGACTCGCCCAAGTGTGAAAATCGAACGTAATGGCGAAATTGTCAAAATAGCCTTTGCGGATATTGCAGAGATAGTTGACCATAATTGAGTTGTCGGTTGTCGGTTGTCAGTTATTGTTTCTCATTTGTCTTTTGCTTTTAATTCAAAAGAGATTGATTGTGGTAGCACAAAACAACTGACAACTGACAATTAACCGTGTTATGTTACGTCACGAAGATGAAAGGTTCGCGTTAATTTTCATCGGACGCGAAAATTATTTGAAGAAATGACTATTACAGCTTTCGGTGCGCGTGTGGCGAGCGTTTGGGAAGGGTTAAGACCAAACACGCGAAAACTGATTGTAGGTGCGTTGCAGGCGCGTCAAACGGAAACTAAAAATAAGAAAAGTCTGAATAATAATTCTTACGATGCCCGTTCTGATTGGGAATTAAGCCGTCTTTTAGCAGCTCTTGACGAGCGTTCAAAAGAGGCAAAAGACCTAACGGAAGAACAGACAAAAGAATTGCGCCAAGTGGCTGAAACTTGCGAAGGGGTTCTTCAGGAAAGAACCCATTCAGCTGAGGTCTTTACACAATTGGTTGACCGCGCAATGCGGTCAAATGATTACAAACGCATTGATTCTTTGGGGAGTATCCTTGTTGAAAGATTTCCTGCGGGCGAAATTTGCGAACTTATAAGACAAGAAAATCAAGTGGCACGCGCTCTTGCACATGAGGCTTTGGCTTTACTTCCCACAGGTGCTTTGGTTCCGTTGTTGAGCGACCCGTTTGATGCTGAGATAGTCCGCGATGCAATCGAACGCCAAGCTTTCGATTTTAATATAGAAGAAGCGCGTGAAGTTTTGGCAATGATTGAACACGAAGAACTACACCAAGAGTAAAAGTAAAAAGGTAAAAGGTAAAAGTAAAAAGGCAAGGATGGAGTTGTGTTTCTAACGCGAAGTCATCCTTGCCTTTTTACTTTTGAACTGTGTTTTGAATCAACCTGAAACTGTGTGGTCTTTGCCGATTTGTTTCAATCTTTCCACAACCTGGTCAATCAACCAGTTTGGTGTCGAAGCCCCAGCCGTAACGCCGACTTTTTCGATGTCGGTTAAATCTTCTGCGTTAATCTCGTCAGCGGTTTCAATCAAGAAACTCTTGGCGCAATTTTCCTTGCATACAGCTAAAAGTTTGACGCTGTTTGAAGAGTGGCGTCCGCCAATAATATAAAAAGCGTCAACTTGGCTTGAAAGAGCGCGTGCCGCATCTTGACGGTCTCGCGTAGCAGAACAGATTGTGTTTACTACTTGCGGCTCTGCATCTGCCTTTGCCTTGATAGCTTCGGCTGTTTCTAAAAAGGTAGCAAGCTTTATAGTGGTTTGTGAAACGACAAGCGGGGCGCGTAACAACGGCAGATTTTCAACCTCGCTTGCATCACGAACAACAAAAGCGTGTTCGGGTGCGTAGCCTTTCACGCCAATCATTTCGGGATGATCCGGATTACCAACGACAATAACATGACGATTTTGAGCGGCGGCACGTTGTGCAAGCTTTTGAACTTTCGTTACAAACGGACATGTCGCGTCAATTACTTTGGCGGCACGCTCTTCTAAATCTCTTTGAACTTCAGGGGTAACGCCGTGCGCGCGAATGACAGCAGTTTCCGTTCGTTTGATTTGAATGGGAGCGTCAATCGTGGCAACACCTTCGTCTGCGAGACGTTGCATCTCCTGCGAGTTGTGAATAAGTGGTCCGAGCGTGCGAACCGTATCACCATCGTTGAGCGCATCTTCGACCATATCAACCGCACGCTCAACGCCGAAACAAAAACCAAATTCATCCGCCAATAAAACTTGCATAATTTCCCTTGAAATATATTTCAAAAATAAACCGAACGCATTCTAGCACAGTGTTTATCTTATCGGCACATCGCTACTCAAACCAAATTGAGCTATAAAGAAACTTCCGTTTACGCTTCGCACAACATACCAAACGCCCGTTGACGGACGCCAGACGGCTATATCTGCTTTTATATCGCCATCAAAATCCCCGGGGACGGGAATATCATCAGCCACACCAAATTGGTAAGCGCGAAATCCTTGTGTGGTTTGATTGATGTACCAAATACCTTGCGCTTTTCGGAAAACAGCTAAATCACTTCTTCCGTCGCCGTCATAATCAGCGGGAACCGGAATGTCCCGGAAATTGCCTATACCGAATTGGTCAACGCGAACCGAGTTGGTCGCGCTTTGTAAGATATACCAAAGCCCGCCGGCTTCTCTGTAAACCGCTATGTCGGCTCTTCCGTCACCGTCATAATCCGCAGGACGGAATCTGTCAATCCCTGTTGTTCCCCATTGCTGTACGCTAAAAGAATTATCAATGCTTTTCAAAATATAGATATAAGCTTCTGCTCCCGCTTTTGTTCCGGGTCGCCAAATCGCAAAATCGGTTTTTCCGTCGCCATCATAATCCGCAGGAACGGGCTGGTCTGTTGGGTGACCTCCGAATTGAACTATGCGAATTGTATTGGTCGCGCTTTGTAAGATATACCAAAGCCCGCCTTGAGGACGGTAAATTGTAAAGTCTGTTTTGAAATCGCCGTCAAAATCACCTTCAATAACAGTGTCTGTGCTGACTCCCCATTGTTGAATGCGAACCTGATTGTTTAAGGTTTGAAGCACATACCAAAGCCCGCCCTGTGGACGATAAACTGCTAAATCTGTTTTCAAATCTCCGTCGAAATCAGAAACAGCACGCCGAAACGGGTTGCCAATCTGACAACAACTGTAACCATCCGTCAGCACTACATCATCAATCCATTGCCCCGGACGGCTTGTGCCAATATCTGTACCGACACGCCAGCGAAGTTGTATGTCTTGATTTTGCGCCGATGCTGGCAGATTAACTTTCGTTGTGATGTATGAAGGATTATTGTTGTCAATACCGCTCTTTGAAGACCATGCCTGCCGACCTTGCAGAGGATTTTGACAGCAATCGCTTATTGGTCCGTCATAACCGCCCGTTACAAAACTTCCGCCTGCCGTAATGATGTCTTGAAAATCGTTACCGCCGATTTTTATTTCAAGCACGCCGCCGTCGTAAAGAATGTTGCGAAGGAATGTGGATTCAAGGTCATATTTATTTTTGAAGGTAAGCACAGGTTGGTTGCTGTTGATGTGAACCACAGGCGAAACGAGTTCGTTAATTCCTATCTGAAAGGATGCTGCCGAATAACCGGCGTTCGGCGTTGAAACAACTGTATCGGTAACGGTTTTCCAAACCTGTTGCCCACCTGTTGTCGCTGTCATCCAACCGTTCGGCAGTGCGGGCGCAGTGATATTGTCAAAGTTTTCTTGCAGAACAACTCGCTCTTTGCCGGCTCTTAAATTAAAAGTGACTGTTCCCAAATTTGTCGCGCCATCCTGCAAATTCAAAGTCAATGTAAGCGTGCCGCCACATGGTACAGAAGGCGAGACAGTGAAAGAAAAAGGTCTTGCGACAGATGAACCGCCTGCTATCAGCGTGCCGAAACTTTGTGGGGCACCCGGAGTCATCACGCCGCCTGTGGGTTGAAGCGTTGCAGTTAAATTTGTAGTATTTGCCGCACCTGTATTGCGAAGCGAGAGATTCACAATCACGTTTTCCAGAGGGTCAAACCCTCCGTTTGGACAGCTTTCAGAAACAATTACGACATTGTTTGATTCAATAACTGCTATGGGCGCAAGTTGAAAGTTTTGTATCACGTTCGCGCCATTCGCAACATTGACCGTTGCCGTTGAAGAATTATACCCGTGTAATGAAGCCATCAGTGTATAACCACCGGGCAAAACGGTCATTGCTCCATAACTTCCGTTTGCATTGCTTGTTCGTGTGTATGCGTCGGCTGTTATTCGGGCATTGGATAAAGGCGCGTTTGTGCTTGCGTTTGTAACTGTGCCTTGAATTATACCTTTAGGCGCGGGTGTGCATGATGGAAAAGAAAATTTTGCTATTCGCGTGAGCCAGCCGAAAGGGCTTTCGTTCGCGCTTGCCTGCGTATAGTACTCGTTTGTAAACCAGAAAGAGCAATCATCCGCAGGGTCAACAGAGATTGTAGTGTAATCGCCCCAACGTCCGCCCAGAGCATTCTGTCCGCCTGTACCATCAACAACTACAGCCTCGCTCCAACTCGTTCCGGGTGGGTCTGTCGCGGCGCGTCCCGTGTAGCGAATGTTCGCAAACTTACTCCGTTGCATGGAACTGTAACCGACAGCAAGATTGCCCTGATGGTCAAGCGCGACGCTTCCCATCCAACGATTCTGGTCGCCAGGCGCAAATGTAGTTTGGTCATGGACGGTGAACGCACCCGTTGGAGATGTTCGCCTTAGTTCATAATATCGCACGCCTGCTCTGTAAAAATCTCCTTGTGGCGAAACGCGAACGGTATGATTGAAAACTAAAGCCTCATGCGTTCCCAAATTTCTGTAAGCGAGCCGAAACATCAAACGGTCTGATTGTGAATCAAGTGCTTCGTTTGGCGGTTCTTGCGGGATGTCGCCCCGCCCTGCCGGACTTGTGGGGTCAAACGCCGCAAGCGCAATCGGACTTTCGCTTCTTTCTGTAAAAGTCGAGGCGGTCGGATTTGAAAAGTTTGCTGTGAAGTTAAAAAGCCTCACAGCATCGGCGGGGTCTCCGTATTCATTCGCCGTGAAGTAGGCGAAAACGTGCGGGCTGTTTGCGGGCGGCGGGCGCAAACCGTCAAGGTCTGCGGGCAACATTCCTACAATTCTCGTCAACGGCGCAGGCAGATTGAAATAGATATAAGTCGCAGTCGGGTCGCCCGTTAACATCTTCGCGCGTTCAAAAGCAAAAACGCCGGTTCCCTGAAAATCACTACCGATAAATTGGTCGTCCGTCATGTAATAACCGTTAGACCAAACACCGAACTTTGGATAATCGTTCAACAAATTGTTCGGCATCACAAATTCGTAAATGAAGTAAGAACCTGTCGGGTCGCCCGTCATGCTGATAGCAATCATCTGTCGAAAGGGCGGAGCTTGCATACAGAATTGGCTAATCAACCAACGGTCTGCCAAAGGGTCATAAAGAACAATCGTGTCGCCGTCGTTGCGCGAAGCACATATTGTCCCGAGCGGTGCAAACAAACTGCTCATCTTAAACGGTGGCGTAACAGCATTTCCCGATTTATCATAAACACGAATCAGAAGATTGACAGCTTGAACGTAGTGATTAGGACCAATATCGCCTGTCACATCGGGTGGAACCGTACGAAAGCCATATGCAGTTGAATTATCCGTGCTGTTCAATCCTTCAAAAGAGAGAGAAGGCGAGGGCATTGCGGGCATTCCTTCCATTCGGGCAATTGCGGCGTCTTCATCATGCTTTGCGTTTGGCAAACCTTCGCGTGGCACCTCTTTGTTTTTTACTTCACCGTCTTTTTTAGGTTCGAGTTTTCTGGTTGTTGTTCCGTCGTTTGGTTGGGCGGGCGCAAAAGTTCTTACAGGTGCGGAAACGGCAAAACTTGCGGCGGACATTGAAACGGGTTCAATGCCCGCAAATGATTTTTGAGTCTCTTCCGTTTTATCAATAGCCGATGAAACACGCTCTTGGCGCGAAGTGAATAGAGCGATTACAGCAAAAGCAGATATTAAAACCAAAGCGATTTTACTTCTCATTACAAACACCACCGTCTGTTTGAAAAACTATTCGTTTGCAGAAAATTGGTTTGGGCTAATAGAAGGCAATCTAAAAAAGTTTTTGTTAAAAGTACAGCATCGCACCTTTAGAAGAATTTATTTTGCAAACGAAGACTCAGCTATGAACAAAGTTATTTCGATTCGCTCTATTAGGCGAATCAGAATCGAAACCTCGCCTACATTCGACAGCAAAAGAACTATCTGATAAAAATTCCAACTTGATTATTTCGTAGCCCACAGCATCTGCACTGTGGGTTCATTTACTTTTGAGAGCGATATAAGAGAACAATTTATGTTGGACACATTAGGAACATTAGAGAGAACTCATTCATGCGGAGCATTACGTGCGGAGCACGTCGGGCAGGAAGTTGTTTTGATGGGCTGGGTAGCCCGTCGCAGAGATTTCGGACCATTGACCTTTATTGATTTGCGTGACCGTGATGGTGTGACGCAGATTATTTTCAATGACGATTACTCAACCGAAGCACACGAAAAATCGAAAGACGCACGCACTGAATTTGTTATCGCCGTAAAAGGCGAAGTCGTAATGCGCGAAGAGAGTACGCGCAACGCGAAACTCTCAACGGGAGAGGTCGAAGTTCACGCAACAGAAATTTTGATTTTGAACGAAGCGGCAAATCTGCCTTTCCCTTTAGAGGTTGCAGGTTCGGAAGGTTTGGCAAGTGAAGATGTTCGCCTTAAATATCGTTATCTGGATTTGCGCCGTCCGTCGCTTCAAAAAAATATCAAAATGCGTGCGAAGGTCGTAGGCGAAATTCGCCGTTATATGGACGAACAGGGCTTTATTGAAATCGAAACACCTATACTTTTGAAATCAACCCCTGAAGGCGCGCGCGATTACATAGTGCCTTCGCGTATTCAACACGGGAAATTTTATGCTCTGCCGCAATCGCCGCAAATTATGAAACAGATTTGCATGATTGCGGGCTTTGATAAGTACTATCAGATTGCGCGTTGTTTCCGCGATGAAGACCTTCGCGCTGACCGTCAGCCGGAATTTACGCAACTCGATTTGGAAATCAGTTTTGCAAATCAGGATATGGTCTTTCGCACAATCGAAGGAATGTACAAGCGTGTCTTTAATTTGATTGGTGTTGATATTGAAACGCCGTTTCCGCGTTATTCTTACGCAGATGTGATGGAGCGTTTCGGCGTTGATAAACCCGATATGCGTTTTGAAATGGAGTTAAAGGATTTATCCGCCGAATTGAAAGACACAACATTCGAGCCTTACCAAAATGCTCTTAATGCAGGCGGGCAAATCAAGTGCATCGTCGTAAAAGGCAAAGCGGATTATTCGCGCAAAACTTTGGACGAACTCCAAGAGTTTGTTAAGCGTTACGGTGCTTCTGAATTGGCATGGATAAAACTAGGTGATGAACTTTCATCTTCGCTTTTGAAAGTTTTAGGCGAGGAAACGGTTAAAAAACTCGCGCAAACTGCCCAAGCGGAAAATGGTGACCTTGTTTTAATCGTCGCTGCTCCTAAGAAAAGCGTAGTCGCTGCTGCGTTAGGCGCACTCAGAAACGAAGTGGCAAAACGCGGGAAGTTAATTCCAAGCGGGGTTTACAAACCGCTCTGGGTTGTTGATTTCCATATGTTCGAGTATGACGCGGAAGAAGGAAATTATCTTCCTATGCATCATCCCTTCACATCATTGCTTGATGAAGACATCCCTCTTTTCAAACGCGCAATCGAAGATGGTGAAACCGAACTGCTCGGACAAATTCGCGCTAAAGCTTATGACACCGTTATCAACGGTTATGAATGCGCCAGTGGTTCGATTCGTATTCATCAACGCGAAGTTCAGGCTTTGATTTTCAAAGCAACAGGTTTGACGCAGGAAAAAGCAAAAGAGCGTTTCGGATTTTTCCTAGAAGCTTTGGAATACGGAACTCCGCCGCACGGTGGAATCGCCGCAGGCATCGAACGAATGATGATGATACTCTGCGGTACGGAAAACATACGCGACGTTATTGCGTTTCCGAAAACAGCATCTGCTACGGACCTGATGATGGATTCACCCGGAGACGTTGAGCAGAAACAGTTGAATGAATTGAAAATTAGGATTGAAAAGTGAGATTTGCGTGAAATATGCAAATTGCTTATCAAGAGTTTTTTCTTGCAACATTGCGAAAACGGCGAGGTCGCGTGAAAATGAGCAATGTTTGGACATTGCTGTTTTGAAAGCGGAATTTTGAATTTCGGTTTGAGGTTTTATTTTGAAGTTAAAAGTTAAGAAGAACGAATCAATTATTAGCGTGTTTGTCGCGCTTTGTTTGCTTTTCAGTTTTAGTGCGAATCTGTTCGCGCAAAGTCAAAGCACGGGGACAAAACCAACTTCAACCGCTTCTCAGCAAGTTGCGCTTGTCACGGAATTTGACGTAAACGGCTTAAAAGTTTTGGTGAAACGTCGTCCGAACAGTCCGACCGTTTCGGCGGGGCTTTTTATAAGCGGCGGGGTGCGGAACGTGACGGCGCAGAACGCAGGAGTTGAAGGCTTGATGCTTGATGTTATGAGCGAAGCAAGCGCAAAGTTTCCACGAGAGAAAATGCGTGTCGAACTCTCGCGCATGGGAACATCAATCGGGGCGGGCGCAAACTATGATTATTCTACTTTATCGCTTACCTGCACAAAACAAAATTTTGACCGTTCGTGGGAGATGTTCACCGATGTTGCTTTGAACCCTTCGTTTACAACCGAAGATGTAAAGCTGATTCGTGACCGTCGTGTGATTGCACTAAACAGTGGAAGCGATGACCCTGATAATTATTTGCAACAACTGCAAGAAAAGTTTGCATACGCCGGACACCCTTATGTAAATGATCCGGCGGGAACGCCTGAAACAATTGCAAAACTTACAGCCGAAGATTTACGTGCTTTTCACAAGAAAGTGATGCAGACATCGCAACTTCTTCTTGTAATTGTCGGTGACATTGATGCTGAAGGTTTGAAACCGCGCATTGTTGAAAGTTTTGGGAAACTGCCGCAAGGCAACTACATAGCAAAACCGATTCAGCCTCTCTCTTTCAACAAACCAGGCGTTGAAGTTACGCAGAAACAGATTGAGACAAATTACATTCAAGGTTTATTTGTCGCGCCTTCTTTGAAAGACCCCGATTTTTACGCGATGCGTGTGGCAATATCCATTTTGGGCGAAAGAGTTTTTACAGAAGTTCGTCGCAAACGAAATCTCTCTTACGCGCCTGATGCTTTTTTACGCACACAAGGAGCAAATGTCGGCGGTATCTATGTTACAACCGATTATTCAAACCTGGCTGTGAAAATCATGCTTGATGAAGTCGAGAGATTGAAGATTGTGCCTATTGATAAAGGAGATTTGGATACGGTAACGGGGTTTTATTTAACCACCTACTATCTGGGACAGGAAACAAACGCGGCACAAGCCGGCAAACTTGCCGAATATGAACTTATCGGCGGCGGTTGGCGAAATTCATTTCAATTTTTGGAAGGTCTTCGCGCCGTTAAAGTCGAAGATGTTCAGCGCGTCGCTAACAAGTACATGAAGAACTTTCGTTTCGTAGTCGTAGGCGACCCGAAAAGCGTTGACCAATCCGTATTCACCAGCCTTTAAGGCTTGCAAAGTTTTATAGTCGAAACGTAGGTTAAGACGTCTAAAAGAGTAATGCAATTTTATCTACTAATTTTTGAAGGTTTGGGAACGACAGAACTTCTTTTGATTCTGGTCGTGGCATTGATAATTTTTGGTCCCAAGAAATTACCGCAACTTGCGCGTTCGTTTGGTAAAACTATCTCCGAATTCAAACGCACATCCGAAGAATTCAAACAACAGTGGGAAAAAGAAGTTGATTTAGCCGAAACAAAAGAAAAGCTGAAAAACGAATTCAGCCTTGTTGAAGCCGAAGACGATTACAATCAGAACACAATTCACCGCACAACACCTTTTGCCGCACTTGCGGGCGAAAGCGAAGAATCAGTTCTTGAACCGAGTACAAACGAAATAGCAACACCTGAGATTAAAGAAGTTGAGCCTTCTCAAGTTCAGACCGTCCCCATATCACAAAACGAAGCATCACAACGCAAGACAAGCAAGCGGGATTGGTTGTGATGTGAACCGAAATGGCAACAGAATTAGAAAGACAGTTTGAAGATAACGAAACCGCCGAAGAAGAACTTGGCGGCCAGATGTCTTTTCTCGACCATATTGACGAAATACGAACGCGCCTTATTCGTTCAGTCATTTTTGTTGTGGTTATTTTCTTCGGTCTGTGGTTCGTGTCGGGACCCATTTATAATTTTTTAGCCGCACCCGTCAGACGTGCTCTCGCCAAAGCACAGCAATATGAAGTTGATGTCAAAGGAATAACGGGACAGGAAAAAATTGTCTCTATGGAATCGGGTTTGAACGAAGGCGATACAGGAAGGCTCGTCTTTCACGTCTCCACAAATTTGGGAAACGTAGTCATTCCGCCGGGTGCTAGTGTGTACGTTAAAGCATTGAAAGAACCTGACGGAAAAATCGCACTCTTTACGGATGAAACAATTTACACAGGCAATAGCATTATTCCGAAAGGCGTCAGATTGCCGTTTGACGTGCAGGTACAAAGCCACTCAAAAACCGCTGACGATAAACTTATTGTCACAACTGCGATTGAGCCGTTCTCTTTATATCTGAAAGTCTCGCTTTATGCGGCAATTGCTTTGTCTGTTCCCTTTTTGTTGTGGCAGATTTGGGCTTTTATTTCACCCGGACTCTATCCGCACGAACGCGGTTACGTGACGCCTTTTATCAGTATGTCTTCGGTTTCATTTGTCATCGGGGCTGCTTTCGCTTACTACATTCTGTTTCCTCCTGCGGCAGACTATCTGCTCGGTGTCGGACAGGATTTCAAACTGCTTTTGAAGGCGGATGATTATTTCGACTTTATAATTTTAATCATGCTTGCAATGGGACTTGTCTTTCAAATGCCTGCAATAACTTACGTTCTGTCGCGCATAGGGATTGTAACGGCGGGATTTCTTGTCAGAAGCTGGCGTCCGGCAATCGTGGTAATTTTAATAGCGGCGGCTGTTCTTTCACCGACAAGCGACATTCCGAACATGATGCTTTTTGCCATGCCGATGCTTGTGCTTTATGTCATTTCAATATTCGTCGCATGGATTTTCGGACAGGAAAGACGGACTGAATAAGAAATCAAAAGTAAAAAGTAAAAAGTAAAAAGTAAAAGTAAAAGTAAAAAGTAAAAGTTTGCATCATGGTTCGGTGAAAGCAACTAGAAAATAGTTTAATTGCATCTTGACTCAACAAAGAGTGAAACCTAAAATTTAGTCCTTCATTACAAGGCTTATAAAGGTTAATCAAACAAGAGCCTTGTTATTTAGAAAAAAAATGGAATTTTAGAGAGGTGTTTTGAGCGCAGCCTGAAGGCAGTATTCAAAACAAATCCTTAGAGGAGTTTTCCGAAATATGTTAAACAAAAAATTCTTGCGCCGTTCATGGCTTGTTTTATGTGTAGCCGTTTTTGCGTTTACGTCTGTGGTTTTGGCACAAGATCCGCGGGATAAAGCACGCAAAGTCAAAAAAGAGGTCAAAGAAGTTTACAAACGATGGCTTGACCAAGATGCGAGTTACATTATCACAGATGCCGAGCGAAAAGCTTTCAATAAACTTGAAACAGACGAAGAACGCGAGGCTTTTATTGAAGCATTCTGGCGTCGTCGTGACCCCGATCCGGATACGGACGAAAACGAATACAAAGAGGAATACTACGAACGCATCGCTTACGCGAATGAACATTATGCTTCCGGTATTCCGGGCTGGAAGACAGACCGCGGGCGTATCTACATCACTTTCGGAAAACCCGACCAGGTAGAATCACATCCTTCCGGCGGACAATATGACCGTCCGTATTACGAAGGCGGCGGTTCGACTTCGACCTATCCGTTTGAGATTTGGTTTTATCGCCATATTGAGGGTGTGGGTTCCGGCATTGAAATCGAATTTGTTGACCCGTCGGGAAGCGGCGAATATCGCATTGCACGTTCGCCAAATGAAAAAGACGCACTGTTATATGTACCGGGCGCAGGGTTGACGCTGTCAGAACAACTCGGTCTTACGGATAAAGCAGACCGCATCACGGGGCTTAATGCAAACAATTTGAACTATACGCGTGCACAGGACGCCCCGTTTGAACGTCTTCAACAACTTGCGGATTTACAACGCGCTCCGCAGGTTAAGTTTAATGATTTAAAAACCATTATTGATGGAACGAGCGGCGGGGCGAATGATTCCAATTCACTTTCGTTTGATATGCGTGTTGATTTCTTCCGTCAATCGGATGAAAAAGTCGTAACGGCTTTTACTGTTCAAATGGAAAATGAAAGTTTGGTTTTTGTTGACAATGGCGGCATCCAAGAAGCGCGTGCCAACATCCACGGAAAAATCACTGCGGTTTCAGGAAAACGTGTAGCAATCTTTGAAGACCCCGTTGTAACACAGGCAACTACGGTTGAAGTTTCACAGGCAAAACAACGCAAATCCGCCTATCAAAAAGCGATGCCTTTGCCGCCCGGAAGATACAAAGTTGACGTTATTGTTCGTGACGTTAAATCCGGTGCAACAGGTATTAAGTCCATATCTTTTGAAGTTCCGAAATATGTTGCAAGTTCACTTTCGACATCAACATTGGTTCTTGCGGCGCGTCTTCAATACACGGGCGACCGTGACCCGGGTGGTATGTTTACAATCGGTGACAAGAAAGTTATCCCGAATGTTTCAGGAATCTACAAACGCGGTCAGGAAGTCGGAATCTATATGCAAATTTACAATGCAGGAATAGATGAAACGACTTTGCGCCCGTCTGTTGACGTAATCTATTCGCTTACAAAAGACGGTAAAGAAATTTTGAATCAGCCGGAAGACTGGCAGGGTATGAGTGATTCGGGACAGCGTTTGACCTTGGCAAGATTGCTTCCGACGTATGGTTTGGGCACGGGAGATTACGAACTCGTCGTTAAAGTCCGTGACAAAGTAACGAATGTTACGCTTCCATCCATCGTTGGGAAATTCAAAATTGAATAAACAACCATCGGACTAAACACGAAACAGTCGCCGTAATTTTTCGGAAGGTGAAAAACGCGGCGGCTGTTTTCATGTTTTTCACAAAACAATGAAGCCACTTAAAACGGAAAGACTCGTCTTTCGTCAATACATCAAATGCCAGGACGACAGAACCGCGTTAGTTTTACTTCTAACAGACCCCGATGTAATGAAATATGTACACGAAGGCGTCGTTAGCAAAGAAAGTGCTAACGAGAGTTTTAACCGCATCTTTACTCATGTTTACGAAAAATCAGCTTTTGATATTTGGGGAGTTTTCAACAGAAAAACAAATAAATATGTAGCTCATGCCGAAATTAAACCGCGCAAAGGCTCAACCGCGTGGGAGATTATCTATATCTTGAACACGGAAAATTGGGGGCAGGGCTATGCAACGGAAATTGCTCAGGCTCTGGTTAATTACAGTTTTGAGGAAAGAAAACTCAAGCGGGTTATCGCAACCGTTGACACGGAAAATAGTCCCTCAATCCATGTTCTTAAAAAAGTCGGGATGACTTTTGAAAAAGCGGAGCAAGACGAACTAGGTGAGTTTCATTATTACGGTATCAGTCACACTGAATAAATTTTCAAACAAAGCGTTGACACTTCACATCACCTCTTGTTATCCATTCACGGCATGAAGCTACCGAACATCTTTCAAAAAGTTTCGCAATCGCCTACAAGACCTACAACAACCGAACGCAAGAAAAAATTTGACGTTGCAGATTTGTACACGACAGGGCCTGTTGAAACGGCTACAAAGCAGGCATCGGAAATTTCTCTCGATGAAAAACTCCGACAGGCATATTTCTGGATAATTAATCATGCAATAATAAGCCCCTATTACGACATTGAATACAACGACGGACCACCGCAGACCTTCACCTTTGGTGACCAAAAAAGCGTTGTTACGCTCCCGTCCGACCAGAGCTACTCAAGTTTTGTCCTGATGCCTCTTTTGAATCTGGTTTTGCGGCGACGATGTTTGCTCGTTGGCGGTCCGGGACGCGGAAAAACTGCGAGCGCGATTTTGATGGGCGTCATTGCCGGTTATTCAATTAAAGACGTAAAACGCTCAATTCAACACGGGCAACCGCAGATGACGATTTCCGATTTGTTGGGAAACCCTCTGCCGTCAACACTCGTCAACGCGCAAAGTATGGACGATGTGAAAATCTCTTGGCGCAAATGGCTTTCGATGCGCGTGAAAATCATAGACGAATACAACCGCATTCCCACACGAACACAGAGCGCGTTGTTAACTGTAATGGGCGACAACTATGCCGAAATTCTAGACCAGATTTACGAATGCCCCGAAGCCGCCTGGTATTTAACCGCAAACGACGACGCGGGCGGCGGAACTTATCAGGTTATCGAAGCCCTGCGCGACCGCATTGATATTGTCGTTAAAGCACTTCATTTCAACACGCGCTTTCTTAACGAACTGCTTACACGCATCGAAGAAGAGATAAAACCCGAAGAAGTTGTTCCGTCGCAAATCATCTTCACTGAAGAAGAAGTTTCACAGATGCACCGCGAGATTCTGGACGTGAAAATCTCGCCCGAATTAAGAAGACGCATAGAATTTTTTACGAGCCATTTTGAATTTTGTGACGGCGCGGCTTCGCAGGTCGAATACAAAACAAAAGATACGGTTAAGCTTGCTTCCATCGAACTCCATCTTGTTTCGTCGCGTGACACGGGCAAAGATAAACTGAAAGATTTAGGAAGCCAGACGCGCAACGGTCTTTCGGTTCGTGCGTTGATGACAGTCTTGGCATTCGCAAAAGCATTGACATATTTTCGCGGGGCAACCGAAGTTACCTTTGAAGATGTAAGACAAACGATGCCGTTTGTGCTTCACGACAAACTCGTTCAGGAAACAAATTCGCCATTTTTCGAGACGCCCGAAAACGAAATGTACCGCACGGACAAAATCGGCTGGATACGAAAACTTTTTGATTTGTCCTGCAAAGAATATGACCGTTTGAACTTAGACAATGACGACCCCGTCCACGCACTCGAAAATGAGTTTGAATTGGGTTTAGAAGGCTTGCCCGAAAAAGAAGTCAGAGCACGTCTTGTCAAAATCGAAAGACTCCTTAGTGAATGGTCAAAAGGCAGAAAGATGTACGGGCATTTGTTCGATGACATTTTGAAGCTGAAATATCTGCATCAACGATACACAAATTATCTGCGGTGGTTGCAATGGAAAGGATGAAGCATGAAAGATAAAGGTGTTTTTATACAATTAATGCGAATCAAGGGTAGCAATGAATTTTCCACTAGCCCAGCCGTTCACGGCTGGGAAACAAAATATATCAGTTTTTCAGCCCCATTCATGGGGTTTTTGATAGAGGCTTTAGCCATCTTTCGCCCCCTAAACGGGGCTGAAAATTGGATTAGACCATCAGTTCCCAACCGTGAACGGTTGGGCTAATAGAAAAAAGTAAGATTCCTATCCTTGATTGACATAATTATCAAACGCAGAGGCATTAGTGCTTTTTGAGTTTCTTAGTCGGTATAGCGATGAAGACAAACTTATTGTTGAAGACCAGGCAGAACAGAGAGTTTTATGGGATGTTCAATGCGTTCTGGAAAAAGAATTAGTCGAGCCGTTTATGCCGAATTATTCAGCACTTTTAGACTCGGCAAGGGAGATGGTTCGGGATAAAGATTAAAGTGGAAAACCAACTTACAAACATTTTTTCCAGGTTACTTAAACGTAATCGTGAGCGTTACAACACAAAGTTTGCTCTTGCAAGGCACACTTACCCTGCGCTTGATGGCGAAGTTTTTTCGGAGCATCTAAAAAAAACAGTTGCACCGATTGTCGAATCAGTTACCCAAAATCATGTTGATAAAGTTGATGTTGTTACGGACGCGCTTTTTGACCTTTCGCTTGAGTTAATTGGCAAAGACTTTTTCGGGCGACAGGTTCGTTATCAATCAGTGTTGGATGGCTGGGAAATTTTACTCCCTTTTGTGCCGCATCTTCTCGCAAAAGACGCAAATACATTAACGAGTTCAATCACAAACGCGCTCTATAATCTATCGGTTGAACCGACGGCAAATCCGTCTTTTTGGATTGAATCAATGATTGAAATCGGCAAACTTTGTAATAAGGTTGAAGAATTTTTAGAAGCAGGGAAAGTTGTGGCTTGGCGTGCGGGATTATCGCATTACCGCGAAGGTGCTTTGAGTTCGTGCAGGAATTTGAAGAACGAAATTGCCTGTGCCGCGCTTGGAATAAACGAAACGAAAGATTTGGAAAATCTTTTGGTTCAAATCGAACAAGACCCCTGGCTAAATCCTAAAGAATTTTCAAACGGCGTTAGACAAGAAAAGCGTTTGCGCGTCGTTTCCGTTGTTGGCGCGTTTCGCGGGTTTGGCGGTCTTTTCATAGCTCCGCCGAAAGTTACTTATTGCGACGAGCAGTTTTTAGTTTACGATTCCGAAAACTGGTGGGCGATGACAGCCGATATTTTCGGGACTACGTTTCATAGAATCGGGCAAACTATTTCAAGTTTGAAAAACGAATCAAACCCGAAGTTTCGCATAGACAAAAACGGCAACGTCGAGATGAACTCGCAAAACACATCGTTTCATCATCTGGCGCAAGGGACAAGTTTTGCTGCTGATGAAACGACACTTGCTGTTACATTACCGCTTTCACATTCGGTTTACTTAATAGGGATGTCGGCGTGAGTTTGAAAAGAAGAATTGTTGGAGAAAAAATGCCTGCGAATGCCGCGAAAAGACGCGAATAAAAATGTCTCGACCAATCGAAAAACCTGTTTCCAGAAAAACAAAATTACTAATTGTTTGCATATCAATCCTTATTGGTTTGTTCTTTGCTGAAATCGCTTTGCGTGTTGTCGGTTATTATTATCCGATTTTTTACACAACGGATTGGGACAGAGGTTATGCTTTGAAACCATATCAGGAAGGCTGGTATCGCAAAGAGGGCGCAAGCTATGTGCGAATCAACAGCGAGGGTTTGCGTGACCGTGAACACAACGTGGAAAAACCTGCCAACACTTTTCGCATTGCCGTTATCGGAGACTCTTATGCGGAAGCGTTTCAGGTTGATATGTCAAAAGCTTTTTGGGTGTTAATGGAAAGGGATTTAAAGCAATGCACGGCGATAAACGGACGACAGGTTGAAGTTATAAACTTTGGCGTGTCGGGTTACAGTACCGCACAAGAATTATTGACGCTTCGTCAAAAGGTTTGGGCTTATAAACCCGATGTTGTTCTTTTGGCTTTTACTACAAACAATGATGTAACAGACAATTCGCGTGCGTTAAAAAAGACAGATGAAATTCCTTACTTCGTCCATCGTGGCGGACAACTCGTTTTGGATAATTCGTTTCGTGATGTGAATTCGTTTAAGTGGCGTAACTCTAAGTTGAATACATTAGGGCGTTGGCTTCGTGATAACTTACGCATTTTGCATCTCATTCATCACGCGCAAGTGGGAATCAAAACTTATCTGAAATCAAAAGAAGAAACTGAGCCGGCACCACAACAGCCCGCACTTCAACCGCCCGCACCCGAAAATAAACCGGCACAAACACCTTCTACGGTTGTTAGTGAAATCGGTATAGAGAATCAAATTTATACCGAGCCGAAAGACACCGTGTGGCTTGAAGCGTGGCGTGTGACTGAAAGCTTATTGGTTGAGATGAATAAAGAAGTAAAAGAAGGTAATGCTAAATTTTTTGTTGTGACTTTGAGCAACGGGATTCAGGTTGTGCCAAACGTGGAGTGGCGAAATAATTTTATGAAAAAGATTGGCGTTACGGATTTGTTTTACCCTGATTTTCGCGTTAAATCTCTAGGCGAACGCGAAGGTTTCCCTGTCTATACTCTTGCACCCGAACTCAAACAGTACGCTGATAAGAATCAAATTTTCCTACACGGTTTTGACGGCAAAGGTAACGGACATTGGAACGCCGACGGACATCGCATCGCGGGCGAGTTGATTACAAAAAGGCTTTGTGAGGTAATCTCCCGCTGATGTATATCTTGGGACTTTCTGCTTACTATCACGATTCTGCCGCGTGTCTTGTGCGTGACGGTGAAATTGTAGCAGCCGCGCAAGAAGAACGCTTCACACGAAAAAAACACGATGAAGATTTTCCCTCAAACGCAGTTGAGTTTTGTTTGCGATACGCTGGAATCACAATTGATGAAGTTGATTTCATAGCCTTTTATGACAAGCCTCTTTTGAAATTTGACCGCTTACTTGAAACATATCTCGATTACGCGCCGCGTGGATTTCGCTCATTTCTAAAAGCGATGCCTTTGTGGCTCAGCGAAAAACTCTGGACAAAAGACAAAATCGCGGAACAGTGCGGGTACAAAGGAAAAATTCTTTTCACCGAACATCACGAAGCACACGCTGCAAGCGCATTTTTTCCTTCGCCTTTTCACGAGGCGGCAGTTCTGACAATGGACGGCGTTGGCGAATGGGCTACGAGCAGTTACGGTTACGGACGTGGCAATGAATTGCATTTATTGAAAGAGTTACGCTTTCCGCATTCACTTGGTTTGCTCTATTCCGCTTTTACTTATTACACGGGATTTAAGGTCAATTCGGGCGAGTACAAAGTCATGGGACTTGCGCCTTACGGTGAGCCTCGTTATGTGCAAAAAATTTTAGATGAATTGATTGAATTGCGCGAAGACGGTTCGCTTCGTTTGAACATGGACTGTTTTAATTTCTGTCATGGCTTAACTATGACAAACGGGGAATTTGACAGACTCTTTGGCGCACCGCCAAGAAAACCCGAAAGCCAAATCACGCAACGCGAAATGGATTTGGCGCGTTCGGTTCAGGAAGTGACAGAAGAGGCAATGCTACGCATGGCGCGTTACGCACAGAAAGAAACAGACGCAAAAAATTTATGTCTTGCGGGCGGCGTTTCTCTGAATTGCGTAGGCAACGGGCGAATTTTGCGTGAAGGGATTTTTGAAAATATCTGGATTCAGCCTGCGGCTGGCGATGCGGGCGGCGCACTCGGGGCGGCACTCTCAGTCTGGCATCAGTATCATGAACGCGAACGTGATGTAAAGAATTTGAACGGAACAGACGCGATGAAAGGCTCTTTTCTGGGTCCCGTGTTTTCAAACGAAGAGATTAAAAATTATCTTGACGCTAAGGGTGCGAGTTATAAATACGTTGAGAATGTATCTGAAACAGTCGCGCAAATTTTAGCCGATGAAAACATTGTAGGATGGTTTCAGGGGCGAATGGAATTTGGACCGCGTGCGCTCGGCGGCAGAAGTATTTTAGGCGACCCGCGTTCGCCCAAAATGCAATCCGAGATGAATCTTAAAATTAAATACCGCGAATCGTTTCGCCCGTTCGCGCCTTCGGTTTTGCGCGAACGGGTAGCTGATTATTTCGAGATGGATTGCGATTCGCCCTATATGTTGTTGATTGCGCCCGTTCATAAAGATTTGCGAACGCAGATGACAGATGAACAAGAAAAACTTTTCGGCATTGATAAACTGAATGTTCCACGCTCAACAATTCCGGCGGTCACACACGTTGATTATTCAGCCCGCATTCAAACCGTAAGGCGTGAAGAAAATCCCGCTTACTATGATTTGCTTGCAGCGTTTGAGCGTTTGACCGACTGTGCTGTATTGGTAAACACTTCTTTCAATGTGCGCGGCGAACCGATTGTTTGTACACCCGAAGATGCTTACAGATGCTTCATGCGAACCGAGATGGATTATCTTGTGCTTGAAAATTTTGTCTTGGACAAACGCGAACAACCCGAAAGCGAAAACGCAAAAGACGAAAGGTGGAAAACAGAATTTCAGCTTGATTAAAAAAGGTTCAAAAGTTGATTCAAAACAGGCGCGAAAGACTACGACGCTCGTTGCATTTGTGTTATTGCTCTTTGCCGCCTGGAATTTTTATCGCGGGCGCGTGACGGTTGTTTATGCTCTGTCTTCAGTTTCGTTTAGCATTTTATTTGCGGGTCTTTTATCGTCCATGTTTGCGATACAATTTCATACTTTATGGATGCGTGTTGCAAATGTTTTGGGTTATATCAACAGCCGCATTTTGTTGACACTGATTTTTTACGGGCTTTTTATGCCCTACGGTTTTGTGCTTCGTTTAATCGGGCGCGACCCGTTGCAAAGACGTGGTGAAAGCAAAGACAGTTATTGGACGCCGCGTGAAGTAACAAGACAACCAAAAGAAAAATTTGAAAGATTGTTTTAACGGAAAAGAGTTATGAGTAAGTTATCAATGTTTGGTGAACTCTGGGCGTTTATGCGACAGAATAAAAAATTGTGGCTACTACCTATCGTTATTGTTCTGGTTATTTTAGGTAGCCTGCTTGTTTTCGCGCAGAGTTCAGCCCTGGCACCGTTTATCTACACAATTTTCTGAGAGTGAAATAGCATGAAATGAACTTCATTATTAGCTTAAAGTTTGGCGGTATCTGTAACTTCCAAATTATCTTGTGCGCTTGCTGATGAAGGTCTTTCTATTGAGGCTTCGCTAAATAGAATCATGGTTAAATAGTCTGTTTTTTCTCCAAACTTCAAACTGATTTTGGAACAACATCAATGTTACTGAGGAGGTGTTGTTATTTAGACAACGCATCTGTTCGGGATATGCGGCAAGTGAATCTTTTGCTTCTTTCGGAACATTGGATAAAAAATCTGTTCCATTGAAAGAGCGTTCAATCAAATCCCGATTACCTTTGCGAGTGTAGTCAGCGAAGTTTTTCGTAACATCGCCTTCCGCGTCCATATTCATATCCAACATTTTCACAGAAGTTGAACACGAAAAATCAAATGATGAAACGTCAACATTTTTAATTTTAGGGCTGTCTTTTGTACGAAAATAAACGCGCATATTTTTCTGGTCATAAACGATGCTCCATTTTGTATGTTCGCCTTGTGCCACGTCCGCCAAAATACTAAATGCGTATCTGACGGGCGAATCTATTTTCGCCGTTTCAAAATTCTTTGCCATCCAAGCCGCCCGGGTAAAACGGTCTAAGGAATTATAGCTTTTTGGTAATTCCTGCAAGGCATTAGCACTTTTGTATTTTTCCGCGTGTGCAAGCGATGACGAGTAAGTGTCGTTCGCCAAAGCTTTCGCGGGCATTGTTTTTCCTGTGTGATAAACGAGTTTGCCATCTAAAAATTCTATACTGACGACGTTTCCCGTTTTGTCGCTGACAAGATAATGAAGCGGTATTTTTGAAGAGATGCGAACCGAAGATGAGTTGCGAATCACATCTTCAATCGTCGCCGACATATCGAGTTGATATTGAATCCATTCAAGGGTTCCAAGAACCGGGCGCGAATCTTGCGCGGGATATTTGCCGTCTTCTAACCACATTAACTCAATAACAAGACCCGCTTCATTGATACCGCCCGAAGGAGTTTCTCTTCCATATTGGTTGAACGTCAGACTTCCGTATTTTGAAGTCCAACCGGCTAGATTCTTCTCATCATCGGAATCACCCAAAGCCGTTTTTTTCACATTGCGTTTGTTGATGAAAATCATTCCATGACCGATGTTCCAATCATAGTTTTTCCCAAACAAAATCTCACCGTTTTTCACTAAACAAAATGTCGTGCAGGCGTTTGTCTTAATCGAAAACGCAAAGAGAATGAACATAGCGACAATGATAGACAGAATTGAACGAAAATTATTTTTCGATGTAGTCATGGCAAACCTCAGTCTTGGCTTATAATTTTGACAGGGAATAAAATGTGCAGGGAAGACTGTCGGGAGTATAAACGATTTAATAAAGAAGTGTTGTAAAAATATTGGTTTACAAATGAGCTTTAGCAAAACAAAAACGGGTTTGGAGAAAATCCAAGAAGATTGGGCGAATCAATGGAACGACGCGCTTGCAATTTGGAGCAAGTTTACAAAACTCAGTGAGCCTCGCTGGTGCAAGAACACGCAAGAAGCAAACAAGGAAGGTTTATCAAGCAGTTTTGCGATGATTCGTTTCGCAGACCAAGCCATTGTCATAAACCTTGATGATATTCAGAAACAAAATCTTGAAAATTTCGCGCTCGAAATTTTGGCTCACGAAATCGGACATCACGTTTATTGCCCCGCAGATTTAACAGACCATGGACGTATGCTTGCACGTATGCGTCGCGGGCTTCCAACGAAAGAACACCTTGCAGGATTGGTTGCAAATCTCTATGCGGATTTACTTATCAACGATAGATTGCAACGCAGTAACAATTTGAAAATGGCTGATGTTTATAAGGCTTTAGGTAAAGATTCGCAAGACCGTCTGTGGACGTTCTATATGAGAATTTATGAAATTTTATGGAGTCTTCCTAAACAAACTCTTGCTAAGGGAAAGATTGATTCTCAGATGGAAGGCGACGCACAACTTGGTGCAAGCGTTGTGCGCGTTTACGGAAAAGACTGGCTCAAAGGCTCAGGGCGTTTTGCGGCGTTGTGTCTGACATACCTGCTAGATGATGACGCACAAACGACAAAGAATATTTTGAAAGGCTGGCTCGACACACAAAGTGCGGGCTCGGGTCAAATTCCAGATGGGCTTGTTGATATTGAAGACGGCGAAGCAGAAGACGTAATTCATCCTTCGCTTGATGAAGAGATAACAGGCATCAGCACGAAAGATAAAAAGACAGGCGAAGGAAACGATACAGTCGGAATTTCTTCTGCACATTCACAGACAGGAAATTCTGGAGGACAATGCCGCGAACCTTTCGAGTTTGGCGAAATCTTGCGCGGACTTGGTGTGAATTTAACGCCGCACGAAATAGCGATTCGTTATTACCGCGAACGCGCAATTCCGCATCTTGTTAAATTTCCTTATCGTGAACTGCCCGAATCAAAAGAACCTTTGGCTGAAAGCCTGGACGTTTGGGAAGTCGGACAACCTCTGGAAGATATTGATTGGTTTGAAAGCGCAATGGTTAGCCCGGTGATTGTGCCGGGTTATACGACAGTGCAGAGAGTTTACGGCACAACAAGCGGCACACAACCCGAACGCGAACCCGTTGATTTGGATTTGTATGTTGATTGTTCCGGTTCAATGCCAAACCCGCAATACAACACTTCATATCTCACATTGGCGGGCGCAATCATTGCTCTTTCAGCTTTGCGTGCAGGTTCTCGCGTGAAAGCAACATTGTGGAGTGGCAAGAACGAGTTTCAAACTACGGACGGATTCGTTCGTGATGAAAACGAGATATTAAAAATATTGACGGGCTTTATCGGTGGCGCAACCGCATTCCCGATTCACCTCTTGCGCGACACTTTCAAAGATAGAAAACCGTCAGACAGACCCGTTCACATTCTTTCAATTTCCGATGACGGCATTGACACGATGTTTGACACGGACGAAAAAGGAAACAACGGCTGGGATGTTTCAAAAATGGCTCTGGAAAATGGGCGTGGCGGCGGAACTCACGTTCTGAACCTTTGGCAAGAATGGAATAAATATCCCGTTTTAATAAAAGCCGGTGAACAAGGCTGGAGCATAAATCGCGTGACGGACTGGAATCAATTGGTCGAATTTGCGCGAAGATTCAGCGAAGAAAACTACGCACAAAAAAAATAAAACGTCAGAAACTATGCAAGAGTCGAAAGAGAAAAGAAAGCTTCCGCGAGAGTTTTACACACGTCATGACATACTTGTTATAGCGCGTGAGCTTTTGGGAAAATTATTGGTCGTACCAGCCGCAGATGGTTCTCGCGTATCGGGTTTTATAGTAGAAACCGAAGCTTACATCGCACCGGAAGATAAAGCCTCGCACGCTTATAATTTTCGTCGAACACAGCGCAACGAATCTTCTTACTCAATCGGCGGGGCAGTTTACGTTTTCTTTATCTATGGAATGTATTTTCAGTTTAATGTGGTTACGAATGTTATTGATGTTCCACACGTCGTTCTGATTCGTGCGCTTGAGCCTTTTGAGGGTGTCGAAATCATGCGCGAGAGACGAAAAACTGCAAACGACAAAAACCTCACCAGCGGACCCGGAAAACTCTGTATAGCTCTTGGAATTGACCGCAACCTTAATAATGAAGATTTGCTTGGCGAAAAAATCTGGATTGAAGAGTCAGATTTTAAGGTTTCGGGAAAAAATGTCATGTCAGGAAAGCGAATCGGGATTGATTATGCCGAAGAGTTTGCTGAAAAGCCTTGGAGGTTTTGGGTTAAAGACAACCTGTTTGTCAGTAGAAGATAAAATCAGTTCGCAATAAAACCACAATAAAACTCGTCTATATTGATTTACAAATTTATTTGCGTCATCTAGTGAAATTGCTCTCCAAATAGTACACGGTTTCGTATTGACACAATCCAGCCCGCAAGATTTGAGCGTACCTGCGTTCAAGATTCGGTTATTTTTTGATAGAAATTACAGATGCGCGTTAATGGCATCATAGTTGCACAAAGAGTAAGCATGATGAACACGAACACAATCAACTTAACGCCAACTTGGATGAACGCGAATGCAATTACTGACGCGGAACTTAAAACAATGGAAACGGAAGCCGAACAACACGGCATTCAAGCCGACGTTGTAAAGAGTTCGGATTTTCAACTTGCACAATCAGCCGCAAACGGCGATATGGCGTCGTTTGAAGAGTTGTATCAACGCCATAACCGTCGCGTTTACAGTTTGTGTTTGCGTATGCTTCAAAATGCACACGAAGCAGAAGATTTAACACAAGAAGTCTTTATTCAGCTTTACCGTAAAATCGGGAGTTTTCGCGGCGACTCTGCGTTTACAACATGGTTGCACCGTATGACCGTCAACCAAGTTCTTATGCACTTTCGCAAGCGTAGCGTAAAGAACGAAAAGACTACGGAAGAGGGCGAAACGCCGGTGCAAATCGTTCATGGAACGGAAAATCCGCGCAAGATGCCGATTGTTGACAAAATTGCTCTTGACCGTGCAATCGCGCAACTGCCGAAAGGTTATAAAACGGTTTTCATCTTGCACGATGTAGAAGGTCACGAACATGAACAAGTAGCAAAGATTTTGGGTTGTTCTGTAGGTACATCGAAATCACAGCTTCATAAGGCACGCATGAAACTGCGAAAACTTCTGAAGAAACAGGCACCGCCAAAACTTGTCTTTGCACGTTAAGGCGCAAACTGAGAAATAATAAAAAGACGATGACTCTTACTTCAAGAGTCATCGCTTTTTTTCTATTTGTCGTGCTAAATTCACGTTATGGACGAGAAAAGCCTACAAGAAACATACGCCCCGCATCACATTTGTTTCGGTTGTGGTGTGGTGAATGAAAAGGGGTTACGGATTCGCAGTTTTCCGCACGGTGAAGAAGTCGTTTGCGAATGGACGGCGCGGGAAGAACATCAAAGTTTTCCCGGAATGATGAATGGCGGCATTATCGGGGCATTATTTGATTGTCATGCAAACTGGACTGCGGCTTGGCATTTGATGAATCGAAACAAATTGGAAAAGCCGCCTTGCACTGTAACGGCTGAATACTCTGTTAAATTATTAAAGCCCACGCCTGCGACAGTTCCGTTACATATAACTGCAAGAGTGACAGAATCAAGCGATAGAAAAGCTGTTGTAGAAGGAGAATTGACCGCAAACGGAGAAGTTTGCGCTCTCTGCAAAGGAACATTTGTTGCAGTCAAAGAAGGGCATCCCGCATATCATCGTTGGTAGCCTCAAAAAAATGCATTGCAGTTTCACGAATGCAATGGCTATAATCCTTTTTGCCCTTTTCGACTTCTCTCTTACCCTAACAGTTAAGTCCCCGAACAGAACAATTCGTTTTCAAAGTTCATCACGGAGGTTTTAGAAATCATGCCGGAAGTAATGCGTCTGTTTGCGGAGCGTTTGCGCCAGTATGTGGTTAATCGTCGCAGTGCGCGGCGTTACAAAATGCGTTTGCCTGTGAAGGTTGCGTTAATCGCGTCAAATTACATCGCAAAGAGCGAAGATGACATTAATAAAGATTTGCATATATCTTCGTTTGTTCACGGTCATACACAAGACATAAGTGAATCGGGTCTTGCAATTCTTACAAATCGCATTCACGTCGAAGGTCGTTATTTGACAGACCAAGACAGAATGTTGCTCGTCAGAATCAGGATTGGCGATGACACGGTTCAATTAAAAGCCACGGCAAAACGTCATCAACCCGTCGAATTGGAAGCGGGCGAAAGGGGCTTTTTAATCGGTGCGGTAATAAATGATATTGACGATGAGAATCGCTCGAAACTCTCAGCCTATTTGAAAAGCTGACAGCAGAATAAAACTGAATATAAAAATTTTGTAAGGTTTCTCTTTAGGTCTCCGACTAAACGTCTGTAAGGAATTAAGTCGGAGGATATGTTATGACTAAAGAGAAACCTTTTTGTTTGAACTGCGGTGTTGAGATGAATCATCATGCAGACATAGTTAATGAAATAATTCTGATTCAAACCAAAAACGCTCCGGGCGAAGATTTTAACGGTGTGATTGAAGCCGCATATACTTGTCCGATTTGCGGCGTAAAAATCGAAACAGCTTTAGGGCAAAGAGCAAACAGCGAAACAGAGAAAAGCAATTTAGTAAATTCCGATTACAAACCACGCATAGCGCGTCGCTTACGTTTTACTTATACAGGATTGTTATAAAGGCTTAATATTTTTTGTTGGAGATAATAGATGAACGCGGAAGAGAAGCGATTAGAACAGGCAAAAACTCGTACAGCTTACTGGAAACGATGGGGACCTTATTTGAGCGAACGCGCTTGGGGAACTGTGCGCGAAGATTATTCACAATACGGTTCGGCTTGGGATTATCTGCCGCACGACCAGGCACGCTCAAAAGCCTATCGCTGGAATGAAGACGGTTTAGCCGGAATCTCAGACCGACGGCAGTTTATTTGTTTTTCGGTTGGGCTTTGGAACGAGTGCGATCCGATTTTGAAAGAGCGTTTGTTTGGTTTGGCGGGACCGCAAGGAAATCACGGCGAAGATGTGAAAGAGTGTTACTACTATTTGGATTCAACGCCAACACATTCGTATATGAAAATGCTCTACAAATATCCTCAGAGCGAATTTCCTTATCAGTTGTTGATAGATGAAAACGCCCGTCGGGGCAAACACGAAGCCGAGTTTGAATTAATTGACACGGGGATTTTTAATGAAGACAAATACTTTGATGTATTTGTTGAATATGCCAAAGCCGCGCCCGAAGATATTTGCGTCAAAATAGAAATTTTCAATCGCGGAAATGAACCTGCGCCTCTTCGCGTTCTTCCGACAATCTGGTTTCGTAACACCTGGACTTGGTTTAAAGATTCAACCAAACCGAACATGAAAAAGATTGAAGGTAGCCATAACCTTTCAATCATAGAACTTGAGCACAAGCATTACGGACAGCGTTGGCTTTATTGTGAGAATGCAAACGAGGTTCTCTTTACCGAAAACGAAACAAATAATCAGCGACTTTATAACGCACAGAATGCTTTGCCTTTTGTTAAAGACGGTGTCAACGAATACATAGTTCATGGACAAAAACACAAAGTTAATCCGGCAGCAGAAGGAACAAAAGCATCGGCGCATTATCGTCTGATGATTGATGCGGGCGAGAGCGTAACTTTGAGGCTTCGCTTTTCAGACAAACAACTCACGAAAGCAAAGGAAAAATCTTTTGCAAAAGATTTCGACAAAGTTTTTGCTGACAGAATCAAAGAAGCAAACGAATTTTACGATGATGAGAAAGTCATTCCTTCAAAACTTTCCGACGACGCAAAGAGCGTGATGCGTCAGGCTTTTGCGGGCATGATGTGGTCAAAGCAGTTCTATCATTATGTCGTCAAACAATGGCTTGACGGTGATTCTGCAATGCCAAAGCCTCCTGAAATTCGTAAACGCGGACGCAACAGCGAATGGAATCATCTTTACAACGATGATGTGATTTCAATGCCCGATAAGTGGGAATACCCTTGGTATGCGGCTTGGGATTTGGCTTTTCATTGTCTGCCGATTGCGCTCGTTGACGCAGATTTTGCGAAAGAACAACTGCTGCTTTTACTGCGTGAATGGTACATGCACCCGAACGGGCAATTGCCTGCTTACGAATGGGCATACGGTGACGTTAATCCGCCCGTACACGCCTGGGCGGCACTGCGCGTTTATCAGATTGAGAAAAAACGAAAAGGTGTTGGCGATACAGCTTTCTTAGAGAAAATTTTTCATAAACTTATTTTGAATTTCACTTGGTGGGTGAACCGCAAAGACGCTGAGGGCAACAACATTTTCGAGGGCGGGTTTCTCGGACTTGATAACATAGGCGTCTTTGACCGCAGTTCAAAACTTCCGACAGGCGGGCATCTCGAACAATCGGACGGCACAAGCTGGATGGCTATGTATTCGCTCAATCTTCTGGCAATAGCGATGGAATTGGCGAAAACGGATAAAGCCTACGAAGATGTAGCAAGCAAATTCTGGGAACATTTCGTTTTTATAGCTGATGCTATGAACAACATAGGTCCCGAAAACACGGAGCTTTGGAACGAAAAAGACGGTTTCTATTACGATGTTCTGCATACAACGGAGGGCAATCATTTTCCTATAAAGGTTCGTTCGATGGTTGGTTTGATTCCTCTTTTCGCGGTTGAGACGCTTGAATCAGATTTGCTGAACGAACTCCCCGATTTCAAAAAACGAATGGAGTGGTTTCTGGAAAATCGTCCGGATTTAACGGACAACATCGCTTGCATGAGAACAAAAGGAATGGGCGAAAGACGTTTGATGGCAGTTGTTTTTCAGGAGCGTCTGCGAAGCGTTTTGAAATATATGCTGGACGAAAACGAATTTCTTTCGCCTTTTGGTATTCGCGCCGTTTCGCGCATACACAAAGAACATCCTTATGTTTTGAATGTTGACGGAACAGAGTATCGCGTGGATTACGAACCTGCCGAATCTTCGACAGGATTGTTTGGCGGAAATTCAAATTGGCGCGGTCCAATCTGGTTTCCAGTGAACTATCTTTTAATTGAGTCTCTGCAAAAATTTCATCATTACTTAGGTGATGATTTCAAAGTTGAATTTCCGACAGGTTCAGGACAGATGTTGAATTTGTGGGATGTCTCGGCAGAACTTTCGCGTCGTCTTTCGCGCATCTTTTTGAAAGATGAAAACGGACAACGCCCTTTCAACGGCGACGTTGATAAATTTCAAAACGACCCGCATTGGAAAGATTACATTCTTTTCTACGAATACTTTCACGGCGATACGGCACGTGGCGTGGGCGCAAGCCACCAAACAGGCTGGACGGGATTGGTTGCGAAACTATTACAACAAAGCGGAGAGTAAGATATGGAAAAATCTTATGTAGAAACGGGCGAGTGGACGAAAAAAGAGAGTCACATCAGCGCGGAGATAGATTCCTATTACGAATATCTTTTGAAGTGCCGGATATTGTTTGACGATAAAGATTGCAAGAAGATGTGGGATGACAGCATCACTGCAATAAACAAATATCTGGCAGACGAAGTAGGCGGCGAACTCTGGTACGGTCACGCCGACATGACAACGGGCGCGAGGACGAAAACAAATTACGGGGCGTTGGATGCTTTCTTTCCATCGGTGCTTGCTCTTTCGGGCGACCTTGAACGAGCGAAGCGTTTGCAGGAATCGAGTTTCAAAATGTGGAAACTTCACGGAATCGAACCCGAAGTTTTGAACTACAAAACAATGAAGGTCGAACGCGCAACTTATGTTTTGCGACCCGAAATAATCGAATCGGCTTATTATCTTTATCGCTACACAAAACATCCGCATTATCTGAAAATGGGCGAAACGATTTTTAACGACCTTGTGAAGCATTGCAAAACAGATGCTGCTTACCCGGCTTTGCGCGATGTCGTAGCTTTTCATTTGGCGACTTTGAATTTATGCTCAAACCTGTCGCCGCCAAGATAATCTCCGAACACACCGGGAACAGGCACATTCGTTTTTTTAACTTCAAAAGCCGATTGACCAAAACTGCTACCGCCGTTTCCTTTGCCTTGTTGTTGCGGGTTTTGGTCTTGTTGATGATTTTGATTTTGCCCCTTGTTTGCTGTCGGTATGGGCATCACGCGACGATTAACTTTATCCATAAAAATTGCTCCTTATAATTGCTGTATGAATTTGAAAATGGACTTTGCCAACATTCCTTTCAATCTTCTAACGCGAATTTTTTGAAAAATTTGAATCAGCAGCGTTAACAATTTTTCTGCGAATATTTCATTTGCTAAAACGTGCCGCTTCATTGCAACATGATTTGGTAATCTCAAAATAAAACGGAGCGATAAAAATGAAAGCGGTTGCGGTGATACCGGGCAAAGCGAATAGCGTTCATCTCGTTGATATGCCCGAACCTACGATTGATGCGATACAGAACGGGCGCGGCGTTAAAGTCCGGACAAAACGGATTGGCGGTTGCGGAACGGATAGAGAAATCAACCATGCCGAGTACGGAACTGCGCCGGATGGTTATGATTATCTCGTGCTGGGACACGAAAATTTCGGTCAGGTCGTAGAGGTCGGAGCAAATGTGCGGGAAGTAAAAATCGGTGATTATGTTGTTTCGACGGTTCGGCGTGCGGGAACAAGCATCTACGATGTGATTGGCGAAAACGACATGACAACCGATGACGTTTATTTTGAGCGGGGAATCAGCCGTATTCATGGTTTCTTTTCGGAATTTTATGTTGAAAGCGCGGATTATGTTGTGAAAATTCCAGATGGATTAAAAGAGGTCGGCGTTTTACTTGAACCAACTTCTGTTGTCGAAAAAGGAATAATTCAGGCGTATGAAATTCAGCGTCGTTTGAAAGTTTGGAAACCCGTTCGCGCCGCAGTCCTCGGCGTTGGTCCGATAGGGATGCTGGCAACTATGGCACTCAGGATGCGCGGGTTTGATGTTCACGCTTTTGGTTTGAGCCAAAAGCCTTATTTGAATGCAGACATTCTTGAATCAATCGGTGCGACCTACGATTCGACAAAAGATTTATCAATCATCAAAGCAGGAAAAAAATACGGCGACTTTGACATCATATTTGAAGCGACGGGTTATTCGCCCATTATCTTCGACGCAATGCTTGCGCTCAATCAAAACGGCGTTCTTATACTTTCGAGCATCACAGGCGGCGACAGAATGGTTGACCAAATTCATGCTGACAAAATCAATCAGTCGTTTGTGCTTGGCAACAAAGTAATGGTCGGGACGGTGAACGCAAACCGCGATTATTTTGTCGAAGGAGTTGAAGACATGGCGCGTTGCGAATTTGAATATCCGGGCTGGCTCTCACGTCTTCTTACACATCCGGTCAAAGGAATTGAAAACTACTTACAGCTTTTTGAAATACTCAACAAAGGCGGAGCAAGCGGGGCTATAAAAGCTTTTTGCGAAGTTTCCGGTTTGGAATAAAAGTTGGCAGATGTCGGATGTTAGTAAAGGACAGATGCCAATATCTAAAATCTCTTATGGTTAAATTTAATTCAAACATTTGCGGCAATTTTGAAGAGGCTTCCTCACGTGAGTGGCTTGAGACAAACGGCATTGGCGGTTTTGCTTCTTCGACAATCACAGGAGCGAACACAAGGCGTTATCACGGGCTTTTAACAGCCGCAACAAAGCCGCCCGTCGGCAGAATGGTTTTGCTTTCAAAGCTTGAAGAGACATTTGTAATTGATGGCAGGCGTTACGATTTATCCGCAAACAATTATCCCGATGCGATATATCCGCAAGGCTACAAATACTTAAAAGAATTTCGTATGGACCCATTCCCCGTTTACGTTTTTGAAGTTGAAGGGATTGAACTCACAAAAACTGTTTTCATGGTAAACGGCGAAAACACAACTGTCGTTCAATACGAAATCCAAAGCCCAAAGCCCAAAGTCCAAAGTCTCAATCTTGAGTTAAGACCTTTGATAGCATTTCGTGATTATCACCATCTCGGACGCGAACGCATTGATATGAATCATGATGTTAGTGTTGAAGATAATTTAATTTCGATTAAGCCTTATGCCGATTCGCCTGCGCTCCATTTCGCGCATGACGGCGGTGCGGTTGAAAACACAGGTTATTGGTATCACAATTTTGAGTTGAATATTGAACGCGAACGCGGGTTTGATTTTCGTGAAGACCTTTACAATCACTTTTCTTTGGCGTTTGATTTGAACGCAAAAGATAAAATCAGCGTTGTCGTTTCAACCGAAAAACATGATGCAAAAAACGCAGATGAATGGCGCGAATCTGAAATTCAACGTCGTCAGGATGTAATAAAAACCGCGAACGTCAAAGATGAATTTCTGCAAGAACTCGTTTTAGCCGCAGACCAGTTTATCGTTTCGCGCGGCGAAGGAAAAACAATCATTGCGGGCTATCATTGGTTTAGCGATTGGGGGCGCGATACGATGATTGCCTTGTCCGGTTTGACGCTTACGACAAACCGCCATGACATTGCAAAGAGCATCTTGCTTGAATTTTCAAAGCACGTAAGCCAGGGAATGTTACCGAACCGTTTTCCGGATATCGGCGAAGAACCCGAATACAATACGGTTGATGCAACGCTCTGGTATTTCGAGGCTGTACGAGCGTATCTCGCTTACACAAACGACTATGATTTTGTGCGCGAAAATCTTTTTGAAATTCTGGACGATATAATTGCCTGGCATATTCGTGGAACGCGCTATCGGATTCACGTTGACCAAGATGGTTTGATTTACGCAGGCGAGGCAGGCGTTCAATTAACATGGATGGATGCAAAGGTTGGCGATTGGGTCGTGACACCGCGTATAGGCAAGCCCGTTGAGATTCAAGCCCTCTGGTACAACGCTCTTTGTGTTATGGAAGAGTTGTCGGAAAAGTTTGACGACAAAGCGCGACAAAAAGAATATGCGGCGATGGCTAAGAGAGCGAAAGCAAGTTTTAATCAGGAGTTTTGGAACGAAGAAGTAAATTGTCTCTACGATGTGATTGAAGGTGAAAATAAAGATAAATCAATCCGTCCGAATCAGATTTTCGCAGTTAGCCTGCATCATTCAATGCTCACGAAAACCAAAGCTAAAGCGGTTGTTGATATTGTTGAAAGAGAATTACTGACGCCCGTAGGCTTGCGAAGTCTTTCGCCAAACGACTCAAACTATCGCCGTATTTACAAAGGTTCGCCGCTTGAGCGTGACGGTTCTTATCATCAAGGAACAGCTTGGGGTTGGTTGATGGGAGCATTCATCACAGCACATAAAAAAACTCAAAGCGACACAAAGAAAGAACTTACAAATTTAGAGACGTTGTTAGAAGGCTTCAAAAAACATCTGTCAAAAGGCGGCTTGGGGCAAATTTCGGAAATCTTTGACGCTGACCCGCCGCATACTGAACGCGGTTGCATCGCCCAGGCTTGGAGCGTTGCCGAGTTACTGAGAGCCGCCGTTGAAGATGTTTATGTTTAATGTTCTGCTGTTTCATTCACTTTTGGATAGCCAATCAAATATGGTCTTGAAGCGGGCGAGCCTTTCTCTTCCCCGATTTCCCAAACGTAATTTGCGCCTTCAAATTCTTTTATAAATTTGTGCATCTCCTCGGGCGTGTAAGTACGCAAAACCGATATGATTCCATCAAACATAATAATGAACGGAATAATGGGAATCAGATAAGTGAACAAGAGCCTTGACCAGCGAAAGGGGCGAATCATAGGCGTTATGAAAAAGACAGGTAAAGGCAATAACAACATCAAAACGAGAACGCTTAAATATCTGGGTGTGGCTTCAAAGATGCCGATTCCGCAACCTTTATTAACAGCATCGCGTAGGATTGCGCGTGCTTGTTCGGGGCGAAAATGATGAAATGCTGAAAACATTGTGCGAAAGCCTTTTAGTTCGGGCGGGACATTCAGCGCGTCAACAGATTTTGCGTAAATTGAAATACCATCGCCAAGTTCTTTTTTATGTCGCTCAAAGGCTTCAACATTCGGATAATAATCTGTTAAGCAAACTTCAATGTCCAGATTTTCTTCTTCAAATTTCTTTTTCAAACTGAGCCACGGCCCGCCACCACCGGAACATAAATCAACGACGCGTTCTGTTTTTGTTAGTTGTAGTGCATTCGATAGCCTTTGACGGATTGGCTCGTAAACTTGATTTGCATTGATGACGTGCTGAAGATAATCAGTCACAGAATTGCGTATAACTGCCGGACACCAAGTCTGTTCGTGTAGCTCAATAAAGTGTTTTCGACGCATAAATGGAAAATAGCATACAGAGCGAAAAGTTGTCGCCGCTTTTCTGATTAACGATTTCAATTTATTCTTACCTTTGTGAGTGAACTTGATGAAGCATGGGAATTGGCAATAGCCGAAGCAGAACGTCGCGCAAGAGATACGGGGCGCGGCGATATTGCGGATTATCTTACCTTGCGTGCGTCGAATGATTTGGCGCGACGTTCGGGTGTTGATTGGCTGACAATGGTTTTTATGGGAATAGCAGGCGAAGCGAATCGTGCCGGCGCAGGTGTAATAATCGAACGACAGGACACGCATCGTTTCAACGTAGGCAGTTCAACAATGGTAGGAACAAAATTGGTTTTTCGTTTCGGGCTTCGTGCGTTGACAATAGAAGCAGGGTGGCCCCGTATGCCGCGTGACGGCTTTGTACGCGGTAACGGTCTGGCTTGCGGGCGAATTGACCATTTCGGAATAAAGAAAAACAACGAAGAACTTTTATTGGTCAAACAACATGATGCCGCGCCGCAGTGGGTTGTTATTGACGAAGACACAAAGACGCGAAGCCCGCTTATAGAAGCGCGTGTTCGCCTTCACGTAAGAAAATTTTTGGGGCAGATATAATTTACAGTGAATTGCGGAGGAATAACCATGAAATGGACAAGTAAATTTCTTTATGCCTTTCTTTTTCTTTTTCTTTTAAGCGAGACGTGTTTTGCACAAAAAAAGGATGTGCTTTTATCTTTCTGCCAAATTGAATTAAATGATGCCTTAGTTCAAAGGAATTTAAGTTTTAGTGAAAGCTTTCTTTTCAGCCTAGACAAAAACAATAAACCATCCAAGATAAAACGGGTTAATGGAAAGTATATGAAGGAAAGTGATGTTCAGGATTGTGTTGATGGTTGGGTATTCAAAGGTTTTCCAAAACATACAAATATAGTTGTCATGCTTTCGTGGAAACATGGCGTCGGATGGACACAAATGCAAGTTTCAAGCAAAGATTTTTATCGTAGAATTTTACTAAGCAAAGACTGTCCTTAATTTATGACTACAAACGGAAATCGCAATCTTAAAGTTATCAAAGCTGCTTGCCCGCATGATTGTCCCGATACGTGTGCGATGCTGGTGACGGTTGAAGACGGCGTTGCCGTCAAAGTTGCGGGTGACCCTGAGCATCCGTTTACACGCGGAACGCTTTGCACAAAGGTCGCAAACTACGAACAACGAACACATAACCCTGACCGTATAAAAACGCCGCTTCGTCGAATTGGAAAAAAGGGCGAAGGAAAGTTTGAAGCAATAAGCTGGGACGAAGCACTTGATGAAATCACGTCGCGTTTCAAAGCATTGGCTGAATCCGAAGAAGGCGCAGAGACAATCCTGCCTTACAGCTATTGCGGCACGATGGGCTTGATTCAATCAGAAGCAATGGACAGACGTTTCTTTCATCGTCTGGGGGTTTCGCAATTAGACAGAACAATCTGTGCGTCGGCGGGTGTTGCGGGCTACACGGCTACGATTGGGCATCGAATCGGTACAGACCCCGAACAGTTTGAAAATGCGAAACTGATTTTGCTGTGGGGGACAAACACCTTAACGGCAAATGTTCACCTGTGGCCCTTTATCCTGAAAGCAAAAAAACAGGGCGCAAAAGTTATTGCCATTGACCCGCGACGAACACGCACCGCAGACCAGTGCGATGAACATATAGCACTACTGCCCGGAACGGACGCGGCACTTGCTTTGGGAATGATGAATGTGATTTTCGCTGAAGGTCTGCAAGACGAAGATTATCTGTCGCAGTACACCGTTGGTGCAAATGAACTAAAAGAAAGAGCGAAGGAATACACGCCCGAAAGAGTTGCTGAAATTTGTGGTATCGAAAAAGAAGTTATAGTAAATCTTTCGCGCGAATACGCGAGCGTAAAGCCCTGTGTGATTCGTATCAACTACGGTTTACAGCGTCACGCGGGCGGTGGTATGGCTGTTCGTACAATAACCTGTTTGCCTGCAATCGTCGGTTCATGGCGCGAAGCCGCCGGAGGAATTTCTCTTTCGACGAGCGGAGTATTCCCGCTCGATTACAATGCACTTCAACGTCCCGATTTAATGCCGACACCAACGCCCCGCACGCTAAACATGAGCGAACTCGGTAATCTTCTTACAAAACGAAACGACCCGCCGATTCGCGCAATTTACGTTTACAATTCAAACCCTGCGGCGATTGCGCCCGACCAGCAAAACGTAATCGAAGGTTTCATGCGCGAAGACCTTTTCACCGTTGTTCACGATTTGTTTATGACCGACACAGCCGATTACGCAGACATTATTCTTCCGGCGACATCGCAGCTTGAGCATTTCGATTTACACAAAGCTTACGGGCATTTTTACCTGTCAATCAATAACCCGGCGATTGCTCCTTTGCATGAATCGAAATGCAATACGGAAGTCTTTCGGCTTCTTGCAGAGCGTCTGGGGTTTGAAGAGGATTGTTTCAAAGACTCTGACGAAGAGATGGCGAGGCAGGCTTTGAATGTAAATCATCCCGCGCTTGAAGGAATCACGTTTGAAGAATTGCAAACACGGGGCTGGATGAAATTAAACATTCCTGAAAATTTCGCGCCGTTTGCAAACGGAAACTTTCCGACTCTATCGGGTAAATGCGAACTCTATTCCGAGAAACTTTTCGAGGCTGGGATAGACCCTTTGCCGGTGTTTACGCCGCCAGCAGAATCAAAACAGAGCAACAAAGTTTTAGCAGAAAAATATCCATTGGCTTTAATCAGCCCTGCGGCTCACGCTTTCCTGAACTCTAGTTTTGCGAATCTTTCAAAGCAGATGCGGCAAGAAGCACGTCCGTTTGTTGAAATAAATCCGATTGATGCAAATAAAAGAAATATAAACAACGGTGATATAGTAAAGGTTTTCAATGAGCGAGGTTTTTGCGAACTGACCGCCATTGTTTCAACACGAGCACGCGAAGGTGTTGTTGTCTCGCCTTCGGTTTGGTGGAATAAACACTCGCCCGATAAAAAGAATATCAATCAACTCGCTTCGCAAAGGCTGACGGATATGGGCGGCGGCGCGACTTTTTATGATGCGCTTGTCGAAATCGTAAAACAAAATGGTGAGACTCCTTGAATGTATAACAATGTGACAATTTATTCAGCTAGGTTGTCCCACACCCACGTCAGCCAGCTTTTTTGGACCACTCAAAACAAAATTTGACTTGACACTGTTACAAATTTTCGCTTAGTATGCGCCGCGTTCAGAACATTAAAAGTTTTACCCTGAACACTGAACACCCCGCATCTTTGTAAAAATTACAGCATGATGTTTCGTTGTTCCCCGCAAGTCTGTGTATATGTTGGCACGCTATTCGTGTGTCAGAAATAAACGCAGATTTTTTTTGTTAGCGTGATGTTTCGTGGGCGTGAAAATTTCTGTTCACGCTGTCCGGCTCACAATTTAATAACCCTGATGACGTGCAGGCTTGTTTTCAACTTTGTATGTCATCTCAAACCGAATCGTATTAGGTTAGGAGGATTCGTTAGATATGGCTAGAATTACCGGTAAGGTTAAGTGGTTCAATAACGCTAAGGGATACGGCTTCATTGAACAGCCGAATTCCGCAGACATTTTTGTTCATTACAGCGCGATTGAAGGCGATGGCTTCAAGACTTTGCAAGAAGGTCAGGACGTAGAGTTCGAAGTCATCCAAGGACCGAAAGGACCGCAAGCCGAAAAAGTGATAAAAGTGTCATAAGCTGTTGGCTTTTCCCCAGAGCAAAGCCACTTGCCTCTTCCGGTCTTCTTTGGATTGAGCCGGAGGGCGTTACCAAAAAACTTAGGCGACTTCTTTATTAAAAGAAGCCGCCTTATTTTTTGAACAGAAAATTAGCTTGCTCGAATCTATCCGGCTTTTGCCTTGAATGCTACTTTGCCGTCAATAACCGCGACTGAAAACATTATCTTCTCACAACCAAGTTCGCGTTTGATATTGTCGGCTTTACTCGTTAAAAACTGATGAAAGCTTTGAAAATTCATATCGTTGACAGGTTCGCCACACTTTTCTTTAGCCGCGATTAAAGTGTTGTAAAGTTTTGTAATTGTTTCATCATCATTTCTGACATCTTTGCAGACAAAGGTTGTATGGTTTTCGTGAACTTCGCGTGCGCGTTGTGCGGCGGCGCGGGCAACCATTATGGGGTTTCTACCTTCTTCACGTCCTTGAAGTGTTCGACGCCACTGCTCTTTGAAAGCAGTGTATTTCGCTACGAGAGAGTTGTATTGATAACGCTCAGCGTAAGTCATTTTTCGTTGGTCGCCAATACGTTTAACCAAAGTTTCCACACGGTTTTTTGTGTCATAAGGCGGACGTTTTGTTCCGCCGTTGAAGAAGATGTCAAACTCAACCTTTAGTTTTCTCAAATCATCTTCAAGGCGCGACATCATCAATTCAATGTTTACCTTCTCTTCATGTCCGGCGTTCTGTTTATTTTGAGTCGTAGATGCCATTTTTATTTCTCCTGTGCAGTGTGTGGTTCACCAAACACCAAAAATCAGTCTAGGCATTCGGAGCCAACGGTGTCAACAAGTTTTTAATTACCCTAGTAATCTGTCAGTTATTGGGTGTAAAAGTAGGACGTGCTGCCAGCCTGTCGAAAAAATGCGAAAGAAAAAAGAACAGCGACAGGCTGGCAGCCCGTCGTACCCCAAAGCGACAGGCTGGCAGCCCGTCGTACCCCAATGACTGACAGATTACTTACCCCTAAGTATGAACATTTTGGCTATCGCCTCGTAAAGTGCTATTCTGCCCGCGTTGTCTTCGCAACCTATTTACAGGTTGTAGGCGTCAAAGGGGCGACTCGATAATTTAAGGGTTGAATGATTTATGAATAAAAATACCCCTGAAATTTTTTCGGATTTTGAAGCTTATAAGTGTTCGCGTGCGCCTATTATGATGAAATTGCTGGGCGCATCAATCGTGCTTCATTTTGCATTTATAGCTTCTGCTATTTTTATTCCTGTTGTGCGCGATCTGCTTTTTATTGCACATCTTCTTGAAGATACGGGTTTTATTGACGCCGATTACAAGAGAACTAAGATTGGCGAAATCGTTGATGTCATTGATTTGGACAAAGACGGCAAGTTTGTCTATCCCGAAGGCTATTTTTATAAAGAAAAACCTGTTGTAAAGGTTGAAGAAAAGCCAAAGCCGAAACCTACGCCAAAACCGCAACCTAAGAAGAGTAAAGCTGAGAAGAACAAAACCGAAGTAGCCAAAAACGACGGCGATAAAGGCGACCAAACCGAAAGCGACGGTGAAGATAACTACGGACCCGTTTCAATCAACAAAAGACCTTTGAAAGATTTCGGAGCAGACGTTAAGGTTCTTGTCGAAGAAGGGAAACTCGATTTAGAACAACCGTTTGAAATTGTAATTACAGGTGGCTTGAATGCGAGAGGAAGACTGACGGGTGCGAATTACAGGGTTATCAACGGGGGCAAAGAGATGGGTCAGTTGGGTGCGGGATTGATTTTAGCACTCAACGACAGCGGACTTTTCGCTCAACTTGTAAAAGCAAATGACGGTAAGCCGTTAAAGAGCATAGTCTTTAACGTCAAACGCGATTCGGCAAATTACAATGTTGTGCTTACATCAAAAGTCGAATCTGCCGATAAAGCTGCTACAATCGCACGAAGTCTTGGATTGGTCTTTACGCTCGTAAAAGCCGCACGTTCGGGAAAAGACGAAGCGATTTTGATGCAACAAACAAAAGCCAACGCAAGCGGCGATAAGTTTATAGTAAATTTCAGAATGCCAAACGCACAGGCTGATGCCATGATTCAACGCCAACTTACATTGGCGAAACGGGAACGCGGGTAATAATTTTTACTAAATAATGCAGACCAGGAAACACAGCATAAACACACAGCTATTTGTCGTGACAGTTTTGTCCGCGTGGATTGGTCTGTTTGTTATCAGTGTTCCGACAACTGTTTACTCACAAAGTGCAAAGACCACAGAAAATCAAAACAAGCCGAATGGTGAAATAAAATCTCTAAAAGAAAATACAGATGAATCAGACAATCTGAATTTAAGAGACAGTGCTTTCTCAGAGCCAATTCTTACTTTTATTGATGATGTTCACAAACTGATTTCAATTAACAAGTACGAGATATCAGAGAGAGTTTCTGTTGATATTTCCGTATCAACCGTCAGGCACGGAAAATCCCAATCTGTTATCTCAACAAATCATGGTTGGATAAGTGTTGCGGCACAAATACCAGCAGAAACTTTAAGCCATAATTTACCAAGCGGGTATGAATTTTATCGTTACGATAAAGACATAGAAGCAGAAGCCAAACACTGTACGGTTGAGTTTATTTTAGAAGACTCAGGTTTGGTTGTTACAACAAAATACGAATTATCTTCAAACGAAAAAGCTAACAAACTAACTTCTGCGTTTAATTCTTTCTTTTCAAAAAACACCTGTGAGTGTAACGATGAATCCGACAGAGTCATCTACCAGAACACAAAAGCACTTACGGAAAACAATCAAATCCTGATTGTCACACGCCTTCCACGCGGTTCGCTTGATGCTCTTCTTAAAGCAAAATAAGCGATAGCAAATACCGGGAACGCAGGCATCTTGCCTGTCAACGAGCACATAACGCGAGTAAACGTGCGTATTAAAATCAATCTTGAATTCAATAAAAGTTTTTAAGCGTGTTGTCACACGCTTTGGCGGGTAAGATGCCCGCGTTCCCAATAAAAAGAGATACGCTCTCTCTTTGCCGTTCATTCATCGCTAAACTACAATCACTTTTTCAACTGAGCGTCTATTTGGTTTCTTATTAGACAGAGGATTTTACAAACATGAAATTCGATAAATTTTTAGTCAAAATTTTTGGCAGTAGCAACGAGCGTTTTCTGAAAGGCATTCGACCCGTCATCGAGAAGATAAATTCGCTTGAACCTGAAATAGAAAAGCGCACTGATGAACAGCTTCGTGCGCGGACAACAGAATTCAAAGAGATGGTTGACCGTGCGGTTTCCGATGCGCTTAATCCTGAGACGCGCAAACAACGCGAACAAGATGTTTTGAATGAGATATTGCCCGAAGCTTTTGCAATGGTGCGCGAGGCTTCGCGGCGCGTGACGGGAATGCGCCATTTCGATGTGCAACTTATAGGCGGAATGGTTCTTCACCAAGGCAAAATCGCAGAGATGCGAACGGGTGAAGGTAAAACTTTGGTCGCAACTGCGCCTTCGTATTTGAACGCATTGACAGGGCGCGGCGTTCACGTCGTCACGGTCAATGATTACCTGGCTTTGCGTGACGCGGAATGGATGGGACAGATTTACAAACACTTGGGTTTGACTGTCGGTTGTATTCAAAACGACATGGACGATTTCGCGCGTCAGGCGGCTTACAACGCAGACATCACATATGGAACGAACAATGAGTTCGGCTTTGATTACTTACGCGACAACATGAAGTTCGATTTGGCTTCGTGCGTTCAACACGGACATTATTTCGCAATCGTTGATGAAGTTGACTCAATTCTGATTGACGAAGCGCGAACGCCATTGATTATTTCGGGTGCGTCCGATGAAGCGACGGATAAATACTACGTGGCAAACGAAATCATCCCGCACTTGAAACGCGGCGAAAGAAACGACGAAACAAAAACGACGACAGGCGATTTTGTCGTTGACGAAAAAAATCATTCGGCTGTGTTGACCGAACAGGGCGTTGAGAAGGCTGAAAAACTTTTAGGTGTAGGCAATCTTTACGACCCTACAAATATGGACATACTTCACTGCGTCGAGCAGGCTTTGAAGGCGCATACCCTCTACAAAAAAGACCATCAGTACGTTGTTCAAAACGGCGAAGTCATTATTGTTGACGATTTCACGGGGCGTCTTATGAAAGGGCGTCGCTGGTCTGACGGTTTGCACCAAGCCGTTGAAGCAAAAGAAAGCGTAAAGATTGAACGCGAAAATCAAACGCTTGCGACCGTTACGCTTCAAAACTATTTCCGTATGTACGAAAAACTTGCGGGCATGACCGGTACAGCCGAAACCGAATCAGCAGAGTTTTATTCAACCTACAAACTCGAAGTTATAGTCATTCCGACAAACCGTTCGATGGTTCGCAAAGACAATCCGGATTTGATTTATCGTTCGTTAGAGGAAAAGTGGGACGCTGTTGTCGAAGACATAAAAGAGAATCACGAAAAAGGGCGACCCGTTTTGGTCGGTACTGTGTCGGTTGAAAACTCGGAACTGATTGCGCGTCGTCTGGAAAAGGCAAAAGTTCCGCACAATGTTTTGAACGCTAAATATCATGAACGCGAAGCTGAAATCGTAGCGCAGGCGGGGCGCAAAGGTGCTGTAACAATCGCCACGAACATGGCAGGGCGCGGAACGGACATCTTGCTCGGCGGCAACGCTGATTTCCTGACTCGTGAGTTTCTGAAACAAGAGGAAATTGACCCTGATTCGGACCAAGTAACGGATGAATTGTGGGATAACCATTACAAGCAAGCAAAAGAGGTTGTAGAAAGCGAACACGAAGAAGTGGTTGGCGTTGGCGGGCTTCACATCATCGGAACCGAACGCCATGAATCACGCCGTATTGATAACCAATTACGCGGACGTGCAGGGCGTCAGGGTGACCCCGGTTCTTCACGTTTTATCATCTCATTAGAAGATGACTTGATGCGTATTTTCGCGGGCGATAAAGTTCGTTCAATCATGCAAACACTCGGTATGGAAGAAGGCGTTGCGATTGAATCAAAGATGGTGACAAAGCGAATCGAATCTGCACAAAAATCGGTTGAAGGTCGCAACTTTGAAACCCGTAAATATGTTCTTCAATACGACGACGTTATGAATAAACAGCGCGAGACGATTTACACATTGCGCCGTCAATTGATGGAAGAACCAGACCAACGCGAATTTTTGATTGGCGAAACGGGCGTCGCACGTGACCTTTTGAGTGATTTCACAGATCAGTATATGGGCGCGCATCTTCAACCGGGCGAATGGGATGTTGAAAACTACTGTGTGCAAATCAAAGACGTTTACGATTTTGACCCGCAAACCGAAGGAATTGATTTCACACAGAACGCAAAGGAAATAGAAGCCCAAATCTGGGAACGCCTGAAAGAAAATTATGCGGCTAAAGAAGCCGTCGGCGGTGCGGAGACTTTGCGAACCATCGAACGCTTTATAATGCTCGAAATTATTGACGCGCAGTGGAAAGACCACTTGCTTTCAATTGACCACCTGCGACAGGGTATCGGGCTTGTGGGTTACGGACAAAAAGACCCGTTAGTTGAATACAAAAAACAAAGTTTTGATATGTTCCAAGCCATGCTTGACCGCATTGACACAAACACAATCAAACAGCTTTTCCATATTCAGTTTGTGAGCGAACAGCAGCGCGAAGAGATGGAACGACAGAAACAAATCATCGAACAACGTCGTCGCCGTCGTCGCGGTTCGCTTATGTTCACGGGCGCAAACGAAACGGCAACAGCCGCAGGCGAAGAAGCTACAAAAGCAAAGCCGATGGTTCGCACCACGCAGAAATTTAAGCCAAACGATGTGTGTCCGATGGACAAAGGCAAGAAGTTCAAAAAATGCTGTGGTGCAGAAGGTCACGACACTTGCGTAATGATGTCGCAAAGTCAAAGTGCCTGACGGTAAAAATCAAAAGGCAAAATTAAGATTTTTTGTAACTGATTAGTTCTACTTTGTCAGAATAAAATAACTGACGAATTGTGGTTTTTAGCCCGTGAATACGGGCGATAGCACCCCGCTTCGCGGGTTAAATCAAATAAGTTCAGTAATAT